>Ga0265760_10000258_pt1 | contig 14626 bp, 10 predicted proteins | sample NZIome_2_FD_200831 | JGI IMG/M metagenome (GOLD analysis project Ga0265760, IMG submission 200831) | Metatranscriptome of rhizosphere microbial communities from Maridalen valley, Oslo, Norway - NZI1 (Metagenome Metatranscriptome) | ecosystem: Host-associated > Plants > Roots > Rhizosphere >...
ATTGCCGTCGTGCGTGTGAGTACCGCAATCCCCTCCTGCGTGGAGCCGGTCGAAGGTCCAGACGAACACGGTAGCTACGAAAAGTCTCACGCCGTTACCGAGGCTCACTTTGTGGATGCGGCTGGGGAGCGAGTGGTACTGACCTACTACGAGCGTAATGACTCGCGGCCCACTACGGAGTACCGGCGCACAGCGGCGGGCAACTGGGCAGTCGCACAAAGAACCGTGGGTGCCGATCGAGCGAGAAGAGGGGACCTGCAAGTGACCGTGCATCAGGGGCTGAACGCCCCGCCGGTGATGGCGGCGACGAGCGAGAAGAGCAAAGCCTCATGGGTAATCTGGGACCCGAACCCGCAGCTCAAGGACATCGCGCTCGGCGAGGCTACCGTTTTCAGGTGGAAAGACAAAACTGGACGAGAGTGGAAGGGCGGGTTGTTCAAACCCGTTCCGTATGAAGCAGGGCGTCGCTATCCGCTCGTGATTCAGACGCACGGGTTCTCGGAAACAGCGTTCGAGTCGTCTGGCATCTATCCAACGTCGTTCGCTGCGCGCGCGCTGGCGAGTGCGGGACTGGTAGTGCTGCAGGCAAATATGTGTCCGATCTTCGACACGCCCGAAGAGGGACCGTGCAACGTCGATGGTTACGAGTCCGCGGTGAGCGAGCTCGTCAAAGAGGGTCTGGTCGACTCTGAACGCGTCGGCATCATCGGCTTCAGCCGCACCTGTTTTCATGCGATGGAAGCATTGACCACGAGTACCTTGCACATCAAGGCCGCCTCCATCACCGATGGCGTGATGGGAGACTATCTTCAATACGTGACGAACGTGGATGTCTCCGGGTTCTCGGGCGATGCCGACGCAATAATCGGCGCCCGGCCGTTTGCGGAAGGCTTGCAGCTGTGGCTGAAGCGATCGCCGCTTTTCAACATGGATAAGATGAGCGCGGCGCTGCAGGTGGTGGCGGAAGGACGATCCGACCTCACGTTTATGTGGGAGCCGTACGCGGCCATGCGCTACTTGCACAAGCCAGTCGATCTTATCCTGCTCGCCAATGACCAGCACGTATTATCGAATCCCGCGGCGCGCATGATTTCGCAAGGCGGAAGCGTTGATTGGTTCCGCTTCTGGCTCAAGGACGAGGAGGATTCTGATCCCGCCAAGGCGGAGCAATATAAACGCTGGCGGGAGCTGCGAAAACTTCAACACGCGCAGGACCCTAACGCTGAGAAAGTAACTGCAGGATCTCCAATTCTATAGCAATAGTCTACACCAATGCACTTGATGGAGGGTCGTAAAGGCCATCAGACAATGCCCTCGGTTACCTTCGGCAAGGAGGTGTGGTTTCACATAGATATGGACGAAAAGGTGCAGCATCATCGTAGGTTTTTCCAACGTGATGCGACCCCCCCTATGAATTACCCGTTGTACCTACTTAAGGAGAATGAATCAATGAACACCAATCGAAAGATCCAACTCAGTGCCGCGGCGGTGATAGTCAACGGCGTGCTAGCTTTAGGTCTATTGTCTCCGCGTCCGGCGCTCGCCGCTTCGTGCCAGTACACTAGGTGCGGTGTCCCGGCGGCCATATGCATGTCAGCATCAGACCGCGCTATGATTTGCGAGACATATATTCCCCCAGGATGCACTACCTATGTCTCCTCTGGCTGTGAGGGTGCAGAGCCATGTGTCGGTACTCTTCAGGGTGGTGATGAGGTGGTCTGCATTTTCAAATAACTGCGGCCATCGGCGAGACATTATGGGCGGCGATCACCACGCGCGCGTACTGGAGAAGGTTTGGCTGTCGGGCCACCGTCTCGTCGGACAATTGCAACGTTGGTGTTGTGCGCGCTGGCAACGACTGGGCTGGTGGTGCGCCGGGAGTTCATCATCCCGGCGACACCACCGCTGTTCATCAAAGATTGGCCCACGCAGTTTGCGAAGGGCGTCCGGATGGGTCCGAAGCGGGCGCCGGGTGCAGCTCATCGAGTTCGCCCATTTCGAGTGTCCGTATTGCGGCAGCCTTTATAAGACGCTGGCATCGTTGCGGGAGCGTTATCCCGCTCAGATTTCGCTGCCCGTTTCCTGAGGACATAAATTTTGATGCTCTAAATCCGTGCCGAATCACCCGCGCGATCGACTCCATCAATTTTCCTCACTCAGCTAGAAGTACTTTCATAGCAAAGGGAGTTATGCCACGAGCAGTGGACTCCTTAAACGAAGTGAATTTTTTAAAAACCCCCAAATCACGCTGCGGAAAACGCCGTCTCGTGCGTCTTAAGTTATGGGATCGTACAGTTACTGCAAAAACCACTTGAGGGCCAGCGGCACGGGAATGTTCCCGTGCAGTTCCCAGCGCGTTTACGCGTTCACCGATAGTGCGCGCAGCCTCTAAGTGCGGTGACTTTGTTTGCGACCGAACCTTACGATTCGACCTCTAGTCGTAGGGTTCCTTTTTCGCGTGGTGTATCAACCGCGCTGGGAGTGCCTATTGAGCCGCCGCCGCATTGCACACAAAGAGGTCTAGGCGAAAGTGCGTTGAACCCGCAGGCACCGGCGAGCGCCTGTCTTTGAGTCGCAAGCGCGAATTGGATAAGCGCTCGCGGCGCGGAGCTATGGACGAGGCGCAGCAACTCGCCGCTGAAATACACGACGGCTTAGGTCAGGAGCTGGCAGGCATCTCCTTACTGGTCTCAGCCTTGCGCCGCAGCCCCAAAGTGCAACACCCCGATGTTCAGCAGTGCCTTGCAAATATTTCCGATCTTATGATTCAGGCCATGGTCAGTTGCCGCCGCGTTTCCGAGGGTTTCGGTGGATTCCTGGTCCGCAAGCAGGGCCTGACCGCCGCGCTCCTGCACTTCGCGTCCCAATTCGAGGATGACAATATCCACATGGAATTCCACGGCAGGGACATCCCAGCAGGGTGGCTGGACGAGACTACGGCATACTATCTATTTGGCATCGGCCGAGAAGCCATCTTCAATGCCTTTCGCCACAGCCGCGCCAAAACAATCAAAGTCACCTGCGATCACGCCGACAACACCATCCGCTTAAGTGTCGAGGACGACGGTATCGGGCTGGTGGAACCCGACGGCCACGGCATTGGCCGATCCATCATGGAATTTCGCGCCCGGAGTATCGGCGCCGAGCTTGCATTTATCGCAGTTCCCACCGGAGGCTTGCGCGTCGAGTGCCAACTCTTTTGCTCGAATACAGTATCTGGCGAACCGACCGACGCCGGTCGCTTGCCCCCGTGATGCATATCGAATGGTGCATCCGACCGGACACCAACCACTTGAGGCCGCGGCACATTGAGCGAAGTGCCTTCGCGACTGGATCAAAGGCCACGGTTGAATTTAGCGGCTAACCGCGCCCCGAAGGAGTTGGAAATGAGCAGTGTCCAAGTTTCAATTGAAGTGCTTGTGATCACTCCATGCGAATACTGAACGCCCACGTTTCTCGAAGCCTGCCGTTGGTGTTGTTAGGTATACCCGCGGTGGTTGCTTCACTGTATGGGGTGTTCAGTTCCGTGCTCATGGCTCCGGCGCCTATCGTGATGAACGTGTTGCTTGTTGGTTCCGCTTGGCTGCCTCTTCTATACGCCCTCGTTGGGCGGTCAACGACTCTTAGATCCGACGCCAAAAATGAAGCAAAAGTTGCGCGCGAACGCGCCATGTTGCGCACACTGATTGATAATCTGCCGGATTTTATTTACGTCAAGGATCGAGAATCCCGATTTCTGTTGGTGAACCTGGCTGCGGCGCGGGTGTTGGGGGTCGAGGATCCGGAGCTTCTTCTCGGCAAGTCGGATTTCGATCTGCATTCGCACGAGCGGGCGCTGCGCCACTCCTCGCGTGATCAAGAAGTGATGCGCGAAGGCGTAGCGCTGGTCAATATCCAGGAATCCGCCATCGATCCTAATGGGAATCGGATTGAGCTACTGACCACGAAGGCACCGTTGCGCGATGGCGACGGTCGTGTCATTGGTATTGTCGGCATTGACCGGGATATCACGGCACGTCTCAAGAGCGAAGCAGAAGTGCTTAAAGCGCACGAAGCCGCGGAGGCGGCCAATCGCGCCAAGAGTGAGTTTTTGGCAAACATGAGCCATGAGATTCGCACGCCGATGAATGGTGTGATTGGCATGGCGGACCTTTTGCTCGATACGCAGCTGGACTCGCTGCAGCAAGACTATGTGGGAACCATCCGCGATAGCGGCAACGCGTTGCTCACGATAATCAATGACATTTTGGACTTCTCGAAGGTCGAAGCCGGCAAGCTCGAGCTCGAGCAGCTGGACGTGGACTTGCGCGATACGTTCGAGGATGTGGCGCGCCTCCTGTCCATTCAGGCGCATGCCAAGGGACTGGAAGTCATTGCGCAGATCGATCCGAACGTCCCGGGCCTGGTGAAGGGTGACGCCGGTCGGATTCGCCAGATACTCCTAAACCTCGCCGGCAATGCGGTAAAGTTTACTGCCATAGGAGAGGTGTCGCTGGAGATCAAGGTCCTCGACACCTCCGCGCACGGCACTCGGGTGAGATGTGAGGTGCGCGACACCGGCATCGGCATTCCGGCCGATCGATTGCAGTTGCTGTTCGCGCCGTTCGTGCAGATGGACACTTCAACAACGCGGAAATTCGGCGGCACGGGATTAGGATTATCTATCGTGCGTAAACTGGTTGAGCTCATGGGCGGTAGCACGGGCGTTGAGAGCACGGAAGGCAAAGGTTCAGTGTTTTGGTTCACGGCAATGTTTGCGCCCGCCGCCGCCGATGCGCACCCTGGCAAATACGCAGCGCCGGCTTCGATTAAAGGCAGGCGGGTGTTGGTGGTGGATGACAATGCGACCAATCGGAAAGTCCTGATGGGGCAACTGCTCCTCTGCGGGGCGGAGCCGATGTCGGCTGCTACAGCGGATGAGGCGCTGGCGTTGTTGCGGCAGGCGCGCGCCGCGGGGAGGGGCTTTGACGCCGCGCTGCTCGATCACCAAATGCCGGATTGCGATGGGGCAGAGCTCGGCCGGATCGTCATTGCCGATGAGACTCTAAGAGAGACGCGGCTAGTTCTCTTAACCTCGTCAGGTCAACGGGGTGATGGTCACTTGTTCGCGGAGATCGGCTTCGCCGGGTATTTGTTGAAGCCGGTTGCGCAGTTGGACCTGACGGATTGTCTGATGCTCATTCTTGGCAACACCGCTGAATCGTGGCATTTAAAAAGCCAGCCCATGGTCACGCGGCATGCGCTGCGTGCGCAGCGGCACCGATCGCCCAAACGCGTTTTGCTTGCCGAGGACAATCTCGTCAACCAGAAGGTGGCAACGCGCATGCTCGAGAAGCTTCAGTGTTATGTCGAGGTGGTGGCGGATGGCCTTGCGACAATCGAGGCATGGCGGAAGGGGAACTTCGATCTGATTCTGATGGATTGTCAGATGCCCGGCATGGACGGGCTTGAAGCGACTCGGGAAATTCGCAAGTTGGAGGGAGGTGAGCGGCACATCAGAATCGTGGCCCTCACGGCGAATGCTATGAAAGGCGATGAAGAGAAATGTCGTGCAGCCGGTATGGATGATTACCTCACCAAGCCCATCGATCGCGTCAAGCTGGAAGCGTGTGTGGAGGCACTCGGGGCTGGCACGGGCACCACGGGTACGGTGCAGTGAGTGTATGCCCGATTGGCATCAGACTGCAGCGGATGAGATCGATCGCATCGATTGGCGGCAAATTATCGAACTCGACTTTGGGTCGCGAACCCGCACCCCGCGCGGCTCAGCAGGAAGTATGAGAACGCCGCCCCATCACGCACCCGTTAAGCTGGTGGCGCGCCGACCCACAACAGCTCACCGAATGGACCGCCGACCGCGGCTGCCTTGCCGCGGTTTAGCCCTCTAAACTGATCTTGTAAAAAAAATCGGATGATTGTGTCAACCAACCCTAAGCCTCTCAATATTGAATCCATTGATGATCGCATCGAAACCAAGCGCGCCGAAATCCGGGAGCTGGAACGCACCGAAGACGTACTGCGTGCCGACCTGTACGCTCTGTTCCAGCAAAAGGCCGAAGCCATGTGCCCAATTCCCAAGGGCGCTCGCATCGAATACTCCCCTGCTAGATTTGGGCGAGTGGACCGCATCGGGTTCTTCGTCGGCTTCACTAGCGACATTGATGCCGGCGCCCAAATCAATTGGACTGTCTAGGGCCGCAAGATTAATAAGATCGGCAAGCTCGGCCTCAAACGCTTCCCCGCCATCGGGCCGGCCAGCCACACGATCACTGAACCTGTCAACGGCACCCGCTTTACACATAAGGACATGGGCCAGTTTTGGAGCTTAGGCCGCAAGACTTAGGCGTTCGCCGCCAAGCGTTCCGCGATTCTCAAGCGGCTGGCTAGCGGAACGACGCTCGAGCACCCACGGCCAGGCGCCATCTGCCGCACCGGCCGCGCCTCGATCTCCGATACCCTCCCGCCGGCACCCAATCCCGCTTCAACAGGCTCGCCCACAAAGATCGCAATTCCGTGGGACTCTTCGCGAAAAATCGGTGTAAAGCTCAAGAGGGCAACGGGTCGCAAAGGCCCCGAGCCACCCCACAAGTACGGCGCGGCAACACCGCGCCTGACCCAGCAGGTTCCGCATCGCGGTGCGGGGGACATTCCTTGCTTCTTTCGGTAGATGGCACCCCTCCCCTTATCCTAAGAGCGCACTTAATCGGGCCAGCGACGTGCGATCGCACTGTTTCCACCATAGCCATCGTCAAATTTAAACTTCAAGCTCGGCTCCCCCTGCGGGCATACAATCCGAAGTTCCTAAATGAACCCCACCGAGCTTAATGCCTGGCTGGCCAAGGAAGTCCTCGTGCACGAGCGAGCGCTAAGAGGCTATTTGGGCCGCTTCTTCAAAAACGTCGCGGACGTCGAAGACGTCGTGCAGGAAACCTATGCTCGATTGCTGAGCCTCAATGACGCCGCATCCTCCGCAGTACGCAACTGGCACGCCTTTCTATTCACCAGTGCACGCAACGTGGCCTTAGACCGAATTCGCAGAGCCCGTGTCGTCTCGTTGGATGCGCTGGCGGAAATGGGCAGCGCCGACGTCTTAGATCAAGCACCCCCAGCCGATGAGGCATTGAACGCCCGTCAAGAGCTGGCCTTGTTGTCGGAAGCGATCGCATCGCTCCCGGATCGTTGCCGCGAGGTGCTGACGCTTCGCAAGCTCTACGGGCTGCCGCAGCGCGAAATCGCGCAACGACTGAATATCACCGAGAGCACGGTGGAAAAGCACGTCGCCCACGGCGTTAGGCTCTGCGCCGAGCGTATGTTCGCGCGGCGCGGAGAGGGGCGCAAAGTGAATGCTGCCAACGCGGCTCAGGTCCCAATAGGTCATTCCGATGAACAGTAACGATATTGAAATTCAGGCCGCCGAATGGCTGGCAAAACTGGATCGGGAGAGCCTAAGCCTTGACGATTTGGCGGCTCTTGATAGATGGAAAACCTCCGATCCACGCCACGCTGCAGCGTACGCCAGACTTAGCGCCGTCTGGCAGGCCCTTGATCGCGTGCAAGCGCTTCGGCCTGGCACGGCTGAGCCGATGATGAGTGATTATTTCGCAGCATCGCCGCAGTCCGCACCACACGCGGGCCGGCCGATGTTGGACGAGTCCTTAAGTCCCGACTTTCCCGCTCATTCCTTACCCCACGTCCGGGACGACTCAAGTGCCAAGCATTCCGCTTCAACTGTGATAGGTGAATCCGCGCGCGATCAATCACGGCAATTTTCTAAGGTTCGGATGAAATTTTTGGGCGTAGCAGCGTCAGTGGTGCTCATCATCATCGGTATAGGGATCGCCTACAGATCGGGGGGCACCCAGACTTATCGTACCGGCATCGGTGGCTTTCAGCGCATCGTCTTAAATGAACAATCCGCCATCGAACTCAACACCGATTCTGAAGTAAGGGTCGCACTCACCGCGCAACGACGCAAGATTGAGCTCGTGCGCGGCGAAGCGAGCTTCGAAGTGGCGCATGATGTGTCTCGCCCTTTCATCGTCTCCGCCGGCAACACGGCCGTAAGAGCAGTAGGCACCAAATTCGACGTCCACCGACTCGATGATTCCGTCGAGATTACGGTGGACGAAGGCCGCGTAGCGATAGGCGCACCGGCACTACTCGAAATGACGGTAGAGGCCTTTCCGGTCAATCTCCCGCAACTATCCGCCGGTCAAACTGCTACAGCCAACGGTAGCGGCGTCAGCTTGAAGAGCCTTCCGAAGAACGATCTTGCCCGCAAGCTCGCCTGGCAGAATCAAATGCTGGTATTCGACGGCGATTCACTGGCCGACGTCGTGTCTCAATTCAATCGCTACAACCAGCGACAGCTCGTGATCTTAGATCCCAAGCTTGCCGCACTCCACATTGGCGGTTACTTCCGTCCCACCAACCTGGATGCATTCATCAGCGTCCTGCAATCCGATTTCGGCATTCGCGTGCATTCCGATGGTAATCGGCTCGAACTTGCGACCCCAACATCCAATTAGTTGGCGTGTCATATAGGGGAAATGACTTTGTAGCACGTCTCACCTCCGATAAACGGCCCAAAGATGCCGGTATGGGGAGAGCTTGAGTGCCTGCATTCTTTCGCAACTTCATTTATTTACCGGCAGTTGCCCTAAGCTTAAGTCTCGGCGCAACACCGGCTCTAGCCAATCCCAAGGCGTTCAACATTGACTCGCAGGACGCGCCGCGCGCGCTGCTGGAATTTGGGCGCCAATCCGAAGTTCAAATCTTATTTGCCTCTGACAAGGTCAAGGGGATCATCACAAACTCAGTGCACGGCAGTTACGAACCGGTCGATGCGCTGAACATGCTTCTGAAAGGCACGTCCTTGGTGGTGAGCGTAAAACCAGATGGAGTGCTGGTCGTGGATCTGGCGAAAGTGCACGACGTCGCAAGTCCAAATGCCACATCCAACAGTGACAGCCTTAACAATCAGGCCGGGAAGAAATCTTCCCAGGACTTTCGCTTGGCTCAGGTGGATCAGAACGCTGCTGGGCCTCAAGCCGTAGAGAAAAATAAAGGAGAGGAATCTGATTCGAAGAAGAAAACAGCCGGTCTGGAAGAAATTGTCGTCACTGGCACGCGTATCCCAGTTTCGGCAAAAGACGGGCCGCAGGACGTTAAGGTTTACACGAGCGAACAAATTGCGCAAAGTGGTCAATCGACCGTCGCAGACTTTTTAAATACAAGACCGGAGGTGTCGCTACAGTCGACGGAGTCAGGCACCCAAACCCCGTACGGAATTACAACAGTCCAGTTGCATGGGCTGCCAGTCGGAACGACATTGGTGCTCCTTGACGGTCGGCGCGTTGGAGCGTCGGGAGCCGGTTCTGCATTCGGGGCCGCTGTGTTCGATCTGAATTCAATTCCCGTTGCGGCCGTCGACCGAATCGAAATTGCGGCTGATGGGTCATCGGCGGTTTATGGCTCTGATGCAATTGCCGGGGTTGTCAACATTATTCTCAAGAAAAACTTCCAAGGGCTGGCACTCGATGGAAGTACGGGCTGGGCTTCGGGCCTAAATGAGCAAACGGCGAGTCTCACGTGGGGCGCCCAGGGCGCGAAGTGGTCCGCTTCCGTCGTTGCTAGTTTCCAAAATCGTGGTGAGCTGGATGGGTCGAAGCGCTCGATCACCGCGGACAATGACTATGCGCCCTATGGGGGTGCAGACGCACGGCAAGCATCGTGTAGTCCTGGTAATGTATTCTCGGCGGACGGCGTAACGCCACTCGCAGGTCTGGGTACGGCGACGTTCGCGGCGGTACCTGCGGGGTTTCATGGACCGCCCAGCATCCAAGAGTTTGCCGCGACCGCCGGGACTCTCAATTTATGCAGCAACTACGCCTATAGCTCCTATATTCCCGCGACACGGCGCGAAGGCATTCTGGCGTCTGGCAGGGTTGAGATCATGCCGGGGGTGGAAGTCTTTTCGGAAGTGATGGCTTCTCACGTAGAAGAGCTGAGCTGGTTTCAACCGCCGGCCCTCTTTGGCGAACCCGGTTATCAAAGCTTTACGGTGCCGGCGACGAATCCGTTCAATCCGTTCGGGCAGACAGTTGGCATTTCCGGGTTGCTGTCGTCGCTCGGCAGAGAGGGCTCACCGTACATCGATAATTTCTTTCGACCGTTGCTCGGCATTCGCGGTGACCTGGGGGATCGATGGCACTGGGAGGTCGCCGGCTGGATGACACAAGACCGCTCTGAGCAATTCATCACAAACTTTCTAAACGACACCGCTACTCAAAATGCCCTGAACTCCACGAACCCGGCGACCGCACTGAACCCTTTCGTGGATGGACCGCCCGGGTCACCCGCGCTGCTGCAACCACTGGTATATGAATTGTCCCAAAATTTCATGACCCGAGAAGTCGCCGTCAACGGATTCATACGAGGGGATATCGCAGACCTGCCTTCAGGTGCCATTAGTGTGCTGCTAGGCGCCGAATATTTTTCGGACAGGCTTTTCATCGACGAGGTCAACTATCCGGGCACCCCGCCGAATGCGGAAAGCACTTACACGCATAGTAGCCACGCTATTTTTGCTGAGACGCGGGTCCCTCTTATCGGTCCGCAAACAGCGACGGAAAGCAATCCCAGGCTGGCGATCACTGCTGCGGGTAGATACGACGACTACAGCGATTTTGGATCAACGTTCAATCCGCAGCTGGGAATTGAAGGGCGGCCACTTGAGCCGCTCCTGCTTAGAGCCAACTACAGCAAGGCGTTCGTCGCGCCGAGTCTTATCGATCTGCATGCGCCGCAGATACTGATCCCGGGATCTGCCGTTGTCGACCCGTTGAGAAATAACCAAACGGAATTTGTGACCGTCGTCGATGGGGGAAATCCGGGCTTGAGGCCCGAAACCGGCCACTCAAGAACGTTCGGTGCCGTCTACGCCAATGACCAATGGTTCGGATTAAGACTCAGTGTTACGAATTGGGAGGTCACCGAGGAAGGGAACATTCAGTCGCTCTCGCTGCAATCGATTGTTTCTAACGAGAGCTCATTCCCTGCGTACGTGACACGAGCGAGCAACTGCGCCGGGGGGCAGCCCTGCCCGATCACGGAAGTGTTTTCGACGTTCGTGAACTTCGGCAGCATCAATGTTGCCGGGTTTGACTATCAGGCCGGAATGCGTTTCGAGACAACGGCGGGTCAGTTTTCGCCGCTGGTAAGCGCCACGCAAGTGTATCGATATAACGCAGTACTTATACCCGGCATGCCAGCTGTTAGCGGTGTGAGTGCCGCTCAGGATACCAACGACTGGGCGCCGCGCTGGAAGGGTCAGTTGGCGCTTGGCTGGAAGAAAGGGCCAGCGACGGTGAGTGTGACGGGCCGGTACGTTGGGCCGTACCAGGATTATGACAGTACGGCGAAGATAGGTAATTTTTGGCTCGCCGACACCAACGTCCGCTGGTCGTTACCAACCGGCTGGTTTCCCAAGAGCTCTTACGTCGAAGTGGGAGGCGTGAATGTATTCAATCGGCTTCCGCAGTTTTCCAACTTTGACTTCGGTACCGTGGGCTATGACGCGGCACAGGCCGATCTTCGTGGCCGGTACTTGTATGTCCGTCTGAATGCCACTTGGTAGGCCCCGGGAGGCGATTAGGTTTGGCGAAGCGAAGTGCGGATGGTGTAAGTGGAAGAGAAGGCGATCCGAGGCAGTGACCAGTGATCCGAGAATTTGATCGGGCCGTTCAAGCGATGTGCATCACTGGGCTAGTGGCAATGTCCTTCCCGTGCGCAACGCTTGGCGAGGAATACTCTGCGGCTGGCTATGACCCTGCAGCCGTGGAGATTCCGAGCATTAGCGATACAGCTCCCCGGCCCGTTACCAGCATGGACCTGCTGGGCCTCCGAGACTTTCACGGCGTCGCTATTTCTCCCGATGGGAAATGGGTGGCCTTTGTCCTCGGCCAGGCGGTTTACGACAGCAACAGCTATCGCAGCGGCCTCTTTGTCGTGAGCACTGCGAAGGGCGGTAGGCCAATTAACATGGGAACCGCTGGGCCGCCGCATTGGGATGACGTGGGCCAGTGGGTGCCGGAAGCACCGCAATGGTCGCCAGAAAGCGATGCAATTTACTACAGACTCAAGACCTCTGGCACATGGCAGGTGTGGAAGTGGCCGAGGGCGAATAGAGTGCCCGTTCAGGTCACCCATCTGGAGAGCGATGTCCTGAGCTTCGAGGTCGGAGAGGACGGCGACGTGTTGCGGCTTATCGCACAAAAACCGATCACTGTTGACAAGCGCCGGCTTTCTCACAATGGCGTGCTCTACCAGTTTGACGTTCTGGCCGGCAGACCAAAGCCATTCCTGGATCAAACGGCAGAGGGTCCCGTCAGGGAAACCGAGTCTTGGATACACGATCTTCGAAGCGCTCAGGAGCGCCCCGCTACTGCGGCCGAACAAGCGATTCACAGCCCGTCGGATTCACGGCCAAGGGCGCCGACTTTCAGCAAGAAGGAGATCGAGGAGCAGGAGATTCTAATAGCGAAGCTTTCCCCTGACGGTACAAGCGTCGCTTATCAACCTACGTTGAGCGATCCTTCGAAATCGCCGTGGACGTCCTACCCGCTGTTTTGGAGGCCGACACGCGACGGCACACCAGTAAATCTCACGCCAGGCCTCTACTACATCGATGATTTCTGGTGGAGCCCGAATGGCAAGGAAATCGTTTACACCGTATACGACGCCGCGACTAGCGGTGATGCGCGCCCCTCCAAGGTTCTGGCCGTGTCTCCAGCGAGCGGGAAGCGCCGCGTGGTCTTCGAGTCCCCAGGCGTTGCGCTCAATTATTCGATTGATCGCTCGCAGCGCCATCTCGCGTGTACTCACGAAAGCACAACCAGGCCGGCAGAACTAGAGCTGATCGATCTCACCACGGCGGCGGCGCGGCTCCTGGTCAATGTGAACCCAGAGTTTGACAACCTGCGGCTTGCCCCTGCACAGCGTTTCGACGTGAAGAACAAGTACGGAGATCATTTCTGGAGTCATCTCGTTCTGCCATTGAACTACACCCCAGGAACTCGCTACCCGCTAGTGATAACTACTTATCGCGATGGCGATGCGTTTCTCCGTGGCGGGGCCGGCGATGAGTATCCGATTCAAGTGTTCGCCGCCAATGGACTTGCCGTGTTGAATTTTGACATTGGAACTAATCGCAACACCAAGCCAGGCGATTTTGCGACGAGCACACTTTTCTGGGCGTCCCCAATCGATGGCATGGAAACGGCAATTGCGAAGCTATCAGACATGGGTCTGATCGACCCCGACCGCGTCGCCATTACCGGCCTCAGCCATGGGGCCGAGATGGTCAAGTATGGAATCAGCCACACCAGCGCCTTTCGCGCGGCAATCGCCAGTAGTCCTGTATGGGACCCGATCGGCTACTACCTGGTAAGTGACAGCTATCGCAAGCTGGAATTCGCGGGTTGGTTGTACATGGCATCCCCGGATGGCGAGTCGCGGGAACGGTGGCAGCAGATTTCTCCGGCACTGAATGCTGCGCACATACGCACGCCGTTGCTGATGAATGACGCGGACGAGGAGTACTTATATGACTTGCAATTGGCCACGAACTTACGGGAACTCGGCAGACCAGTGGAGATGTATGTCTATGTGAACGAGTTTCACATAAAGAATCAGCCGAGACACCGGTATGAGATCTACGAACGGAATGTTGAATGGTTGAGGTTTTGGCTCAATGGGCAGCAAGACCCAAATCAAGCGAAGAGGGATCCGTATAAGCCGGACGCCGAGAAGGCGGATCAATACAAACGATGGCGCGAGCTTCGCGAGCTTCGTGATTCAGGGCTAACAGCACATTGACAGAAGTCTGGAGGAATGCTGCCGGATGTCTTGCGGGTTGTTGGTGGTGCAGCAGAGTTTAGTACGTGTTGTCCAAAGAGGAGGAATGACCGATGAAGACTCAAACGAAGATTCGATTGGGAGCCATTACAGTAGCATTGAATGGCCTTGCAGCGTTCATGACGATGTCTCCGAGCGCGGCGCTAGCTGCGACATGCAATCCGATTGAACTGTGCGACAGGCCGGAACCCACGTGCCCAAGTCAAGCGATTATCAACGAAACTTGCCGAAATCATGCACCGCCCGGGTGTACCTTTAAACTGGGCGCCTGTATAACTAACTCCGAGATGTGCGGGATTCCAGACCCGTGGGCCACCTTATGCACCTATCAGTAAGTGCGGGTCACGTCGTGGCAAGCGGATTGCCATTCGACGACTTGCGGTAGGGCGACATTTCGCATGCGAAGAGCGAGTGAGATGCTCGTCACGGCGATTCTCGTTTCTTGTGCACTCGTGACCACCGGAATCGTCGTTCGGCGGGAATTCTTCCCGCCGACGCCGGTGGCTCGGCCCGCGGAACAGCGGCCAGTGTTAATCCGCTCGAGAGCCTGGCGGTCGCTCTTTCCGGACCATTTATCCAGATCAACCTGACGTTGGCCCCGATTTCCGGACAGTTTGAGATTGGACTAAGCTGCCTTTTGAGGCCCCCAACGATAGGAGCCGAGGATTATGAAGGGCAAGCGATTTACCGAGGAGCAGATCACTTACGC
>Ga0265760_10000259_pt1 | contig 14542 bp, 10 predicted proteins | sample NZIome_2_FD_200831 | JGI IMG/M metagenome (GOLD analysis project Ga0265760, IMG submission 200831) | Metatranscriptome of rhizosphere microbial communities from Maridalen valley, Oslo, Norway - NZI1 (Metagenome Metatranscriptome) | ecosystem: Host-associated > Plants > Roots > Rhizosphere >...
AAATCAAAATCAAAATCGCTTCCGGATCCTGCTAGACTCCTTCCACAAATCAACCCACAAAGGAGCCATCACAATTCTTGCCTTTTCCGTTCCTCCAGGCTCATCCTTCGATTGGAAAACGCTACCCGCCCTCCCCCGATTCCCCCGATTTCTCCCGATTGGTGACCGGGTCGCAGGACGATTCGCACTTGCGCGGCCGGGCATCGACCAAGGCTGGACGGGCTGGACTGCCGAGGCGGGTGTCGCTAGCTGGTCCGTGGTAATATCCGGCCAGTGGCCACTGCGCGAAACAATCTTAATTTGGATTCCAACCGCGACCGTTTAGTGTCTGCGGCGGCGGTTGAGGACGATTCTTCGTTTGAGCTGAAGCTTCGGCCGCAGCGGCTTAACGAGTTCATCGGGCAGGCGAAGGTCAAAGAGAATCTGGCGGTTGCGATCGAGGCGGCGCGGTCGCGCGGCGAGGCCATGGATCACGTGCTGCTCTACGGGCCTCCGGGGCTGGGCAAGACGACGCTGGCCAACATTATTGCCAACGAACTGGGCGTGCACTTTCAGCCTACGGCTGCGCCGCTGCTGCAAATCAAGGGCGACCTGACGGCGATCGTCACCAATCTTCAGGACAAGCAGGTGCTGTTTATCGACGAGATTCACCGGCTGCAGCCGGTGCTCGAAGAGCTGCTTTACTCGGCGCTCGAAGATTACAAGCTGGACATCATCATCGGACAAGGGCCTTCGGCGCGCACGCACACGCTGGAGGTGAAGCCGTTTACGTTTATCGGCGCGACCACGCGGGCGGGGCTGATTTCCGGACCACTGCGGGCGCGGTTCGGGATCGTGCTGCGGCTGGAGTTTTATACTCCGCAGGATTTGCGGGTGATTGTGGAGCGCTCGGCCGAAATTTTGGGCGTCGAGGTCGACGATGCGGGCGCGATCGAAATTGCCAACCGGTCTCGAGGAACACCGCGAATTGCCAACCGGCTCCTGCGGCGGGTGCGGGACTTTGCGCAAGTTCGCGGAGCAGGCAAGATTGACGAGCCTACGGCGCAGGCTGCGCTGCGCATGCTGGAAGTGGACCAGTATGGATTCGACGAAGTCGACCGGCGACTGTTGCTGACCATCATCGAGAAATATCAGGGTGGTCCGGTGGGAGTGAATACGCTGGCCGCGGTGCTGGCCGAAGAGCCAGACGCCATTGAAGAGATCTACGAACCGTTCCTGATGCAGATCGGATTCCTCAACCGAACTCCGCGGGGGCGCGTGGCCACGCAGCTGGCCTACGACCATTTCGGGATCACGCCCACCAGAAGGCAGAGCTCGCTGTTCTAGCTGTCAGCTTTCAGCGGTCCGCTCAACCCTGCGCGAAGACTCGTAGGTCCTGTTTATCTGTGAAGTACAATAACAGCGTTTTACTGTTTTGTGATGCATGCCCGTAGTGTATCGTTCTGACTTCCTCGTTCGGGGGGGCGGGGACCGGTGAGGGCGCTTTGGGTTTGTGTCGAGGACAACGGGTTCCGTTCAAGAAGCTGGTGAAGTTTTCGCTGGTTCTTGCGTTGGTTTTGTTCGCGGCGGCGCGGCCGGGCTACGCGTTGGGGCAGGCGCAGGTGCAAACGGAGAACGGCGCGCCGGTCAGTGAGGACAGCGCATCTGGCCAGGGCTCCAGGCAAAACTCCGCGGGATCGGGCGCAAAAGTGTCTACTCAGGATCCAGTTGTGCCGCCGCCGTCCCTGCCGGTAATCGCCCAACCGCAGAACCAGATCACTCCCACACTGCCCGCCTCCGCACTCGGGCCGCCCGCCCTGACCATCCCGCGGCTGAGCCGGGCTCCGGCGCTCGAGAACTTTCTCAGCATGAAGCCTGAGGGAGAAGTGGCGCTGCAGATGGCCAGGGTAACCGGTTTCGCGCAGCGTAACCCGCACGACGGCGAAAAGGTTTCCGAGCCCACCGAAGCCTATCTCGGGTATGACAAGAAAAATCTTTACGTGGTGTTTGTGTGCTTCGACGATCCGAAGAAAGTTCGGGGACGCATGTCGCGCCGCGAAGATGTCTACGATGACGATAACGTCGAGATTATGCTCGACACATTTCACGACCGGCGCCGCGCCTATGCTTTCCAGACCACGCCCCTGGGCGTGCAATGGGACGCGATCTGGACCGAAGCGGCCAGCGCCGAGGTGGGGAACTGGGATACCTCGTTCGATACGGTTTGGGATTCGCGCGGCAAAATTACTTCGCAGGGGTACGTGGCGTGGATGGTGATTCCGTTCAAGAGCCTGCGCTTTCCGGCCAGCAAGCAGCAGGAGTGGGGAATCATTTTGTATCGCGGCATCGTGCGCAAGAATGAGGACGCGTTCTGGCCGGCGGTGTCGCGCAGAGTGCAGGGGCGGCTGGGACAAGCGGCAACGCTTTACGGACTGGAGGGGATTTCGCCGGGGCGCGACATCGAGCTGCTGCCTTACGGAATCATGCGCGGGTTTCGGGGTCTCAACACGGTCGATCCTGACAATCCTTTTTTTCAGAGCGCCCGGGTGCAGGGGCAGTTCGGCATGGACGCGAAGTTCGTGATCCATGATCACTTTGTGCTCGATATCACTGCCAATCCCGACTTCAGCCAGGTTGAGTCGGAGGATCCGCAGATCACGGTGAACCAGCGCTTTGAAGTGTATTTTCCGGAGAAGCGTCCGTTCTTTCTCGAGAACGAAGATTATTTCCGCACTCCAATCGACTTGTTTTTCACGCGCAATGTGGAAGACCCGTCGGCGGGAATTCGATTGACCGGGAAAGAGGGACCGTATTCGGTGGGGCTGATGGCCGCCGATGACCGCAGTCCGGGACTGGCCGTGCCCCGCTACTGTCCGGCGCTGGATGCCGGTTGTCTCGACAATCTCTACGGCACTCGTTCGTACTTCGGCATCGCCCGCGTGAGTCGCGACATTTTCAAGGAATCAAGCATGGGCGCGCTCTTTACCGATTGGCAGTGCCCGACCACTGGCGAATTCAATCGGGTGGGCGGAGTGGACACGCATTTGAAGTTCAGTCCCGCTTGGACGCTGGACGGGCAGGCGGTGGTGAGCTCGAGCAATTTGCTAGGTTTGGCCGCGCCCGGTGTGATCACGCAGAATCTCGATTCCACCTGTGAGGCTAGCCTTTTTCCGTTCAGCTCGGGCAATGCCGGCAACAGCCACGACTATGCCGGGCCCGCGGACCTACTCACGCTGCGGCGCGCGGGCTTGCACTTTAATTACATCGGGACCTACCAGGACGTGAGCCCCGGCTTCGTGACCGTGCCCGGATTCGTGAACCGCGTAGACCTTCGCAGCGCGGAGCAAAGGGCGAGCTATTTTTTCCGTCCGAAAGAGGGCTGGATTGTGGCTTGGGGCGCCGGGTTGCGCAACCGCACCGCGTTTGACCACGAAGGCAGGCGTCTCGACACCGATTACCAGCCCTATCTGTTGGTTCAGGCGCGCGGCCAGACCACCGTGATACTGGCTCCTTACGAGGAGCTGCGGGAACGGCTCCGCCCGCAGGATTTCACATTTCTCGGCTTCGCCGCCGGGTCGAACCAGGACTACCATGAGCACAACAGCTACGCCAGCATCCAGACCAGCTATTTCCCCCGGTTGACTGTGGGAGCGGGCTACCGCTGGGGCGATGGAGCGAATTTCGTAGCGTCGCCAACGGCTCCTGTGGCATCGCTGGACCTTCCCTTTCTGGCTCATGTGGACACCGCAAGCGGCCTGCTGACCCTGCGTCCGGTGAAGCCGCTGAAGATCGAGAATACGTATCTGTTTGAGCGTCTGCGCGCCACGGAGGCGACGTATCTGCTGGCGCAGACTGCGACCCCCGGCGTGGGCAAAGGCATTTTCGACAATCACATCGTGCGCAGCAAGTGGAATTGGCAGTTCACGCCACAGCTCTCGCTGCGCATGATTTTCCAGTACAACTCCGTGCTGGCGAATGCTCCAGGCAATACGATCTTCCCCTACACCTATCTGCCCACCGAAAAGCAGTTCAACGCGGATGTTCTGGTCACTTATTTAGTCCATCCTGGAACGGCCATTTACGTGGGCTACAACAGCGATCTGCAGAACCTGGACGTAGTCCCCGGCACGCCGGGGTCGACGGGATATGTTGTCAACACGGCCAAGGGGTATCTCAACGACAGCCGGCAATTTTTCGTGAAGGCGTCGTATCAGTTCAGGTTTTGAGAACAGGGGCAGGGATCAGGGATCAGGGGTCAGGGGTCAGGAAAACCGAGAGCCGGAAACCTGAAGCCAGGTCGGTTTTCCTGATGGCTGAGAGCTGATGGCGGACAGCTGTTCTTGCTGAATCCAGCGCCTCTCCGGTAGAATCTAATGGTTCAGATCAAGATTGGAATCCCTATGAAACCAGCTATTCATCCTGCTTACAACGAAGTGCGCGTGCATTGCGCGTGCGGCAACGCGTTTAGCACCCGGTCAACCCACAGGGGCGACATCAGCGTGGAAATCTGCTCGAACTGCCATCCCTTTTTCACGGGCAAGCAGAAGCTGATGGATACCGCCGGCCGGGTGGAGCGCTTTCGCCGCAAGTACGCCAAGAAAGAAACTCCCGCAGCCCCCGCTCCTGCAAAAGGCTAATCTTTGCTACGGATTTGCGCGGATACACCGATGAACTTTGGCCCTCGCTCCGGCGGGGGCTTTGTTTTGCCGGGGCAACTAGACCGGGCCAAGTAGAATAGGAACTGTGAAGAAGTTCTGGGACAACTCGAACGGCTCGTGTGAGCCAGGCTCGTGGTGTGGGGCGGGCACTCCCTTCGACTCCACTCAGGGCAAGCTGGCCCGCCAGGAGGCGCAACTGCAGCTGGTGCCGGCGAGCCTTTCGATCGGCGGGGTCCCGATCAGCCCCGCCACAGTTCTCGCGCCCATGGCCGGCGTGACCGATACCGTTTTCCGCCGCTTCATTCGGAACCTGGGCGGATGCGGGCTGATCATGACCGAGTTCACCTCGGCCGACGGCGTGCTCCGCAAGAAAGACCAGAAGGCCAAGCGGTATTTGCATTTCTATGAAGACGAACATCCCATCTCGGCGCAGCTTTTCGGAAGCGATCCGGGCGTGATGGCTGAGGCCGCGCGCATGGTCGAAGGCCTGGGTTTCGATGTGGTCGATTTGAACCTGGGCTGTCCGGCGAAGAAAGTTGTGAAGTGTAATGGAGGCTCCGGATTGCTACGCGATCTGCCGGCCATCGGCAAGATCTTCGAAGCGGTGCGCGCGGCGGTGACGATTCCCTTCACCGTAAAATTCCGCGCGGGATGGAGCGACGAAGAGATCGTCTGCGTGGAACTGGCGCGCATGGCGGAATTGTGCGGCTTGGCCACAGTCGCGCTGCACGCCCGCACGCGTGAGATGGGCTACAGCGGCAACGCCCGCTGGGAGTGGATCGCCGCCGTGAAGGATGCGGTGAAGATTCCGGTCATCGGCAATGGTGATATCCGTTCTCCGGAAGACGCCTGCGCCATGGTCACGCAAACCGGCTGCGACGCCGTGATGATCGGCCGCACCGCGCCTTCGAACCCGTGGATCTTCCGGCAGATTCAGCAGTACTGCGCCGCGATGCGCGATCGAGGGAATGGAGCGGCGAACGCCCCCGTCCGCCGGGCGGTCTCATCGGGCGAGAGGCTGGAAGGATCGGCCCCGGACGAGGGTGTCCGGGGCTCCACGAAATCATGCCTCTCCGCTGGACTTTACGACCAGCCCTCCGAGGCCGACCGCTACCAGATGATTCGTACTTACTTCCAGATGCTGATCGAAGAGGAACTCCCCGATGCTGTCGGCAAGATGAAGCAGTTCGCTTCCTGGTTCACTCACGGCGTGCCCGGCGGAGCGGGGCTGCGCAAGGCCATCTATGAATCGAAGAGCGCGGTGGAAATCTTGGTGAGAGTAGAAGAGTTCTTCGAAGCAAGGTTGCTGGTAGCAGGGTGAGTCAACATCCGGTCGGATTTCTCGGCTAACCTACGCTCCCCGCGCAACCATCTTCCCCAACGCATCCCTCTCCACGTACGCCCACGGCGTCTTCGGGTCGTGGGTGAAGACGGTTAGCCATTTTTCAGGGATTGATTTCGCGTAGTAGAGCTTCTTACTCTCGATGGTTTCGAGCGGGTAGAGATCGAAGGACATGCCCCAGGTGAGGTCGATGTGCGCCGTGGTGGGGATCAGGTCGGAAATGTAGCAGACGGCTTTTGGGTGCCCCCTATCTCCCGTCCTTTGCGAGATAGCCTGCCCTGAGCCTGTCGAAGGGTGGGGATTTTCGCCGGGGCTCTGAACCGTGACGGCTTGCATGTGCGCGGTATGTCCGGGGAAGGTTTGCACGGAAATTCCCGGGGCGATTTCTTCGCCGCCTTTGAGCAGCGTCATCTGCCCGCTTGCGACCAGCGGATCGTAGTTCTCGGAGAGGTAGCTGATAGAGTCGCGCTCGCTGGGTTTCCGCGCGTATTGCCACTCGCCTTCGGGTGCGTAATATTTCGCGCGCGGGAAAGTGGGAACGATCTTGCCGTTGCGATCGCGCACCGTGTTCCAGCCGCAGTGGTCGAAATGGAGGTGAGTGTTGACGACGATGTCGATGTCTTCGGGAGCGACTCCGCCGGCGGCTAGATTCGCCAGCAACTGCGCAGGCTGGCCGTAGAACTTGATCATGCGTTCGGAAAGCTTGTTTCCCATGCCGGTTTCGACCAGGACGGTTTGTGTTCCCGTGCGGATGAGCAGCGAGTTGAGTCCGGCGGTGACACAGTTCTTGTCGTCCACGCCCAAATCAGATCCAAAGGCGGCTGCGACCTTGCGCGACCACATCACTTTGGGGACGACGCCGAAAAGCGCTCCGCCGTCGAGGGGGTAAGTTCCGTCGCAAAAGATGCTAAGTTCGAAGTTACCGAGTGTGAACCGGTGCATACGTCCAGTGTGCCACACGGGGAATAAGTTTTTTCACCACGGAGAAACAGAGTCACGGAGAAGAACAAAACGAGGAAAGACTTTCTCGCCATCTCCGGCGAGATCCGTAGCTAGTTTGTTTTGCTTGTTTGTTCCCTGCGCGTGCTCGACAATCCCATCATGCAGCGGCCTGCGGGAGTCACGGCGATCGCCATTCTCTTCCTTCTGGTGGCGGCGTATTTGTGCGGGGCGGGCGCGACCATGCTGGTATCGCCGGGAACCCTATCGATGCGAATTGGCGCACCGCTTTTGCACGGGCTCGAATTAGCGGGGCCGTACATGTTTCTGTTGGTGGGGGCCATGGCCGCGCTGGTCGGCTGGGGATTGCTGCGGCTGAACAATTGGGCGCGGCGGGGGGCGCTGGTGGCCACGCTGCTGGGAGTGGCCATGCTGGTCCCGAGCGTCTCGGCGGCCGCGACGGATTTTGGATGGAGTCTAGCCTGGAGCGGGCTCGGAATTATGCTGCGTGCGGCGATCGCCTGGTATCTGGTACAGTTGCCCACGTTTCGTGTTAGCTTCGGCAAGAAGTAAACGAAGTCGTTGGCCACGGATTTGCACGGATCGGCACGGATTTTTCTTTTTCTATTTCTTGGTTTGTCCGGGAGAATCCGTGGCCTATTTTGATTTGGCCTTGGCTGGCTCTTTTTCGCCTACCCGCTTGCTCACTTCAAATTTCATTTTGCCGAGCTTCTTGTCGGTGTCGACTACGATGTGGTCGCCGTGGAGCACTTCGCCGTCCAGAATCTTCAGGGCGAGCGGGTCCTGCACCAGCTTTTGAATGGCGCGCTTCAGCGGGCGGGCGCCGAAGTTGGGGTCGTAGCCCTGAAGGAAGAGCAGATCTTTGGCAGCGTCGGTGAGCTCGAGGGAAATTTTGCGATCGGCGAGCAGGCGGCGTACGTCTTCGAGGCGCAGCTCGATGATCTTGACCAGTTGTTCTTTGCCGAGCGGACGGAACACGATGATGTCGTCGACGCGGTTGAGGAACTCGGGCCGAAAATGCGTATGCAGCGTGTTCATCACTTGTTGCGAGGCCTGTTCGAAATCCTGCTCGGAGCGCAAGCTTTCAGACTGCAGGAAGGACGAACCGAGATTCGAGGTCATGATGATGATGGTATTTTTGAAATCGACCACGCGGCCTTTGCCGTCGGTGAGGCGGCCATCGTCCATGATCTGCAGCAGGACGTTGAAAACATCGGGGTGAGCCTTTTCGATCTCGTCGAAGAGCACAACGGCGTAGGGACGGCGGCGGACCTGCTCGGTGAGCTGGCCTCCTTCTTCATAGCCGACGTAGCCCGGAGGCGCACCAATGAGGCGAGCGACCGAGTGCTTCTCCATGTATTCGGACATGTCGATGCGCAGCATGGAACGCTCGTCGTCGAAAAGAAATTCGGCGAGGGCGCGGGCTAGCTCGGTTTTGCCAACGCCGGTGGGGCCGAGAAAAATGAATGAGCCGATCGGGCGCTTGGGATCGCTGAGTCCGGCGCGGGAGCGGCGAATCGCGTTGGCGACGCGCTCCAGAGCCGCGTCCTGGCCGACCACGCGTTGGCGCAGGCGCTCTTCCATGGTGACCAGTTTTTTGACTTCGCCTTCCAGCATTTTCGAGACGGGAATGCCGGTCCACTTGGAGACGATGCGCGCGATGTCTTCTTCGTCGACTTCTTCCTTCAAGATGCGCGGCTTGCCTTTGTCGTCGATCTGGGCGGTGAACTTCGCGAGTTCCTGTTCGGCCTGCCGAATGAGGCCGTAGCGGATTTCGGCGACGCGCTGCAGGTTGCCTTTGCGTTCTTCGGCCTGCTCCTCCGTCTTCAGCTTCTCGATTCTTTCTTTCAGTTCACGAGTGCGCGCAATGAGATCTTTTTCTTTTTTCCAGTTCGCTTTGAGCGCGTTCGCTTTCTCGCGAATTCCGGCGAGCTCTTTATCAATCACCCCGAGACGCTCCTTGGAGTTCGCATCGTCCTCTTTTTTCAGCGCCTGCTTTTCGATTTCAAGCTGCGTCGCTTTGCGTTCGAGCTGATCGATGTTGGTGGGCAGCGAATCAATCTGGATGCGAATCGACGCTGCAGCCTCGTCGACGAGGTCGATGGCCTTGTCGGGCAGAAAGCGATCGGAGATGTAACGATGCGAGAGTGTTGCGGCGGCTACGATTGCCGAGTCTTTGATGCGGACGCCGTGATGAACCTCGTATTTTTCCTTGAGGCCGCGGAGGATCGAGATGGTGTCTTCGACATTGGGCTCGCCGACGAAGACGATCTGGAAGCGGCGTTCGAGTGCGGCGTCCTTTTCAATGTATTTGCGGTATTCGTTGAGCGTGGTGGCGCCGATGGCGCGCAACTCTCCACGGGCCAGCGCGGGCTTAAGCATGTTGGAGGCGTCGATGGCGCCTTCGGCCGCGCCGGCACCGACCAGCGTGTGCAGTTCGTCGATGAAAAGAATGACCTGACCCTGTGAGTCCTCGATTTCTTTCAAGACGGCTTTGAGGCGGTCTTCAAACTCGCCGCGATACTTGGCTCCGGCCAGCATTGCGCCGAGGTCGAGTGCGACCACGCGTTTGTTTTTTAGAACCTCGGGCACGTCGCCGGAAATAATGCGCTGGGCAAGGCCTTCCACGATGGCGGTTTTGCCCACACCGGGTTCGCCAATGAGCACAGGATTGTTTTTCGTGCGCCGCGACAAAACCTGGACGACGCGGCGGATTTCTTCGTCGCGTCCAATGACCGGGTCGAGCTTGCCGCGGCGGGCCTGTTCGTTCAGGTCGCGAGCGTAGCGTTCGAGAGCCTGATATTTGGCTTCGGGATTCTGGTCAGTGACTTTCTGCGATCCGCGGATGGAGGTCAGGGCTTGCAGGATCGTGTCATGGGTAGAGCCGTGGCGGGCGAGAATCTGCTGGGCGGCGTCGCGCTTGAGATGCGTGATCGCCAGCAGCAGGTGCTCGGTGGAAACGTATTCGTCCTTGAAATTGGCGGCTTCTTTGAAAGCCTGCTCGAGCAGCTGGTTGGTCTCGTTCGAGAGCGCGGCCTGGGCGGCGCCGCCGGAAACTTTGGGAAGTTTTTGAATCTCTTTGTAAAGGTCGCTCAGAACCGCTTGCGGGCCGATGCCGACTTTTTCGAGCACGGGCGGCACGATGCCTTCCTGGTCCTCGAGTAGGGCGGCCAGCAGGTGGAGCGGCAGCAGTTCGGGATTGCCGTGTTCGGAGGCGAGGTCGTTCGCGCGCTGCACGGCTTCCTGGGCTTTGACGGTGAATTTGTCCCAACGGATGGGCATGGGAATTCTCTACTTTCCTTTTGTCATTCTGAGCGAAGCGAAGAACCTGTGCAACCGGGCAGCACAAAATTGCATAAAGGTCCGTTCGACTTTGCTCAGGGCGGACTTTCGCTTTGCTCAAGATGACAAGCTGTCTGATTGCAAAACAAACGGGAGGCGGGCCGTTGGCCAGCCTCCCGCAAGAAGCAATCGAGCTGCGCTCGATGACCGGGTCAGCGACGCGGTCCCACACGAGCGTCTCCGGTCCCTGGCAAAGTTCCAGACTTACGCGGCTTTGCTGGGGCCTTTGCCTTCCAGGGTCTTTTCGACTCCGGCGCCGATGTTGACTTTGATCTGCTTTGGCTTGGCTTCGGCCTTCTTGGGCAACGCGATCTTCAACACGCCCTTGTCGTAGTTCGCCGAAACTTTCTCGGAATCCACGGTGGTAGGCACAGTGAAGGTGCGGGTGAAGCTGCCGTAATTGCGTTCCACTCGGCGGTAGTTCTCTTCTTTCTCTTCCTTCTCGATCTTGCGCTCGCCGTGCACGGTGAGGGTATTGTTCTCGAGGCGAACGTCGATGTCTTTTTCGTCAATTCCGGGCACTTCGATCTTCAGGGTCACGTTGTGCTCGTCTTCGTAGACATCGACTGCGGGGGCAAAGCTCGAGGTGGTCAAGGACTCATCCTGGCCCTCGCGATGGGACTCGCGGAACAAGCGGTTCAGGCGGTCCTGCAGGGTGGAAAACTCACGGAATGGCTCAAAACGGGTAAGTACGGTCATTGGTAAATCCTCCTAAGAGTTTCTTTGTTGATGGCGCGGAAGCACCGATAAGGGCTTCGCTACAAGTGATCAGATGATTGATTAGCACAAAAGAAGCATAAAATATGAGTGTATTATTGTCAATGTTGTTATGCGTATTATTTTCATCATGTTACGTAGGCTATAACACACTTCAAGTAAGCAGTTTCGGGGACGGAAGGGAGGGTGGGATGGTCTTTGGCTTGGCCGCGAACTTCAATCAGGCGCAGGCAACGACTCGTGTCGAGGGCAGCCGAGGCCAGCATCTCCAGGAAGTCGGATGAGCTGACGTGGTAGGAGCAGGAGCAAGTTACAAGGACGCCGCCGGGGCGAAGCATCTTCAGGGCGCGCAGGTTGAGCTCTTTATAGCCACGGAGGGCGGCGTCGAGGTTGCCCTTGGTTTTGGCGAAAGCCGGCGGGTCAAGAACGATGGTGTCGTAGCGGCGGTTGGAGGCGGCGTAGTCCTTGAGCAGGTCGAAGGCGTTGGCTTCGATCCACTCGATTTCGGGATAATTCTTGTCCCCCTGCGTCAGATCGCGGCGGTTGAGCGCGGCGTTCTGGTCGGCGACTTCGAGCGCGGGGCGGGAACTATCGACGGCGGTGACGCTGCTGCAGCGCGGGGCGAAGTGGAGAGCAAAACCTCCCTGATAGCAGAAGACGTCGAGGGCGTCGCCGTGGGCATAGGCGGCCGCTGCGGCGTAGTTCTCGCGCTGGTCGAGGAAGGCTCCGGTCTTCTGGCCGGCGAGGGCGTCGTAGTGGAACTGGATGCCGTTCATGGTGACGACGTTCGAATGCCTGTCACCCTGGAGTAGTCCTGATTCGCGGGGCGGGAGAGTTTCCAGCTCGCGGACGCGGGGATCGACGCGCTCGACGATGGAGGCGGGATGCAGGCGCTCGGTGAGTTCCGAGATGAGCGCGTGGCGCACGGGCTCGGCATCCATGGCCTGCGTGAGGATCTGGAGGCTCAGAATGTCGTGGTAGCGATCGACGATCAGGCCGGGGAGGAAGTCGGCTTCGCTGAAGATGATGCGATATGCGTCGGTGTCGCGGACTACTCTTTCGCGGTAGGCGATGGCGGCGGCGACGCGCTGGCGGAGTAGCGCCGGAAAATCGGCGACAGCCTCGTTGGCGACAAGCCGGATGGCGATTTGCGACGAACTGGAGTAAAGCGCGGTGCCGAGGGGCTTGCCGCGTTGGTCGGTGACTGCGACCAGAGAGCCGGGTGGGACGTCGTTGGCGGAAACAATGTCTGAGCGGTAAACCCAGACGTGGCCAGTTTTGAGGCGAGTAGCTCCGCGCGGGGAAACCTTGATTTGGTGGAGGGTTGACTGTGCAGAGCGCGGGGGCATGAGACATGGTAACGCCTCCGCGGCGCAGGCTGTCGCGCCAAATGCACCCACGATCGTAACGGTCAATCCCTTTTCATAGGATGAAGGCGAAGGCCGGTTCACCACAATCAGCGAATCGAAGCCCCTTTTTCAAGCCCAGCCACAGATGGGCTTTTGGCACTTTCCATGTCGCGTTTCTTGGCTCACTAGCACAATTGGGGTGGTAGACTGCCCGCCATGTCATCGGTCCGCGCTGCCTACACTGCTGACGACAAGCCGTCTTCTTTCTTTCTTCGACACGAGTCCCAATTCGGCTATCTCGCTCTGGGCATCTGTTTGATCGCGCTACTGGTGCTACGCTATGGTTTTGTTCACACGAACAGCTTCACTTTTGACGAGCTGACGCATATTCAAGCGGGCTATCGCTACTGGCAATGCGGAGAGTTCGCCAACAATCCGGAACATCCACCGCTAGCAAAATTGATCGCCGCTGCTCCGATTCGTCATTGGCAGCTCGAGGGCTACCCAAGTCCCTGTGGAGCGCAAGTCATCCAGAGCCGCAAGATGGACTTGCCGATTGCGTTGGCGCTATATCACTCACCACACGCCCGAGAGTTGCTCTGGCATGCACGGGCCAGCCTGATCGTCTTTCCCCTGGTGTTGTTGCTGGCGGTCTTTTTTGCGGCATGCGCTTGGTTCGGTCACCCTGCGGCAACCATCGCTGCGCTATTAATCACATTCGAGCCCACACTACTGGCTCACGGTTCGCTGGTCACCACCGATATGGCGATAACGGCCATGACATTCCTAGCGGTATTCGTCAGTATTGAATGCGTGCGCAAAAGATCTTGGATTTATTTTGTTCTGTGCGGGATCGCACTCGGGCTCGCTGTGGCCTCGAAACACTCTGCCTTCGTGGTGCCGGTCATTTGCCTGGCCACCATGCTGGCATCTGCACTCATGCAGCGCCTCGGGGCCAACGATTACCTGCGACTGGTTTGTGGCTGGCTCGTGGCATGCATGCTGGCGTTCGCGATCTTGTGGGCGTTTTATGGCTTTCGCTACGGCGCGTTGCCCCATGAGACCAATCCCGCCTATGACCTAATGCAGCCTTTCGCACACGAGGGTCTCCAAAACACCCGCACGGCACACGCTGTGTCATTCCTTGGGCGACACCAGCTGCTGCCAGAGGCTTACTTGGCCGGTCTCGCCGACATTGCAACCTTCTCATCACGGCCCACGTACTTTTTCGGACGCTACTACGCTCAGGGCTTCTGGTACTACTTTCCTGTAACGCTCGCGATTAAGCTCACCATCGCTCTGCTCTTGCTCTTTGCATACGCGCTTTTCCACCCCAGGGTGTGGCGAAGGCACGGGCAAACTCTCGTTCCGTGCAGCATTCCCTTGATTGTGTTTCTGGGTTGCGCTATGTACGGGAAACTGGATATTGGCGTCCGGCATGTTCTGCCGGTGCTGCCGTTCATGGTGATTTTCGCTGCTACTGCCGCGTCGGACCTGTTGCAACACTCCAGGGCAACCGGGATCGCGGCCGCCTTGCTGATCGGCCTTTCGATCTTTTCCGCAGCTCGTTCCGCGCCGCAACAGCTTTCGTATGCAAACGAGTTCTTCGGAGGGCCTGACCGTCTCCACCGCTATCTGGGAGACTCGAACATCGACTGGGGCCAAGCGAGTGATCGTTTGCAGAGCTTCTTGGAATCCCGCAATTTACACAGCAACTGCGCGGTTGCAACCGGCACAGTGTTCCGCGATCCTTCGGCCTGCACGGAGCTTCCGTTCTTTCTTGCGGATCTCATGAGCCCTGAGCTTCCACCAGTAGTCGGCGACACCTTTGAGGGAAGCGTCATCATTCAGCCACTTGCGACCTCATGGAGCAGCGCCTACATACCTTTTCTGAATCGCACCCCCGACGAAATCCATGGGGCAGGGACCATTCTGGTGTACCGAGGCAAATTCGACTTTTCTGAAATCGCTGCGCAGCGACGCTTTGATCGAGGCTTGAGGATGCTGGTGTTTGCGCACGATATCGCCGCAGCAAGAACAGAGTTTGCCGCCGCTGAGCCTCACTGTCCGGAATCTCTGCGCGATTGGCTGCACCAGATGGAGCAGGTGGCTGCCTCAGCCGGTCAACATCACTAACTTAAGGATGGCACGTAAGCGCTCAAAACAGCGAAATCCTTCGACTGACGTAAGCGGTG
>Ga0265760_10000260_pt1 | contig 14471 bp, 11 predicted proteins | sample NZIome_2_FD_200831 | JGI IMG/M metagenome (GOLD analysis project Ga0265760, IMG submission 200831) | Metatranscriptome of rhizosphere microbial communities from Maridalen valley, Oslo, Norway - NZI1 (Metagenome Metatranscriptome) | ecosystem: Host-associated > Plants > Roots > Rhizosphere >...
CACGCGTGGCAGCGCCGATGGACGACGCGGGTGATTTGGAGAGCGCCAGGCGGCCTGCGACGCCATCCACCTGGAACAGCAGCTCCCCCGCCTTGACCGCGCCTGAGGCGCGCCGATTCGTCACCACCGAGCCGTCCGAGGTGACCACAACAGGAGTCATCAGACTCCTGGCACCGCGCGCCACGAGGTCCAAATCAAATCGAATGAGTTCCTCTCCGCTTTGCACCCGGGCGCCCGGTCTGACGCGCGCATCAAATCCACGGCCTGCGAGCTGGACCGTATCGATGCCGATGTGAATCAGCACTTCCAAGCCGTCTGGGCTGCGAATAGATACGGCGTGCGCGCTCTCCGGCAGGGTCACAATCTCGCCGTCGTAAGGTGCCAGCACGACTCCGTTTGTGGGATCGATCGCGAGGCCATCGCCGAGCAGGCGGCCCGCGAAGACCTCGTCAGGCACCTCGTCCAGCGGCGCGCACCAGCCATCGAAAGGCGCGATGATCCTCTGCACGAGCCTAGGAGCCTGTCTGAGTATTCAGCGTGAGCCGCGTTGGCAGCGCGAGGGAGCGGATGCAAGGCGCGCGGCGCAGGCCGTGGCGGGCTCTACGGCCAAGCCGCGCAACACCGCAGACGCCCCTCTCGCTGCCAACCCTTCGTACCCTTGCAGATGTCACTTCATGCATTGTTGTCGCCCCTTATTCGGAACAGACCCAACCGCGTCGGCTCCGCCTCGCCTGAAGCGAAATCTGCCACGGTCGCGGCCAGGTTGAATACTCAGACAGGCTCCTACGTCCCGACCTCGGCCCAATCGAGCACCCACATGGGATCGAGGCGCGGACGAGCAAATCTCAAGCAAAGGTCGTGTCGACCCGGGAGCGTAGGCAATCGGTGTGCCGGCAATATCGTGACCCCATAGCGCATCGCGGCAGGCGCGAGCGGCAGCATGATGGGCGGCGTCTCGCACCCATCGATGTGGATCTCGAGTTCTCCCTCGGGGCTGCGCGCGTCCCCGACACGAATCTTGGCCTCGTCGGCACCCAGTTCATAATTAAATGCCAGCGGCACCACGGCGGCCGTGAAACGGACTCCTCCGCTAAGATCCGCGCCGCGATAGATCCAGCATGGATTCATGATGTCAACCGCATACGGCGCATCCGATCCTAAGCCGCCGGCCGCACCGGCGCTCACGCTCATGCTCACACTCGCGCTGGGTTCGAGCAAAAGACTGATGCCATTGCTGCATAGTTCGAGCTGATGGCTCGTTCGTCTTGCAACGCTATGCGAGTCCAGATGCGCGGCAAAAACGCGCGAAACCTGCTGTGAGCCCACAAACGTCGCGGCGCGAATTTGCGTGCCGGGCGGAAGATCCAGGGGTTGCGTATAGCGCATTGATCTGAAGTTCGGCGCGCCGCCATTCAGCGTGTAGCGAATGCCGGCATCGGGCACGGCGCCTGTCAGGTCGGGCAGATTCGAGAGTGTGGCGCGAATCGCGCCGCCATCGAGGGCGTACTCGGGCTCGATGCCGAACACACTGTCCGCATAGTTAAGGCCAAAGGCGCGGTAACGCGCGAACATCGCTGCCAATCGCTCGAGGAAATCCGGCCAGCTTCTTTGCTGCGGGGACCAGGCCACTTCCGCCAAGGCTGCGGCGCGTGGCAGTGCCATCCAATCCACCCGCCGCTCGCTCTGCATGTACTCCGTCCAAAGGTCCGCTTGGAGCCCGAGCACGTGCCGTTGTTGCGCCTCGGAAAGCTCGGCGTCATGCGGCTCAAAGTCGTACACGTTCTTCAAGGAAATAATCTGGATTCGCCCGGGCGGCTCGGTCGCCAACGAGCTCTGCCGATGATCAAAGTACAACAAGGGATCCGGCGCCAGCACCGTATCATTGCCATTGATCGCAGCGGCATGCGCGACAGAGGCGCCATGCCATGACACCACCACCGCATCGGCCGCCAGACCAGGCTGCATGATTTCATCCCAGCCCACCGCGCGTCTGCCCCTGGCAGACAGATAGCCGCTGATTTTTTGTGTGAAATAGGTTTGCAAGGCGTTGGCATCGCTGACGCCCAATTGCCGCGCGCGAGCCTGCACGGCAGCCGAGGCATTCCATTCGTCCTTGATGGCTTCATCTCCGCCGATGTGGATGTAGCGTGAGGGGAACAGTTGCATCACTTCGTCGAGCACGTTTTCCAAAAACTCGAATGTCCCGGGTTCTAAATTGAATAGATGCGAATTTGTGCCCCATTTGGCCGAGACCGGCAATGAGGGATGGCCATCAATGGCACCGAGCTCAGGGTATGCGGCGAGCGCCGCCTGCACATGAGCGGGCATGTCGATTTCCGGGACGATTTGCACATGGCGAGTCGCGGCGAAGGCGACGATGTCGCGCACCTGCTGCTGGGTGTAGAAGCCACCGTACGGTTTTTGACTCCCGCTGCCCGGCACCGATGCGGGAATTCTCCACGCCCCCACCGATGTGAGCTTGGGGTACCTGCGGACAGCCAAGCGCCAGCCCTGGTCATCGGTCAAATGCCAGTGCAGCACATTGAGTTTGTGCCATGCCATCCAATCAATCATGGAGTGCACAAAAGCAGGCGATTGAAAATGCCGCGCTGAGTCCAGCATCAGCCCGCGCCAGGGGTATCGGGGCTCATCGATGATGGTTTGCGCAGGGATATGACCGCCGCTTGGGGTCGCCGGCAACAACTGCCAGAGCGTGACTGCGCCATAGAAAAGGCCCGCGGCCGTCGTGGCAGAAATAGTAATACGATGCGGGGAAACCTCGAGCCTGTAGCCCTCCGCGGCAAATCCGGGCTCGGCTCGAATCGTTATGAGCGAGTCGCCTGTCGGGACAAACCCCTTCGATACGACCGGCAACGACAGCTGGTTGGATCGCTTCCAGAGCGCGTCAAGATAGCGGGCGGCCTGCAGCGCCCCGGCATCACCGCCCGCCGCCTGGATGATGGTTGCCGAACTCACCTTGAACGAACCGCTAGCCGGCTCGATTTTCGCGGGTTGGGGTATCACGCCCGCCGGCCCCGCCGCAGCCGGAAACGCGCATAGGACAAGGGCAGCGATTTTCATCGCCGCCCTTGTTGGTTGCATCATCCTCGAACCCTGCCGCACGCTTGACACTCTACCCCATCGCCACGGGCGGCAGCGGGTCCTACGGCTTACATCTTGAAGCGGACGGTCAGGTAGTACTGCGAGCCGTTCTTATAGAAGGCTCGGGGCTGATCCTCGTTCAACGCATAGTACTTGAGTTCCGGATTGTTGAGATTCTGGCCATCCAAGGTGATCGAAAAGTTCTGGTTGATGATGTAAGCCAGAGACGCTGAAAGATCGCCAATGTTGTACTGCGTAAAGGCGGTATTGCGGTCCAGACCGCTGTAGAACGAACTTCGATAGGTGTAGCCGACGCGCGCGCTGATGTGCGCGTTCTCGAAATAGGCGGTGACGTTATAGGTGTCCTTCGAGGTGCCCACCAATCGATCATCGCCGTTGATGGTGATGTCCGAGGTCTGCTTGCCATCCGCATAGGTGTAATTGGTGATGATTCCAATGTTTTCGGTGAAGGCCTGCTGATAGGCGATTTCCGCACCCTCGACGCGGCCCTGCGCATTGACCGGCACGGTCAGGAGGTACGGCAGCAACTGCCCATTCGGGAAAATGCTGCTATAAGTGAAATAGCTTTTGTTCACCGTGCCGTAACTGACGTAGTTGCGCAGGTCCATATAGAACAGTGTCGCCGACAGCAGCGAGTGACGCGCGAAATACCATTCCAGACCCGCATCCAAATTGGTGGAAAGAATCGGTTTCAAATCCGGGTTGCCGCCAGATCCGCTGCCCACTTCGTTGGGTCCACCCGGGGGCGATAAGCTCGTAAACCCTGCGAGTGCCGAGTAATCGGCGCGCGTCATGGTCTCCGCGGCCGCAAACCGAGCGACCAAGTTCGGTGACAGGTCGATCTTCAGGTTCGCGCTCGGCAAGACATCGTTGTAGTCGTGCGAGGTGGGAACCCCGATGTATTGGCCAAAATCCGAGTACTGCGAGCCGGGCTGCAAGGGGCTGGCGCCAACGTAGGTCAACACATCTTCTACGGTATGCACAAAGCGGATACCGACGTTTCCGGCCCAGTTGCTGCCCTTGAAATCGGCCTGCACGAAGGCCGCGGTATCGAACTCATGCACCTCGAACATGGAATTCCAATCGATGCGCGTCGCCGGATTGCGATTCACATTGGCCGGACTGTCGTAGGCGGCGAGTTGTGCCGGTGTCCAGAACCAAATGTCGGTGGGCACGCTGCCGCCGAAGTTGGTGTAGTTCGACGGATAGTTCGAGAAGGTCGTGGGGTACGCGGCGGTGCTCTGGCCGGCGGCAGTAGGCCCCTGCCCGATCACATCCGCGGAAGTGCGGCCGTGGCGCTCCCAGCGCACGCCGAACTTCAGGTCCTGCCAGGCGCCATCATCTGCTTTGAATGCGCCGTCGATCTTGGCCCATTCCTCGCGATCCTTCACATCAATGTTCTGATCGCCGAATATCCAGCTAAAGGCCACTGGCACGCCGCCCGGTGTCGGTGTGGTGTTGTTGGTCGTGCCGAGATTAAAGCTGGGACCGGCGCCTATGCCATTCAAGGTATAGCCCGCGCCGGTACCTACGCCGGGATTGGTCTCGGAAACATTTTGATATGGGGTCTTGCCATCGCCCCAGGAATAGCCGACCTGCCCAAAAAAGCTTAAGCGATCGGTCACATCCAAGTTGGCATCGAAGTTGACGAAGTTTGCCGTTGCCTGTTCGTCCGGACGCGAAATCTGATCGTAGACGCCATACGCCGTGCCGGCCACGGGCGCGAAAGTTGCGGAGGTCAAGGTATTTTGCTGCACGACGTAGCCGGGATTCGGCGCCTGGCCGGCACCCGAATCCACGAAGTGCGTGGACCACAACAGATAATTGTCGTTGACATTGCTCGCCAGCAGCCTGGACGAAAAGCCCGATAAATCCAATGTCAGCGCGTCGTTCGGCTTGAACTCGATGTCAGCCAAACCGCCGTTGCGTTCGCGTTTCTGCTGGAAGAGTGCGGCGCCGATATCGGTCGGATATTGCACGCCGGACAGGTCCGGGTGCGCAATCGCGATTGCGCTGAGGGGCGCGATGGTGTCGTAGCCCAACACCTCGGTGCCATCGCGGCGCAGATGGCGGGTTTCGGAGAACAGTTGCAGCATTACGCCAAAGTTGTTCGCATCGTTCTTCCAATCCGCCAGCGCGCTGTACTGTCCATCGGTCTTGGACGGCAGGGTGGCATACACCGCCCCGGCAGAAGCCTGCAGGGTGAAGGGCTGCGAGAATTCCAAAGGCTTACGTGTGACGATATCGACCGAACCGGCGACTCCGCCTTCAACCAGCGAGGCACTCGAACTTTTCTCTACCACGACCTTGCTGACGATCTCGGAGGGCAGCAGCGTGTAGCTGACGCTGCGTCCCACGGTCCCGGTTTGATCGAGCACGAACCAGTCGCCCGAGGCGATATTGTGGCCGTTGATCAAGGTCTGCGTCAGACTAGGATTCGTGCCGCGCATGCTGACTCGATCGTTTTCATCGAATCCGCCCTCGCTCGCACCCATTGAGCTGGTGGTAATGCCCGGCAAACGTGACAAAGAATCGGCGACATTCTTGTCCGGCATTTTGCCGATGTCCTCGGCGCTCACAACCTCGGTGAACTCATTGGAGGCGCGCTTCGCGTTGAGCGATTCGTCCACGGATTTGCGGATGCCGGTGACGACGATTTCCTGGAGTGCGTTCTCATCAGGCGCCTCGGCCCACGCGAACGCGGGCGGCACGAGCATCGCGATTCCCAGTGCCGACTTGACCGCTAGTGCGATCCGATTCATATAGAGATCCCCTGTCCGATTCATATCGATGCCCCCTGTCCTGTCACCAATTTTGTGTAAGAGTCCGCTGCATCCGCCGTGTGGTTGCCTATTGCATGCCACACCAGTTAGAACCCAATATAATACCAATTATTGAAATTCGCTAGTGCCGTGTAATAAAGACATTCAGACGTTATATTTAGTGTTAATAATCAAAAGATTATGCACTCATAGATACAGTTGTTGTTCTCAAAGTGGTATTTGTTTGGTATTGTCTTATGACTAAAGCAACAACGGAAGTGCCTTCGGGTCCCATGAACTCGCTCGCTAAAACCATTGGTCCCTTGGATGGTCAGGGCAATTTGCCGCTTTATCAGGAGTTGCAGCGGGTCTTGCGCAAGGCCATCGATAGCCGCGTTCTGGGTCCGGACGACGCGCTTCCCTCGGAACGCGATCTCGCGGCCGATTTTGCGGTGTCGCGCATTACGGTGCGCAAGGCGTTGGATGGACTGGTCGCCGACGGACTTCTGGTCAGGCGCCAAGGCGCGGGAAATTTCGTCTCGGCGCGCGTCGACAAGAACTTCGCCATGCTCACGTCCTTCTCCGAGGACATGCGCGCGCGCGGGCGCACGCCGCGCAGTGTTTGGCTAAAGCGAGCGGCAGGCACCGTGACGCCCGAGGAAGCCCTCGCGCTGCGCTTAAGTCCGGGTACGCCGGTGTTTCGCTTCAATCGAATTCGCTATGCCGACGATGCACCCATGGCGTTGGAATACGCCACCATCGTTGCCACTGCCCTGCCGTCCCTCGAGGCAGTCGATGCATCGCTCTATGAGGCGTTGGAGCGTGCCGGACATCGCCCGGTGCGCGCACTGCAGCGCTTGCGCGCGGTGCTCATAACCTCTGATCAGGCGGAGCTGTTGAAGGCCAAAGCGGGGGATGCCGGCCTGTTGGTTGAACGATTGGGATCGCTGCCCGATGGGCGCGCGATCGAATTCTCGCAGTCGTACTACCGCGGCGACACGTACGATTTCGTCGCCGAGCTAAGCACATGAGCGGCGAGCGTTCGCGCACGGCGGAGCGGACGCTCATGTTCGAGGAAGCCGCGGCTGCATCCAATGCGGTGCGCGCGCAGCAGCAAAATGATTCCGGGACGATGCGCGCCGTCGGCGCAGAGCTGCGCAAGCTCAATCCCCGCGCCGTCATTACTTGCGCACGCGGCAGCTCCGATCATGCGGCGACGTACGCCAAGTATCTGATCGAAACTCATGCACAAGTGTTGACCGCCTCCGCGGCGCCGTCGGTGAGTTCGGTCTACGGCATTCCGCAAGATGTCCGCGGCTGTTTGGTTCTCGCCATCTCGCAGTCAGGACGCAGTCCCGACTTGTTGGCCTCCGTCGCTTCCGCCAAAGCCTCCGGGGCCACGATCTTAGCGCTCTGCAACAGCGCCGATTCACCTTTGATGGCCGCAGCAGATCTCGCCATCGAGTTGCATGCCGGACCTGAGAGGAGTGTCGCGGCAACAAAATCCTACCTGGCATCCCTGGCCGCAATCGCCCGGCTGATCGCCGCTTGGACGCAAGACGCTACCCTCGATGCAGCGTTGGCCCAGTTGCCGGATCTGATGGACCGCAGTTGGGCTCTCGACTGGTCGGCCGCGCTCCCAGAGCTTGAGGAGGCTGAGAATCTTTACGTCGTGGGCCGAGGATTGGGGCTTGGCGCCGCGCAAGAGGTTGCGCTGAAATGCAAGGAGACCTGCGGCATCCATGCCGAGGCATTCAGCAGCGCCGAACTTCGTCACGGACCCTATACGCTGCTGCGCAAGGGTTTCCCCGCGCTGTTGCTGGCGCAGCAGGACGCGACGCGTCCGGGAATCGAAGCTCTCGCCATCGAACTCGGGCGCCGCGGCGTTCCCGTGCTGCTTGCCGGCGGCAACGCCGCCGGCTCGATTTTGTTGCCGGCCATTGAAGTCACGGCGGCACTCGCGCCGATCCTGCTGGTGCAAAGCGCGTACCGCATGATGGCTTCGCTTAGCGTGAGGCGCGGCCTCGATCCGGATCGCCCGCCGCACTTGCACAAGATCACGGAGACCGTGTAGTGCGCACGGCACTCGTGAACGGCCGGATCCTGGCCGGCGAGGGAATCGTGAATGGACGGACCGTTCTGCTCGCCGATGGGCGCATTGAGGACATTGCCCTTGCGGCGGATCCGCGCTGTCGCGACGCTGAGAGCGTCGATCTCGAGGGACAGCTGTTGCTGCCGGGTTTCATCGATGTGCAAGTCAATGGCGGCGGCGGCGTGCTGTTCAACGATGACCCGAGCGCGGAATCGATCCGCGCGATCGGCGCGGCGCATCGGCAATACGGCACCACCGGCTTCCTGCCGACTTTGATCAGCGATGATCTCGACACCATCGCGCAGGCGATCGCCGCCGTGCAAGCTTCGCTCGACGCACGCCGGCCCGGCGCGCTCGGCATTCACATCGAGGGTCCGTTCCTGAACTGGGCGCGCCGCGGGGTACATGATCCGAAGCATTTGCGGCGGCTGGACAACGGCGTGGTTTCCTTGTTGTGCAGCCTGCGCGGCGGTCGCACAGTACTCACCCTCGCGCCGGAAATGACCACCACCGGGATGATCGCGCAATTGGCGGCCGGCGGGATCTTGCTATCCGCAGGCCACAGTGATGCAAGTTATGCCCAGACCGCCGCGGCAATCGCGCATGGCGTTCGCGGCTTTACCCATTTATTCAACGCCATGGCGCCGCTGGCGCCGCGCGAACCGGGAATCGTCGCCGCCGCCCTGTATGACGCCGACACCTGGTGCGGCATCATCGTCGATGGGCATCACGTTGATCCGGTCATGCTGAAGCTCGCGTTGCGCTGCAAACGCCATGACCGATTCATGCTGGTCACGGATGCCATGCCGCCGGTGGGATCTCCGGCGACAAGCTTTATTCTGCAGGGGCGCACTATCCATGTGGTCGATGGTGTATGCCGCGACGAAAATGGAACGCTTGCCGGCACCGGACTCGACATGGCCACCGCGGTGCGCAATGCGGTGCATTTGCTGGGCTTAAGTATTGCCGAGGCTGCTCGCATGGCCAGCGAGTACCCCGCGGCCTTTCTTGGATTGGACCATGAACTCGGTCGAATCGCGCCAGGGTTTCGCGCCAATCTCGTGCTCCTGGACGACGAGTTGGTGGTACGCCGCACGTGGGTCGAGGGCATTTCATCCTAGTACGCCGGCATGGTGAATTTGAGCGACTCGGATGGGGGACGCTCAATCTCACGGTGCTGGAAGATGAGTTTCGAACGGCTACGTCGGTCGGGTGGCCACATGCGCGCCGCGCGCCATGGCGATGGCTTCATGCAGCGTGGAGAATATTCGTCCCGCTCCCACGGCTGCCGTGATGCCGTGTCGGTCCAGATCGGACTTCAAATAACTGTTAACGCGACCAAAGATCAGGGTAACGTGGCGCCGCGCCATTTCATCGATCAGGTCGCGCAAGGATTGCGCGGCGCTGCAGTCGATATCCGTGATCGCGCTCGCATCGATTACCAGCGAATGCACCGGGGTTGGCGCGCTCGCGACCAGCGCGCGCACTTCGTCGGTGAAGAGATTTTGGTTCGCGTAAAATAGATCCGCGCCAAAACGATAGACGATGAGCCCCGGTTCGGTAACCTTCCCAGGCTGCGCCGGCACCATCAACCATGGCCCCTCGGCGTTCGCTTCCAGCATCATCGTGTGCGGGCGATAACTGTGACGTACATGTCGAAACAACGACAGCGCGATCGCCAAGAGAATTCCCTGCTCGACCCCGAGCGCAACCACGGCTGCCGCGGTCGCGACCGCGAGATAGTACTCGCCAGGGCTTTCGCGCCGGATATTGCGGAGTCGCGCGATGTCAATCATACCGACGGCGATCGTGAACACGATAGACGCCAGAACGCAGCGCGGCAGGTACTGCAGCGGCGCGGTGAGAAATAGCAGAATCAGTAAGACCACGCACGCCAACACCAAGTGTGCAAGCTGGCTGCGCGCGCCAACCTTATCCGCCATGGCGGTCTGAGTCGGACTGCCATTGACGACAAAGGTACCGGTCAGCGCGGCGGAGAAGTTGGCGGCGGACAGCCCCAACATGTCCGCATTGATATCGACTCGCTCAGCGTAACGCAGCGCAAATGCTCTCGATGTTGCCGCGCTTTGCGCAATGATCATCACAAAACACGATCCAGCCACCGGCAGCAGCGACAGAACCTCGCTGAAGCTCACCCGCGGCAGTCGAAGCGAGGGTAATCCGCCCGTGATCGGACCTACCACGGCAACGCCCAGTTCGGCCAGGTGCAACTCATGGCTCGCCGCGATCGTCAGCACCACCGCAACCAACGCTAGGGGCCAGCGCGGCGCGAAGCGATTACCGAGCAAAATGGCGGCTGCGACCATACTAGAGATCGCGAGCGTCAAAAAATGCGCCTGCCCGAGGCCCGCGCAGATTTGCCACAGCCGAACCAGCGAGTAACGAGAAGTAGCGGCGATGCCGAACATATCGCTCAGCATCGCAATCCCGACCTGGATACCGACGCCGGTCAAAAATCCGACGAGCACGGTCCGCGACAAAAAATCGGCCAGGAACCCGAGCTTGAATACTCGTGCCAGCAGCAGATACCCGCCCGTGAGCAGCGCCACCATGCCAGCGAGCGCCACATAGTGCTCGCTGGCTGGCGCAGCGCCGTGCGACAGCGAGCCGGCGATGATGGCTGCCGTGGCCGAATCCGCAGCCACCACCAAATGGCGCGACGAGCCGAACAGCGCGAATCCGACGAGCGGCAGCAGCAGCGTATAGATTCCCGTGACGACAGGCATGCCGGCAATGCGGGCGTAGCCCAGAACCTGCGGCAGATTGATTGACGCAAGATTCACGCCTGCCAGGCAGTCGCGCAGTGCCCGGCGCCGATCGAACGGCCGCAGACCCGAAAACAGTGTCAGCGGCATCGCACTAATTCGGTCATTGAAGTCATCGCCCCCAAGTCTTTGGTCTGTTAGTAATGTTATGCTTTTCGGCGGCTCGCAATCACGCAAGCCGCACGCTGTCAAAGGAATACGGTCTTGGTGCAACAGGCTTTAACACCATTCCACATTGCCGTTCAAGTGCGCGACATCGCCGAAGCACGCCGTTTCTACGCGGAAGTTCTCGGCTGCAGCGAGGGCCGCAGCAGCGCGCACTGGGTTGACTTCAATCTCTATGGCCATCAGTTCGTCTGCCATCTGAATCCCAATCTGGGCTCCAACGGCAAGTTGGGAAGCCATTTCAACCCGGTCGACGGACAGGGCGTTCCGGTGCCTCACTGCGGCGTGGTGCTAAGGCCGGCGCAGTGGGCCGAGCTGGCCGAACGGGTGCGCCGTCGCGGCGTCGAATTCGTCATCGAGCCGTACACGCGCTTCAAAGGCCAAGCCGGCGAGCAGTCGACGATGTTCTTCCTCGACCCCACAGGCAATGCGCTCGAGTTCAAGGCGTTTCAAAACATTGAAACGCAGCTATTCGCGCTCGATACGCCCTCCGCCAGCGGCGCTTAGACCGCACACCGGCCGCTCACAGAAGAGATATTTTAATCGCCTGCTGAGAATTACTCACTTGAGGCAAAAAGAGGCGATTTTCCTCGCCAATATCTCGAATCGGTCACACTCGCCGAGGTTGAACTGTAACGAATTGCATCCATATTAGTGCAGCGAATTTGCAACCTCTCCCAGGTTGCGGTGTTTTGTGATTTGTTACCGGGAGTTTGAACATGCTTGGAATGATTGCCCGCTGGGGCCACAACGTTTTGATTACCACGATGGGTTTGCTGACGATCGCGATGGTGGTGTCCTTCATTCGATAGCCCATAGGTCGAATAAGCCCACATTCGGAGCCGCTTCACAGTCCGCCATCCGCCGTGCGCCTATAGTGCTGCGCAGGAAATGATGGGGATGCAAAGCCTTGCTTTGGATTCTGGCTTCCCTTTTTTTCGTCTGGTGCGCGTTTCGAGAGATTCGCGGCAGCATTGCCGCGCCCGCCGGTTTTGATTTCCCCAGACCCGTCGAGAAGCCCTATCTCACTTTGGTATTGATACTGGCCGTCGCATTTGCTTGGCCGCCGCTTCACACCTGGTATTTTCAATGGTTTTTGTCCGTGAAGGCGACGCAACTGGCTGACGAGCATCGTGCCAGAGTTCATTGCAACACCCTGTTCGACACGATGCTCGATCCGGAGATGCTCGCTTCCGGTCACGCCAATCCGACAACCGGCAGGATTGTCATTCAAAAACCCTGGTGCGCCACCTTGATGGCTTACTTGCGCCATCCCGGCCGAGCGTCCCACGAAGAGCTCGACAGCCTGGATCTGTTCACTCACGAGAGTATGCATGTACGCGGCGAACTGAACGAAGCGCGTACCGAGTGTCAGGCAGTGCAGCGAAATTACCGGTCCGCCAAGCTGCTCGGTGTGTCCGATGCGATTGCGAAGCGAAACGCGCTCGAGATTTACAACGTCAACTATCAGCAGCGCGGCGAAATCGGCGGCATGCAGGCCGCCTATTACTCAGATCAATGCGCGCCAGGCCGAGCCATGGATGAGCATCTTGTTGACTCAACGTGGGCATCACCGTAGGCGAGGCCGCGCCGTGTCAGCGCGATGGCGCTTGCAGGATTTCCGCCATCTTCTGGTGAATCAAGTTCACCGCCTTTAAAGGGCGAAGCATCACTTTAAATTCGGTAATCTTTCCGGCGTCGTTCCATTTGATCATGTCGACACCATTAATCGTGATGCCATCCAGCTTAGTCTCGAACTCGAGCACGGCATCTCGTTCGCCCTGTAGTTCACGCACGTAGCGAAATGAATCATTGAAAAAAACCTTAAAGGCGGCGGCGAGATACTTCTTTGTGATGGGCTTGCCGACTTGCGGGGTGTGCACCACGGGTGAATGGAACACCGTTTCCTCGGCAAGGAGGGCGTCAAGCCCCTGAACATCGCGTTTTTCCACGATGTCGTGCCAGGTCTTGATTGGGTCGCACTTCACCGCGCGATGGTAGCAAAGAAGACTCGCCTCAGGGGTCGCAGCCCGGTTGATCAACGATGCGCAGTATCGGGATGGCTGCCTTCGCCTTGTCCATGTCGCTTTGACTTGCGGGGGCGTTGCCTAAGTTGAGTGTCTTGGCTGACCCGTCCGCATAGGAAATGCTGGCGAACAGGTAGTGTCCGCACTTGGTCGTGACCACAAGATCGGTGGCGTGGCTGGTTCGTGATTTAAGCGAGTCACCAATGAGATCGCCCAATTTTCGCGCCGTCCCGGCGAGTTGTTCTTGGCTGCGTTTCGCCACATCCGGTGCCACCAGACTGGAGGGTCCCGGGGCCACATAGAGCGGACCATTGTCCGCCGCGGCGGGAAGAATGATGGCCCCGAGGCTGAACAGACCAAGGCCGATGATCAGACTCCGCACTATGACAAACGCAGAACTTCGCTCACCGACTCAATAGCGGTAAAGATCGGTTTTATACGGCCCTCCTTGCCGGACACCGATATACCGTGCCTGCTCCTCAGTGAGCACCGTCAGTTCGGCGCTGAGCTTCTGCAGCTGTAAACGCGCCACTTTTTCATCCAGGTGTTTGGGCAGCACATGGACGCCGATCGGATATTTCGCGGCATTCGTATAGAGCTCAATCTGCGCCAAGGTCTGATTGGCAAACGAGGAACTCATGACATAGCTCGGGTGACCCGTGCCGCACGCTAAATTCACCAATCGACCCTCGGCCAAGAGAATGATGCGTTTGCCATCCGGGAAGATAATGTGATCGACGCGCGGTTTGATGTTTTCCCATGTGTATTGTTTGAGCGAGGCACAGTCGATTTCGTTGTCGAAATGGCCGATGTTGCAGACGATGGCGTTGTTCTTCATGCGCTTCATGTGCTCGTGCGTGATTACATGAAAGTTGCCGGTGGCGCTGACAAAAATGTCGGCATGCGCCGCTGCGAAGTCCATGGTCACGACGCGGTAGCCCTCCATCGCCGCCTGCAGCGCGCAGATCGGATCGATCTCGGTTACCCAAACTTGCGCCGAGAGCGCGCGCAGCGCCTGCGCTGACCCCTTACCCACATCGCCGTAGCCGGCGACGACAGCAATCTTCCCCGCCACCATGACATCGGTGGCCCGCTTAATGGCATCGACCAGCGATTCGCGACAGCCATAAAGGTTGTCGAATTTGCTCTTGGTCACCGAGTCGTTGACGTTGATGGCCGGCAGGGCCAATTGACCCTCTTTGAGCATCTGGTAGAGGCGTTTGACGCCAATGGTGGTTTCCTCCGACACGCCTCGAATGGCCTCGAGGCGCACCGAATACCAGTGAGGGTCGCGCTCGAGCGTGGCTTTGATGGCCTTGAACAGCGCGATCTCCTCATCGTTGCTGGGTCGCGCAATTACGGAGGCATCGCGCTCGGCACGCGCGCCCAAGTGCAGCAACATCGTGGCATCGCCGCCATCATCGACAATCATGTTCGCGTGCCGACCATTGGGCCATTCGAAGATGCGATGGGCGTAGTACCAGTATTCCTCGAGCGTTTCGCCCTTGAAGGCAAA
>Ga0265760_10000261_pt1 | contig 14402 bp, 14 predicted proteins | sample NZIome_2_FD_200831 | JGI IMG/M metagenome (GOLD analysis project Ga0265760, IMG submission 200831) | Metatranscriptome of rhizosphere microbial communities from Maridalen valley, Oslo, Norway - NZI1 (Metagenome Metatranscriptome) | ecosystem: Host-associated > Plants > Roots > Rhizosphere >...
GCAAGAGCTCACCCAGATGCTGACTCGATGGGGATTTACCACGGTGTTCGATATCGCGTCCCAGCTCAAAAACACCAACGTCATCCGTCAGCGCATCGCCGCCGGGCAAGTTATCGGGCCGATGATTCTGACCGTCGGCGATCCCTTCTTTCCGAAGGGTGGCACGCCGATCTATGTAAAACAATTCCTATTGGATAACGGCTTTCCGGACGAAGAGATCGGCGATCTGCCCGAAGCCGTCGCCCGCGCGCATCGGCAAATCCATGAGGGGGCGGATGGCGTGAAGCTATTCGCGGGTGCGATTGTCGGCGGTAAAGTGGGCGTTCTGCCCATGCCGCTGGATCAGGCGCGCGCTCTCGTCGAGGCCGCGCACGCGGAGGGCAAACCCGTGTTTGCGCACCCGTCCAATCTTGCCGGGCTCAACGTATCAATTGACAGCGGCGTGGATATCCTCGCGCACACCACGCCCATGTCAGGGCCGTGGCCGGACGACCTCACTGCCCGAATTCTCGCGCACCACATGGCTCTGATCCCGACCTTGACCCTCTTCGAGGTGGAAGCGAAGAGGCGCGGCTTGCCGGAGGCCGAACTGAAGCGCGACTTGGACCCCGCCGTGCAGCAAGTCGGCGCCTATGCAAAAGCCGGCGGCCAGATCTTGTTCGGCACCGATGTCGGTTACATCGATGTCTACGACACCACCGAGGAGTACCGGCAGCTGGCACGCGCGCTCGATTGGCGCCAGATTCTTAAAGCCCTCACCACCGCTCCCGCGCAACGGTTCGGGTATGCGGGACACAAAGGCCGATTGGCCCCCGGCATGGACGCGGATCTAGTTGTATTGGATGGCGATCCTGCGAAGGATGTCACTGCGTTTGCCCGCGTCAGCCTCACCGTTCGGGCGGGCCGCACGATTTACGCTGCGAAATCGCAGTAAGTCCCGCAGCGCTTCCCCGGCACTTCGATCTAGTGCGACTTGAAATTCACGACGGCCGTGTTGCCGCCGCAGATCAGCACGCCGACCCGTTCCTTCACGCCAGGAACATACTGGCGCGAGGTGAGTGCCGCGAGCGCCGCGGCGCCGCCGGGCTCCGCCACGATTCGCAGCGCGGTCCACAGACGCCGTTGCGCGTCCAGGATCGCCTCGTCCGAAACCAATACTGTTTTGTCGATATAACGGCGGATGATGGGAAACACCAGTTCCCCCACGCGCCGCGGCGCGAGCGACTCTGCCGCAACCCCTCCCGCCTCAGCGTCGACCGGACGGCCGGCTTCGAGCGCCCGGGTGAGCGTGGGGGCTTTCTCGGGCTCGACCGCGACGATTTTGATTCGGCCCGCATACCACGCCGCGAGCCCGGCAATGAGGCCGCCGCCGCCCACCGCCACCAGCAATGTCGTGATCAGAGCTTGCTCGTCCAATTCCAAACCGACGCTACCCTGGCCGAGCATCGTCTCGTGCTGATCGAAGGCATGGATCGGCATCGCTCCGGAGGCCTCGACCCACGCCTCACTCGCGGCCAACGCGTCGGCGTAGCGCTCACCGCCGATCACCAACTGCGCGCCGTAGTCGGTGATCTGCTGAATTTTTGCAGGCGAAGCGATGCTGGGGACGAATATCTTGGCGGGTACCTTGAGCTTCATGGCGGCGAATGCCACCGCCGCTCCATGATTTCCGCCCGAGGCGGCGACCACGCCGGCCGCGGGAATTTTTCGCGTCAGCAAGCTGGTAAACGCGCCGCGTGCCTTGAATGACCCCGCATGCTGCAGCAGTTCCAATTTCAGTACGAGCGGCGCAGCCGCGATTCCGAAATCGGCGCCATCCACCTCGATGACCGGAGTGCGGCGGATGTATGGCGCGATGGTCGCGTAGGCGGAACGAATTTCGGCGGGAGAGATCATCGGTTCGTCCATAATAACGCACGGTGACGCGCATCCAGGAGATCAAGTGATCGATCGCCGGCTAGAGGAGAATTCCATTGAGCGAACCTGTCCAAGTACGCGCCGTGGTGCACGCTGATTTTCCCCATTGGAAGCAGCTTTGGGACGGCTACAATGCGTTCTATGGTCGCGTGGGCGACACGGCGCCATCGCCGGAGATTACTTTGATGACTTGGGCGCGCTTTTTTGATGTGTACGAGCCCGTGCACGCGCTGGTGGCGGAGGTCACGGGCCGGATCGTCGGCCTCGCGCATTTTCTCTACCATCGCAGCACTATTCAAATACCGCCGACTTGTTACCTTGCGGATCTTTTCACCGCTGCTGACGTGCGCGGCCAAGGGGTCGGCCGGACTCTGATCGGGGCGGTGTACGCGCACGCCAAGCTCGCCGGCTCGCCCCGCGTCTATTGGCAGACTCATGAGACAAATACACATGCGATGCGGCTGTACGACCAAGTGGCCGAGCGCTCAGGCTTCCTGGTGTATCGACGAAGCGTGTGAAGCCGCGATCCTTGCTCTAAAATTGCCGCCATGACCTCGGTGATATCGCCCTTGAGGCAAAATTTGATCTCAGGCCAGCGCTTCTTGCGCCACCGGCACACGTATCCGTATGCCGCCGTGGTATTGGCCGGCGCCTATCGGGAAGCCGGCAGCGGCGGGCGCTTTCGGGTGAGATCGGGAGAGGTGATGTTCCATGACGCGTTTGAGGCTCACTTGAATTGCGTTGAGCCCACGGGCGCTGTAATCCTCAATATTCCGCTGCGCGCCTGCGCTGCGCAGCGAACGCATTTCGGCGTCGCGAATATCGATGCGATTGCGGCAGTGGCGGAGCGCGACCCGGCCGCCGCGGCGAGAGAATTGCTCAATTCGTTGATCGACCTGCCCGCGCAGTCGGAGGATTGGCCGGATCTGCTGGCAGCGGATCTGCGACGGAATGCGGTAGGCTCACTTGAGCTTTGGTCCGCCCGTCACGGGCTCACGCCGCACTCCTTGTCGCGCGGTTTTCGCAGCGTCTTTGGCGTAACTCCGAAGCGGTTTGGGCTGGAGTCCAAAGCGCATACGGCTCTAAAACACATCCGGATCGGTGCGTCACCGTTGTCCGCCATCGCCGCCGATGCAGGGTTCTCGGATCAGGCCCACATGACTCGAACCATTGCCGAACTCACCGGCAACCCACCTTCGCATTGGCGACGCCTGACCTTGGCCGAACAGATCTGATCCGCGTACCATAGCCTCATGGGTAGACTCACCATGGGCGGCTGCTCGCACGGTTTCTAGCGTCGCTGGTGTTGGTACTGGCGACCTACAATCCCACCGGATTCTCGTTTGTCAGTTGGATCGCCGGAAATTTTCCTCACCTTGAGCCCATCCAGGCAGTGGTCGGAATCATCCTGCTCGCAGTCTGGATTTTCTTCGCGCACGCCACCTGGCGATCGTTGGGTACGCTGGGGGTCGCGATGGGACTGGCATTTTTCGCCGCCGTGATCTGGCTGATCAGCAGCTGGGGCTGGCTCAACTCGTCCAGCCATACGGCGCTGATTTGGGTCGCGCTGTTCTTCATCGCCTGCATGCTGACGATCGGACTGTGCTGGGGGCTGATTCGCGTGCGGGTCTCCGGCCAGGCGGTGATCGAAGAGGTCGATCGCTAAAGCGTTCGTCCCCGCCTTTCCTCGGCCCACGCTGCTCGGTTGCGGACCTCTAAACTGTGAAGCACTTAGCTGGCGCCTCCCGGTGGCTGCCCTTATTCTTCGGCAATAGCAGGAGGATCAAGGATGTCGCCATTTCGTTCTGCACTGATTGCGGCCTGTCTGTGCATATTTTGTGGTGCCGCCCCGTTAGGCGCGCCCAGCCTCCCCGATTCCAGCTCGCGCGCCTCTGAGTCCACCGCGGCGCTGCCGAATGACTCGCAACAGTTTCTTGCGCTCATTACCACTTATCGCGGCAAGGCGTTCTGCGCCCCTTCGACCGCAACCATTGGGGATGCCATCAAAGTGGTCTCGCAGTCGGTGAAATCGCATCCGGAATGGCAGGGCCGGTATTCTGATCAGCAAGCGCTGCAAGCACTCGCCGACGCATATCCATGCACTGTCAGTCCCGCTACGCCCATAAGCCAATTAGGGGGGCGCAAGCTGCTCGCGACGCCGGGCGGAGAATATGCAACCATCGATACCAAGGCGGATATCGCCATCATCCAACAGCTCCGCACGGGTGCGGCAACCGAAAACGCCAACCTCGCCGCGCAGGTGACGCGCGCTTCGGGCCATTACAGCCCTCCTGTGCTATTTACCTTGGCCGAGTGGTATTACATGCGAGGGCAAATTGAAGACGCACTCTTTTGGCTGAACGCGGCTGGACTGCGCGGCCAATTCGACGCGAAAATTTGCACCGACGCTTCCGCTCTGTCCGCGGTTGCCGAGCTTTCGCAAAGGCTGCCGCCGGATTTATATCGCCAGCAGTGGCAGGACCCCGCCCGAATCAACCGGATCGTGGATCGGGTCATCGACTGGGACGCCAAAACTCCAGCGGACTACGATCACCGCTGGATCAGTTTGCACGGCCTTAAGGCGATGAATAGCGGTCTGGGCCTGAGCGTCGCTCCGGGACCGCTCACTCTGCCTCAATCTCAATGGCATGACATTGGGGAGAAGAATAGGCAAACCTATCGAGCCAATATGTACCGATACGCAGCCGGGGACCGGCGGCCAACGATTTAAACGCGGCGTTGCATCGTCCGCCACCCGCGCGCGGCGCCCTGCTTCAATCGAACACGATGCGCGGAAAGTAGAACGATACGGTCCAGTTCGGCACATCGACGATTTCGCTGATCCGCAAATCCCCGCAGACGCTGCACAGCAAGTAAGCGTCGATCGCCGGCATGCCACGCTCGCGCGTGAGCCAATCCACCATCGAGCGGACGGCCGCGCGCGCCGCCTCCATGAGATCCGGACCGATCCCGGTCGCGACCTCATAGCCTGACGCATCGAGATGCCGGCTGACCGGACCCTGAGTCCTGAAGCGCGGGAAGCTCAAGGGCGTCTGTTTGATCAGGTCGAACTGCAGCGCCACGCGCATGGGGCTTTCGATCGCGGTGCCGCACACCTCGCCGTCGCCTTGCGCCGCATGCGTGTCGCCCACCGAGAACAGGGCCCCCTGAACCTCGACGGGCAGGAACAGTTGGGTGCCCTGTGAGATATCGCGCACGTCCATGTTGCCGCCGACGCGGCGGGGCGGAACGATGCTATGCAGTCCGGGCTGCGCGAGCGCGAGGCCAATTGTCCCCGTGAATGGTTTGAGCGGCACTTTGCCCCAGCGGCCGAACAGCGCGGGCGCGAGGCTCTTGGCGTCATAGCGCCAGATGTGCAGGGCGGATTCTTTGAAATCCTCCGCCAGCAGGCCAAAACCCGGGATGTTCGCGGTCCAACCCCAGCCCGAAGGGGCGAAAGACAGCAGCGTGACTTTAAGTATGTCGCCCGGTTGCGCGCCGTCGATATACACGGGACCTGTTACGGGGTTGATTTTGCCGAAGTCCATGCGGCCCACATCGGCGACGGTCGAGGTCGCGGTCAGCTGGCCGCCGGAGGCATCGGCCACGTCGAACTCCAACGAGTCGCCCGGTGCGATGTGCGTCACGGCGGCAATGCTGTGATCCCAGCCATGATGCCGCTGGTGGATCGTATGTCGGTGTGCGGATGGGGTCATTGGCCGGACCTGTTTTCCCGTGGGGAAAGATGCCAAATTGTACGGAATCTTCCCGCCGTTGCGCGACTCAAATCATAGCCCGCTACCCCGCGGGTTCTTGGGATAGACTGCGCACAAAAGGAGCTCGCGCGCTTGTCGATTGAAGAATTCGGATACAAGGATCAATTGCACCGCGCGCTCACGACCAGGGATCTGGTCATCTACGGATTGATTTTCATGGTGCCGATCGCGCCGTACTCGGTGTTCGGCTTCGTGTACAACGACGCCAAGGGCATGGTGCCGCTGGCGTATCTCGTCGGTCTCATCGGCATGTTCTTCACCGCCTTGAGCTACGCCGCGATGTCGCGCGCCTTCCCGCTGGCGGGTTCCGTGTACACCTATGCACAGCGCGGCCTGCATGAAATTGCCGGTTTCTTTTCCGGCTGGCTGATTCTGCTCGATTACATTCTGGTGCCTTCGCTTCTTTACCTGTTCAGCGCTGTGGCGCTGCGGCCCGTGTTTCCGGCCGTGCCCGCGTGGGTTTGGCTCGCGCTCTTCATCTCCTTCAACGCCGCAGTGAACTTCATCGGCATTGAGTTCACGGCGCGGGTGAACCGTTACATGTTGATCATGGAGTTGGTGGTGCTGGCGCTGTTCGTGGTGGTCGGGCTGATCGCGCTTTACGGCGGCATGGGTGCCGGCAAGCTGACGCTCAAGCCCATCTACGATGCGCATGTTTTCTCCTTGAGCACGGTGGCCGGCGCGACCTCGATTGCCGTGCTGTCCTTTCTCGGCTTTGACGGCATCTCGACGCTCTCGGAAGAAAATCGCGCCGGCAAGAATGCGGTGGGCCGCGCCACGGTGTTCTCGCTCCTGCTGGTGGGCGCACTGTTCATGTTGCAGACCTGGATCGCGACCGACTTGAGCGCCGGAATGCACTTCAGCTCTCCGGAGACGGCCTTCTATGAAATCACGCAACGTGCCGGCGGCACGTGGCTGCGCCTGATCACCATCCTCGCCATCGTCATCGCTTCGGCCATTGCCAATGCCATGGCCGCGCAGGCCGCGGTCTCGCGCATTCTCTTTGCCATGGCGCGGGACGGCAAATTGCCGGCGATCCTGGCCAAGGTTCACCCGCGCTACAAAACCCCCTACGTCAGCACCCTGCTGGTTGCCGTCATTTCATTGCTGGTGGGATTGTTGTTTGCCAACCGGGTTGATGACCTCACCCTGATCGTTAATTTCGGCGCGCTCACGGGATTTGTTTTGCTGCATCTGTCCGTGATCAATCACTATTTGATCCGGCAACGCAGCGGCGATTGGCTCAAGCATCTGCTCTTTCCGCTGATCGGCCTGTCGATCATCGTCTATGTGCTGTACGAAATGGACCGCGCGGCCAAAATCCTGGGACTATCATGGATTGCGATCGGCATCTTTTATTATCTGCTGCTGACGATATGGATTAGAAAGCCTGCCGTCTTGAAGATTTGACCAAAACCTCGATGACAATAGCCGATGAATCAGAGGCGCCGTACACGCGCCCCACGATATGGCAGCTCGCCGCGCCGTCCATCGCATCCAACCTGATGTTTTCGATGGTGGCCATGGTGCAGACCAAATTCGTCGGCAGCATGGGTGCGCCGGCCGTGGCGGCGGTCGGCGCAGGGCAACGGGTGTTCTTCGCGCTCCAGGCCTTGTTGATGGCAATCGGCGTCGGGACCACTGCGCTCGTCGCGCGCTCCTGGGGCGCAGGCCAACGCGAGGAGGCCAGCCGCATCACCTCGGCGTCGCTCATGTTCGGCGGCCTGGTTGGCCTCGTGCTCATGATTTTCGGCATGCTGTTCTCGCGTCAGATCGCCGAAGTATTTGGACTGGACGAGAACGCGGCGCAACTTGCCTCGCGCAACATATTTTGGCTCGCGGCATTCATCATCGGATTCGCCATCGACATCATTCTGTCGAGCGCCTTGCGCGCGGCCGGCAACGCGTGGACTCCGCTGCTGTTCGGTTTGGCAGTCAACATTGTGAATCTACCGCTGCTGTACGCCTTTATCCTAGGGAACTGGGGCGCGCCGCGCATGGGCGCGGCCGGCGCGCCGTTCGCATCCGGGCTGTCGTTCCTCTTGTGCGGTGCCGTGCTGGTGACATTGTGGATGCGCCAGAAATTGACCATCAAGTTCTATCCCGGCGACATTTTCAAAAAAGCGCGCTACCAGCGCTTGCTGCACATCGGCTACCCCGTCGCCCTCGAGCAGCTCGTCCTGCAGTTCGGCTTCTTCTTGTTTATGTCCCTCATCGGCCACTACTACGGGACCGAGGCATTCGCCGCCTACAACGTCGGCGTCAATATGCTGAACGCAGCCATGGTGGTGGGCAGCGGATTTTCGATCGCGGGAGCGACCCTGGTGGGCCAGCACCTTGGCGCGGGCGACGTGGACGGAGCGGCACGCAGCGGCTGGCGGGCCTGCAGCATGGCGGTTGGCGCAATGTCCCTGATCGGATTTCTCATCGTGATCAACGCCCCCGGTCTGGCGCGATTCTTTTTAGGGTCCGATGAAATCGCCGTGCTGCGCACGACGGAATTTACCTACATCATGGCCGCCATGCTGCCCTTGCTGGGAGTCGACATGGCCATCGGCGGTTCTCTGCGCGGCGCGGGCGACACCCGTTTCCCGCTCATAACTTCTTTCTTAGGGTTGATCGGCGTGCGCTGCACTCTAGCAGCGGCCTTCGCCGTGTTTCACCTGCCGGTGGTCTGGGTTTACAGCTCCATCATCGGCGATTACATGCTCAAAGGCTCCATGCTCATCTGGCGCTTCAGGTCCGGCCACTGGAAGCATGCGCTCGCGAAACGGCTCGTCGCCGTCTGAGGATGAAAACTACCGTCTGAGGATAACGACTATGCGAAGCCGAGAAGTCCATTTGATTGAACGTCCGCAAGGCCTGCCTACGCCCGCGCAATTCCGAATTGTCGAGACCGAGTTAGCGGACCCCGGCGAGGGTCAAGTGCTGGTCGAGAACATCTATATGTCGGTGGATCCAGCGATGCGACCACGCTTGGCGGGGCCAACCGCCCTCAACGAGGCCATGATTGGCGGCACGATCGGCCGGGTGATCAAGTCTCGCCACGCCACCTTCAGGGAAGGCGATCACGTGGAGTCGATGCATGGGTTTCGCGAACATTTTCTTTCCGACGGCAAAGGCCTTTCGGTACTCGACGCGGACGGCATGCCTTTGATCGCCTACATGAGCGTGTTAGGTCTGACCGGCCTCACCGCCTACGGTGGATTGCTGATCATCGGCGCGCTCAAAGAAGGCGAGAGCGTCTTCGTCTCGGCCGCCGCCGGCGCAGTCGGCAGCGTCGCAGCGCAAATCGCCAAGCTCAAGGGCTGCTACGTGATCGGCAGCGCCGGCTCAGAGGAAAAATGCCGGTGGCTCAAAGAGGAGCTGGGACTCGATGCCGCCATCAATTACAAGGAAGGCGAGCTGCGCACAGCGCTCAAGGCCGCCGCGCCCAAAGGCATCGATGTGTATTTCGAGAATGTCGGCGGCGAGCACCTGAATGCCGCTCTGCCGCGCATGAACGCACTGGGACGCATCGCCGTATGCGGCATGATCTCCGCCTACAATAATTTCGGCGCAGTCTCGGAACCCGTGACCACGCTCTCCAATATCATTTATAACCGCGTGACGATCCGTGGTTTCGTCTATTACGAATTTGAATCGAAGCGCGCCCAATTCCTAGAGGAGATGAAAGGCTGGCTCCGCCAAGGCCGCCTGAAATATCGCACCACCATTTTGCAGGGCATCGAGCAAGCACCGGCCGCCCTGATCGGCCTGTTTACCGGCGCGAACACCGGAAAGATGGTGGTGCAGCTGGCCAAACCGTAAGCGCGCCCGGCTGTTAGCGCGCTCCCGGCTTGTAGTTCACGAACACGGATTTCGGAATCATGCAGTGCACACCTTTGCGGATGTCGACGACCTGGGATACGCGGCAATCGCCGACGATCGAGGTGAGAGCATAGGCTTCTTCGCGGCTCATCGGCACGATGGTTTGTTTCGCGAGCCAATTAACCGTCTGATCGACGGCGATTTTCATGGCTTGATTCAGGTCTTCGTCAAAGCCCATGAAGATCCAATCGGTTTTCGTTTCCGCCCAGGGCCATTCGGTCTTCATATCCTTGCGCACGATGGGCTTGATTTCGATCTCCTTGTAAGAACATTCCAACGCGGTCAGATTGACCTCGCCGTTGCCCTGTCGGCAGTGCGAGTCGCCGGTCCAGATCAGGCCCCCTTTCTGAAATACCGGAAAGTACATCGTTGCGCCGGCCTGCAACTCATTCACATCCATGTTGGAGCCGTTCTTCCAGGGGCGCAGCGTGCTGGTGCGGCCCTTCGCATCGCGAATCGGTGGCCCGGCTTTGGCGTCCGGTTCATTGGGGTCGACGCCCACTGCGAAGGTTCCGGGGAAGGGCTTCAGGTCAATGACAATTCCCGGCTTGAACTCCGTCTGCATCTTGGCCAGGTCGAGCTTGTAGTAGCGCACGAAGCCCTCCGGAAATTCGGACGCCAATTGCCCGACGGTTGGAAAGTCCTTCCCCGGCACGTTGAAATTGAATCCATCCGCTTTGGGCACGATTTTCAAAATGCGAATCTCCAGCGTATCGCCGGGTTCCGCCCCCTCGACGTAGATCGGCCCGGTGATCGAGTGCGGTCCGCCGCCCGGATTCGCTTTGCGCAGCCGCACGATCTCGTCCATCGGAACCCCAGGCTTGATCTGTCCTAGGGAATGCGGCAGGGTTTCGATGGAAACCGTGTCCCCTGATTTGACGGTGAGTTTGGGCTTTTCATTGATGTCGTACCAACCCCATTGCACGTTCTCGGTTGTTGCGGGAAGTAAGTAGTGCTTGGACTCGAGATTGTCCGCGCCCAATAGGACGGCCGAGGCACTCAAGGTCGCAATTGCCGCCGCCAGCATGGTGCGCGAAGATTTTGCGGAAAGTCTCGCGTTGGGTTTCATGGTAGACCTCGGTAATTTCGGTGTAGTTAGCGGCGCCGCGTGCACCTGACGGCACTATAATCTCACCTGCCGCAAGAGACATCCGGAGTTATCGCCATGCCGCTGGTGCGAATCGCGTTTCGAGCTGGGAAATCCACACAATACCGCCAGGCGGTGGCGGACGAAGTGCATCGTGCAATGATCGAAGTCGCCAGTGTTCCGGTGCTGGACCGGTTTCAGATACTCACTGAGCATGCGCACGCCGATTTGATCTACGACCCCACGTATTTGGGCGTCAAACGCAGCGACGATATTGTGATGATTCAAATCACACTGAACCAGCGTACCCAAGCGGTGAAAGTGGCGCTCTATAAGGCAATCGCCGAGCGGCTGGCGAAGAACCCCGGCGTGAAGCCGGGGGACGTACTCATTTCATTGGTACCTGTCGCTCCCGAGGACTGGTCGTTCGGCGACGGCAAGGCGCAGTACGTCAAGACGGACCCTGCATAGCGACGATCGATCGGCACCCTTTCATCGCGGCTGTCATTGACGACTTAAACGCCGCGGGTGTAACTTAGTTGAATGATCAATCAAGTGCGCCAAGCCGCAGATACCAGGACCCGTTTAGTGCTCGCCGCCATGCAACTATTCTGGGAAAAAGGCTATAACTCAACGAGCATCGCGGATGTTTTGCAAACCGCCAAAGTCAACAGCGGCAGCCTCTACTACTTCTTTCCCGGCAAGAGCGACCTGCTGGCCGCGGTGCTCGACATGTATCACCAAGGCATCCGCCCGATGCTGCTCGAGCCTGCGTGGGAGGGCGTGAGTGATCCCCTCGAGAGAGTCTTTGCGCTGCTCGCGCGCTACCGAAAATCGCTGCTTGATACCGATTGCTTCTATGGGTGTCCGATCGGCAGCCTGGCGTTGGAACTGCACGAGCCGGATCTCGCCGTGCGCGAGCGGCTGGTCAAGAATTTCAGCGCCTGGATTGATGCCATTGTCGAATGCTTGTCGCAGGCGAAGGCTCGATTGCCGCCGGACCTCAACCGGCAAGAGTTGGCGCAATTCGTCCTCACCACCATGGAAGGCGGTGTCATGCAGGCGCGTACCTTCCGCGATATCGAGTACTTCGATGCCGCGATTCGCCAGCTGCGGCACTACTTCAAATGCCTGGAAGCTGCAGGCAGGCAAGCGCCGCGCAAGAAAGGGGTTCAATCTCAAATCAAAAAGACACGGGAGATAAACGATGCGTAAATTATTTTGGCTTTTTCTGTTCGCCCCGGGCCTCGCGCTTAGCATTCCGGATCCGGGATACCAGCCGCTGGCCTTTCTCGCCGATCACTGTTGGAAAGGCGCGTTCCCCGGCGGCCGCACCGATGAGCACTGCTTTACGTGGATTTACGATGGCAAATTCTTGCGTGATCGACACACCGTGCGCGCAGCAGGCAAGCCGGATGCCCTGGGAGAGTCGATCTACTTTTGGGATTCCAGCGCCAAACGATTGGAATATCTTTATATCGAGAGCGACGGCGGTTTTAGCCGCGGGCCGGTGACTATCGACAGCGAGGCACTGCTCTTTCCGGACACGAGTTTCGTCGAGAACGGCAAAACCATGGTGTATCGCAGCCGCTGGCAGCGCAGCGGCGCAACGGCCTACGATGTCGTGACTGAATTCAAGTCCAAAGACGGCTGGGTCGCCGGGTTCAAGGTTCACATGGAGCAGGGGCAGACGCCCAAATCGAGTGGGGAAGGGCGATGATCAGTCGACGGCAACTCATCGGGGCCATGGCAGCCACCAGCCTGGTAAATCGCTGGTCCTTCGCGGCAAGCGCGGCAAGCGCGGCAAGCGCGGCAGGCGCGGCAGGTGCGGCAAGCACGGCCTATCCGCGTTCTCGATACGATCAGGCCATCGTGATCGATGCGCTCGGCGGCCTCGGCGAATTCAATCCCGACGCGCCCGAGGATGCGCCGCTGTCGGCGCGCGCTCTGGCTGATGCGCGCGACTCCGGGGTGACCGTGATTAATTTCACGATCAACGAGGTGGGCAACGGTCCTAATAAGTTCATGGGCGCTGTCAAGAACATCGCGGGTGTGGAGCACGAATTGATGCTGCATCCGGATGCGCTCGTGAAAATCTTGAGGGGCGCTGACATCCAGGCGGCCAAGACCAGCAAACGCCTCGGCATCGTTTACGGCTGTCAAGACACGACCATGCTCGAGGGGGACCTCAAGAATCTGTCGGTATTCAAGGATCTCGGTGTACGCATCGTTCAACCCACCTACAACATTCGCAACCTCATAGGTGACGGCTGCATCGAAAAGGCCGACGGCGGCTTGAGCAAAATGGGTTACGACTTCGTCGCGGAGATGAATCAGCTGAAACTGCTGCTCGACCTGAGCCACGCAGGACCGCGCACTATCGCGGAGGGCATCGCGGCCTCGAAGGTCCCGATGGCGATCACGCACACCGGCTGCCGCGCGCTCGTGGACTTGCCGCGCAACACCCGCGACTCTGAATTGCGCGCGTTAGCCGATCGTGGCGGCGTCGTTGGAATCTATTTCATGCCCTTCTTGCGTCAGTCCGGGCAGCCGCACGCCGAAGACCTGATCCGGCACATCGAGCATGCCGTAAACGTTTGCGGTGAGGATCATGTCGGCTTGGGCACCGACGGATCGATCTCCGGCGTTCCCCTGACGGATGCGTATCGAGCTTATTTTCGCAAAGATGTTGAGGCTCGCAAGAAGGCCGGGTATGGAGCTCCGGGCGAGAGCGCCGACGTGCTGACCATCGTGCCGGAATATAACGATCCGCTGCGCTTCGATCGCTTGGCGGACGATCTGGCGAAGCGCGCATGGCCCAACACCCGCATCGACAAATTGTTGGGCGCGAATTTCGCGCGCCTGTTTGCCGAAGTTTGGGATGCGCCGTAAAATCGCGGACCCTTCCAGTGCTTAGGATTCCAAGCAATGCGTGATGCCAAATTCGGTTTTTTTGCGGCAGGAATGCTGTTGGCATCCTTCGCTTGGGCGGCAGCGCATCAGAGGCCGGCGCCGGCGCCGGTTGTGCCCGTCGTCGAAACTCTCTTTGGACGCCAGATCACCGACAAATATCGGTACATGGAAGCGCTCGATCCCGCCACGATTGACTGGATGAAATCCGAGGGTGCGTATACGCGCTCGCTGCTCGACAGCATCAGGCCGCTCGCGCATTTGGAGACGGAAGTTGCAAAATTCACCGCGAGCTTCGGCTTGATCCAGGGGTATGTGCATTTCGGATCGCGGGGATTTTACGAGGAGCGGGCGCCCGGCTCGGACAACTTCGATCTCATGGTGTCCGGCCGCGCGGGCATTCGAAAGCTCGTTGATGTCGCCGCGTTGCGTGCCGCGAATGGCGGCAAGCCTCTTGCAATCAACTATTTTCTCGCCTCACCCGATGGCAACAAGGTCGCGGTCGGCATATCCGAGGGCGGTTCGGAAGATGCGTCGATCACCGTGTATGACGCAGCTAGCGGCGCCAAGATTGGCGGCCCCATCGATCGCGCGCAATTTGGCGCGACCTCATGGAGCGATGATTCCAAGCTGCTGTACTTCATCCGCTTGCAAAAGACGCCTGCGAATGCCCCCGCGTCCGATAAGTATCTGAATGCCACCGCGGATGCGTGGGATCTGAAATCCGAACCGGTGGCGGTCTTGGGGGCCTCATTGGGTCACGGTCCCGCGCTCACGCCGGTCGTGGCGCCCGCGATCGCCTTCTGCGTCGGCGCTCCCGTGGCGGCGGCGCTATCGATCAA
>Ga0265760_10000262_pt1 | contig 14196 bp, 15 predicted proteins | sample NZIome_2_FD_200831 | JGI IMG/M metagenome (GOLD analysis project Ga0265760, IMG submission 200831) | Metatranscriptome of rhizosphere microbial communities from Maridalen valley, Oslo, Norway - NZI1 (Metagenome Metatranscriptome) | ecosystem: Host-associated > Plants > Roots > Rhizosphere >...
CTCACGCAAGCCGAAATCATCGTCTCCGTCGGCCGCGGAATCAAAGAACAGAAGAACATCGAAATGGCGAAACAACTCGCCGACGCCCTCGGCGGAGAACTCGCCGCCTCCCGCCCCATCTGCGATTCCGGCTGGCTCCCCATGGACCGTCAGGTCGGCTCCTCCGGCCAAACCGTCGCCCCCAAACTTTACCTCGCGCTCGGCATCAGCGGCGCCATCCAGCACATCGTCGGCATGAAAGGCTCGAAAGCCATCATCGCCATAAACAAAGATTCCGAAGCTCCCATCTTCGAAATCGCCGATTACGCCGTCGTCGGAAACTTATTCGACATCGTCCCGCCGCTGATTGCAGAAGTAAAGAAAGCAAAAGCGGGAGGGTAAGGTTTCAAGGTTTCGAAAAGCTTCAAAGTCTCAAGTCGGATCGGCGCTGGACTGGGTTGTGAAACCTTGAAACTTTGAAACCTGGAAACCTGCCCTTCAGCCTTTGCGGATCGCCGCCGCCGCAATCTGCGCCACATCCAGCAACTCCGGCGGAGTCGCCGTCGCCGCTGCCAGCCCATCCCTCAGCATAGAATTGCAGAACGGACACGCCGCCGCCACCACACTCGCCCCCGTCGCCACCAACTCCTGCGCCCGCTCCAGATTCACTCGCTTGCCGGTTTCTTCTCCCAGAAACATCAGCCCGCCGCCGCCGCCGCAGCAGAAGCCGCGTTCCCGCGCCCGCGGCGGATCCACCACCTGCCCATAGCGCGCAATCACATCCCGCGGCTCGTCATAAACGCCGCGATAGCGCCCCAGATAACAAGCGTCGTGAAACACGGTCTTCTTCTGCTCGTCATTGCTGCCGCCCGCCGGCAGCTTGTCGCGATAGCGGTCCATCAATTCCGTGTGATGTTCAATCGCAACGTTTCCGCCGTGCTCTTTCCAGTCCTCGCCAATCGTGCGCACGCAATGCGGGCAAATCGAAACCATCTTTTTCACGCCGCCCGCACGAATATTTTCAAGATTGCCTTGAGCCAGTTCCCCGAACAAATAATCATTGCCCAGCCGCCGCACCGGATCGCCGGTGCATTTTTCCTGCCGCAAAACTCCGAACGTAACGCCCACATGCCGCAGCACTTCCACCAGCGCCAACAGAATCTTCCGCCCGTTCGGATCAAACGATCCCAAGCATCCCATCCACAGGCAATATTCCTGCGTGCCGTCGAAATACGGCAAGCCATTTTTCTCGATGAACTTTTCCCGATCCGACGGCGGAAATCCCAGGGCATTCCCCTGGCGCTCCAGAGTGACAAACAGCTCGCTGCCGTGAGAGTTGTCCCACTTACCGGTATTCACCGCGCCCCGCCGCAACCCAATAATCAGTGGCAAATGCTGAATCCCCACCGGACACTGAAATTCGCAAGCCCCGCACGTAGTGCACTGAAAAGCCGCCTCCATCGAAATATGTTTCCCCAGCAGCGGCTCGCTGTTCTTCGGTCCAAACTCGTCCAGGTAATGCCGTGCCCCCAGAATAATTTCCTTGGGATTCAGAATCTTCCCCGTAGTGTTCGCCGGACAATGTTCCGTGCACCGTCCGCACTCCACGCAGGAATAAGCCTGCAGCGCGGCGATCTGGGTAAGATCTTTGCCCTCGACGAGCCCGAAATCCTCATCCCCCACCAGCGGAGGAATTTTGCTGAACCCGTCGCGCTCCAGAAAAATCGTCAACGGACTCAGCACCAAATGCATATGCTTGGTACTCGGGATCAGCGGCAGAAAAACCAGCAACACCACGGTGTGCGCCCACCACAATGCCCAGCCCGCAGCAGTTCCCTCCGACACCCAGAACGTAGCCAGATACGTAACCATCAACGCAAAAATGAGAAACGCAATCAGCCCCGACTCTGGCGAAAGCGGCTCCAGCCACTTCGGACGAATCACGAATCTCCGAAACGCCAGCCCCGCAATCGAAATCGCCACCGCCACCGCAAACACCCCGGCGATCAAAAAGTAACCACGCCCCCAAAAACTATCCCGTGAAAGAAACGCAAAGCCCAGCCCCGTAGCAAAGTGATTCAGCGTAACCAGGGCAAACACGCAAAAGCCCCAGAACACCAGCGCATGCGCCAGCCCCGGCAGAGGCCTCTGCGCAATCACCAATCCCTGCGCGCCCACTTCCCACAGCACTTTGCGGATGCGCGGCCCGATGGGGGCGAGCTTGAAATCAGCATCGGGCTTCGCCGCCAGAATAATCCGCAGCGCCCGCCCAAACTTCCGCCAGAACAGAAACGCAGAAACGAACATGCCGATAAGCAAGACAACTCGTCCCGGCCAATTCATATGATTGATGTCTCCAAGGAACCAGACAGTCTACTCCACGCTCCTTGACTAACGGGGGGTGTGGAAACGGGGCGACTCACGGAGGGTCAGACTACGGATTGTCGCCGAGTTGTTCTGTTGCGGTCAGCATGCGCGTGCCGTGAATCACGGCGGCGGTCACAACCTCATCATCACCATCCTGCAGACGGTAAATAAGGCGATAGCTGTAGACCCCCAATTCGCGGACGCTCTCGTCGTCGAATTCGGGCACCCTTGCACCCGGCGCGAGGAAACTTCACCAGCATCTGGGTCTGGTTGACAAATTTTCTTGACCACAATGCCGGCGTAGGTGGCAGAATCGGAAGCAATGTAGTCGGCGATGGCTTCGATGTCCTGAAGAGCGCGCCGCGACCAGGCTACTCGGTGAGCCATTTGCTCAGGCGACCTCGACTTCAGCCTGGGAAAGCGTGCCATTAACACGGGCATCTTCGAGCCCACGGCGCGCCTTGTCGAGCACGTAGAGATGGTATTGAATATCCTCGACGGACGCGTCATCGGGCAGCTTGTTCAGCACATGTTCCACGTCTTGTTTGGTGGTGCTCATAACGTTTCATCATATGGATACACCGCCTGGTTTGACCCTGCCACAGCGGCAGTCGTGGGCTGCTTCGCCGTGATAGCATTCCCGCCATGCGATCCCGCACCATAATTTTCGCCGCCCCAGTTCTGCTCGCTCTCACCGCCCTGGCCCAGCAGCCCGCCCCGCCCTCCATGCCCTCCACCGGCTTCCCCGGTCTGGACGAGTACCGCACTTCTCGCACAGCCATCTACACCGACGACTTCGGCGAACTGAAACGCTATCGCGATGCCGATGCTGCCGTTAAGCCTCCCGCGGCCGCCGAGAATCGGGTCGTATTCCTGGGCGACTCCATCACCGATTACTGGAAGCTGGAAGACTATTTCCCCGGCAAGCCTTACCTCAACCGCGGCATCGACGGGCAGACCACTCCCCAAATGCTGGTGCGCTTCCGCCAGGATGTGATCAACCTGCAGCCCAAGATCCTGGTCGTGCTCGCCGGAACCAACGACGTTGCCGGCGTCACCGGCCCCACCCGCAACGAGGACATCGAGGCCAACTACGCATCCATTGCCGAGTTGGCCCGCCTTCACCACATTCGAATAGTCTTTGCCTCTCTGCTTCCGGTGAACAACTACACCGACGACGCGAAGGAATCGTTTGCCCTGCGTCCACGCGAACGAATCCTGGCACTAAACGCGTGGCTCAAAGATTACTGTGCGAAGAACGGATTCGTGTATCTCGACTACTTCTCAGCCGTTGTCGATGACAAAGGCATGCTGAAACGCAATCTCAGCGACGAGGGACTGCATCCCAATGCGGCCGGATACAAAATCATGGCGCCGCTCGCGGAGAAAGCAATCGCGCGGGCGATTGCCGGGAAACCGTGATCGGTCCTACTGGAACGTCTTTTCAGCGTCACCCGCAGGACGGTTCTCGGAGTTAGCCGATAACGTTTGAGGGCAACCACATGAAATTATCTCGTTACTTCCAGACGCTCGCCTTAGTTCTCTTGCTCGCCCTCTCGGTCCCGGCGCAACAACCCGCTCAAACAGCACAACCCGCCCCGCCCACCATCCCCTCCACCGGCTTCCCCGGCCTCGACCAATACCGCGCCTCGCGCATCGCCGTCTTCACCGACGATTTCGGACAACTCGCCCGCTACCGTGACGCCAACGCCGCCCTCAAGCCGCCCGCGCCCCCCGAGAACCGCGTCGTTTTCTTCGGAGACTCCATCACCGACATCTGGCATCTCGACGAATATTTTCCCGGCAAGCCCTACCTCAACCGCGGCATCGGAGGCCAGACCACCCCGCAAATGCTGGTCCGCTTCCGCCAGGACGTAATCGCCCTGCAACCCAAAGTTGTGGTGATTCTCGCTGGCACCAACGACATCGCCGGCAACACCGGCCCCATGCGCCTCGAAGATATCGAGGCCGACTACGCCTCTCTAGCCGAACTGGCCCAAGCCAACCACATCGCGGTCGTGTTTTCATCGGTGCTGCCCGTCCACAACTACACGGATCGCTCGAAAGATTTCTTCGCCCAGCGTTCGCCAGAAAAAATCCTCGCTCTCAACAAATGGCTGAATGAATATGTAGCCGCGCACTCCGACTGCCTCTATCTCGACTACTTCACCGCCCTGATCGACGAAAAAGGCCTCCTGAAAAAAGACCTTGCCGATGACGGCCTGCACCCCAACGCCGCCGGATTTAAGATCATGGCCCCGCTGGCGGAGGCGGCGATTCAGAAGGCGCTGGGTGATTCCGCGACCAGACCGAAATGAAAATCACCTACCACATCACTCGCGAAGACTTCATCGACGCGCAGAAGTTGCATCGGTCCAAGAGCCCTGGCGCTCTAGGTCGCGCCATCGTCGTGATAGGGAAAATACTGGCAGGAGCGAGCGTCCTTTTACTGATCGCGCTGGCGGCGGTCAACAGGGACCGGAGGCTCTGGGCGAACCTTGCCCCATTGATTATTTTGTTGGCTCTCTGGTTGCTGGCGATGTTGGTGTGGGTACCCTTCAACTGGCGGCGTTGTTATGCCAAGGATCGAAGGCTGCAGGACGAATTTCACCACCGAAATTTCCGAGGAAGGCGGCCACATGGAAAGCCCTACTTTCGACGCAAATCTGAAGTGGGGACTTTTCCTCCGATTCCTGGAGTCGGACCGGGTTTTCCTTTTGTACCAGACAAATCGAATGTTCAACTTGCTTCCCAAGTCGGCCTTTGCCTCAACCGACATTGAGGAGTTTCGCCAATTAGTGCGGCGCAAACTGCCAGACAAATAGCACCGCCGAGTCCGGGCACCCATCTATAATCAATAATGAGTTTTCGACCGCTCTTCGCTGGGGTAGCTAGGAGCTAGAAGCTAAAAGCCAAAAGCCGTGCACCTCACCGACAAATTCGGACGCCGCATCTCCGACCTGCGGATCTCCATCACCGACCGCTGCAACTACAAGTGTGTCTACTGCCGCACCGGCAACGAAGGCGCGCTCTACGGCGACCTTCCGTTCGACGATTATCTCCGCATGGCCCGCGTGCTGATCGGCATGGGCATTACGAAAATCCGACTCACCGGCGGCGAGCCGCTGCTGCGCAAAGGCGTGGTCGAGTTCGTTCGTGAGTTAGCGAAGCTGCAGCCCGAGGTTTTTGGAACCCCGGACGCCCCCGTCCGGGGAGGTCGCCGAGATGTACGGGCGAACGATCTGCGGGGGGATGATGTGCGGGCAGTAGATGTGCGAGCGGACGAGGGCGTCCGCCCCTCCACACACGCCGACCCCCTCGACATCGCACTCACCACCAACGGCCACCTGCTCGCCGATCTCGCCCAGCCGCTTAAAGCCGCCGGCCTCACCCGCGTCACCGTCTCCATGGACGCCGTCGATCCCGACCGCTTCGCCCGCATCACCCGTGTGCCCAACGGATACGACCACGTCCTCGCCGGCATCCGCGCCGCCCGTCGCGCCGGACTCTGGCCCCTGAAAGTGAATTGCGTGCTCATGCGCGGATTCAACGAAGATCAAATCATCCCCTTCGGCATGTTCGCCCGCGAAGAGGGCGTCACCGTGCGCTTCATCGAATTCATGCCACTCGAAGAAGGACGCACCTGGTCGCCCACCACGGTGGTCACGCTCGACGAAATCCTGGCCCGCATGGCCGAGTACCGCCCCCTGGTCGAAATCCCCCATGCGCGCTCCGAAACCGCCCGCCGCTACCGCTTCGACGACGGCGTCGGCGAAATCGGCATCATCGCCCCCGTCTCCCATCCCTTCTGTGGACACTGCAGCCGCATCCGCATCACCAGCGACGGCAAAATCCGCACCTGCTTGTTCTCGGTGTGGGACCACGACCTCCACGCCCAAATGCGCCGCGGCTCCAGCGACGAAGACCTAGCCGAATTCATTCAAGGCGTGATCCAGAAAAAAGAAGAACGCCACCACATCGGCGAACCCGACTTCGTCCCCGCCTCAAGAACCATGGTGCACATCGGCGGCTAGCGAAAGCGTCGTGGAGACGCTAGTTTGCTACGTCTCCTGCCGGGAGCAAGCAGCCCCGATGCTACGCGAGAAGACCGGGAAGGGCACGAGTTCCACTCGTGCCACTAAGCTACGCTGGAAGGCGCGTTTCAGCCGCTGAGGTCCGCTCGTTTAAGATGAACCCGATGAGCGCAAATCGCCTCGCCGCGTCACTAATTTTCTTCTGCGCCACACTAACCGCGCAGACCGCCTACCTCGGCTTCGACCGCAACGCCTACCCCGGCGACGCCAACCTCAAAGCCCTGCACGAAACTTTCTCCTACACCGGATACTGGCTCAACCATCCTCCCGGCGAAAAAACCAACTCCTGGACCGCCCACCGCGAGGCCATCAAATCCGCCGGCTTCGGATTCCTCGTGCTCTTCAACGGACGCCTCTACGCCCAACTGAAACCCGTCGCCAAAGCCGCGCGCCTCGGCCAATCCGACGCGCAAGCCGCCGCCGCCGCCGCCCACCGCGAAGGCTTCCCCGCGCAAACCATCATCTTCCTCGACCAGGAGCAAGGCGGCCGCATGCTCCCCGAGCAAAAAGCCTACATCTACGCCTGGGTCGACGGCGTCACCGCCGCCGGATTCCGCGCCGGCATCTACTGCTCCGGCGTCCCCGCTGCGGACGACGACAACATCGTAACCGCAGAAGATATTCGTGCCAACGCCGGCAGCCGCCCCATCGTCTACTGGGCCATTAACGACGCTTGCCCGCCCGCACCCGGATGCGCTTTTCCGCAACACGCGCCCAACCCCGCCGAAAGCGGCGTCCCCTTCGCCGAAGTCTGGCAGTTCGCGCAATCCCCCCGCACCGCCACCGCCGCCCACTGCACCAACTACAACCGCGACGGAGATTGCATCGCCCCGAAAATCCCCGCCGCCGAACGTCTCCATATCGACGTGAACACCGCCGCGTCGCCCGATCCCTCGCAGGGCCGCTAGAAGCGGCTTCAGGCTTCAGCTTTCGGGCTTCGGCAAGAATCATCACGAACCATGTGGCGACGGCGCCTCGGCTGCCCACGCCTGGGCGAAGCCCGGCGCCCCCGTCCGATAAGCCGCAGCCCGATTGCTGAAGCCCGAGGCCCTGCTACACTGTACGCACCCTGCAATCCCCACTCTGAGGAGCCAGCATGTCCCGCACTCTAACCGCACTCGTCATCGCACTGTTCCTCATCCCGGCCGCGACTCTGGCCGCACAAGACACCTGGCAAATCGATCCCATGCACTCTTCGGCGCAGTTTTCCGTGCGCCATCTCGGAATCTCCACCGTCCGCGGCGCCTTCACCAAGGTCAGCGGCACAATCCTGCTCGACGACACCAATCCTGCCAAGGACCAGATCACAGCCAGCATCGACGCCGCTTCCGTCGACACCCGCGTCGAGATGCGCGACAACGACCTGCGCAGTCCCAACTTCTTCGAAGTGCAAAAATATCCCACCATCACTTTCAAATCGAAAAAAATCGAACCCGCCGGCCCCGGCAAGCTCAAGATCGCCGGTGACCTCACCATTCACGGCGTCACCAAAGAAGTGGTGCTCGACGTCGACGGCCCCACCGCCGCCATCAAAGATCCCTGGGGCAACCCCCGCCGCGGCGCCTCCGCCTCCACCAAAGTCATCCGCCAGGACTTCGGCGTGAACGGCGCCCCCGGCGTAGTCGGCGACGAAATCTCGATCACCCTCGACGTAGAATTCATCAAGCCTCCGGCGAAATGAAAGAAAGTGGAACGAGCCACTGATCACTGACCCCTGGTTTCCACCCACCAGCCGCTTTTTTCACGTAAAATGAAGGTGTAGCCCACAATGCCCGACCGCACCTTCACTCTCGACGAAGCCCAGTCGCTGCTCTCTGTGCTCGAATCGCTTCTGCGCGGCGCCATCGCCGGCAAACAGCTGATGGACGAAGTTGAGTCCGAGATGCAGGCCACCAACCACCGCATCTTTCTGAACGGCGGCACCTTCGTCGACATCGTTCCCATCGCCCGCCGCAAAGCCGAGCGCGCCAAGGCCGAGCAGCGCGTGCGCGATGCGCTCGCCGAAATCGATTCCATCGGCGTGCAAGTCAAAGATCTCAGCATCGGCCTGCTCGATTTTCCCTGCGCAGTCGAAGGCCAGATCATTCTTCTCTGCTGGAAGCTGGGCGAAAAATCCATCACCCACTGGCACGGCACCAACGAAGGCTTCGCCGGCCGTAAGCCCATCGACGCCCGCATCGCCAAAGGCAAAAAAGCAAACTAGGCTGCCCTCCATAGGCACTCACCTTAAGCGCCAGCAACTTCGTTGTGTCGGTTTCTTAGTGCGCGGCAGTCTGAGCGACGATCGCTTTCTCATACTCACGCAATTGGATGGTCGCCTCTTCACGATAGCCGGGAGGAAATCGCGGTGACTCCAGAGCTTGCCTTTGCGTGACAACAGCTTTCTCAAACTGGCCAGAGCGGAAATACGAAAGAGCGAGAACAGTAAGATATGCGGGATGATCAACGTCGAGGGCAATCGCGTGCTGAATGAGTGCGATCGCTTTTTCTGGATCACGGTATTGAGGGTCCGGGCAGTCAGTATAGACGCCTGCCTCCAAGTTGTACGCCTCAGCCCATTGGGGTCTCAGTTGGGCTGTCTTTTCAAAATCCTTGGCCGCTTCCGGGCAGGCCTTGACGGTCCGGTAAGAACGCCCTCGACGTAGATAGAGAAATGGCTCCTCGGGATGAAGTTCGATGGCGCGTGTGTAATCCGCAATCGCAGCGTCGCGATAGTTCTGTGCGTGCTCCGATTCGGCCCGCCGCAAATAGGCATCCCAGTCTTTTGGATCGCGGCTGATTAGGTGAGTGAAATACGGAATCGCATCCTCCAACAGGATGGCATTCTTCCCGGGCACCCAGCCGACGGCCGCATCGCCGGCTCCGTTCGCTTGAATCCAGACGCGGTCCCCCTCCACCCGTTGCACCACGGCAACGATGTTTACCCCCAGCCCTCCTGGATCGACGAACTCAGGCTGGCCATGGTCGCCAGAAACGAAGTAGTTCCCAAACCCTTCCAGGGAGACAATCCTCCTCCCAGCCCACGTTTGATCCGGCTTGGCAGGGAGCGGATGAGGTTGTGCGTCCTGACCCTGCAGCGCAAGCGTGCCAATCAGCAGTATGAAAGTCAGGTTGACATACGGGCGGTTAAACTGCGTGGCCACGGACGACATTCGAAGACCTTCTCCCTTCTTCTTTGGTCTTCGACGCTCGAAATTCAGGAAAGATTACCTGTCGACCCGCATTTAAGAACATAGGGACGCGCAGCCTGGTCCTCAGAGGGGCGCGCAACCAAATCCCCGTGCGAGAATTGATGGTACTGCGAACCTGCAGATTCTAAACGTCTTGCCCCCTTGCAACATCCGAAACGGTTCCGTGTTTATAGAGACTGAGGGCAATTTAAGGACACCTCTTATCAGGGCACCTTTGGCTACTTGGCCATCGGCGATTCCCCGGTACTCTGGTGTCAAACGCACTTCGCCGGAAAGCCGTGCCCGGCGCAGCTCAGGAAGAATTTAAAGCGAAAAGAATCAAAGAAGACCACGAAAGAGGAAAACTCCATGAACCGCAAACACCCTGTTGTTTACGCGTTGTTATTCGCAGTCTTACTCTCGCTTTCAACTGCCTCCTTTGCGCAGATAGCGGTGGGCATCAGTTTCAACGTGCGCATCGCCCCGCCCGCTCTGCCGGTTTACGAACAGCCCGTCTGCCCCAGTCCCGGCTATCTGTGGACCCCCGGTTTCTGGGGCTGGAATGATGATGCCGGCTATTACTGGGTGCCCGGCACGTGGGTGGCAGCTCCCACACCCGGCCTGCTCTGGACGCCCGGCTACTGGGGATGGAACAACGGATTCTACGGCTGGCATGAAGGCTACTGGGGTCCGCACGTCGGATTCTACGGTGGCGTGAACTACGGCTTCGGCTTCGGCGGCGTCGGCTTCGGCGGCGGCGAGTGGCGTGGCGGAGCTTTCTTCTACAACACCGCCGTGATGCACGTCGACACCGTCCACATCACCAACGTCTACGTGAACCGCACAGTCATCGTCAACAACGAGTCGCACGTTGCATTCAACGGCGGCGAAGGCGGGCTCACCGTACGGGCCACAGCGCAGGAAGAATCCTACGCCCGCGAACCGCACACGCCTCCGGTGGCGGCACAAGTTGAGCATGCACATACAGCCAGCCAGAACCGGGCGAACTTCGCCTCTGAAAATCATGGACGTCCCGCCATCGCGGCCACCGCGCGCCCCGGCGAGTTCAGCGGACGCGGCGTAGTCGCGGCCAGAGCATCAGGTGGGGAGTATCACGCCCCGGCAATGTCGCCTCAAGAAGCCCGCGGCCCGGCACCGGCGGAGAACCGCAACGCCGCCGCGCCGCGCAGCAACCTGGCGCGTCCCGTCACTCCGCCCGTAAGAAACAATAATGGCGAGGCGGCGCGAGAGAACAGTCCCCGGCCCGAAACCGCTCGCCCGCAAAGCGAAGCTCGTCCGGAAGCGGAAAATCGTTCTCAACCCAAGAGCCAGCCCAAGCCCCAGGCCAAGCCAGCGGCCAAGCCCAAGCCAGCTCCCAAGGAAGAGAAAGAGAAAAAATAACTGACCAACGCAGCAGCGCGTCAGATGTTAAATGTCAGACTTGGACCTCAGACCTCGGCAAAAACAAGCCGAAGTCTGAGGTCTTGACGTTTTGAGCCGCAAGCGGGCAGTCTAACGCCGGAAGCCGAGACCCCTGAAGCCCGCCACGATCCATGTAGAGACAGCCTCCTCGGCTGTCCGAGCCAGGGCGAAGCCCGGCGCCAGAGTCCGAGACTCCAAACTTCGAAGCGTCGCTCCCAGAAGCCGCAACCTCACTACAGTATTTGAAATTCTAGTTGACTGACGTGAGCAAAGGATCCACTCGCGGAATGTCATCTCAGGCGGCACCGACAAAACAGCCCTGCTCCGCTGCCCCGACGAACCAGCGCGGCTCCAACCGGCCTGGGAAGCGGGACGTCCGCATTTAATTTACGACTACGCTCAATGTGGCCGAGTCCGTCGTGCCGTAGGTCACGGTAACAGCATAAGTTCCCGGCGTTGCGGCTTGCGTCACAGTGCAGGTTTCAGGAGACGCGCCGCTATTTGTGCAGGAAATCGTCCCGCTCGAAGGCTGCGTCACTACCGTCCAAGTAGACGCGGTCGTAAAGTCATACGTTGTGGTGCCGGAGGTACCCTGCGCGACGAAGGTCTGCTGCGGTGTACTATTCGCGGCGTCCGCATTCCAAACCAGCGGGTTGCCGCAAGCAGTTGAACCAAATGTGCCCGTGCATAGTGTAAAACTGTTGACGGTGCCCAGAAACACAGTCGCAGAAGCAGTCCCGCTCAGACCCTGTGCGGAGGCTGTTACTGTGGCGCTGCCTCCTGTGCCCTGGCCCGTGGCCACGCCGGTGCTCGGGTTGATCGTCAGCACCGTGGGATCGCTGCTGGTCCACACGACACCGCTGGTAATCTGACTCGTCCCGGTGTTGTTCGCAAAAGTTCCCCAGGCCTGCAAAGTCTGCGGTGTACCAACTTCGATCTGCGGGCTCGGAGGCTGAATCGTGACCGCCGTGAGACTGTTCGCCGGGAAGAACCCCGTGCAACTGACGCCAAAGGCCAATGCAACCAGAACCGTGAAAGCCAGCGTCAACCCCAGTTTGCGCCCAATCAACATACGCCCAATCAACATAAATGATCGCCTCAGATATTTCTGATTTTAGCAGAATGTCCGGACGTTGCTCGACCTCCGATGGTGCATGCTTCAGTCGCATCAGCGCGCGCCCAGCTTGCCGCCCATCCGGTGCCATTCCCAAGTATTAAGTATAAAGAACGAGACTCGCCCCGGAGCTTGCACGGATTTTCTGAGAGGCCCGGCGCGGCCCACCTCCGACCCGGGTGCCCCATTTCTCGCGCTCTTTGCGAGAAGTGGGACAACCTCAAATTGCTTGGGACCTACACTCCGAGAACTTCAACCTTCTCCGCCCGGGCCGCGGCACCCAGCTCCTGATCCAGCGTGGCCAGAGGAAGCGCACGCCGCAACGCCAGTTCCAGATAAGCTGCGTCATGCAGTGTGAGCCGGTGGCGCGCGGCCAGCCGCGCGGTTGCGCCCCACGCCTGCCCATCGGTTTCGGGATCGACGTGGATCGGCAGCAGTGCCAGGTCGGCCAGCGTGCTGTCGCGGAAATCCGCATCATGGCGCCCGCGTCTCACACTCATCTCCAGAACGTTGGCGACTTCTAACCGCCACAGCCCCGGAACCCACGCGCCGCTCCCGCCCACTAAATCGAAAACGCGCTTCACAGCTGCTGTGGTCTCGTCGCCGTAGACCCACGCCAACGTGATCGAACTGTCCAGCACAAGGCTCATCCGATCGCCTCTTAGAGATCGCCTCTTCAAAGATCAGTCTCTTAAAGATCGGTCTCGCAACACAGACGTCGGATCGAAGACCTCGAAGTCCGACTCACCGTCGTCCCGCATCCCGCAACGCCTTCACTTCGGCCCAGTCAAACTTGCCGGCTCCGCTCCGCCGTGCCCGTTCGCGAATACGCTGCAGAGCGGCTTGAGCCTGACTCCGGTCGATCCTGCCTGTATTCGGAACCAGCCGAGCCACCGGCTTGCCATGCCGTGTGATCACGATCTCCTCGCCGCGCTGGACACGATCCAGCAAAGAGCCAAGCGTGTTCTTAGCCTCAAACGCCCCAATTTCTTTCATTAAGACACCAACTATCTAGCTTAAGCTAGCTTATCATGAAATCGATGTTCCAGCCAAGCCCTCCACTCGGAGTACTCGGAGTGAGATTTCGACTTTGACCAGGGGTTTTAGGAAGAGCTAACGGCTAAGAGCTATAGCTAGCCACTGTTTTTCTTCCGCACATAAAACCTCTGCACCTTCGCGCGATTCCCGCAGCGCGTCATGTCACACCAGCGGCGGTGATGGTTTTTGCTGGTATCGAGAAAAAACCACTCACAGGTTTTCGACGAGCACGGACGCACATAGGCCAACTGGTCCGAGGCCAGCAGATCGGCCGCCGCGCGGGCGATGGGCCAGAGCAGGCTGTCGAAGTCTCCGAAATCGTCGAAGCGCCACTCGAAGCCATTCTTCGTCGGCACCAGATGCATGTGCCCGGCCGCGGCTTGCGCGTCGGCATTCAATCGGGCGAGAGCTGCGGGCGGCGCGGGACGTTTGTTGATGATCGCCCAGAAAACATCGTGAATCGCTTCGCGCAACTCTCTCGCTTGATTGAGCGCACCCGCGGCGAGATCGGGCTCGATGTAGCTGCGCTCGAAGAGCCGGTCCACCTGAGGAGAGGAAAGCAGGCCGGCATCTTCGCCGAAGCGGACCAGATCCAGATAGGTTTCCAGCAACTCCTTGGGGTTGATGTGACGATCGTCGAGCGTGTTGACGAAGTCGAGGCTGACGTTGCCCGCAATCAGTTCAAAGCGCGGCGGACGCGGTCGCGAAATCTTCATGGTTTCTTTCCTTTCGGTCAGGAGATTCCCTCCAATCTCACCACTGCCACGCTGCATGCTCGGGACAGTTCACCGTTGGCAGATATTCATCTGTCCTACATGCCCTCAATGCGCCGATGCATGCCACATTAAAGGCATACGCTTGCCTGCGGCACTCGCCAAAGTCTGAAGCTGCCAATTCGACACGTAATCTCCACGGATGTCCCGAAGAATCCAGGTTGCCGGGAAAGACCCCAGAAGTCGCAGACGCGGATTCTTCAACAGTCGCGAAGCAGCACACCCCGTGGCCCATTACC
>Ga0265760_10000263_pt1 | contig 14190 bp, 15 predicted proteins | sample NZIome_2_FD_200831 | JGI IMG/M metagenome (GOLD analysis project Ga0265760, IMG submission 200831) | Metatranscriptome of rhizosphere microbial communities from Maridalen valley, Oslo, Norway - NZI1 (Metagenome Metatranscriptome) | ecosystem: Host-associated > Plants > Roots > Rhizosphere >...
AGCACAAGCGACTTATCATCGGTGCCGTCATGCGCAAACTCTTGGTCCTCGCCTACGGCATTCTTCGGTCCGGCGTTCCTTTTGATGCGAATTACGCTTGACGCGGAATACGGTATCTATCCCCCCGTGACGATCACGGGTTCACGCGGACGACGCATTACTTCAGCCGACGGTCCGGGCGGCTACTCTAGGGCTTCGACGTCAGGTCGGGCTTCATCGTGTCGAGGTTAATGGGAACCGAGACGTGCTCCATAACGATCAGCCACTTGTCGTTGATTTTTCGCAAGACGTCGGTCACGCGTACGGTCCGCGCGACGTGATGCCCGTTGGTCTTCGTTCCGGAGAGGTGCTGAATGCTGTGCGAGTACGCAACGTCGCCGCTGATCGTGATCGCCATCTCCGTAATTCCAAACGACGGAATCGTTGAGCCCTTCAAACGAGCGAGAAGGCCCTTCCAATCGGCGCGATAGCTGTCCGAGCCAACGTGCTCGCGCGGCGTGCCAACGTCAAAGACGAACAGGCTCGGGCCCTCAACATAAACCGACATGATGCCGTCGAGATCTTTGTGCTGAAATGCCGTCGTGAATTGCTGGTACAGCCCGTTAATCTGCGCGTTGTCGTCTGAGGCCGCCCGCGCGTGCAGGCCAAAGACCAGCGACGATGCAACGACAACGGCGAAAAGAGCGATAACGGTCCTCTTCATAAATCTTCCTCCAAGTAGTAGGTGCTGCGCACGTTCGGTCTCCCAGGCCGCTGACCTTGCGTCAGACGGCGTTGACCCCTCGCGCAGCGAAGCAGGTCGAATGATAAAGCCTTTTGGCGCCGTAGTCTTGGCGATCGCTCTTGCATCCTGCGCGCGAGGGCCGACCCCAAACGTCGTCCCCGCCGGACCGGCGATAGCGCCGCCCGAACACCGCGACGGCGCGTCCGGCTACAAGACGATCTTCTCGTTCGATGACGCTGACGGCGCGGACCCCGATTCCGTTCTTCTCAACGTAAAAGGCACGCTCTACGGTACGACGGACTTCGGTGGCGACTGGTCGACGAGCGGCGGCACCGTATTCGCGCTAACAGCCGCCGGTCAGGAACGCGTGCTTCATAGCTTTGGTAAGGCTCCGGACGGCAGAACACCGGCGGGAGACTTGCTTCTGCTCGATGGGACCTTGTACGGCATGACGACCTACGGGGGCAAGTACGGCCAGGGAACGGTGTTTAGTGTTGATGCGATGCAGCAAGAGCACGTTCTGCACAGCTTTGGCAAGGGCAGCGATGGCAAACAGCCGATGGGGGGCTTAGCGCTACTGAACGGAATGCTTTACGGCACGACGTCGGAGGGTGGCACGCATTACGGCAGTGGAACCGTGTTCAGCATCAGCACCGCTGGTGCCGAGCGCGTAATCTACGATTTTGACGGATCAGGTGCAGGTAGTTCCTCGCCTCGCGCGGGCTTAACCGCGGTAAAAGGGCTCCTTTACGGAACGACCTTCTATGGTGGGCCCGGCTGCGATGGAACCGCGTTTAGCATGACCACGTCGGGTACGGAACACGATCTGCACAATTTTTGTGGCTACGGCGACGGGACGTCACCCTCCGGCAAGATCATCGCCGTCAAGGATACTTTGTACGGCACAACCTTCGACGGCGGCGGTGGCCAATACGACGGCGGAACCGTTTTTAGCCTTACGTTGGACGGAAAGGAACGCGTGCTCCACAGTTTCGGCAAGGGCAACGACGGCAGGTATCCTGAATCTTCGCTCGTCGCCGTGAACGGAACGCTGTTTGGCGTTGCTCCTGAAGGCGGGACGAACAAGGAAGGCATTGTTTTCAGCCTCACCCAATCCGGCACCGAACACATTCTCCATAACTTCGGTCCGCGTCCCGACGGCGAGGGCCCGGGCGCAGGCCTTCTGTACGTTAACGGGATCCTCTACGGAACCGCCGGAGGCGGCGGTAAATCATTATACGGGGGCGGGACGGTCTTTAAGATCTCGCCGTAGCTCGCTGCCGATTCTCGTTACGGAGTAATCTCGAAGATCGTACCGCAGCCTGCCGTGTGCCCACTGCTGGGGTTGCAAGTTCCCGTTCCGCCCGAATAGGTGGTGCCGTAGAGTGAGCCGCTAACATACGCCAAGCCGCCGTTCGGATTTGCGCCGTCTTCGCCGCCCTTGAAGTTGTGCAAAACGCTCTCGGTACCCGATGTCGTCACGGCGAAAACCGTTCCGCAACCGTAGTTTCCGGAAGCACACTGATATTTGCCGCCTTGCTCCGTCGCGCCGTAGAGTTTGCCGTCGACGACGGTCAGGCTGCCCACGGGAAAGCCTCCGTCCGACGGAGAGCCCTTGAACTCGTAGACGGTGCGTTCTTTCCCGGACGCATTGATAGCAAAGATGGCGCCGTGACCGTACGCGCCGGCTAATGCAGCCGTTCCATAAAGCTCACCATTCAAGACCACAAGGCGACCGAACGGAGCCGCGCCGTCATGGCGCCCGCTAAAGCCGTAAAGGACGGTCTCTTTCCCGGCCGGCGTTATCGTGTAGATCGTACCGGCGCCTGAGGCGCCGCCCTGAACCGCTGTCCCGTAAAGCAGGGCGTTGATCGCGACGAGGCCGGCACGCGGCCAGAAGCCATCTCCTTGCGAAGGGTTGTAACGGAAACTGTAGAGGACGGTTTCCTTGCCGGAGGTCGTCACCTTGAACACCGTGCCGCACGTATTGACGCTATAACAGGTGTACTTGCCCCCGTACTCGGATGTGCCGTAAAGTACGCCTTTAACTGCAAGAAGATCGGAAGCCGGGTACCGGCCGTCGACGTCGCCCGGGGCGCCGCTGGCAAAACTGTACACCAACTTTTCTTTTCCCGCGCTGCTCATCGTGTAGACGGTGCCGGTGCCGTTAGCGCCCCCATTCGTTGTGGTTCCGTACAGCTCTCCGTCGAATGCAATCAGTCCCGCGGCGGGATCTGCGCCGTCGTTCGGGTAGCCGCCGAAGTGGTGCGCTACGCGTACGGCACCAGTGGTCGTTGTCTCAAAGACCGTGCCGCATCCGAAATAGCAAAACCTCGACGACACGTCTCCGCCGTAGAACGTCGTACCGTACAGCTTTCCGTCAACGTCGAGCAGATCGGATGCAGGTTGCGCGCCGTCCATGCCGCCTTTGAAGGTGTAGATAACCTTGTAACTGGCGCCCGCGTCGCGATGGCTGGCGATCGCGTGGCTCAAGGGCATCGTACCGGGCCCTCCGCCGCAGCCTGCGAGCACTGCCGCAGCCGCGCAGCAGCTCAGTGTACTACGGCGAGATCGCGATGCGTAGTTCATCTGTGCGGTTTCAGCACGCCGCCTCCCCGCATCCTCTAAGACCTAAGCATCGCAAGCGCGTCGGTGGTTGTTGTCACTTCACCAATGCGTGGGAACACCGCATTAACTGCGTGTGTGTGCCCCTCGATGCTCATGTCGGACATCGCATCTTCAACCAGCACGACGTTGAAACCGTGGTCGTATGCGCCGCGCGCCGTGGCTTCTACCCCGGCGGTGGTTGCAACGCCCGTCAGGAAGACCTGAGTGACGCCGGCGCGCCGCAGTATGCGCTCGAGTCCTGTGCCGTAGAAGGCGCCGATCTGGTACTTGGTCACCGTGTAGTCGCTCGGCTGACGATCGAGTTCGGGAACCAACTCGGCCCAGTCCGGCGGCGGGTTGAAGTTGAAGCTGGCCTGCACGCGCCCCGGCGCGCGGCCTTCCACGTTAACCAGGACGACGGGAAGATTGCGCTTTCGGAAGGCTTGCGCAAGTAACGCGGAGCGCTTCACGACATCGGCCGTGGAGTGCGGTCCGCACGGAAAGCCGACGATGCCTTTCTGCAAGTCGATGACGACCAGCGCGGCGGTAGGGTCGAGTTGGGTAAGCGGCATGGAGATCTCCTCGTCAAACGCGACCGCGCGGAAGTGTGCGGTCGAAGATAGTAAACATGAACAGCAGCGCGCTGAGCGCGCCCATAATAATCGTGAGTGTGAGAAAGCCCCCCGTGCTCGCGCTTTGCCCGTACACGAGCCCTAAGATGCTTGCGGCGATGATGGCACCGAGATAGAACGCGGTACGCTGCAGGCCGGCGGCCGCACCGATCTCGCTTGGCGGAGCTTGAATATACACCGCGGCTTGCGTACTAACCGAGAACACGCCCTGCGGGAATCCGAAAAGCATCGCAGCAGCCGCGATTACCCAGGCAGCTGCGCCGAAGCTGACCAAGCCGAGCGCCGCGCAGCCGAGCACCATGCCGCCGATGCTGAGGATGAACGGCATCCGAATGCCCTTCGTGCGTCCACCAAGGAACGACGAAGCGCCGGCAGCGATCGACATCGGCAACATGATCGTACCCGCCGCCGAACTCGAGAAGCCCGCGCCGCTTTCGAGCCATTGCGAGAATCCGTAGAGCATGCAATAGATGATCGTTGCGAGGACGCATGCGCGCAGGTACGTGACGACGAGCGGCGTGTTGCGCGCGAGCATGCGCACGTCGAAGAAAGCGTCCGAACGGCGGTGCGAGTACGCGATGAGCACCGCACCGAGCGCCACCGTGATCGCCAGAACCCACCACATCGGATGCGCCAGGCGCATGAGGAAACTCATGAGCCCAAAGAGTGTGGCCGCAAACAGCACCAGTCCGATCGCGTCGAGGCCTTTGACGACCGACGCAGGGCTCAAGCGTTGCGACGGATCCTTCGGCGTCCACAAGACCACGAGGATCGCGGTCAGCACCGAGAGCGGAAGATTGACGGTGAAGATCGAGTGCCATCCGAAAGCGCCGGTGAGAATGCCGCCGAGCAGCGGACCGACCGCCATCGTGCTGATCGCCGCAAGCGAAAGAAAGCTCATCGCCGCGCGCGGCGGCGGAACCCCGAGACGATCGGCCTGCACGCGGAAGATGCGCATCGCCGCCGGGTACGCACCGGAGGTCCCGACGCCTAGAACGACGCGCGCCACCACTAAAGCGGCCAGCGACATGGAGAACCATCCGATGACCCCCGACAGCGCGACGAGCGACAGCGCGCACAAGAGAACCCGGCGCGGTCCAAAGAGGTCGGCGAGGCGTCCCATCGTCGGTTGCGCGATCGCGCTTGCGAGGTAGAGCGCCGCGATCAGCCATCCAGTTTCGGCCGCACTCGCGTGCAGACTGCGCCCGATCGGTACGAGAGCAGTCGCAATCATCGTCGAGTTGATCGGATTGAGACACGAGGCCAGCGCAAGCGGCGCAACGAACGTGAAGCCGAACGCGTTTTTGTGCTCCCCTGCGACGGCAGCAGCAGCCGTCATGAGTTCGCTAAGCGCTTCATCGTTTCAACGGCCCCAAGCAACGCGCGCAGTTCGGCAGGCGTTAGTTGTGCGACCGCGCTCGAGAGCCACTGGCGCTTAAGGCGCGAGCGCGCGCTGCGCACCGCGACTCCCGGCTTCGTTAACGTAAAAAGGATTTGCCTGCCGTCGCTGGGGTGCGTTTGCCGTTCGACCAGACCCTGCTCTTCCAACGCGGCGAGCGTTGCGCTCATCGACTGCGGCTTCACGGCCTCGGATCGCGCCAGGTCCGCAGTCGTCATTGGGCCATGCTTTCCTAGTTGGCCGAGCACCACCGTCTGCGACCACGTCAGGTTGTCGCCGCTCGACTCAACGCGCAAGCGGCGAAGCAACTGCCCCGTCGCCTGCAAGAGTTCTTCGACCGCGGCCTCGGCGGATGCTCGCTGGTTGGGAACCTTAGCCATAGGCGCTAAGCATAGCAGATTATCAGGCAAACTTACAAGTTTGCCTGATAATCTAAGGAGCTATTCCGATGGCCGCCTTTGTTCCGGCGCCGCGAGCGCGTCGCACTTTGCGGCGAAGATAAAATCGCTCTCGGTTAATCCGCCGATCTTGTGCGTCCAGATTTCAACCTCGAGACGTCCCCAGGAAACGTGGAGATCGGGGTGATGCTGCTGCTCCTCGGCCATCTCGCCGACGAGCACGGCCGCACGCAGCGCCTGCGCAAAATCGCCAAAGCGATAGGAGCGCGTGAGAATCTGTACCGTTCCGCGCTTGGGATCGGTTCGCTCCACAACGCGCCAGTCCGCACCAATCTGCGCAAGTAACGGCGCGATTTGGTCAGCGGTCAACGGCGGCACGCCGCCACGGCACGGCACGCAGGTGCGCGCAGCCAGATCGCTCATCGCAAATCACCGATCAGCTTGGCAATCTCGCCGGGCCGCTCCACAATTGCATAATGCCCGCAATCAGGCAAGTCGACGAAGCGTGCATTGGGGAGTAACGAGGCGACCTTACGCTGGTACGTTTCGGGGTTATCGCGTTCCGGCGCGACGACGATGGCCGGTGCGGAAATCGTTCGCGTCGCTTCGGCGAAATCCGCATTCGCCCAAGATTCGAAACTCTCCAGCGCGGCATCGCGCGGCGTCTTGCCGGCCGCGTCGCAGAGCCGCTGGAGAAGCGCCACGTCGGTCTCGCCTGCAAACATCGCCGACAGCCATTTGCGCGCGGCAGCGGGGTCGCCGGCCGTGGCCCGCAAGTAGTCTGCGCCTTTGGGTGAAAAACCGGCGCCGCCCGCGGGAACCGGCGCGATGAGGATCAGCCCGCTGACCAGTTCCGGCGCGTCAACGGCCAGTCGTAGCGCGACCGTCGCGCCCATCGAATGGCCCACGACAACGAGCGGTTCGATACCCAGCGCTTCGATCAGCTCGCGAAGGTCAGCCGCAAAGCGCTCCAAGTTGTGCGGTCCGCCCGCGCCCGCCGACGCGCCGCTTCCGCGCAAATCCACCGCCACGGTTCGCGTGCCGGGACCAAGCTCGGCGATGACGTCGTTCCAGACGGTGTGATCGGCCTGCCAGCCGTGAACGAACAAGAGCCGAGCATTGCCCGACCCTTGTTCGACGTACGCCAACTCGGCGTCATCACTCGCCCGAAACCGTCCTTCGACTGCGCTCAGGATGACACGCGCTAGTTTAGGCTGGTGGCTGTCGGGACTGGACGGCCTTCGTCAAGGTCGAGAAGATCGAACCAAGTGACGACGTCCTTCCGCCCCGGCGCGACCTGCTCGCGAAGACCTTCGAAGTATTGCGCGCCGGGCGATCCCGGTTCGGGATGCCAGCGCATCCGCTCGGCGTTGTACTTCTCGATTTCGGCAGGCGTCTTCTTGGAGAGAAACTGAGACTGCACCCAAGCGGCGATCGCATCGTCGGTCCCGAGTTCCTTCACTTTACGCGCGAACTCTTCGCCGTTGGTGCCGAGAAATTCGAAGACTGGTTTGTCGTGCGGACAGTCGTAGTCGTACTCGCCAAGCTGTCCTTCGTTGTACGCTTTCGCTTTGTCGATGACGCGCTTAAGCGAAAGGAGCCCGACAAGTTTGTCCTTGGGGCTCCGCGGTTTTTCGATCGTTAGATTCATGGTCTCCCCTCAAAAGTGGTGTACGGCTTTAATGCGTTAGAACGCCGCGAGGTTGCACTTGGGGGCGGGCGACCGTTAGCTTGGTTTAACCTTTCTTCAGCTTCAACTCGATCACGTCGTTGCTGTAGACGCTCTTCATTGGAATATGCGTACGCACGTCGTTGACGATCGCGGGAATCTTTGCAACCGGATTGTAGACGATGCTCTGCTTCGACGTCGCCTTCAGGCTGCGTCCACTCTGTTGATTGAGCGTGCCCTGCGCCGTGATTAAGATCAACGGCGCGGCGTTGGCGATGGGGCCTTTCCCGTGCAGGGTATAGCTGCAATCCCAGGTGGTGGATTGGCCCGCCATCCCGGAGGCTCCCGGAATGATTGCTGCCGCCACGTGATAGCTGCGCTCCCAACTCGACTTCCCGCCGGGCGATAACCCATGGAAAAAGTTGTGCGCCAATAGCGGGAACAGCGTGAGCTGCATCGGCGAGAGCGCGTAGGGAGCCTGCGCGCAGTTGACATTGCCGTTCGGATACACCTCGCACGTGTTGGTCGCCCGCGCTCGTACGGTGTTCCACCAGAAATCAGTTCCGCTTACCATCATGCCACCGTCGGCGACGGGTCCGGAAATATCGATGGTCGTCGTCCCGGTCCCCTGGCCGGAACTCGCGGCCTTGGTATTGTAGCCAAATTCGTAGACCAGGTGGTGGACGGCCGGCGCCGGCGCTTGTCCGCTAAGTCCAACGAGTGCTGCTAAGAGCAGGCCAAAAAATTTCATATTTTGCACCTCCGATGCGAAGCTTGACTCTTCGGCAGCGGAGCTTTCATCAACTGCCGCGCACCGGGGATTACTGTAGCTGCGGCTTCGGCCGATACTCCAAGTCCCCAGGCTCAAAGCGGTGTTCGTGCAGCTCCCCGTCGGGCTTCTTGTAGCGAACGACGATTGAGCGAGTATCCACCTCAATGACCTCGCCCTCGATCCCAAGGTTAGTAATGAGCACCCGATCGCCGTAGCGTAGTTCCATGGGCGGCTTCTTCGAGCAGCGGGGCGCCGTGCCTTGTCGAGCGTCTTAGGGGGTCAAATATTACGACGGTTACCGGTGCTGTATACTGCGCCTGGTTGATGTGGTGCTTCGTCAGACAGGTTCGAAATCGCCTTGAACGTGAGGCCCGTCGCCGTCATCAGCGTTACATAATTCGCATTCCCGCTCGCATACTTGAAGACGTAGCGCGAGCCGAAAGGCGGCAACGATCCTTGAGATCGCCCTGACGGAGAACATGGCTCAGGGAAACGGGGTGGGTTGGACGACGATTGCGGTGCGAGCGTTGGTCCAGATGGCGTCGGCGACGGGCGTTCCTGCTCCGAAGCGATGAGTCGTCCGCTGCTCCAGGGCGCTGGCACGGCGGGAAAAGGAGCCAGAGCCCTTCGAAATGCCGCCCCCTCCGGCAGAGCCGCATGGTTCTAAGGTGGCTTAGCGATCGAAGCCGGGCTAGGCTGGCCGGGCTGGCTATGCCGATCGGCGAGCTATGCCGCTATGCTCGCGCAGCCGCAATGCTGATCCACGCCGCAACGCCCGCAATGCTGCAATACCCGCTAAGCAAACACGGCCCGCTTTCGCGAAGCCGTGTAGAGGGGCAGAGGGGCGAGGAGTGATTACTTATTTGACCCTACACTGAGCGCAACGCCATCGAGTTTGCTTGCGAGGCCAAACACGTTGAGCACGACTGAGGGAGCACCGCCCTTTGGATATTTCCAGTAGGCGACCTCGTACGCGCCGTTGATCTTGGTGTCGGTCCTGTAAAGCGTGATCAGCCTGTCGCCATCGATCACCCACGGGTTTAGGAATTGACTTTGTGAGAATCGAATCGGTCTCGCGCACGAACCAAGCCGCGGCTTTTGACAAGATATCCCGCTCGATCTCAAGCTGGCGCACGCGCTTACGAAGCTTGCTCACTTCGTCGTGCTCGGCGCTTGTCAAACCGTCACTACGACGGCCGGCGTCGAGGTCGTCTTGCCCGTTCCAGGTCGCGATGGTCTGGCGATCGATCTTAAACTTGTTCGAAAGCTCGAGCATGCTGCGACCAGCTCGAGCCAACTCGATGATGTTACGCCCGAACTCCGGTGGGTAGGAACAAGGGTGTTTTCGCGCCATGGGTGGACCTTTTTCCGCCAAGCGGAAGTATCCACGAAACCGGGTCAGCTCCAGGCTTACTCGTTGAGAGAGCAATGGCGAGGAACCGCCGATCGTAGCGCTCGTTGGCTTTGCCACGCGGTCCGCGGCGGGCGGTCCTTGCGCGAGCGGTTGAGCAGTCGCGCGATTTCGCAAATGCCCTTCCCCTGTCTGGCGAGGACTTGGATTTCCACCTGAATATCCGTTGCAAACATGAACCTGGTGTCCCGGAGGAGGTTCTGGTGGGTCCCTTTTCAAGCGGCGGGCGGGTCACTTTTTTCCGGCGACAACGATTCTGGCAAATTGTTGCCAAGAAGCCGGCAGGTTGCCAAGAGAAGCAAACAAAGCAGTCGAAGTAGTCGAACCTACGCGGAGGTCCCCTAGAATTTCCTTCGGGGAACGAGAGAATAAAAAGCGAGGCTTATGATGGCACTGCGGAGACTAACCCGACGTCAGTTTGTGGCGATCGCTTTTGGAGCGGGCGCGTTCGTGCTCGCCGCGTGTCAGGGAGGCACAAACCCCTCATCAGTTGGCGCTTTACCGAAGATCAACGTGAATCCGGAGGCAGGGACGTACCCAGCGCCGAGATTTTCCTTCGTACCGTACACACTTCCGTACGCTAATGATGTCGAGATTACCGGAGTCGACAGTAACTCGAACGCAACCCGCATCTCCGGTGTTTACTTCAATACTCCCAAGCCCAGCGCGACCACACTGTACAACAGCTTTACTGCACGCGTGTTTACGGGCACGAGTACGCCGTGCAACGACTTTGGATGGACGTGCCCCACGGCCGATCCGCAGAATCCACCGAGCGGATCCAACATTTTCATTAATGAGATTAGCGCTGCGCAAACAGCAAATAGTAACTTCTCGGTAGGGTACGCTCCACCGTTTACCACGAGCTACGGTTGCGCCGGTACGATCTGCGGAGTCATCTCTGATCCACGCGGGACCACCTCCAGCGGCCCGCCGCGCCATACCTATCAAATACAAGTCGGTTCCTGTCACGAAACGTACTTGTACGGGACCAGCGATCCGCTGATCCAGGTCGGCTATTATATTAAGGGAGCGAACTGCTTACACGCTCAGGCTTTCGAAGAATATCTCCCTCCGCACGGCTCCACCCCCGTCGTCGTCGATTTTCACCTTCCGTCTAACTGGAACTCGACCGACTCTATGGCGTACGGAATCAACAACAAAGGAGATGTCGTCGGTGAGTATAGGACGGGGACAAGCGAGATCGGCTGGGAATACCATGAGTTCTGCTACTACAAAATTCAATATGATACGTCGTCGGGCGTTTCGCTTCAAACGCAAGCACGCGGGATAAACTGGGCCGACATTGTTGTCGGTTCGTACGAGGACCAGCGAACCACTAAACAGATACCAAACGGATTCGTGGAAAGTGGTGGGACGCCCTACACGGTAAACGACGGAACAAACGAAGCCGGGACCGTTGTAAACAATATCAACAATGACGACGTCATCGTTGGATATCATGTAGGCGGCGGCAATCATGGGGACTATATAGGATTTACTGCGAGGTGCAAAGGCAGCGACAGCGACCACGTGTGCCCAGCGGATCCGCCGACGCCCTCGAGCAGCTGCGAATCTCAATTACGGACCGACCGCGCAACCGACTCTGCCACCCGACGGCGACCGTAAACTTGAGCCAATTTCAAGACCTGAACGGACTGAAGGAGGACCCATGAAGTACTCGTTGCTTGGCTTAAGCCGCAGAAATCTCGCCCTGATCGCCTCGGCAGCGGCCGTCGCCGCCACCCTGTGCTCGGCGAGCATGGGTTCGGGCGCTTCGCAACTATCGCGTCACGCCCTGAGAAAACCGCTCCCCTTTCCGTGGAACGTCGTAAAAGTCAACGTTCCGGGAGAAAGCAACACTGAAGTAACGGGAATCAACAGTCTGCCGGTCCCGGAGATCGTCGGGGATTACGTTAGCAGTGTGACCAGCGGTGTCTCGAACTACAGGAGCTTTTACGCAACGGTCCCATCTAGCGGAACTTCTATCACTAGCTTCGAAGACGCTAGCTACCCTGTCACGTATAAAGACAAGACGACCCTGCATGGCACCGAAATGAACGCCATAAACTCTCTGAGCACGTCGGGGGTTCCGGTTCTAGTCGGTGTTGTAAGCTCGCCAGGCGATCAAAATGGGAACTGGGCAGTGGTTTTCAACCAAGGGCTTTGGTCTTTGACAAATAATCCAGGGACATTTAAAGGCACCGTTGGTGACGGCTACCTATATGGAATCAACAATCAAGACATCGCGGTAGGCTACCATACAAAAAACGCGTCTTGCGCCTCGTGTTCCCCCATAGCATACTTTGTGGCACCTCCAGAGCGTTACGCTGACATTACGTTCCCTTCCACAATCTCAACAAACGTGCAGAACGCCATCGCGTACGGGATCAACGCTTCTGGCGATATGGTTGGAATTGTGGAGGTCAGCGCTGGATGGGAGAGCTGGTATGCGCTTTGCAAAAGTAGCGGTTGCCCGACCGAGTCAGGCTCAACCTCCGGCTCGGGCTTTAACAGCGACGCGTACTGCTGGGGAGCGCTTGATAACGGCGGCAGCATGTTTAGGACGACCGCCTATGCTATAAACGACGGATCTCTCTCGGTCGGCGGCGTCGCCACGAGGGAAGTTGTAGGTTCTTACAGCGACGGCAGCGGGGTCACACACGGTTTCCTCGTCCAGGTATCGAGAACATCGGCGAACGTATGCCAGCAGGTTGGAAACTCCTTTCAAAAGATTGATGAACCTGACGCCGCCAGTCTAACAGTGGTGCGCGGCGTTAACGATGCTGGCGATATCGCCGGATATTATAATAGTAGCGGCAGCGTGCACGGCTTCGTCGGGATTTATAACGGCGCGGCCGAAAGGCGGCGATTACGTCGATAAACCCAAGCACTCGGAGACTTCCAGTGGATCTTCCATTCCAACGATGATGAACAATTCACACTTCCACGTGGTTGTCACAAAATAACGGCGGTTTACGTAAGGTTGGCCTAACACCGGTATCCACTATAGAGAGCGCGAGGTCGCACGGGCACTCGGCCACACGCTATGCCCTGCTGACTTTACGGCACTTCAGACTCCATCTCTTCGGGTTCTTCGGCCGGTTTGAACAGCGCTTGCGCGATTGCCGTGGGAACGACGGCGGTCAGAATCACGACGGTGACCAACGCGGTATACTGCGCCTGGTTGATGTAGTGGTGCGTCAGCCCGTAGAGGCTTGAAATCGTCCCAAACGTCAGGCCCGTTGCCATCATCAGTGTCAGGTAGTTCGCATTCGCGCTCGGATACTTAAATGCGTAGCGCGCGAGCGGAAAGACCGCAACGATTTTCGCGATTACTTTGACGAAGAACAGCGTGCCAATCAGTGCCGCATTCGCCAGGGCAGCCCCAAACTGAATATACGTTCCGGCCTTGAGAAAATAAAAGGGCGCAAGCAGCGTCATCGTCATCGTTTGCAGGCGGCGCTTGACGTCTGGATAGGTGATCATCACTCCCGCGCACCCTAAACCAAGGAAGTATGCCGGTAGAACGCCCTCGCTCTTCGCGTACGTCGCCACGGCGGCCAGCAGGAAGATCACGGCAAACAGAACGCGCAGCGCCGGTTCGCTCACATATCGGCGCGTGCGATCGATCAGCCCCGGCAGCAGCTTGGGAACCAGGACCATGGCGGCGACGATCGACGCGATCAGCGCAACCAGCCAGAGGTTGTAGTTCGCAAAGAGCAGCCCAAGGGCAACGACCGTGCCGAGATCGGTGAAGAAGCACGCGGCCAGGATGATCTGGCCGAACTCCTTACCCGCGAGTCCCGACTCAATCATCACGGCGTACACCACCGCGACCGAGGTCGTCGACATTGCGATGCCGGCGATTTTTGAGGCGTCAACGCTCCAATGCCCGAAAAGATACGCAAACGCCATCGCGGCCAGAAACGGGGCGCCGAACGAAGCCGCGCCAAGCACCGTCGAAGGGACGAGTTGTCGCCGCAGCACGACCGGATCGATCTCCGCGCCGGCAAGAAACGTGAGCAGAATGCTTCCGAAGCCGGCGACGAAGTCGATCCAGGCATTGGTCCGAAGTGCGATGAGGTTTCCGGCCAGCATGCCCACGATGATCTCGACGAGCGCCGCCGGCATCCTGATTCGGATCGCGATGAAGGCGCTGACGGCCGCGAGCAGCATCCACGCTCCCGCCACCATCCACATGTTGCTGCTATCGAGGAAATGGTGCAAAAGAAAAACTCCTGTCTACAGATGTGTCGACAGGAGCCATCAGCCGTTGCCGGCGGTTATACGGGAGCTCCATCCCGTTGCTAAACCTGGCGTTCAGCCTTTCGAGTTTGATTCCTCGCTGAGGGTCGCGCCCAACGGCACGTACAGCCCGGTAATTGTTTTCAGCGCCGCACCGCCGGCCGGGTACTTCCATATGCCGGCATCTCCCGCACCGGCATCGGGGCCGATCAGCTTGGAGCCCGCGATCCAGAACTGAACGACCTCCGCGGCGCCAGTGAGCGGCGTTGAGCCGGTCTTCGTCCCTTTCTTTCCGCTCACGCTGAACTGGTAGACGACGTTCGTGCTCTG
>Ga0265760_10000264_pt1 | contig 14186 bp, 13 predicted proteins | sample NZIome_2_FD_200831 | JGI IMG/M metagenome (GOLD analysis project Ga0265760, IMG submission 200831) | Metatranscriptome of rhizosphere microbial communities from Maridalen valley, Oslo, Norway - NZI1 (Metagenome Metatranscriptome) | ecosystem: Host-associated > Plants > Roots > Rhizosphere >...
ATGATTGCTATGTGCATGTTGCGCTTTGTATCACAGAGTTACAGGGCCAAAGAAAATCACGTACGCCGGGTTGCCTTGATCACCGCTTCGACATGATCGAGGTAGCGATTCAAGGCGTTCTTGCCAAGAGCGGTCAGCCGATAGACGGTTCTCGGGCGGCGTTGTTCGAACGATTTCGTGCAGGTCAGGTACTTGGCTTCTTCCAGCTTGCGCGCGTGGGCGCTCAGGTTGCCGTCGCTGACATCGAACAAGGACTTGAGCTCGTTGAAGGTCAGCTCTTCGCGCACTGCGAGGGCGCTCATGATCCCTAAACGAACGCGCTCGTACACCAACCGGTCGAAGGTCGCATCATGATCGGCGGACGGCGGGGGTACGGCGGCGAGCTTGGGACGCTTCGCCGGCGTTTGCGGTGCCGCGCGGGCGTTAGACTTCGCGGCCACGTCCCTTGCGTCCGATTAGAAAGCCAAAAACTATATGCAGTCCGCCAAAGCCGGCGCCCAGCATCCATATCTGCAAATCATCCGGCAGCAGCAACGCCGCGAGTCCAAACAGCACGAACAGCCCACCGAGTGCCGCGATGATTCGCGTCGTCGCGGCGCTCGCGGTCACCAATGCGCATCCATATAAAAGCAGCCAAGTGCCCGGGATCGCATGCTGATTGCCGCCGAACCAGTGTACGGCGGTCATGACGAGCCCGGCGCCCAACGAGGGCGACAAGCAAAGTGCAAATTTAAGCAGCGGCGTACCCTGGAGCCGCAGGTCGCGCAGCGAGGACTCGCGCACGATCAGGATGCTGCCCAGCACGGCGCCCAGCAGGGCGGCGCTCAACCAAATAGCCAGCCAGTATTTGTGAAAGTCCGGCGCCAAGCACAGGGCCGCCGCCAGCAGCGCGATGGCTCCCAGGACAAGGCCGGCGGAGCCGGGAACCGCCAACAACACCGCCCCCTCCATCGAGGACCGAATGTAGCGCAGCGTTGCCGCGGCGTGCGAGTCGAGACGTACGGTATTGCCCACGCAGCGACACTAGCGACGAAGCCGTGCAACGTCAAGTACTTTGCTATGTAAAGTTAACAGAATGCGACGATGTTGAGCCCCATGTCCACATCCTCGCGCTGTTTACGATTTAGCTGGCAACGACGCCTACGGCGTAGGGAGCATGTATGAATAAAACTCTGTTCTGCGCAAACACGGCCGCGTTGCTGTTCACGGCTTGTGTTGCGGGTGCCGCCGGCGCGCCTGGTCTTGATGGATCATCGATTTATCCCGATCCGAGCGGCGCGTTGCAAACAATCAATGCGAACGGTCCCACCAATACCGAGGGGGCGTTTTTCCAAAGTCTCGGCACCAACGGTCGTTCCTGTTCGACTTGCCACGTCGCGGATCAAGCGATGAGCATGGCGCCGCCGCAAATTCGCGCGCGCTTTGAGCAAACGCATGGCAGCGATCCGCTGTTCGCCGCCTTCGACGGGGCAAATTGCCCGAATGGCAACACAGCGGACGCCGCGGCGCATAGTTTGCTGTTATCGCATGGGCTGATCCGCATTCCGCTGACGGTACCTGCCAATGCGCAGTTCACGGTGACCGTCGTCCACGACCCGTACGGCTGCGCGTTAGTGGCCGGCCCGAGCGGGCTGACGCTGTCGACCTATCGTCGGCCGCTGCCGACCACCAATCTGCGCTTCTTAAGCACGATCATGTTCGATGGGCGCGAATCGCCGGCTTCCTCGCCTCTTAACAGTATCGCTACTTTCAAAGTTAACCTTAACAACGATCTGACGCAGCAAGCGACGGATGCGACTCTGGGTCATGCCCAGGCGCTAGTCGCGCCCACCAGCGAGCAATTGGCTGACATCGTCAACTTCGAGATGGGCTTGTCGACGGCGCAGGTTTACGACGGCGCAGCCGGCGATCTGCACGCCGGCGGCGCGCTGGGCGGTGCGAGAAATCTGGTTTTGGAGAATTATTATCCCGGCATCAATGATGTGCTGGGCGCGGACCCCACGGGCCTCGCGTTTGACAGCAGCAGCATGACGCTGTTCACGGCGTGGGAGAACGGCGGCAGTCCGGAGGACTATGTGCGCGAAGGCTATGAGCGCCGCGAGGCACGCAGCGACATCGCCGCGGGCGAGGTGCTCTTCAATACGGTGCCCCTCACCATCAGCGCGGTGCGCGGCCTCAATGACAATGCGGCGTTGGGGAATCCGGTGTCATTCAAAGGCACATGCACCACTTGCCACGATACGCCCAACATCGGCGATCATTCCTTGCCTCTGCCTTTGGACATTGGCACCGGACACACCTTAAGTCCGGGTCTCGAGACCGATCCCGTAATCCTACGGGCAATCGCGGAACTCAACGAGCCGGATTTACCCGTATTCTTGGTCAGCGGTTGCAAAACCCCATTCAGCGCCGCACAGCCTGTTTCGTTCTACACGACCGACCTGGGCAAGGGCATGATCACCGGGCTTTGCAGCGATGTGAATCGCATCAAGGGTCCGATATTGCGCGGCTTGGCGGGAAGGGCGCCTTACTTTCACAATGGAGCCGCCGCAACGCTGCTGCAGGCGGTGAATTTTTATAACCAACGCTTCTCGATGAATTTAACCGAGGAGCAAAAACGCCAGCTCGTGGCGTTCTTGAATTCCCTGTAGAAGCTTTAAAACCTCACGTATCATAGCGGCGCGGAGAGGCGAGCGCGTGATACGTGTTGGGTCTTACAGGGGGATGGCATGACGAGATTGAAAACGGGTTTGGCTGCGTTGTTGGCGATTACCGCATTCGCGGTTGCACAGGTCGCCGCTGCCGCGGACGTGACGGGTACGTGGATCATGACAGTTGAGACGAGCGCTGGGAGCGGTTCGCCGACCTTTGTTCTAGTCCAAAAGGGCGACGCGCTGACCGGCAGCTATAAGGGGCAGCTGGGCGAGGCTCAAGTGACCGGTACGGTTAAAGGCGATGAGGTGACGATCGAGTACAAGGTCGAAGGCCAAGCTGGCAGCCTCGCGGTGAAGTATTCGGGCACGACCGACGGCAAAACCATGAGCGGCAAAGTGTCGCTTGGGCAATTGGGCGAAGGCACTTTCACCGGCAAGAAGCAGTAGTTTTTCGCTCTATATGTCTAGTTGATGGACTAAGGGGAGACGGCTCCCCTTAAGTTCAATTCGAGAACCTTTGGTCGCCTCCATTTGGCGACACCTTCGCAGCGTAGGCCGCCCTGGATGCGAATTCGCGCCGACCTGCGGACTTCGCTGTGCGAAGTAGTTCTCATCTTTAATGTTTGCCCCAATCCCAACGGCTACTCCGAGGATGTCCCTACATCCAAATGTGACCCAGGGCATGTCGGAAACCCCTGATTTGCCGGAACCTTATTGTGTTAAGCAAAACGCAAAACATTCGTGGTGCACGAATGTGATCGCAGCGCAGCATGGCGGGTCAGTGGCGGTCGCGATATGGGATTATAACGATGCCGAAAAGTCTGAGAATACATGAGGTTGCTACGCCGGAGATGGCGGAGCGGCCCGTGCTTGCGCCGGTAAAGAAGTCAAAGCTCTCGGTTCTTTTGGTTACCGAGGATGATTCTTTGTGGCCGCAAATTGGCGCTGATCTTGGCGCCAGTCTGATTCTCAAGCAGCTCGATTCGGTCGATGAGCTGATCAAATCCACTCCGTCGGCACAAGCCGCGATCGTGCTGTGGGATGCGCGCAATCATTCCGAGCCTGCCGCCGTGCTGTCGCGTCTAAATCTACATTCCTCGCGCTTTGCCGTCGTTGCGCTCGACAATGCCGGCAGTGCCGATGCCTGGACGCTGCCTATTCAACATAGACAGGTCGTTTCCCACGTCAGCTTGCCGATCGTCGCGGCCGAGTTGTCGCGTGCGCTCGAGGGCGCGCAAGAAGAAGTGAATTCGCGCTTGGCGCTGCTTGGCGACGGCTCCCCGCCGGCCGCCGCCGAATCCGCACCGAAGAGAACCTGGCTCGTGCCGGTCGTGATCGGCGGAGTGCTCGTCGCAGCGGTCGGCGCCTACATGATTTCCCGCAAGGGGTCGACGCCGGTCAAACCCACACCGGCGCCCGCGCCCATCGCGAGCGCACCGAGCCAAGGCTCCGCCGCTCCCGCAGCCGCGGTGAAATCACCGGCGGATGCCGATGAGAAGGTGGACGCATTGATGGAGAAGGCTCAGCAAGCGATGCTGGATCGGCACTTCATCGATCCTCTCGCCGGCAGCGCGCTGTCCTTGTACAGGGAAGTGCTCGTGATCAAGCCCGACAACGGCGAAGCCCGGCAAGGACTGCAACGCCTGTCAGAGATCTTGATTGCGCGCGTGCAGACCGCGCTCGACGACCGCAAGTTCGACGTCGCCTTGCAGTTTCTCGAGACGGCACGAAGCATCGACGCGAACGATACACGGCTCGCCGCGCTTGACGAGAAAATAGCGAACCTCCGAGCCGAACTCGGCCCGGCGCAGATTCTCGCGGCGCTCAATGCGCAAAATTTTGACCGCGCGACGCAACTTATCGACGAAGCGGCGCGCACCAAGGCCCTGGCGCCCGCAAAACTCGCGCAACTACGCGATGAAGTGCATCGGCGACGCGATGAGTTCGAGGTGGCGCGACTGCTGAAGCTGACGGACACGCGCCTGCAGCAGGACCATGTCATCGATCCGCACAACGATAGCGCGGTGTATTACCTGGATCAGGCCAAACAAGCGGGAGCGGCCGGACCGGCGCTGCAGAGCCAGACGCAGGAAGTGTTGAAGCGCCTGACGCAGATGGCGCATTCCGCAATACAGCAGCGCAATTTCAGCGATGCCGATCGAATTCTTACGGAAATACATGGCGCCGGCGCACCGCAGGCCGTCATCAACAGCCTGCAGCGCGATCTGAATTTGGCCCGCAATCAGCAAACGACGCAAAAGCCCGAACAGCCGCAATATCTGGACTTGGCGCAATCGCGTCTGGCACAGGGCAAATTGATCGATCCCGATAATGACAGTGCGCTATTCTATGTAACTCAACTGCGCGCCGCCGATCCCAAGAACAGCGGACTGGCGCAGATCACCGCGGCTTTGCAGGCGCAAATCCTGGATCGCGCCCGTGCATCGCTTGACACCGGCGACGTCGATAAGGCCGACGCCTTGGTGCAGAAGGCGGGCAGTCTTGGCGCTTCCCCCGATCTTGACGCAATGAACGACAAGATTCGGCAGAGGCGGGCGGGCGGCGAGGTGCTGCAAATGCCCGAGCAAGCCCTGAAGCGCCTCAACAAGCTCGATGTCCAATATCCGGCGCGCGCACTGCAGAGCAATGTCGAGGGATGGGTGGAGCTTGCGTACACCGTCGGCCCGGACGGCAAGGTCTCCAACATCAAGGTACTGAACGCCACGCCGCCCAAGACTTTCGAATCCTCGGCAAGCAGCGCGGTCGGCCATTTGCGCTACCAGCCGGTGATTCAAGGCGGCAAAGCGATTCCCGTCGGCACGCAGGTGCGAATTGTCTATCGCGTTCCCAAATAGGCGATGCGATGAATACTCAAACTGCAAGCACTTCGACAACGATCACGACCACAACGCTGGTTCCACCGGCGGCCGGTGAACGCATTCGGGGCACGGTTCTATGTCTGATCGTGCACGATGAATTGGAATTGCGGTTGAGGCTCGCGGGCCTGGTGCGCCGCGCGATGCCGAAAATCGATGCGGATACCGTCACGCGCGCGGGTTTCGATGCGATATCGATCGAACGCCTTCGGGCGTACGTGGCTGTCATGTTCATCATCGAATTCAGCCCGCCCGAGGCTGCCGCCGCTTCGCTGGCTTCCCTCAAGCGCCTGCACGAGCAGGCGCCGCATCTGCCCATATTCGTGTTCGCGCGCGGCGGCAACGAGCGCAGCGCCGCACGCGCAATGAAGCTGGGCGCGAGCGACTATTGGCCGATCCATTCCGTCATCGTGGGCGAGCTGTGCAGCGCATTGCAGCCGCTGATCGAACCCCCGCCAGCGGCAGAGGGCGCGAGCAGTGCCGCAGCTGATCGATGGCGGCAGCCGGAGGTGGCCGGCTACACCATGATGAAGAAAATCGCGCAGTCGAGCGCAGCCAGTGTCTACCTTGCGCGCAACGACGAATTCCCGCAGCCGGTCGCCCTGAAGATCGAGGCGATCAGGGGCCAGCACGTGGTATCTGAGGCGGATCGGGAGCGCTTCAGCAAGGAATGCGAAGTTCTGTCCAAGCTGAATCACCGTTCCATCGCGAATGTGCTCGATTTCGGCACCACGGATGACTATTTGTATCTTGCCCTGGAATACTTTCCCTGCGGCAGCTTGCGCGAGCGCTTGAAACATCCTGTCAGCGAAGCGGACGCCGTCAATTACGCGCATCAGATCGGCGAAGCGCTGCAAATCGTTCACGCCGCACGCGTCGTGCATCGAGACTTGAAGCCTTCCAATCTGATGCTGACCAACGAGAATCGCCTGGTGCTCATCGACTTCGGCTCGGCCCGCACCCAGTTCGTGCCGAGCGACTTGAGCCGCTCAGGCGACTGCACAGGGACGCCCTACTATGTGTGTCCGGAACAGATCGAAGACCGGGATCCGGATGCGCGCGGCGATCTGTACAGCCTCGGAATCGTGTTTTTCGAAATGCTTACCGGCGCCCTGCCCTTCATGGGCAAGACGCTGGCGGAAATCTTGGCCGCGCACCGTTCAACGCCGCCACCGCGGCTGCCCGAACAATTGTCGGCTTATCAGCCGATTCTCGATCGCTTGTTGGCCAAGGACCCGAAGGATCGCTTTGCGTCCGCGGCCGAATTTCTCGATGCCCTCGACGCATTGCGCGCGGAATTGATTGCCCGGAAACCCAGCAAACCACAGCGGAGCGCTTGATTCATGAACTCTCGCATTGCCAAAGCCTTAGTGCCGCGCCTTTCACCCAGCGGTCTGATGGTGTTGGTCATTGTTCTCGCCTTCAGTTTCGTGGCAATCGTGCTGATACCGGGTCTGGAGTTGGCCAGCGAATTGGCCGATACCAGCGTCGCGCTGAAATTCGCCGGGCAGCAACAGCGCAATCCGGCGCTCATCCGCGCCTCGCTCGAGTCGATGCATGACCGGCTGACCAACCGGGGCTACATTCAAGAATCATTGGATCAGCTGCGCGACGCCAGTGCGAAGCTCGATGCGGGCTTGAGCGAAATGAATGCGCCGCGTCCGGCGAGCTGGTTCGCGCTTTCGGGCGACACCGCCGCCAAGGGCGAACCGATTTCCGGCAAGCACGCCGTACCGCTGCGCGATTTATGGAGCATGCTGCAGGAAGCGCTGCAACCGTTGGTAAAGTTCAGCGGCGTTCCCTACCAGGATAACGAAACCACCGGCACCGTTCTCAATGAAGGCGGCAAGCAATTGGAGCGGGACGTGACCACGGCGCTGCGCGTGGGGAGGCACACGATTCCCCAGCTCGATGCCGAGTTGGCCGCGATCGTCACCGATCTGCAGACGCGCAACGCGCGCTCGGCCACCGAGCTGCGGCTGGTCATGTTGACCGGCCTGCTCATCGCCATTGTGCTCGGTGTGCTGGTCGCAACGCTGCTGGTCGCGCGCCAGCGCCAGGAGACCTCGCTGCGCGAGGCGCGCCAGCAAACCATGGACATATTGCGCACTGTAAAGGACGGCTTGTTTCTGCTCGATGAGCACCTGGTGATCGGCGCGTCTTATTCGAGCGCGCTTGAATCGCTGTTTCAGCGCAAGGATTTCGCGGGACTGCCGTTCGAGAGGCTGCTGAAAGATATCGTTTCCGAAAAGACTTTATCCACCGCATTGAAGTTCGTGGCGGTCCTGTGGTCGGAACGCACCAAGGAAAATCTGGTCAAGACCATCAACCCGCTCGGCGAGGTCGAGGTCAACTTCGACAGCGGCACTGGCAAGGTGTCGACTCGCTACCTACAGTTCGAATTCCATCGCGTACGCGTGGACGGCAAAATCAGGCACGTGCTGGTGGCGGTGTCGGATGTCAGCACGCGGGTAGATCTCGCCCGGGAACTGCAGTCCTCGCAAAATGCGGCGCAGGCGCAAGTTGATACCTTGTTGGGCATATTGCATGTCGACCCGACGCAGCTTGCCGCATTCTTGAATGATTCCAACGCCGCAATGAAGATGATCAACGCGGTGCTGCGCGAGCCGGCCCGCGAAGAAAGCGCGTTCCGCAAGAAACTCGATACCCTTTTTCGTCAAGTGCACTCTGTCAAGGGAGAAGCCGCGGCGCTGGGGCTGTCCTCCATTGAGAGCCGCGCGCATTCCTTCGAAGATGACTTGAAGGGTTTGCGGGAGAAATCGGACCTGTCCGGCAACGACTTTCTTCCGTTGGTCATCAAATTGGATGATTTGCTGACCCATCTGCAGTCGGTGGGCGACCTGGTGTCGAGACTGGCGCGTCTGCATGTCGCCGCAACCGGCAGCAGCGACGCGGCGTCCCACACGGATACCGCCGTGATCGAGAGCGCGGCTCCTGTAGCGACAGCCAAACCCGACAGCAGCGTGACGGGCATGCTGCAGCAGCTCACGCAGCGGGTAGCCGGCGAAAATCACAAGGATGCGGCGCTGCATTGCATGGGATTCGACACGGTGCCGGATGAATACCGCCGCATCGTCAAGGATATCGCGGTGCAGGCCGTGCGAAATTCTATCGTGCACGGCATCGAGTCCACCACGGATCGTCTGCACACCGGCAAGCCGGCGCAGGGCCAGCTAAAGCTCATATTCCAGGAACTGGGCGATGCTGGCTACAAGCTCATCGCCGAAGATGATGGCCAAGGCTTATCGACCGAAAAGATCAAGCACGCCGCGCTCAAGAAGGGCTTCATTACCGCGGAAAAGGCGGCGACCCTGGATGCCAAACAAGTATTTTCCCTGCTGTTTCAGCCGGGCTTTTCCACCGTCGAGACCGCCACCAAGGATGCGGGCCGCGGCGTCGGGATGAATTTGATGGCTGGACTGATGCAGCAGATAGGCGGGAAAGTCTCTGTGGCCACGGTGCCCGGGAAGTTTACGCGCCTGACGTTGAGCCTGCCTCCGGTTAAACGCGCGGGGAAGACGGAAGCGGCGTAATGGATAGTGCGGTTGTTCCCAAAGCTACATTGAAGCTGATGATCGTCGATGATTCCAATATCATCAGACGGCGTATTGAGCGTTCGCAGCAAATTGCGCGCCTGGAAGTGGTCGGCGCCGCGAGCAACGGGCGCGCCGCCGTGGAGATGTTCCGGCGCACGCAGCCTGACGTGGTGACGATGGATCTGACCATGCCCGAGATGGACGGCATCGAGTGCGTGGAGGAATTGGTCGCCATCAATTCCAACGTGCTGATCTTGGTCGTGTCCGCGCTTGCCGATAAGGCGACTGCGGTCGAAGCGATTGAAAAAGGGGCGAACGGATTTCTTTGCAAGCCATTCACCGATCGGCAGCTCAACGATGCGTTGGAAGAGCTGCTGTCGGAGGCTTGAGATGTTCAAAGAAGCGGAAATTCGCACATTCATCGAGGGAACGACCAATTATTTCGAGACGTCGGCGCAGCAGTCGGCAACCGTCGGTTCACCCTATCTTGTGACCGACGGCAAGCCGGGGGCCTATGAATATACCGGCGTCATCGGCATCTCCGGCGCGCGCAAGGGCATCGTATATTTCACGGCACCCCGCGGCATGCTCACAGTATTACTGATGCGCATGCAGGAAACCGATACCAGCGACGAGAACATCAAGGATCTGGTGGTCGAAGTCGCCAATACGATTTCTGGAAACGCGCGCCGCGACTTCGGCAAGAATTTCAACATCTCGGTGCCCGTGATCATCGCGCACGATTTGGAGAAAGTTAAAACGCCCTTCGCGCGATCTTTCGTGATCCCCATCAATTGGCGCACGCACTCCGCCAAGCTGGTGGTGTGCCTCGAATAGCGCTGCCCGCAGCCGCGCGGCCTTATTTTCCGTCGACTGAAAACGCCAGCAGAACATTGACCCCGTTGCTGCCGGTTCGCGCCGCGCCGTTGAATCCGGACATGGTGTACACCATGCCCGCCGCAATGGTCGGTCCCATGCCGTCGATTCCGCCGCCGGGCTGAGCCGGGTTGCCGTTGACAGTGTTGTAGGTTTGCGCCGTGGTGCTGAATTCCCAGACGATTTTTCCGGTCGCTGCGTCGTAGGCGCGAAACCAGCCATCCAAGGTTCCGGAGAAGACGATGCCGGGCATGACGGCAGGGGCCGCGGACTGCGCGCGCACGCAGGCGCCTTTGGTAAAGTCTTTTGACCGGTCGCCCGCGTAGTGACAAGGCGCCGTCGGCGCCGGCGTGTTCCAGACGATCCTGCCGGTGAACGGATCCAGCGCAAACAATCCCGGCTTGCCAGGATTGGTGTTTTCAGGAATCGGCGGGGCCGCGCCGGCGGCAATCGCGATTTCATTGAAGATCTCGCCGATGTCCGAGTTCGGGACGAACACGTATTTAGAATCCGCGCCAATGCCCCATTCGATGCCGCCCAGCGGCGAACCCGCGCCGACCGTGGTTTTCCACAGCGTGCGCCCGGTGTCCGGATCGACGCCATAGACCATGCCGGACTTCTGTCCGGCGACCAGGATTTGTTTGCTGCCGTGCTTGAACAAAATCGGCGTCGCGCCGAAATCAAAATCAGGTCCGGTTGGGGCCGGGCAATTGGCCACCTTGATCGGGCCGCTGCAACCCACGATGAAGTTGTCGTTGGTGGTGACCTGATTTCTCCAGCGTATCTTGCCGGTCTTCATTTCCACCGCCACAACGGCATCATCGGCATTGGTGGTCGCATCGGTGTAGCTATCGCCCGTGACCACATAGACCAAGCCGCGCTTTCCGTCGACCGTTGGCGAGGCCCAGATCGGCGCGCCCGCGGGACCTTGCATCTGAATGCCGTTGGCATTTTTGCGTGTCGGCTGCAGCGGCTCGGTAATCATATAAGTCTGCCACTGCTTCTGGCCGGTCTTGAGGTCGAGTGCCGCCAAGCTGCCGCGAAACGTGCAGCAGGAATAATTCGGCTGCATCGCATAGACCTCTTCGCCGGAAGAAATCGGTACGAAGAGCTGATCGCCCGAAACCACCGGCGTGCCGGTGATGTTGGAGGCGATGTGATTCTCGAGCGATTCACTGTGCCAAATCTCCTTGCCGGTCTGCGCATCGAACGCCCGCACCACGCGCTTGCCGACTCCGATGAAGGTCGCCCAGCCGCTGGGCGAGATCGACGATCGGATCACCATGGGTGTGGTGCGCGATTGGGCGTCCTCGACGGCCCAGTGCACGCATCCGGTCTTCGCGTTCAATGCGTAGAATTTGCCGCCGCGATTGGTGATAAACAGCCAGTCGCCGACGACGACGGGTTGGCCGCCGCCGGGCATGGAAAAGGCCCATTTCACTTTGAGTTTCGCGACATCGGCCGCGCGAATCCCGGGATTCGGCTGAAGCCGGGTGGAATTTTCATCCGGGCCGAGTGCGGGCCAATCGGAGGCACTCGCCTTGATTGGGTCATTGGTTGCGCACATCTGGTCTGCACCTGAGGATCCCAACTGCTGCCCGGGGGCGAGGAAGAGTGCAACCGCTTCGATCTCAGGCTTGGACAATCCCTTGGCCATGGGGGCCATCACCCCGGTTGTCAGCGCGGTCACGATGTCCGTGGGGGCGCGAAATGCCAACTCCGCCCGGGTTGGTGCCCGTTCCACCGCCGGTTCATGACAGCTCTTGCAGCGTGCGTTGTATACGACCTCGCCGCTCGGCCGTTGCGCCGCTTCTTGAGCTTGCGCAAGCGCACTTAAGACCAAAGCGCACGCGACAGTGGCGCCTGCGCTGAACCGGATTCGATTGTTGCCCATTGAGTAAAACTCCCCCGATCCGACTAATTTAAGAAAATCCGATCCACCGTCCCGCCATAGCGACCAGCAGCCACGCCGCGAGGGTCAATACCGTTATGCCGCGCATGCTTGCGCCTCCGGCACCGCGCCTGACGCGAGGATTGAAGAGGAAATAAGTGACCAGCAACGCTACGCCCAACGAGATCATTTTTACCCAGAAAGCCTCGCGTCCGTAGAGCTTCACGGGCTCGGAAACTCCCAGGAGCACCCCGGTGATGAGCAGCACGATGACCGCTGCGTTCAGATAGCGATGCGCGCTCTTGTAAAGCTCCGCGACCGGGGTTTTCAATCCCCAACCGAATATCGATAAGGACATGATTAAAATTGCGCCGCCGAGCAACGCCAACGCCAGCAAATGAGTCGACTCGATCGCCGGGAACAACCAGGTTGATTCGCGAATGGTCTGGCCGAGCGCCGAGGCTTCGATGTTTTGCGCGGTGTGATACAGGGTCATGACTTAACCGGGGTCCAGCGGGCAGCCGGTGAGTTCAGCCATGGTGGGCGAGGTGATGCTGTCGCAATCGAACCAGTTATAGGCGATCAGGCGGCCAAAGACGATGACGCACGCCCACGCGCTCAGGGAGATGACCGCGCAGATCTTGGATTTTCTGGGCACCTCTCCTAGGTCCCAGGCCGCCTTGTCGCGCTCCACCTTGAAGGTGAAAACGGCGATGTTGATGGCGGCGATGACAATCATCAGACACTTCAACCTGAACCAAATGCTGTGATAGGTGCGAATCGGAATGGCGAGAAACAACATCGAACCCGTGATTGCCAACAGCACAAACCCGGCGATCGTCCAGGGCAGAATCCTCGAGAGCATCTGCGAGACGGGCACCTTAGTAAAGGAAATGCCTAAGAGCCGAAGGTCCACCATCGCAATGGTGCCGACAAACAGCATGATGGACATAACATGGGTGGACTCGGTAATCGCATACATATACAGCGATTCGTGCAGTGCAATGCTCCAAGGCGTGTCGGCCAGTTTAGTGACGAGTTCCTCGAGCATCGACTCCCCGCTTGTTATATATCAGCCATGCTTACCCTTTTAATAAAAGCCAGAAATCCAAGGGCGCAAAGGAAATTGTATTGCAATGACAGCTATCTAAAGCGATTATAAGCGGTGATTATACGGGGCCTTTTCGCGCCGTCCAGCAATGAGCGGCGTCGAAAGCAAGATTAGACTAAGGAGATCTCAATTGAATGTACGCACCGATAATGCTGCGCGAGTTGCAGCCGCCTTGATCGCCGCGGTCGCCATCGGTGCGCCGGCATTGGCGCATCACGCATTTCAAGCCGAGTTCGACGGCAATCAACCCATTATGCTTCAAGGCAAAGTCACCAAGGTCGAATGGATCAATCCTCATACCTGGGTGCACATGATCGTGACAACAAACGGCGTCGATCAGGAATGGATGGTCGAGGCGGGTACGCCCAATACGCTGTTGCGCGAGGGATTGACGCGCGATTCGCTGAAAGCAGGCGAGCAAATCATTGTTCGCGGCTACCGGGCCAAGGACGCTCGTTGCCGTCCGGCCTGCAAGGCCAACGGCCGCGATGTCACTTTCACGGACGGCCGTAAGGTATTCATGGGATCGAGCGGCACGGGCGCGCCCAAAGACGGTGCGGATCCGAACGAAAAATAGCGAGTCATTGAACGATTGAACGACGTTGTGAAATGAGGGGGCGTTCTGAATAAGAAGATGAAAGTTTGGGCTCTGATGACATTAACCGGCTCGGTGGCAGCACTGACCCAGAGCTATGCGGCGCCGACGGCTGCCGCACATAAAACACCCGCCGGCGGCGCGATCGAGCGCGTCGGCGGACACCCCAATTTCAGCGGGGTCTGGTCGGTCATGAACACGGCGAATTGGAACATCGAGTCGCATCTCGCCAGCGCCGCGCTGGAGTTCCGGCCGGGGCCGGTGGTTCCGGTGCCTGCCAAAGCCATCGTCGCCTTGGGTGCCGTGGGGTCGGTACCCGCGGGCATGGGTGTGGTCGTGGGCGGCTCCATTCCTTACACGCCTGAGGCACTGGCTCAGCGGCAGGAGAATCAGAAGCATTACCTGGAGCGGGATCCAGAAGTGAAGTGCGACCTGCCCGGTGTGCCGCGCGCCAACTACATGCCCTTTCCGTTGCAGATCGTGCAGTCCGCAAAGACCTTGCTGATTTCCTACGAGTATGACGGCGCGGTGCGCGACGTTCTGTTCAATGACCCGGGTGCGGCGCCGATCGATAGCTGGATGGGCCAGTCGGTCGGGAAATGGGACGGCGACACGCTGGTGGTCAC
>Ga0265760_10000265_pt1 | contig 14181 bp, 17 predicted proteins | sample NZIome_2_FD_200831 | JGI IMG/M metagenome (GOLD analysis project Ga0265760, IMG submission 200831) | Metatranscriptome of rhizosphere microbial communities from Maridalen valley, Oslo, Norway - NZI1 (Metagenome Metatranscriptome) | ecosystem: Host-associated > Plants > Roots > Rhizosphere >...
CTGGAAGCCGTCCATCCCGGCTCGTTCGCCCTGCAGTCTACACCGCTGTCGTCGCTTCCTCGCGGTACATTGATCTACCTGAGCCTTGCCACGCTGACGACGCTGGGCTACGGCGATATCGTTCCAGTTACACCAATCGCACGCATGGTGGCCGCTCTCGAGGCAGTGGCCGGCGTGCTCTACATTGCGATTACGGTAGCGCGTTTGGTCTCAGGCTACCGCGGCGGCAAACAGGAAACAGTGTAGTCCAGACAATGTGATCGAAAAAAGAAAGAAGGGAAATAAAATGTCGAATGCTGATTCGAAGCCATGCAAACACATGCCATGCCGTTGCGTCGTTCCACCCCATCAAGACTACTGTGGCGACATCTGCAGGGACGCGGGAAAAGACGATGTCGAGATCGCGTGCTCCTGCGGCCATCCCGCGTGTCCGCTGGACGCATAGCGGGCACGACAGTCTGGAATAGAACTACGCTCAGTCTCTGGGCGGTACTCGGGTTGGTCTGTTTAGCCGCTAGAGGCCCGGCCATTTTCCCGGCCAATGTAGCAGCCGCGCATGGGCTGCCTCATGCGTCGGGGGCGTTGACCTGCTCCCAACCTAAGGGCGACAGAAACGTTAGTTGCCGCCACCGACGACGATAACCTCTGCGTTTGCGTTCCCGCACATTCCATAAATGGCGCCCGACACGCAGGCTCCGGCGGAATACTTGTAACAGCCCGGCTTCTTCGCCACGACGGAGACCGAGCGATCAGAACCGCCGATGATAGTTCCACCCTGTGCAAACGGATCAGAAGGGCCGAAGTCCACGACGAAACCTGTGTTTTTGGAGGTGCTTTGCCAGGTTAACGTCGTGCCCGCGTTCACGCAGAACGTTGCATTTCCCTTTGGCTTCGCAATACTCGCAACGGACTCAGCCGAACTCGCAGTTCGCTTGACGTCGACGGTGCACGGAGTGGAAGCAGATCCGCAGGTGATACTGGCATTGCACAATGCCGCCGGGCTCGCTTCCAAGCAAGCATACTTGCTGGCATTCTTGGATTGCGCCTGCGCCACCGCGCAATTGAGCAGCAAGAAAAACAATAGCAAAAGTGAACTGGAGCAAATCGCAAAGCTGCGCTGAATCTTCATAAGTTTCCTCGCGAAATTAGGAATTCAAAAACCAAGCGGCCGAATACTTCTCAAACGGTAATTGAATCAGAGGAAGATTCAGCACGAGGCACCATCTTCCTCTGCAAAGGACGAACAAGAAAGGTCAGCTTGCCACAGCCAGTCGACGCAAGTCAGCCTCGCTAATTGACGCCGGGCGTGCCTTTCCAATCGAGAATGTCAACCAGTTTCCAGGGGTTCTGATTCAGATCCCATTGCAATTGTCCTTGTTTGTCGAGGACGAGCTGCGCCGCAGGGTACAAGACGCCGGTGCTCTTGCTCTTGTCCTGATCGTTGATTTCGATGATGCCGGCGGTTAGATCGTAGGACATCGTTTGGCTGTCCGTCCAAGCTTCAGCGAAGCGGATCTGGCGATTCGTCACAAAAACGATTTTCCGTCCAGTCGGCGTCGGAATCATCTTGATGTAGGAGCAGTCGTTGCCGAGTGTGCCAGTGATCTCGACATGGCCCACGGCCTTCATCCTTTGCAGCGCGTTGACCAATCCCTGGTTCTGTCCTTTCTCGTACGCTTGAACCAGAACCGCTTTGTCCGCAGGAGTCGAGAACTGATAGATATTCAATGTCACGCCAATATTCGCCCCCAATTGTGTGCCCGTACCGAAGGCCGTGGCGTCAATGGTCTCGTCTTTATCTCTCGCGAAGCCGGGAAGGCTTGCTACCAACAGCAGACCACTCAGTAGCAAACTCGCGACGGCGAGCTTGTGAATGCTGGCAATTGTGTTCTTGATATGAAACATTTCCTTATCCTTTCCTCTAAACTAAGTTCTCTAAACGAGTTGTGGGACAGTCGCCCTTTCATGCTTAACTCACGGCACTCTCTACTACCAGCTGGTGAGGTGCGCCGCGACTGATTCTGCAAAAGAGCAACCTCGCCCGCTTGCAACCTTGAAAGTCACGCCCTCTTGGCGTGCTTGGTGTGGAGAGCGAGGTCTGCAGCGTCCTTGCGATCCTCAAGATCTGCCAGGAGACCTTCATCCGTCAGGTCGAGAGGATGAGAGTTTTCCCAGTCGTGGTGAACGACCTTGTGCAGCCGTTCAATCACGTCGTCATCGCGGACTTCAATGGCAAGTTCGCGCCGGCTGTCGAAACTACCCGGGGCCAGGTTGATCGAGCCAACGATGGCGCGGACTCCATCGGAAAAAAGCATCTTGGCATGAAGCTTCAGATGTTTAAGTTTGTGGACCTTTATCCCTACATCGTCCATAATCCGCAGGCCGCCCACACCCTCCACCAGCTTCTCCTGCTTCAGGGTGTGCGGAGGACGTGCCATCACATGAACCTTTACCCCTCGTTCTTTCGCCCGCACCAGGCGCTCGATGATGATGGAGTCCTGATACCGTTCGTTCTGAAGGAACAACGTATGCTTCGACTGGTCTATAAATTCCGCAATCTTGTTCCGCCCGTTGCCACAGCACCAGATGAGGTGCGCATGTTCGCCAGGATCGAAAGACTTCCGGTGCCAGTCCGCCTCAAAACAATCGATAATCTCGCCCACTTCGTGCCCGTGGTCTGTGACCACAGCGTAGTCCCGCGTCTCGGTCAGGTTCTTGGTCTCCCAGTTGAGGGATTTCACGAACGCTGTCCGGTCATCAACCACCATTGATTTTTCATGAGTGAGGTCAAACGCTGGATTGCTGTCAAGGACCTCGACCCCCGCCTTGCTGAGCATTTTGCGGGATTCCTCATTCTCGGCTTCGCCACTGCGGCGAGCCGGGTTCAACATCACCCTCACCTTAACCCCGCGATGCTGGGCTTCGATCACGGCCTTCAATAGCTCGGGGTCGGAGAAAACGAACATCTTGACGCGAAGCGATTTGGTCGCTCCATTGATGGCATCAAGAATCGGCTGGGCGGAGTCATCAGGAAGAACGACTAGGGAACGCGACATACGGCCTCCAGGGAACAGGCATGCGCTCGCGGTTCTCGACGACGGAGCAAGCGACCACGAGCGATGGCTGACGATAACGTGTATTTAAGACGCAATTGTTTCCGATACTCCTTCAACCTGTATCCGATGCAACTCGGCATAGACTCCGCCGAGAGCCAGTAATTCCTGATGAGTGCCTTGTTCCGCGACCACCCCACCGCTGAGGACAATGATCGTGTTGGCATCGCGAATGGTGCTCAGACGATGGGCGATGGTGATCACGGTCCGTCCTTTCATGAGCCGCTCCAGTGCTTCGATGACGAGTCTCTCGGATTCGGTGTCGAGAGCAGCAGTGGGCTCATCGAGAATGAGAATCGGAGTGTTGCGAATGACGGCGCGGGCAATTCCGATGCGCTGCCGTTGGCCTCCGGAAAGAGTAAGGCCTCGCTCGCCAACCATCGTGTCGTAGCCGTGGGGCATTCGGGAAATGAACTCATCCGCGTTGGCGAGTTTCGCCGCTTCCTCGATTTCCTTCTGGGTGGCGCCGGGCCGGCCGTAGGCAATGTTGTCGCGTATCGTTCCTCGGAACAACACGGTGTCCTGCAGCACGAAACCAATCTGGTCGCGGAGGGAATGCAGTTTGTACTCGCGTATGTCGACACCATCAATCCGTACGCAGCCGGAAGTTGGGTCATAAAAGCGTGGAATCAGGCTCACGACTGTAGATTTACCGCCTCCAGTCGTGCCAACAACTCCGACTAATTGGCCTTGCTTGATGGTGAAGCTGACGTCTTTCAATACCGGTTCATCTTTGTTGTAGCCGAAGGCGACATGATCAAAGGCGATCTCTCCACGGGTTGCTCCTGCTTCGCGCGCGTCGGCATGCTCAGGAATTATCGTATCTGTTTCGAGGATCGCCTGAATGCGCTCTACACCCACCGCCGCCTGGGCGATGGCATTGGTCATCTTGGCGAGATCCTGCACCGGCTTGAAGAACTTGTTTAGGTACGAAAGAAAAACGGTCAACGCGCCCGCCGTCATGGTTCCGATCAGAATCAGCGACGCGCCCCGCCAAAGCACAAACGCAGTACACAGGGCCACTGTTACGGTGACCACAGGGGAGAGCATAGATTTGACTCTGCGAGCTTTGAGTGCTGCATCGACCGTTGCGTGGCTTACTTCACTAAGCGCCTCCTGTTCGAGATCCTGCCGGCCGTAGGCCTTTACAACGCGCATGGATTCGAGTCCCTGCTGGACGACTGCGACGATGTCGCTCTGACGATGCCGCACTTCGTGCGTTGCTTTCTTTACTGCCCGCTTAAACCGCGACACGAACAGCAGCAAGAACGGCGTGACGCCCACGGCTACTAGGGCAAAGTCCCAATTAAGCCAGAACATCAGACCAAGCATTCCGACAATCGTCAGTAGATCGACAAAAATACCCAACGTCGCAGAGGATGCGAAGCTCTGAATGGTCTGGATGTCATCTGTAATGGTGCTCAGCAATTGGCCGGTCTGATGGCTGTCGTAATAAGCCAGCGAGAGGCGCTGCAGATGGTGGTAGGTTCGCATGCGAAGATCATGCGCTACCCATTGGCCGACGCTTTCGGTGTAGTAGTTATCGATGTAAGAAGCGATCGAGCCGATGATGGCGATCAGCACCGCACCAAGCGCCGCTACCGCTGCGATTTTCATTTTGCCAGGGCCTAGTCCGGCGGTCACCGAGCCTAAAAAGTCATCGAACCATTTAGGAAGGTGATGCGATCCGACGACATTATCGAGAATTATTTTCAGTGGCCACGGGCCAGCCAGGCTCATCAAGGTCTCGACCATCATCGCGAGGAATATCACGAGAAGCGTTCCTCGATAAGGCCGGATGAGTTCGCGGATCAGGCGCGACATACCGCTTCGTTTTTTTTCGATCGGTTCGGCCGTTGAATTTGGCGTGCCCCCGCTCATCATGCGACTAAATGTAGCGCCCCACGAACCGATGTTGCAGCTAGCAAAACTAACAGTTGCGCGGTATGCGCGCTGGGGTGCATTGTGGCAGTCCCAGCGTGAACCACATTAAGTCGGGGCATGACGCCGAACCGAAAGGAAGCAAGGGATGACGTCGATCACGGAGAGAATGCCGGAAGCAGAAGCGATCGAGAAGGCAAGGAACGGCGATGTGACCGGCTACGAGTCCCTCTATCACTTGCACCGGCACCGGGTTTATTCCTTGTGTCTGCGGTTCACGGGCAACGCGTCGGATGCGGAGGATCTTGCTCAGGAGGTATTTCTGCAGGTGTACCGCAAGATTTCTACCTTCCGGGGCGAAGCAAAGTTCGGTTCATGGCTGCACCGGGTTGCTGTAAACCTGGCCCTGATGCGTTTTCGCCGGCGACGTCCACGAGAAGTATCTCTGAATGTTCCCGAAACCCTGAAGCCGCATCCAATGCAGTCGAAGTTGCGCGATCAATTTTCGACTAGTTCGTTCCTGGTTGAGCGTGTGGCCCTCGGACGAGCGCTGGGCAGTCTTTCAAAAGCGAAAAGAAGCGTGGTTCTGCTCCACGACGTCAATGGATTTACCCACGGAGAAGTTGGCCGGCGTTTAGGTCTGGCAGCCGGGACCAGTAAGTCGCAACTTCACAAAGCGCATGTGGAACTGCGGGACATCCTGGGCCGCAGGGAAGCGCCCGGAAACCTGAATTCGTGAGTACCCACAAACCCCAACCGAGATCCCTCCGGCCTCCAAGATCGTTGGCTTGGGGTCACAAACTAGTAGTTTTAACAGTAGCGTCGCGAGGCTCCTGCGATTACTCTTATCGCGCAACGAATACCCTACACCTGATTCGCAATTTTATCTGGTAATTTCAGGGGCTGTGCGGTAACATGCCCGGCATCAGTCTGCTGTGCTGGCTCAGCCCCGAGTTTATCCTGAAACCGTTTCAACGAAGGAGCATCTATGACCCGGCCACGAATCATGATTGCTGACGACCACGCCTTTGTAGCCGATGCCTGCAAGAAGCTGCTTGAACCGGAGTATGACGTCGTCGCGACGGTAGGCGACGGGCGAGCCTTGGTGCGCATTGCTGCCACACTCAAGCCGCAGGTCATCATCATCGACATCGGAATGCCCCTCCTGAACGGTCTCGACGCCGGACAGCAGATCAAACAGATCCTGCGTTCGGTAAAGCTGGTGTTCTTGACCATGAATACGGATCCGGTTTTGGCAGCCGAGGCCTTCCGCCGCGGAGCTTCAGCTTTCCTTCTCAAAACCTGTGCCGCATCGGAGCTGTCGGTGGCGATTCGGGAGGTTCTGAAGGGCATGTCGTATCTCTCTCCGGCCATCGCCAAAGAAACAGTCGACTTCCTGCTGCGCCAGGACAAGGAATTCATTGACGAAGGGCAACGGCTTACCGAGCGCCAGCGCGAAGTTCTGCAATTGCTGACGGAAGGGAAGTCGATGAAGGAAGTCGCGTACGCCCTGAATGTAACTACAAATACCGTCGCTTTTCATAAGTACCGGATCATGGAAATCCTGAATGCCAAGAGCAACGCCGAGCTGGTGCAGTACGCGATCAGAAATCACGTTATTGCTGCCTGAGACGCAGTTCCGGCGAGCATCAGGGTCTTGTTGATTGATTGAACCGTCGCCCGAGTTTTTGGCGTAGCTTCGGTACTCCTCCTACCAGTTTTTTCTGCCTCCACTAATATTTCTCCAGTACCAAAATCTCCCCCAAAAGCCTACGGTCACATCAACAGGGTCCGCCGATATCGTATAGAAGATTGGCTCTCTACAGGCGACCAAGTCGCCTGGGACAGTACCGAAAATAAACGGAAGTAGCATGGAATCCAGCAAATCAATGGCTTCCAATCGGAGCTTGATCGTGCATTCCGCGGTGGTCGGCGGGATATGCCTTTTGGCCGCTGTGTGCGGCTTAGCGAGTGGCGCAGCCACTCGAAGGACAGCTTCCACGCTTGAGTGTAAGGATGCGTTTTTACTCACTAAAACGCAGATGCCACTGCTCATTTCGAAAGCCGCTTCAGCTGATGTTCAGGCTCAGTGCTTGCTCGGATTTGCCTACCATCGAGGGTCTGCACTTGATAAGGATGAAACCGAAGCGGCAAAATGGCTCCTGAAAGCTGCCGAAGCAGGGGTTCCTCTAGCTCAGGCTGAGCTGGGATACTTTTACGAGTCCGGAGCCGGGGTTCAGCAAAGCGATTTTGAAGCCGTCAAGTGGTACCGAAAGTCTGCTCAACAAGGAGTGGACAAGGCGGAGAACAACCTGGGAAATATGTATTTTGCAGGCCGTGGTGGGTTGCCGCGAAGTAACGATGAAGCCGCAACCTGGTTTCGCAAAGCTGCTGAGCAGGGATTAGCCGCGGCGCAAACGAATCTGGGAATGCTATACCGGTTCGGCGAAGGCGTTGCCCGGGACTACTCGGAGGCTCTGCGGTGGTATCGCAAAGCTGCTGCCCAAGGCTACGGCGGCGCCGACGCTGAGCTCGGAATCATGCATCTGCACGGGGAAGGCGTCGCTCAGGATTATGTCGCAGCCGTCGCTTTCTTTCAGGCGGGCACAGATCACGGCGATCCTTCCGCGCAATCTTGTTTGGGTTATATGTACATCAAGGGGTTCGGCGTTGAACGAGACTATGCGGCGGGCTTTAAATGGACCCGAGCAGCGGCAGAAAGAGGAATTGCAGCCGCCCAGCAAAACCTCGGCCATATGTATGAGAGTGGGCTTGGCACCATTCGTGACGACCACGAAGCTTTCGATTGGTACTTTGCAGCAGCGGTTCAAGGTTTGCCCGATTCGCAGAACAAAGTAGGTTATTTCTTTGAAACTGGGACGGGAGTTCCACGGGACGAAGTTCAAGCGGCCAAGTGGTATCGCAAAGCCGCTGATCAAGGATATGCAGTCTCGCAACTGAATTTGGCGATGCTGTACGCGACCGGACCCGGACAGGGAGTGTCCATGGACCGTGTTGAAGCATACAGGTGGCTGATCCTGGCCGCGGCCAGCGGCAGTGAAGACAGCGCAGACGCTTTGCGTCGCCTGCAGAACGTGATGACTCCGCAGCAGTTGCGGGAAGCGCGCCTCCGCGCATACGGTTGGCGATCGCGACCCGTCCCGGACCTTACTCAAGAACCTCTGTTCGCACGGACGTCTGTCGCTCTCAGCGACGTTTTGATCGAACCGTAGCTCTTCGCCCATGCCATCGGTCGACGGACTAGTGTTTCTCTCCACAAACTACGAAAGTTGCTAGTTTGGAACTTCTGATCCTCGTCCTATAAGGGAAACGAGAGAAATCTGCGGTCAAACGGCTTCACAAATCAGCAATCGGCAAAGGTTATTTTCCATGAGAGATCTGACTCGGAAAGGAAGATGGATCGGCGGGAACGGCTCCCGCGTTGGCGACTGTTACGTCTGGGCGGAAATTAATTACCTCGACTCCCCAACCGACTATCGCGAGTTCCTCCCGTCCAGTGCTCCGTCTCCGATGCCTCCAATTGGCGAACTCGTGATGTTGGACGACGGAGCCGCCTTTCCGCAAACCATTCTTACTTGGTTGCTTGCGACGTGTTCGTGGTTTTCCGCAGTTTGACCTGCAATCCTTTTCATCTTTCACTCTCACTTCTGCTAGTTGAGATGCTCAGGTTGTCCGGTGATACTTGGGCGTACGCAGAGTGCCTTTTATCAAAGGAGACATTCAGATGAGTACTAGAACAGTAGGCTCAGAGGAGAACTCGGTAGTTGCTGTCTTTGGCGAGCACTCCGGAGCGGAAAATGCCATCAAGGAACTGAAAAAGACAGGTTTCGACATCAAGAGATTCTCGATTGTGGGACGGGATCTCCAAAGCGAAGACAACGTTATTGGTTTCTACACAACTGGAGACCGCTTGGCGTACTGGGGCCAGAGGGGCGCATTCTGGGGCGGTCTTTGGGGCTTACTCGTGGGAGCAGCATTCCTGATAATTCCTGGGATCGGCCCAGTGGTAGTTGCGGGCCCAGTGGCGAGCTGGATCGTTGGAGCGCTGGAGGGCGCCATTTTTGTCGGTGGAGTGAGTGTGTTAGGAGCAGGGTTGGTCAGTGTCGGAATCCCAAGAGACAGCGTCTTGAAGTATGAAACCTCCGTCAAGGCGGGGAAATTTCTTCTGATTTTACATGGGACGGCTGCGGAAGCTGAGAAAGTGCGGGATGTCCTCAATGCCGCACATGCCGAGACGGTTGATGTTCATCGGCTGCCCGTCGTGCCAGCGCGTGTCGCCTGAAGGGAATTTTACTCTCGGAAAGGCTGCCAAACTCGATTCTTCGGAGATCACGGGAGCATGCACCGCACTTGAACTAATGCGCGGCGTGCACGAGCGTCTCAAGAACCATACCTGTCTTAGCCCGCTGGGTGGCATTCAACGACAGTCCTTTGGTCTTCACGAGTCGTTGCAACTCTGCATACGTGGACGGGCCTGCATCAGGCCCAACTTTGGTTGAGAGCTCAAGAACCCGGCCCCCAGGCCACTCCCAAAGCTCGAGCGTGAGTTTGCGGAAGTGGGGCTGAGCTTTGGTTTGCCAACTTGTTGCCTGGATGTCCGCGATTCTCTTCACGCGTGTCCAATCAACTGAGATTTGCGCTTCCGTCAGTAGTTTCTTTTGTCCCGCATCGAGCAGATTTGAGATCTCGATGCCGGTCTCCGGCACATGCGTCGCAGTGTACTTGCTCTGCACCGTGTAGGATGGGCTCGCAGCTCCGCCAATCAGATCGATTTCGCAGTCAAAACCCCCACCAATGTTGGAGGGAACAAACGGCTTCGCGTCACCTGGCGGACGCAGTTTGATGGTGAAGTCATTGCTAGCGCCTTGCCGCAGCCTGACGATGAGCCCCTGGGAGAGTAAATCGAGTGTACTGGTGTCGAAAAAGTAGACGCGACCCGCTGCTTCTTTTTCAAAATTGAGCGATGTGACGGCAGCTTGAGTCTGCGTCGGCGAAAGCAAGAGCTTGACTTCAACATTGCACCGCTCTTGCGAATGCAAAGCCGAGCCGAAGCATAACAGGACGCACAACTCGAAAACGCGACGCGGGAACTTGCGCAGCGCCGCAGCCAGGAAACCAGTGCAACTGCGATCACGCAACAAGGTCGCCGCCATGTTGCCGCGCCTGGCCTCGATCAAGCCGCTCTCGATACGACTCGGTCAATACGCAGCCATCCCGTGGGAACTTCGACGATGTCCCCGACGCTACTGCCGAGCAAAGCCGCACCGAGTGGGGTAATGAGAGAGATCAGGTGGTCAGAATTCTTAGCATCTTGTGGAAAGACTACGGTGTAGACAGTTTGCTGTTGAAGATCCAGGTCCGTAACCACGACCGTTGAGTTGACGGTTACGACATCCTGAGGCATGGCGCCCGGCAAGACCACTCCGGCGTCGCTCAGCGCCTGGTCGATCAGTTCGACGTAAGGCCGGCCCCTCAGGAAATGTTTTGCAGATCTCACGATGGGTATCAGTCTGGCCAAGTCAGTTTCCGTGAGCAAAAGCTTCCGTCTTGGTAGAGCTGAGTGCTGGTTTGGAGGTTCCGTTGATCTCATGCGGTTCCTTCTCTTCGAAATTGAGGAGGCGACCGCAATTCGCAAACCCCTGTCTCGCCTGACTGGCGTCAGGTCGTAGTGGATCACGAGTTGCGGCCGCTCGCGCACGTATTGTGCCGCTTCCAACACCTTAGCGATAAACGCTCGATTGGCAAACTGGCAAAATTGTTAGCAGTGGCAGAAATATTATGCAGAGGTTCGTCGGAGGGTTCAACGTGAACGAGCCCTTTCCGTCCTGAAGCCGCCCTACCCTGGCAGCTGCCGCGAGCCGAAGTGTGCAGTCCAAAGTTATCTTGTCCCTTAATCAACACAGTGGTCTGCTCTAGGGATGCGAATTGCAGCAGGCGACGTTCGGAAGGCGGTTTTCTGTCTTGTCTTGATGATCGTGTTTGCCGTGTTTGCCGAAGCCGCGACCCAAAAGGTGTGCACCGAAACCGAGGTCAAAGAAGCGCAAAAAGAGGCTGGCCAACTGAGAGACTGGGACAGCGTATATCGCTCTTTCAAGCGTTTCGCTCATTGCGACGAGGGGGGCATCGCCGAAGAGTACAGCGATTCGGTTGGCCGTCTTCTGGCCCGCGATTGGAAGCATCTGAACACGTTCGTGCGCCTCAGCGCGGACCAGGATTTTGAGCAGTTCGTGATTCGGCACGTCGACGAGACTATGTCGGAAGACGAGGCGGCCCTGGTTATCAATAATGCACGGCTGCATTGTCCATTGGGGGCGAAGCGGCTGTGTATGTCGATCGCAGATTACTAGCAGGAATTGAATCGGCTCTTTTCGCCGTCCGCGAATAGCCATGTAGGATCCCAGAAATTCAGAATGCGCGCTGTTACGGCTGCGCCGCAGTGTTATGGTCAGATTCCGCTCTGGTGGCCTTGCCTTCCATGACAGTCGCCCACGTTCCTGTGGACGTAAGAGTCTCGTATTTGAAAGTATATGAGGCTGGAGAGACTACAGTGATTGTGTAACGTCCCTTCGCGATCACACCATTCATCTGGGCTTCGGACGTCCACGTCCAGGTATTGTCCACGATGTGGCCTGTCGCCATCTGGTGCTCCCCCAGGCTGTTGTAAGCGTTATAGGTGTAAACCTTGTCGGCCGGGTTATATTCCAGGACCCTCACGCCGCGAACATCTCCCATCACAGAATGCATGGAGGAGTGAGTCTCGAGGAAGAATCCGCCGGACACCCACTCGCCATGCTCGGTCGAGGTGAAAGCGGTACCTGGAGTATTCGGGCTAATCTTGGTTGTGCCTTGCATTTTCCATTCGCCGGCAAAGTAACCCATCTTCTGGTGCTCCGGAGTCGGCGTCGTTGCTGGCTGGGCGAACTGTGCCAGGCAGGACGGGGCACAGCAAAGGACGACGAATGCAAGGGCTACGAATGCAAGGGCTACGAGTCGAGGCCTCGATTGGCGGACCATGATTAAGTTCCTTTCTCCTGATGGCGTCGTTGAGGTCATACCAATTCTGTCTGGCCAACTCCGTTGGGCAGAACTTCCTATCCGTAAACCATAAGAACGCACTGTGCCACTGGCAGAATTAGCAGGCATCGACACCGGCGTTATCGGGTGAAGGCTCTCTGAGTCTGATTCCGCCTGATTGCTGTAGAGCAACGACGAGTCCTTCGAACTTCAGTAGTTTTAAAGGAGGCGGTGTTTGGTCGCCGCTGCAAAGCCTGGTCACGGCTGTGTTTTCGCCGGGCCAGTCGTCCTCCCAGCGGCTCGAACACCGCCGGATGAGCCGCAGCGCTGCAAACTCTACAGTAAGGACCCAGTTCTGAACGTTGAATAAGCCCCGAATTTTGCTGGCCGATGACAGTGAACAAATCCTCAGGACCGTTTCCCGGCTCCTGGATCTCCAATTTGAGGTGATCGGCTCCGTGCTGAACGGAGAGCAGGCCATTGAAGGAGCGTTGCGCCTCAAGCCAGACGTACTTGTCCTCGACATCATGATGCCCGTGATGGACGGCCTTGAGGCCGCCCGCTGCCTGAAAAAAGTTGGCGCACCGACGAAAATCGTATTTCTCACCGGCCTTGAAGATCCCGCTATTATGGAAACGGCAATGGAAGCCGGCGGCAATGGTTACGTCTTTAAGTCCCAGCTTCTGACTGACCTTCCGCTTGCAATTCATGCTGCGTTGGCCGGACGCACTTTTCTCTCCACCGAGCCCGGTTCCCGGGGACGGAACCTGTAGGCGTTTCCTGCCCAGATTCAATCCAAATTGCGGCAATCGGACACCGCGAGAACAACCCAGCTATAACTTTTACTAGTGGCAACTCTCAGGTGCTCACCGTAACGTAGCTTTGCACTTCAAAGGAACGGGAATCCGAGGAGAACAATCGCAATGAAGAAGAGTGTGATTGCAGTTTTGATTCTTGCCGGTGTCATGCTGGCGAACGAAGGTGTTCTATTCGCACAGGACAGCGCCAATTCGACCGTTACCGACCAGGACGTGCAGCTGTTGCGGAAGGACCTGCGGTCCCAGAAAAAGCAGTTGATCGCCGCAAACCTGCCGCTGACGGATGCCGAGGCGGTGAAGTTTTGGCCGGTTTACGACCAATATCAGGCCGAAATCACAAAGATCGGCGACACCCGCTTTGCCCTGATTAAAGAGTACGCGGCGAACTATAACACCCTGACGGACGCGCAGGCGTACGATCTCATCACGCGCATGATTGGGGTAGACGAATCCCTGGTGCAGTTGCGTCAAAAGTATGTTCCCATCGTCGAGAAAGTTCTGCCCGGTAAGAAGACGGCGATGTTTTTCCAGATGGAAAAGAGGGTTGCGCTAATGATCGACCTTCAGTTGGCGTCGATGATCCCAATCGTGCAACCGTAGGCAATAAGCGAAAATCGCGCGCTCGTGGCTGAGGGCCGGAAATTTAGTCTATTCCGGCCTCGTCGGTGGGCGGCCTTCGCGCCCAAACTTAGTCGTTGCGAACGAAGTCAGCCTTCTTCGCGGTTTCGTGCTCTTTCCGCAGCGCGCGTGCGATATCTCCGAGAGGTACTTTAGGGGACAAAGGCTGCACTTCCCAGAGGGGTCGCTCACCCTCAACAATAAAATAACCCGAATGGTCAAACAGGCTCTGTTCCAGAGCCATGGGTGTCTGCTCAGCGCGTTGCTGATGGCTGGTCATCTGAATCGTACTGCTCATGCTTGCGGTGCCAACAGAGCCGCCAATCGATTGTCCGAGTGCTGCCGTGCCGCAAAGGCAGCACAAAGCAAATAATGTAGTCTTCATCGTATTCATCTCCCCTGTTCCGAAACCCTGAACAAGCCCGTCTTTAGGGCTTGCCATGACTATAAGCAGGCTCCATACCAATCCGGCAGGGCTGAGGAATCTGGGGCTTAGAGAGACGGCGAGCGAGGAGAGTGCAACTGTTTGCACATTAGTGGAGCCAGCCGAGAGCCAGTCCTCTGGCCGATCGCAGAATTTCTCATGTTGGGACAAAGTTTACTGTTTAGTATCGGGTGGGCCCCCCCGGCCCCGGGGGGGGGCCACTATTTTTTAGAAGCGGGTTTTTTTTTTGTAGAGGGGTTTTTTTTTTTGTTTTTATTTTGTTTTAGGGATA
>Ga0265760_10000266_pt1 | contig 14159 bp, 8 predicted proteins | sample NZIome_2_FD_200831 | JGI IMG/M metagenome (GOLD analysis project Ga0265760, IMG submission 200831) | Metatranscriptome of rhizosphere microbial communities from Maridalen valley, Oslo, Norway - NZI1 (Metagenome Metatranscriptome) | ecosystem: Host-associated > Plants > Roots > Rhizosphere > Soil...
CGTCAATTTCCGCTACCGAGGCTCGCGGAGACTATCGGAGAAAGCCTTGAACCGGCTCAATGAGAGTCTTGTCAGTGAAATCCAAAAGCGAGGCATCGCCATCCCGTCGCTTTACGCCATTGGCGGGAAATCCTGCGTGAGGGTTTGCAATCTGAACCAGCGGAGCCAACGGTCGGACTTCGAAGCGCTCGTCCAAGCCTGTGGGCAATTGGGCGCCGACCTCGAGGCGAGTCACAAAGTCGGACAGCGCGAGAAGATCCGCAGGGTTGCGGCGCGTCGATGATGAGGTCGGGCGGATATGAGCTATTGAGCGCTCGGCGCGAATGATTTATTCCAGGGAAGCAGGGATTCGCTGTGTTGAACTTTTAGTGGCCTTGGGGAAGCTCGGTGAAGAGATGCATCAAATAGGCGTGCGGCTCGATACCGTTGGCCTTTGCCGACTCGATCAAGGCGTACAAGCGTGCACTGGCGTTGGCACCTGCGACGGTCTGGCAGAAGAGCCAGTTGCGCTTTCTGATCACAAAGGGCCGTATTGCGCCCTCGACCCGGTTGGTGTCGAGCGGGATTTGCGGATGTTCGAGGAACGGTAGGCAATTGCGGCAGGGATTACTTCAGAAGTTCGTACTCACGCCGCTAACATAATGGCCTGATTAAATTCATCGCGCGCTTCCCGTGAGGCGTGGCCGCCCAAGCGTGCCGAAAGCTGGGCGGGCGAAGTGTTGTGTAGGTCACATTCTCGATCAGGCAGAGTGCAGGATCACTTGACACATGCATCAGTCCCGCGACGCGTCAATGGTGACACGAGTCTCAATCAGCGCAATGCTGGGCGTTCTACTCATTGTCACCGGCAATCGTGCGCATGCGCTGGACCCAGCGCTGCAACCCAGTCAGTACATCCTTGAGACCTGGCAAACTGGTGAAGGCTTGCCGGAGGCATCAGGCGAGGCGATCGCCCGCACTCCAGACGGCTATTTGTGGATCGGGACCGGAGAGGGTCTCGCACGCTTCGACGGCGTTCGATTCGTCGTGTTTGACCACAGCAATGAATCCGCGATTCCCAGCAAGGATGTCCTCGCCCTGTACGTCGACCGGGCAGCCAAGCTTTGGATCGGAACGCGCGGCGGACTCGCCGTGCTCGAGAATGGGCGGTTCAAGCCATTTCAAACGGATGCGAGAGTTGCGCACGCAGCGATCCGCGCGATTGTCGAGGACAGGGAGAATCGACTCTGGGTCGGTACGATGAGTGGCCTCCTCGAGATCGACGGCGACCACAGCCGTGTGTTTGGTACCGCAGACGGCCTGCGCGATTCCCACATCCGCGCACTACTTGCAGACCGCAACGGCGTGATCTGGGTGGCGACATTGACCGGAGGGTTGCACCGCTTCGATGGCAAAGACTTCAAGGCTGTGCAACTCGGGCCGGATGCAGCGGGCGAATTAGTGTCGGCCATGTACGAGGATGCGGATGGTACATTGTGGTTTGGCACACGAAGTGGAAGCCTGTATCGGAGAGCTGGCGACCGCAGTGAGGTCGTGGCACCGAGTGGCCGGTTGGGTTCCGCGGTCCGCGCGCTGACGCGTGACCACGACGGCAATATGTGGATCGGCACGATGGCCGGCGGCCTGGTGAGACTACGAAACGGGGTGTTCACCGCGCTTGAGAGTAGTCATTTCCCCAGCAACGATCTCGTAGCCTTATACGAGGACAACGAAGGAAGCCTCTGGGTCGGTAGTTTCGGCGGCGGCCTGTCGCGATTGCGGAACGGAAAGTTTGTACCCCTGGGTGAACCCGAAGGTCTGCAAGGTAATGTGACCTGGAGCATAGTTCCGCGCGCCGGCGGTGGTATTTGGGTTGGGACGGACGAGGGTCTTAGCGCCTACGTCGGAAATACGTTTCAGCACATGGCCGAACCCAAGGGATCTGAGCACGTGCGGGTGAAGGCAGTGCTCGAAGATCGTAAAGGCGCCCTCTGGGAGGGTACGGACGGCGCGGGACTGTATCGACACGACCGTGGCCGCGTGACTGCGTTCGGTCGACGTGACGGTCTCTCCAGCAACTCGATCAGGGCTCTTAATGAGGATCGCCAAGGGCGAGTCTGGATAGGTACCAACTCCGGCCTTGACCTCATCGACGGGGACACGGTGACCTCCATGTTGTCCCTGTTGCCCGGGTCGGGCCCCATTTCGATCGACCTTATTCACGAGGATCGCAATGGCGCGCAGTGGGTCGCAACCACTACCGACGGACTGTATGTGATCGACGGTCAAAAGACGCGCCACTTCGGGCTCGCGGACGGCCTACCAGGCAATTGGGTTCTCGCGATCTACGAGGACGAGCGAGGCGTCATGTGGCTCGGAACGACGGACGGCATGGCGGTGTGGCGCGATGGCAAGCTCACCTCGTTGGCCGGTTCTGGGGGGCCGCTGCGGGAAACGATCATGCAGATCCTCGAAGACGATCAGCATCGGATTTGGCTTACAACAAACAAAGGCCTAGCATCGGTTCCACGCGCGAGCTTGGACGCGCTCGCGGCTGGCGGATCGGTCGCGTCAGACATTCACACGTATGATGTCGCGGACGGATTGCGAAGCGCTGAATTCGACGGTGGCAATAGCTCTGCAGGCTGCCGCACGGCCGACGGCCGTCTCTGGTTCCCAAGTATTCGCGGCATCGTCGTGGTAGACCCAGCCCACATTCCGATCAACACCCTTCCACCAAAAGTGTGGATTGAACAAATGAGCGTCGATGCGACGCCAATGCAGTTGATTGACGGCATGGCAGTGGGTCCGGGCCGGCAGCAGTGGGAGTTCCACTACACGGCCCCAAGCCTGATAGCACCGCAGCGCTCGCGTTTCCGTTATCGTCTCGAGGGCTTCGACCGCGACTGGATCGACGCTGGCAGTCGCCGCACGGCCTATTACACGTCACTGCCGCATGGAACTTACACCTTTCATGTCATCGCTAGCAACAACGACGGCGTCTGGAACGACGTCGGCGCGAGCTTTCGCTTCACCCTCAAGCCGCACTTCTATCAAACTATTTGGTTCATTCTGCTGTGCATTCTCGCCGTCCTGGTCGCTGCGGGCGCCGGGTATCGTTGGCGGGTTGGACGCCTTAAGCATCTAGCCGACACTCTCAGCGAGCAAGTAGCCGATCGAACGCGTGATTTGGAATTAGCGAACAAGCAGATGCGGCAGGCGCAAGACACACTGATGACTACGGCGCGTCAAGCCGGCATGGCGGAGATTGCCAACAATGTGCTGCACAATGTCGGCAATGTACTCAATAGCGTCAATGTATCGGCGGCATTGATTGGCAGCAAACTACGGGAATCGAAATCTGCCGGACTGGCCAAGGCCGTCAATTTGATGAATGAGCACGCAGCGCACCTCGGCACATTCATCACCCTGGATGAGAGGGGGAAGGCTCTGCCTGGGTATCTTAATAAGTTAGTGGCCACGCTTGCGCAAGAGAAGCAAGGGATTGCGGAGGAGTTGGATTCCTTGACCAAGAGCGTTGATCACATCAAGGAAATCGTCGCAACGCAACAGTCCTACTCTGGCGTGAGCAGTGTGATCGAATCGGTGCAAGTGAAGGATCTGCTTGAGGATGCACTGCGCATGAATGCCGGCTCTATCGCTCATCATCAAATAGACATCGTAAAAGAATTCGCCGAAGTGCCGTCGATGCTTCTTGATAAGCACCTGATGCTGCAAATCCTGATTAATCTGATCGGCAATGCCAAGCACGCACTCAATGGTGGCTCTCAGCAACCGCATCAAATCAAATTGAAGATGGATGTCGCCGAAGGCAGCGATTCGCCTCGGCTGCGGATCCGCATCGAGGATAACGGCGAGGGGATTGCGCCGGAGAATTTGACGCGCTTATTTGCGCACGGATTTACCACCCGTAAGAATGGTCACGGTTTCGGGCTACATAGTTGTGCCCTGGCAGTGAAAGAGATGAGAGGTAACATCACCGCCTTTAGCGATGGCCTGGGTCAGGGTGCGGCGTTTGTAGTTGAACTTCCAATGAGTCGAGAACCATCATGAGTACCTCCGAGAATCGACGCGTCCTATTCGTTGACGATATGCCGAGCATACACGAGGACTTTCGCAAGATTCTCTGCCCGGCGGTGGCCAATAGCGACCTGGACGCGGATGAAGCGCTTCTGTTCGGCGCCCAAACAGTTGCGAGCTCGCTGCGCTTTGAGATGGATTCTGCCTTCCAGGGGGAAGAGGCGCTCGACAAAGTTCAAGCATCGCTTGGCAAAAACGTTCCGTACGCCATGGCATTTATCGACATGCGCATGCCCCCGGGTTGGGATGGCGTGGAGACCGTAGAGCGCCTGTGGCAGGTGGACCCCCGATTGCAAGTCGTTTTCTGCACGGCTTACTCGGATTACTCGTGGAAGGAAATACTGCAACGGCTCGATGTTCGCGATCGGCTCCTCATTCTCAAAAAGCCCTTTGATCCCATTGAGGTGTATCAGTTCGCCAACGCGCTGACCACGAAATGGCAAATGACCGAGCAGGCGGCGTTTAAAATGGAGCGTCTCGAGCATGCGGTTGAGGAGCGAACGCGCGAACTGTCCAATGCGAACATCATTGTCCAAAACAGCCCCGTAGTTCTCTATCGGCTGCGCGGCGAGCCGTCGTTCCCACTCGTCTATGTTTCTCATAACATTACCAAGCTGGGGCACGATCCGAAAAACTTGCTAGCTTCCCCAAACTGGGCAGAGCAGCTTGTACACCCAGAGGATCTAGCCAAGGTCGGCGAAGCGATGAGAAGTATCTTGAATAAGGATGCAGAAGGGGCCTCGATTGAATTTCGTTTGCGCGCGGGCGACGGAGCGTTTCGCTGGGTGGAGAATCGCTACGTGCCGGTGCGCGACAAAGAGGGACGGCTCATCGAGGTCGAAGGCATCGTCATCGATGTTACCGAGCGCAAGGCGGCCGAAGAGAAAATTACCTTGCTCGCCCGCACCGACGCGCTCACGGGCTTGGCAAACCGTGCGACTTTCACGGAGCGGCTCTCCCAGTCCTTTGCGGCAGCGCAACGCGGCGCCAATCCATTCGCGATTCTCTATCTGGATCTGGATAAGTTCAAGCCGGTCAATGACACCTTCGGCCATCCGGTCGGGGATTTGTTACTGCAGCAGGTGGCGCAGCGCCTCAAGAGCTGCACGCGGGATACTGATCTGGTCGCCCGGCTCGGAGGTGACGAGTTTGCGATTCTTCAGGGCGAGATAAAAGAGCCGGCGAATGCCGGCACGCTGGCAGCAAAGATCCAAAGTGCGCTTGCGCTGCCCTTTTCGATAAACGGCAACGAGATAAACATTTCGGTCAGCATCGGAATCAGCGCCTACCTGCCGGATAGTACAGGGGCGGATGCAATGCTGGTGCAGGCCGATCTTGCGCTTTATCGTTCCAAAGACGAGGGCCGCAACCAATATCATTTCCATTCGGACGACCTGGACCGCGAAGTACTCGATCGCTTCACGCTCGCCGGGGAAATCAAAAGGGCCATCGAACAGAACGAGTTCGAGCTTGAATACCAGCCTCAAGTCGAGCTATCGTCGCAAAACATCGTAGGAATGGAAGGCCTCATCCGATGGAATCACCCGACGCGCGGCCTGCTCGCACCGGGCATCTTCATTCCGATTGCCGAGAAGACCGGTACCATTGTCGCTCTCGGGCACTGGGTGCTCGATCAGGCATGCCGGCAGATGAGCATCTGGCGCGAAGAGAAGCTGACTTTGCCCGTCATCGCGGTCAATCTTTCGCTCTTTCAACTCAAGAGTGGGCAGGAACTGGTGCGCGACGTCACAGAGACGCTCGCCAAGTGGCGCCTTGTGCCCTCGGATCTGGAGTTTGACGTCACCGAAGCAACCTTAGCCCAACTCACTTGGACCCAAAATGAAATTCTCCCGCAGCTGCGCGAGCTCGGCGTGAAGATCGCGATCGATGATTTCGGCAGCGAATATTCCTCGTTCGACTACGTCAGAGCCTATCGCGTAAATCACTTGAAGATCGCTCAATCATTCATCAACCGCTCCACTACCGATGCGGAGAGCGCGGCGACCATCCGCGCGATCGTCAACTTCGCGCGCGATATAGGGATCGGCGTCATCGCGCAGGGCGTGGAGACCGCGCAACAGCACGATCTGCTCACCTTGACCGACGTCACGACACAAGCGCAAGGCTTCCATTTTAGCAAGGCTGTCGGAGCAGAATGCGCGAGCGAGATGCTGCGCCACGGTCGCGTGCGAGTTGCCGGCGAGTCCTCATCCGAGGAGCACGCGGCTCCGGAACTTAGCGGCGCAAAACGGGCGCGCGGCTAACGGCATCGGGGTAACAAGACGTACGGTGTAGCAAAGAGGCGGGACGTATCTTTGAACGTATACAGCGATGGGCTTGGGTGGCGCAACCGTCACGCTCGAACGGCCGACAGTCCGACTTAAGGAGTTACTATGAGCACTCTGGAGAACCGTCGCATCCTGTTGGTTGACGATCAGGCGAGCATCCATGAGGACTTTCGAAAGGTTCTTAGCTCTCCTGCTTCCTCCACCGATCTGGATGCTGACGAGGCGCTTCTTTTTGATCCGCCGAAGAGCGCCGCTCCTTTGGTCCGCTTCGAAATGGATTCCGCCTTCCAGGGAGCCGAAGGGCTCGAGATGGTGCGCGCGGCGCACCTCACCGGTCGTCCCTATGCCATGGCATTCATCGACATGCGGATGCCACCGGGTTGGGATGGGGTCGAGACGGCTGAACGCTTGTGGCTGGAAGAGCCTCGGCTACAGCTCGTATTCTGCACGGCCTACTCCGACACCCCTTGGGCGGAAGTATCGACTCGACTCGATGCGCGCGATCGGCTGCTCATCCTCAAGAAGCCCTTCGACCCGATCGAGGTCCGCCAGTTGGCCAGTGCGCTGACCACGAAATGGCAGATGACCGAGCAAGCGGCTTTCAAAATGAGTAGTTTGGAGGAAGCGGTTGCGGAACGAACCCGGGAGCTGGAACAGAGCCGCGAGATGTTCAGGCTCATGGCCGAAAGCACCAATGCTGTTCCATTTACCCTGGATCTCACGCACGGTTGTTTCACCTACATCGGCGTACAGGGCGTCGCCGCCTCCGGCGTCCCCAAAGACCAGTGGATGCAGCCGGGTGGTTTGGATATCGTGATTCCTCGCGCGACGAACGCGGAAGTTCGGCAGCGCTTCGAGGAGTGCGCGAGCGGCCTGTTTGAATTTGTGACCGCGTTGTCCCTGCGCAACGGTGCTCGCAGCGAAGTGCGTTGGACGGGGACCTGTGAAAGCGTGTCGGGTGCGAAGGTCTTACGCGGCCTGATGCTCGACGTGACCGAGCTGCGGCGTCTTGGCCGCGAACTCGCCGCGGCACAAAAGCTTGAATCCGTAGGGCGCCTGGCGGCGGGAGTCGCTCATGAGATCAACACACCAGTGCAGTTCGTCTCGGACAATGTGCACTTCATGCGCACGTCCATGACTGAAATGGCCGCGGTCATTCAAGCCTATAGGATTCTCAAAAATGCGACAAGAACCTCGGGCGATGTGGCAGCGACGGTGCAGCTTGCTGAGGACGCCGAAAAGGCCGCAGACCTCGACTACATCCTAGACAATGTGCCTGGAGCCCTTGATAGCTCCATCGAAGGTCTCGATCGAATCGCGACGATCGTGCGCTCAATGAAAGAATTCGCGTATCCCGACCAAGCGCATAAGACGCTGGCCGATTTGAATCAAGCGATTCGCAGTACCCTCATCGTTGCTCACAACGAATACAAGTACATCGCGGAGTTAAGCACAGAGTTCGGCGAGCTGCCGTTGGTACCGTGCTATCTGGGCGAGATCAATCAAGTGGTCCTCAATTTGTTGGTGAATGCTTCACATGCGATATCCGATGTCGTCAAAGACAGCGGTAGTTTTGGCAAACTCATGGTGCGTACCCGTCTCGACGGCGATGTAGTGGAGATTTCGGTGGGCGATAGCGGCACTGGCATACCCGAAACCGCCCGTGATAAGATTTTCGATCCGTTTTTTACCACAAAGGAGGTGGGCAAGGGGACTGGTCAAGGTCTGGCGATCGCGCGTAGCGTCATCGTCAACAAACACGGCGGAACGCTGCGCTTTGAAACCGAGTGCGGCGTGGGCACTACATTTTTCATTCGACTGCCCGTCGATGCGCCCACCGCCGATGCGCTGCAGGTTGTGGTGTAATGTTACATCCTATTCGTCGATGACGAGGTGAGCGTGCGCGAGACAATGCGACTCTCAAGCATTGCTGACGGTATCAGTGTGGCGGAGCCCTTTCGCGTCAGCGTGTCGTCATGACCGCAAGGGGCGGTACGCACCCGCGCGCTCGGATCCTTTGTGTGGATGATGAGGTTGAGGCGCTGCGCGGTCTTAAGCTGCAGCTGGGGAGGCGCTACGAGGTGCTGACCGCGAGCAGCGGCACGGCCGCGCTCGAGCAGCTCGCGCAAGACCCCCGGGTCGAGGTGATCATTTCCGATATGCGCATGCCGGGCTTGAGCGGAGCAGAATTCTTAAGTCAATCGCGCGCGTTCGCGCCCGAGGCGCAACGGATCCTACTCACCGGACAGACGGACTTGGCCTCCGCCATCGCAGCCATCAACGAGGGACAGATCTTTCGCTTTCTGTCCAAGCCATGCCCGCCCGCTGAGCTGATGAGCGCCATTGAGGCCGCATTGGAACGCCATCGCTCGCGCGCATTGGAGCACACCGCGATTCGGCGCAAGGTGGAACAGCGCCAATTGCAGATCGACCCCCTCACTGAGCTCGCCAGTAGACTGCAGCTGATGGGGGTACTTGAGGCCGCGGCCTATGAAGCGACCGAATCAGCGGGCACCTTGGTCGCATATTTCATCGCGATCGATGGATCCGATCAGCCGCTCGCAATCCGAGATGCGCCTTGGGGGGACGAACTGGCCAAAATCATGGCGGAGCGCCTAAGACAGCAGTGTTCCAGCGCGATGATGGTCGCGTGCTGGGGCATTGAGCAGTTTGTGGTGATTGTGTTGAGTGCCGGCACGAGTGACTTGGACCTCAGTGCCTTTGGCGAGGAACTGTTAGGCGTAGTTACCGCACCGATTACCGTCGATAACGAGTACATTGCGGTCACGGCCAGCATCGGAATAGCTCGGCTTGCGGACCGAGCAGAATGGGAAAAGCTCATTCAACAGGCGGCTGCGGCGGCGCGCGAGGCGGGGCGCGAGGCGGGGCAGCGGGTCTGTTTGTATCGACCCGATGTGGCGCTACCGAGCGAAAAGCACCGCGAGCTCCTCCGCGCTCTGCGGGAGACGCTCGTTCAAGACGGTCTTCATCTGCACTATCAGCCGATCGTGGACGTGAAGGAAGGTCGTGTGCGTGCGCTGGAATGTCTCGCGCGCTGGGAGCACGGAACATTAGGCGACATCGGCCCAGCGACGTTCATTCCCCTGGCGGAACAACATGGTGAGATCGTGCGGCTTGGTCAGTGGGCCTTGTGGCGCGCTTGCCATGAAGGCGGCCAAATCAGGGGTGATGGTCGCCTGGAAGTAGCGGTAAACGTATCGGCCAAGCAACTCAAGGATAAGAGCTTCCTGTCGCATCTGGAGAAATGCCTGTCGCATAGCGGCCTGCCGCCGGAATCCTTGGAACTGGAGCTCACAGAATCAGCACTGGCGAGCGATATGGAGCATCTGCGCGACGTCCTCGAGCAGATCCGTCGGCTTAAGGTGCGCATTGCCGTGGATGATTTCGGTACCGGCTATTCATCGTTGTCCTATTTAAGCCGCTTGCCCATTGACGTGATCAAAGTCGACCAAGCGTTCATCCGCGATTTTAACCAGGGCGGTAAGACAATAATCAAAGCAGCCCTGACCATAGCCGGCGATTTTGGCCAGGAGGTCATCATCGAAGGCGTCGAGACGGCGGAAATGCTGCAGCAGGTGCGCGATTTGGGCGCCACGTTAATCCAGGGATACTGGTTTGCAAAGCCGATGCCTGCCGGACAGGTGCCTGACTGGCTGTCCGCCTTTGAAGGTCGCTCTGAGCATAGAGAGACGGCGCTCATGCACAAGCACAAGTAACGTGAGGCGCAATATGGAAATGGAGACGGATTTCTCATCCATCCACAATGGACATGAGCGGCGGGTCTACGAGCAGGTACTTGGAGTCGCCGCTCGTTATCCTACTGTGGCAAAGGATCCGGAATTGCTCGCTGACGCAGCTTGTGGCTCTCAACTCGCTGAAACCGCATTACATTCGTCACTCTATCGATATGCAGTTTTATCTCTCAGATGCTGAACGCACTCAGGATGAAACAGCGATCGCCGCGGCCGTCAACTCTGCGTTACGGCACATCCAGTCGCGCTCGTCGACGGCCGGCGCATAGGCCCGACGGGCTTGATTTCAGCGGATCAGCGTTGTTCGTCAACTCGATACGGCGCGCGCTCGGCAGATCGAGGACACCTTGCAGGAGTTTGCCGATTGCATTTTGTCTAAGCGACAGCATGCCGCCCTTTATCGGCGAGTTGTGCACCGCGACAAATCACGCCGACACCCGGACTCGGAAGGGTTCGACCACGCCGACACCATCAGCAATGCTCGATAACCTTACAATCAGCGTGCGAGTAATCTCTTGGCCGGCGGGCACCAAACGGATTCCTTTCGGGCTCACGAGGTCCTCCTCGAGGATCATACCCAGCGCCAAATCCTTTAACCGGACTTGGCGAATGCTAAGTCCCTGGTTAGCGACTTTGAGCGAAAGCAGCGGCTTGATGATTGCCTGAGGCAATCCGGGTTTCGATGCCTTTAGCGCCGCGGCTGCGCTTTCGCGAGTTGCGCCACGCGAAATCAGGCGATCAAATTCAGATGCTGTCTGTAGCAGGAGTTCACCTGCGCTCCGGACATCCCATTGGCTGATATTGTCGGGCTTTCCCGTGCAATTGGGCTGCCCGAATTGAGCGGTGACAATCGCGGCAACTTCATCCAGCCGCGGAATGGCCGCAAGGAGTTTGCCCGCCACTTCGGGATGCGATTCGAATAAGCCCTTCTCCTCATCGGTTAGGGCTTGAGAAGCCTCGACCTTCGACAATATTTCCTGGGGCAGCGTCACACAACCGATTTGCGACACATGTGCCGCCAAACCCCATTGCCACTGGGCCGGCAGCGACAGCGCCGCGGCGAGTTCAACCACATAGCGCTGCAATCGGGAGGCGCGGCTCGAAGCGGCTGGGCTTACCATGCCCAGAATCTCGATGAGCATTTTAACCGCACCACTTAAGGTTTGTTCCAACAGCACCTTCTCCGCGCTAATCAGGCGATGCTGCCTCAGGCCATCCTCGACTGCGGCCAGGAGCTTCTCCGTCGGGCAGGGTTTACTTAAGAACCGATAGATATGACCGTCGTTGACGGCCGCGATCGTTGCCTCGAGATCTGCCTGCCCACTCAAGATCATCCGCACGGTGTCCGGCTCTTGTTCGCGCACTTTCGTCAAGAATTGCGCCCCATTCATGTTGGGCATGCGCATGTCGGAAACGACGAGGGCGAAGGGACCGGATTCGCGCAAGAGACGCAGCCCGTCGGCTCCGCTCGTGGCCGTTTGCAGCGTGATGTGTTTGCGCAAGCTCCGCTGAATGCCGTCGAGCACGTTTTGCTCGTCATCGACAAACAGAACGCGTTCGCTTGCGGGGCTGGTTGCGCTCACTGGTTTTGCCTGGTGCTTTCCTGATCAATCTGGGGGATTTCCAATAGATCTACCGCCGTTGACCACTGCGACAAATGATCGGTCAGGCCAAGTGGCTCCAATAGTCCTGGTTCAATTCCAAATTCTCCAGCCTCCGAATTTCCATCGAGTTCCCTGTGAACCAATCGATCTGCAACGTGCACGATTGTGGTCAAGTCGAAACCGGTGTCGGCCCGTTGACTCGGTGTGTGATGCTGCGCGACGGCTGCAACAATATGGCTCGGAAATCCCCACAAGCCCAGTAAATAGGCGCCGACTTCGGCGTGATGTTTATCGACTTGCATCATCGTGTCTGCGCTTGAACTCGATTCGGTTCTACTCGCGAAGACGACTCGGCCCACGTCGTGCAACATGCCTGTCAAAAACGACTCATCGACGCGAGGAGCGGGAAGCCGCTCGTGGTTCGCAATCGCTCGTGCCGCGATGGCGGTCCTCCAACTGTGTGACCAAAGAGCTTCCGTGGCATTTGAGCCACCACTTTGAAACAGTCCGTGTCCTAACACCAGCGCGCTGAGCGTATCCAATCCCAAAAAGGCGACTGCACGATCGACGCTCGTGACGAGCCGACGGGCGCCGAAGAACGCCGAATTAACCAGTTTCATGATATTGGCCGTCATGGCTACATCGCGGCTAATAATGTGCGCCGCTTCCGTCACGGTGGCGCTCGGTTGCTTCAGGCAGCTTGAAATTTCTTGAAACGCTTTTGGAAAGCTTGGAAGTGTGCCGACGTTGCCCACCATCAGGGCGATCTCATCGCTCGAGAGCAATCGTCTCATTAATTGGGTTTGGGCGATTGCGGTCTTCAAGACTTCACTCTCGCCCGGCTTTGCGATGTATTGGTGCGCAGTGCCCACCAGGCGCATGATGGCCCCGGGCTCTGCGTAACCGGACAAGACCAAACGCACGGTCTGCGGATAGAGGCTCTTGACCTCAGCAAGTAGCTGCCAGCCGTCCATGCCGGGCATGCGCATATCGGTCACAATGACGTCCGCGGGATTTCTGGCAAGACACTTAAGTGCCTCGGGGCCGCTCGAGACGAACTCCATATCCCATTCTTTTCTCATGCCATGCATGGCGCGGCGCATCGCCTCAATGACGTTGGGTTCATCGTCGACAAAGACGATCCGGATCATGGCGTAATCGCCTCGAGGCAAACCTTATGCCGCGACAGCATCGGTTGCCTCCAACGGTAGTCGCAACACAAACGTGGTACCTGATCCAGGAGCCGTCTCTACGGAGATGGTGCCATGGTGCTTTTTCACGATCACATCGTGTGCGATCGCCAAGCCTTGCCCAGTTCCCTTGCCAACCCCCTTGGTGGTAAAAAAGGGATCGAAAATCCGGTCGCGAATTGCGGGGGGCATGCCACAGCCGCTGTCTTTGATGCGAATCTCAGCCCAATCCTGGTGCTTGCGAGTTGAGACCGTGATGACCCCTTTTGCTCCGGCCGTTGCAGTGTTGGCTGCGCCGATTGCATGGGCCGCATTGACCAAGATATTTAAGACCACCTGGTTGAACGCGCCGGGCATGACCGGAACAAACGGGAGGTCCGCCGCGAGGTCGGTGACTACATCCGCGACGTACTTCCACTCATTGGTGGCGACCGTGATAGTGCTTAAGATCGCTCGATTGAGGTCGTGTGGCGCCTTCTCCGTAGCGGGGTGAGAAAATTCTTTCATGGCACCGACGATTCTGGAGATCCTCTCAACTCCGTCCAGTGATTGCACGATTGCCTTAGGCACCTCCTCGCGCAAGTAGGCCATGTCCACTGCCGCGAAAAGCGCTTCGAGTTCTTTGGCCGAAATCATTGCGGTGTCTTGGGTAGCGCCCAGTTTCAGCAAGCGATCGACGGCCCCCAGCATTTCCCCCACGGATTCCTGTAAGAAGCGAATGTTGTCGCCAATAAACTGAGCCGGCGTATTGATTTCATGCGCGATACCTGCCGCGAGTTGCCCGATCGACTCCAGCTTTTGGGCGTTCGCCAATTCGCGCTCTAGCTTCTTCTTTTCGGTGACATCTTGGGTGATGGCGACAGCTCCCAGACACTCGCCATTTTGGCCGGTGAGGCGGCGCGCGCTGCCGAGCGTCGTCCGAACTGTGCCGCCGGATTGAGCAATGAGAAGTTCGACATTTGTCACATTCTCTCCGCGCAACGCACGCGCCAACGGCCGTTCCTGGTGCGGTACCGGTGTCTTCCCGCCGGGTAGGAACATTTCAACGGCTAGATCGGGTGTGCAGCCTGCTGAGTCGTCCGGCGTCCTCAGCTCAAAGAGTTGTGCCGCCGCCGGGTTGTGCAGAAACACGCGACCTTCCACATCGCAAGCCCGGATTGCGACCGGAAGGTCGGCAATGACGGCTTGAAGCAACCGTTGGTTTTGCAATAACTCGGCTGCGAG
>Ga0265760_10000268_pt1 | contig 14061 bp, 8 predicted proteins | sample NZIome_2_FD_200831 | JGI IMG/M metagenome (GOLD analysis project Ga0265760, IMG submission 200831) | Metatranscriptome of rhizosphere microbial communities from Maridalen valley, Oslo, Norway - NZI1 (Metagenome Metatranscriptome) | ecosystem: Host-associated > Plants > Roots > Rhizosphere > Soil...
ACCTCAGCCGCGGTCTCGGTCCGCTCTGCGGGTTTCTTTTTGGCTGGATGAGTTCGTTTCTTGATCGGCCTGTGGCGATGGCGGCACTTGGAGCAGGATTCGTACGACTGGTCGGATTTTTGTTCCCGGTTGTGAGCCTACCACTCTTCCGCAGCCACCTTGGAAGTTACGACTTCACCTTCACCCTGGCGCAGCCGCTTGCGGCGCTGGTGGTGCTGGCGGTGACCGCCATCAATTACCTGAACGTGCGGACGGGCGGCGCGATTCAGGTGCTGCTGACCTGCCTGAAAGTCGGAACGATCGTGATTATCGTGGTCGCCGGCGTTATCTTCGGAAAACACAATGTGCTCGAAGCCGCCCCAGCGGTCGCGCCTTTGGCTGGGGGAACGGCGGGTTGGGGCACGACGGTTTGGGGAATGATGAGCTGGGCAAGTGTCGGCGCCGTGTTGACTGCGCTGGTTCCGGCCATGTGGGCCTATAACGGTTTCAATGACCTCGGCGACCTGGGCGAGGAAGTAATGCATCCGCAAAGGAACATTCCTCTGGCCATTATTCTGGGCCTGCTCACGGTTGGCGCCCTCTACCTGTCGGCGAACGTGGTGTATTTCCACACTTTGACCTTCGCCCAGATTGCTTCTTCCCCGCACGTGGCGTCCGATGTGGTGCGCTCATTCGCCGGTTCCCGCGGAGCGGCATGGCTCACCATCGCGATGGCCATCTCCGCACTGGGAGCGCTTCACGTCGTGGTGATGACGGGGGCGCGCATTCCGTATGCGATGGCGCGCGACGGTGTCTTCTTTCAGTTTGCGACGCGGATTCAGCCTTCGTTTCACACACCAAGTGGGGCGTTGATTTTTCTGGGCTCCGTGGCGGCGCTGCTGGCATTGACTGGGACGTTTGAAGAACTCTATTCGCTCTTTGTGTTTGCGGTCTGGATTTTTTTCGCGCTGACCGCGATCGCGCTGCTTCGTCTGCGCAGAATCGAACCCAACCTTACCCGGCCTTACCGCGCGTGGGGTTATCCATGGACGCCGCTCATTTTCTTATTTGCTGCGCTCGCTCTGACCCTCAACTTGTGGATGGTCCGTCCCGTGCGTTCTTCGCTAGGCCTGGCAGTGATCATCGCCGGCATTCCATTTTTCTACCGCTGGCAACGGGCGACTCGCGCCTCCACCCCACCAGCAGCTTCGTTGTGAGGGCCGGCAGCGGTGCCTCCCTACGGAGCGCTATGACCGGCACACTGCAACACACCCAGATAAGCGCTCCATGGACCTACAGCGTCACGATACTGATGCGCCATCACCCGGGATAGTTGATGCAAATGCGTTAGGTCGTGAACCACCCACGTCGCCAGAAGTTCCCCCAGCGTGACCGCTCCCAGCGCTGGATGCTTCCCTCTCCGCTTCAAATCTTCCGGCTGTAGATTCAATGCCTGCAGCGCAGCCAGACTTTCCCCACGCCGGCGGGCGAAATCGTCGAGAAGCTGGTCTAACGATTTACCTTGCCCCTCCTTCAACTGCGCAAAGCGGTCAAAGGGCTCAAAAGGCCGCGCTTCCCCGCTCTCGAGTATGACCCGCACTCTCGGCATCCAGTCCGTGCGTTCCCCAACGATCAGGTGGCCCATAATGTCGAACGCGCTCCAGGTATCTTTTCCTTGGTGGTTGTGTCCTTCGTTGCGGCGGACCCAGATGTTCGGCAAGCCGCGCAACAGCGCATTCAGGGTTGCAGGGGTGCGGGTGAGAAGTGCGATGGCCTCAGCCAAGCTGATTTCGTTTAAGGTTGCCATGCTTACCTAGATGCATGCCTGACGCGATGGACTCAACGGTCAATTACGACGAAGCGAACTGGGTTGGGAAGCATTCGGCTTTCGCGCCGCGCCTTTTCGCGCTTCCCCTCGTCTACTGACTGGCGGAAGGACCTGCGGAGACGCCGAAGGTCTCTGGCGGGTCAAAGAAACTCTGGTGCCACAACGCAGCGTCTGACAGGGTCCCCGCCTTCCACTGCTGAAGAACTGGAAGCGTGACCGCGATCATGCCGCCATCCGCGGAATCGAAGATCAGCACAACTCCTTCAACGCTCCCGGAGTTCTTGGCAAGATCCGCATAGCGTTGTTCGAGCAGGTTTTTTGCAAATTCCAGTTTTTCCTGCGTAGTGCTGTTCTTTGCGTTCTCATCAATCTTCTCGACCGATAAGATTTTTACGCTCTTCCCGCGCAGCGGTCCCCAATCGCCGGGGAATGTAGAAGTCTCTTCGCGGGCTACATGGAACAAGTCCGCGGTCGCGGGCGCCGCTCCGGGTTTTGCATCCACGTCGGGAATCTCACCCGGCATTTCGAGGCTGTTTCGCCACACCCATCCTCGGGATAAACCGGAAACCCGTACGTGCACCCAGTCTGCATTGAAGTCGAGCATCTCGAACTCATCGTGTTCACTGGCCAGAAACAACGTCTTGGCCTTCAAACTTGGGGCATCGACCACGGCCGTACCCGATTTTTTCACGGCCACAAGATTCTTGGGGTGCGCCTGGTTCTTAAGGATTTCCTCCAGACTCTCCGCCTCGGCCTTCAACCCTGCAGGGTCACCTGTCGCCACCGGAGCGGGCGCTGCGGGCACATCAGCCGTCCGGGCAGCGAGACCCTGCGCCACGGAGGAAGGAAATGTTCCGGCCGTCTCCGGCAATCGTGGCGTCGGTGCAGAGGGCGCGGAATCCGCAGGCGGAGGCTGAACGATTGGCTTTGGGGAGGAGGGACGCGGCGCAGAGACGGCTGGCGATCGAGGGGGAGGTAGGGATGCCGCAGCCACCGGAGAGTTCGCTGCCGTCGTTGATGGTGCCATGGCTGGGGTTGCCGCCGTTGTGGTCGCCGCCGTTGGCGCTGGCGTTGTTGGAGCTGCCCTGGCTGGCGTCGCCGTTGTTGGTGTTGGCGTTGCTGCCGGTCCAGCTGCTGCCCGCTTGCCGAGTTCCTCCGCTAACTCATCGAGCAGGTCCGCTTCCAAGCGGCCGTTGGAAGGTAACAACTGATAGCCAGAACGTGAAGCAATCGGATCCGGGTACCAGGCGGTCACCTTGGTGGACACACGCACGACCGACCCTCCGGAGGCCGTAGCGCTCACCTCGACCGTGGACTGGAAATAGCCACGCTGGTAGCGGTCAAGCGGTCGATCGCCCGGAAGGGCGAACCCATCCAGCACCGGAAGGCGGCCCGCGAGTGAAAACGGCATGTCTTTCAAGGCCTTTTCGACGGTTGCTTTCGATTCCGCGAAACTGCGCTCATAACCGCTGCCCTGCGCTCTGCCGCGTTCGACGAGCAGGGTAACAACCATGATCCCCAAGAGCGTACAAACAAATCCTTGCCACCATCGTCGGCGCACCATGCGTCGGCACAGCATGCCTCGGCAAACCATGGATTCACGCCTCATGGCAACGACTCCAGTGAGTCGCGGAAAACCCAGCCATGCTGTCCATCTCGCGTTTCCACGCCGTACCAGTATGGAGTCGAGATCAGGATCAGAACCTCTGTGCCCGTCGTCAGCGCGCTCAGGGTGCTCGCGGTATGAAAGGGCGCCGACTTGAGCGGAGCGCCAGGAGATTTCACCAGCCGCTCGATCTGCCGGCGCAGATCCTGCACGTGTTGCTCCAGGCTCACACCAGATGCGACCTCGCCGGACACGCTTTGGCTCGATACGCTTTGACCCGAGACACTGCTCACCGCAGCGGATTGAAGCGCGGAGTTTGGCGGCGGTGTTGGATTCGAAGTCCGCGGTTCACTGGTGGGACCGTCATTTGCAACCCCAGCCGGAGCGGCCCGCGTCGACGCCACCTCAGCAGGAGCCGGTGCGGGCGGGGGTGCAACGGCAGGTACAGCAGGAGGTGCCGCCGCGGACGTACTCTCGTTCATTGCTTGAGGCTGTTTCTTGGACCGCTGACTCTGAAGCTCCTTTTCCGCTTCGATCGTCTGCTGCTTCATGAGCTCGATGGAGTCGAGGTGGTCCTTGATGTCCTTATATTCACTGCCTTCCACCGAGCCGTTTGAAGCATGCACCGTGTGGCGGAAGTCCTCGACGAAGACCGCGTCGATACGCAACACCGTGTTCTTGTCGCCCTGAGGCTGAAGAACGTAGCGCACAGCCAGCGTCCCCACGTCGCCGCCATCCTTAAAGTTTCGGGGGTCGAGCGCTTGCAGCCTGACCTTATAGAGAACCTTGCCGCCTCCGGTCCAGGGCGGAAATGCGTGCGTGGAATCGGCGGCCTTGGCGCCGGCGACGTACTCGTCTTTGTTGTATTCCTTGGTGCCCCGGATGATGCCGTTCTGCGTCACATCTTGTACAACCTGCTCGACTTCCGCCTCGGTAAAAGGGACGTTCACGATCAATCCCTCGCCGTAGGAAAGCTTGTCCTTCTCGCGGGCTTGAAGGAAAGGCGCGACGGTGGTCAACAAGACGACTGTCGCCAAGAGAAACAGCGGGGACACGGTCGACCGATGCAACTTGCTATTGAGCTTCTCCATTTTTCGCGGAAGGAGTCTTCGCGGAACGAGTTTTCGCGGAACGAGTTTACCGGCGACCGGCTTACCCACGATGAGTTGACCCAGGATCGTCCTCCTAACTGTCAAGCCCCTCTTACTCTCACGACCCGCGCGGCTAACCCGTGCTTCCACGGAGCCTGCGCCGTGCAGCCACACAATACTCTCAGCTGAGAGCGGGGAGGCTGTCAACCGGTAGGACCCTCTGGGTCGAAAATGACGACCAAGGTTCATAACCGTGGGTCGTCTGACTGGGTCATGTTGCTGATGATGTTATTAACGCCCAGCGTTGCTTGTTTCACCGTGGTAAACGCCGGGCAGACCTGGCACGCCCTTTCTCCTGGATTCGTCCGCGGCCCAGACAAGCGGTATATACTTTGGACGCTTGCGTTTCATTCGACGCGCGTTGGGGCTTTTCGATCTGGCTCCCAACTTGGCTACTCATGCAAAACTGGAATCCGCGGTTCGATCCCCAGGATCGGGCGAAGTCGACTCACTCGCCGGGCGTTGGCGTTCCCGCGAAAGGTGATAGTTCCGGCTCCGACCTTCCGCCAGACCTCGGCGCGACTTTAGTCGACTTTCCCCAAGCGTCTTCGGATCCCGATGCCACCCTGGTCGACGGTGATGCGCCGTTCGCCGTCCCCACTCCGCCGCCTCGTTCGCCTAGCCCCGCGCCCGCACGTCCTCGGATGGTTGCGCCCGCTCTGCAGCCCGGCGATGTGCTGGGCGGCCGCTACGAAATCCTGCAACTGCTCGGCGAAGGCGGGATGGGTGCAGTCTACAAGGCCATGGACCGGGAGCTCGATCGTCCCGTGGCTCTCAAGCTGATCCGCCCGGAACTGGCAGCCAATTCCTCGATTCTGGCGCGATTCAAGCAAGAGCTGCTGCTGGCTCACCAGGTCACGCACAAGAACGTGATCCGTATTTATGATCTTGGCGACGCCGATGGTGTGAAGTTCATCACCATGGAATTCGTCGAAGGCCAGGATTTGCGCAGTCTCATCCAGGAGAAGAAAAAGTTTTCCCCGGAAGACGCGGTGGAGATCACGCAACAAATCTGCCGTGCGCTCGAAGCTACCCACAGCGTGGGGGTGATCCACCGGGATCTGAAACCGCAAAACATTATGCGCGATCAAACCGGCCGGATTCTGCTGATGGATTTCGGCTTGGCGCGCACGCTGGCCGGCGAAGGCATGACCCAGACCGGAGCTTTGGTGGGGACCATGGAATATATGTCGCCGGAGCAGGCCCTGGCCAAGGAGTTGGACCAGCGTTCCGACCTTTTCACTCTGGGCCTGATTCTCTACGAGCTATTGACTGGCGTGACGCCGTTTAAGGCGGAGAGCGTTGTCGCGAGTTTGATCAGGCGCACGCAGGAACGGGCGGTTCCAGTCGCCGATCATGATGGGGCGATTCCGCGACCGCTTAGTAATGTCGTGAGCAAATGTTTGGAGCGTGATCCCAACCTACGCTACGCGAGCGCCGCCGAGTTGCTGTTGGATCTCGAGGCCTGGCAGAGCAATCGCGCCGCCGCAACGCTGGGCTTCCAACCCGCCGTGGAGCCCTGGGCGCGGACTGTTCACTGGCCGCTCGTGACTGGGATTGCCACAGTAGTCGTGCTGGCGATTGTCGGCTACGTGTTTCGCGGTGCGCTGTTTTCGTCAGCCAAGAAAACTTCTGCTGCCCCCGCACTCTCGCTGGCGGTGATTCCCTTCCATAATGCATCGGGCGATCAGTCGTGGGACTGGCTGGGCCCGAGTCTTGCCGATATGTTGAGCACGGATGTTGGGCAATCCACGCACTTGCGATCCGTTTCTTCTGACCGTGTGCAGCAGGTTTTTCACGATTTGCGAATCGCGCCGAATTCCGTGGTGGATTCCTCTACTCTCGGCCGGGTTGCCGAATTCACCAATGCCGACACTCTGGTTTGGGGACAATACACCAAGCTGGGTGATCAGATTCGCATTGACGCCACGCTGCAGGATCGACGACACAATCGCACGATCCAGGTAAAGGCGGAAGCGGCCAATCAACAGGACCTGTCTCCGGCAGTCGACCGGTTGGCGGGAATGATCCGGCAAAACCTGGCCTTGTCTTCCGATCTGGTCAAGGAACTGCAGGCCCAATCTTTCAAGCCGACTTCGACTTCCGCGGACGCTCTGCGTGACTACAATCAGGGTCTCCAGCTATTGCGCCAGGGAAATAATCTCGAGGCCCAGAAGCAGCTTGAGGCGGCAACCAAAGAAGATCCGCAATTTGCGGACGCCTATTCGCGGCTGGGCGAAGCTGATTCTGCGCTCGGACACGACGCAGAAGCCGAGCAGTCGGCGCGCCGCGCGGTTGATTTGAGCCAGAATCTTCCGTTGGCGCAGCGCTACTTCATAGAAGCCAGTCTGTCGCGGGTTTCCAAAGACAACCCGAAGGCGATCGCAGCCTACGAAAATCTGGCCAAGAGTTTCCCAGATAATCTCGATGTGGAGTTCGCGCTGGGACGCCTGTACGAAGATGCGGGCGACCTGGACAAGGCGCGATTCTATTATGCGAACGTGCTGAAGGCCGACGGCAAGAATCTCGACGCACTTCTCTCGATGGGACGGGTAGAAATTAAGGCGGGCAATCCGCAGAAGGGACTGGATCCGCTCGATCAAGCACGGCATATCGCGATCGATCTCGACAACCAGGAGCAGCAGGCCCTCATCCTTCAGGCCACTGGCATTGCATACAAATTGATGAACAAGCCGGCCGAGGCCTTACGCAATTATGAGGACTCGATGGCGATCAACCAGCGACTAGGGCAAGAACGCGGAGTCGCAGCCAGCCTGGCGGAAATTGCGCAGGTGCAACTTTCGCTGGGGAAACCGGATGCCGCCATGTCGGCCTACAACAATGCCCTCAAGATCCGGCAGGAGATTGGCGCGAAGAAGGATGCGGGCGACACGCTCATCGACCTTGGCGACCTTTACCTCGAACGTGGCCAGCCCGATAAAGCGCTGCAAATGTTCAAGGAATCGCTGCAAATTCAACGCGATGTCGGCGACGATACCTACCAGGCCTTGTGTCTGAGCAACATCGGCACCGCGTATTTGCAAAAAGGAGAGACCGAGGACGGTCTTACCTATTTACAGCAGGCGTTGCAAATTCGCGAAAAACTGAATGTGCCGGGAGACATCGCCGAAACGCTGCAACACCTGGGAAGCGCTTACGGCAGCCTGGGACAGTACGATCAGGCGATGACTTCCTACATGCGAAGCCTGGATTTGTATCGCAAAGTCGGCGACAACCAGGGTGCGGCGGTCGTCTCCCACAGTATGGGCTTAATTTTTGAGCATCAAGGACGGTTAGCGCCGGCCGTCGATGCGCTGCAGGATGCGGTCAAGGCATTTCAGGCTGTGGGCGACCGAAGCAGCGTGACGGCCGATGCGTTGAACGACCTGGCGGATGCACTGGCGCAATCCGGACGAGGACACGAATCAGGAAAACTGCTGGAAGAATCCAAAGGGCTGGCTCGCGACCTGAAGAACGATTCGCTTCAGGCTGGCGTCCTGAACACGCAGGGCGATGTTCGGTTCTACCAGGGCGACCTCAAGTCCGCGAAGGATTTTTATCAGCAGGCGCTGGGTTTGGCGGGACGTGCATCGGACAAGGACGCGCTTCTAACCTCAAGAATGAATCTGGCTCAGGTTGCGATCACCGAGGGAGGTTCTCATTCGGCGATCTCTCACTCGACGATGAACGATCTGCGAAGTCTGGTGCGGCAGGCCGATGCTCAGGGCAGTAAATACATTTCCGTCGCCTGCTCTGTACTCATGGCGGAGGCCATGATGACGGACAAAGATTATTCGCATGCGCGCCAGGAGCTCCAGCGCAGCCTTGCCAGGAGTGAAAAACTTGGATTGCGCCTGGAGAGCGCCCGGATTCACTACCTGCTAGGAACGTCGCTGCGACTTTCTGGAAGCGCAAGCGAAGCCGCGGCGCAATACCGTGAGGCTCGGAACCTGCTCGATGAGATCCGCAAAGAGCAGGGTGCGGAGCACGTCATCGAACGCTACGATCTGAAACCCATCTACGCTGAAGCTTCCCGGTTCGCGCCGCAGAGTTGAGCACCGCTGTCGTGTTGTCGAGCCGCCGTCTTGCCGCCGGAGCCTAGCCTACTTCTTCACAACGTTCGCCGTCATCGGGACTTGCTGTGGGCTTCCCCCAGCACTGTCGGTGACCAGCAGAGTCGCATCGTGCACCCCGAGATCGTCGGCATAGAAACTGACAACGATGTCGCAGCTCTTGCCGGGATTTAAATATTCGCTGCACAAGCTCAGCAAGCCGAAGTCATCCGAATCTGATCCTGATCCGAGCTTGATCGAGACACCTGTGATCTTCAACGGCGCACTGCCAGGGTTGGAAACAGTTTCCAACAAAAACACCAGGTTCCCGTGCTTTACGTTCCCGAAATTCAAGCGGCTGGGTGAGAGGCCGATCATCGGCTGGGTCACCAGCAACGTGACCTGCGCTGTTGCCGAGTTGTAGTCCGCAGCATTGGTCGGTGTGAAGGCCACTGCCAGGGTTTGGCTTCCCGCTGGCAACACGATGCCCGCCGGGGGCGTGTACACAAACGTTCCTGGCACGTTGGCGGTGGCGTCGAGTTGAGCGGAGCTTAGGGCAGTCCCGTAAGGGATTGGCGAGGGCGTGACCCAGGAAATCACTGAGGCCGCTTTGTTCACCAGCAACGTCGCGGTCGCGATCGCCGTGGAGTAGTCAGTGGAATCGGTAGGCATGAATGTAGCCGATAAGGTCTGCGTGCCGGCGTTCAACACCCTCCCTGCTGCGGGATTGTAGACGAACGTGCCTGCCACGTTGGAGGCAGCATTCAACTGCGCAGCGCTTAGGGCCGTCCCGTAGATGATTGGAGCTGGAGTCGCCCAGGTGATCGTCGGCGCGGCCTGGTTGACCACCAGAACCACGGTACCCGTCGCGGTGGTGTAGTCGGAGTTGTCGGTCGGCGTGAAACTCACCGACAGTGTGTGTGTCCCCGCCGTCAGCACATTTCCAGCGGCCGGTGTATACGTGAATGCGCCCGCCACGCTGGCCGTCGCGGTGAGTTGTGTCGCGCTCAATGCCGTCCCGTAAGTAATTGCGGCGGGCGTCGACCATGTGAGCGTGGGTGTAGCCTGCCCCACGGTGTAGGTCACAGAGCTTGGTACACTCTGGTTGCCTACTGCATCCTGCGCATTGACCGTGAAGGTGTGCGAACCCACCGAACCACTCGCCGGACTGCTGAGCGAACCGGTGTTACCCGCCGCGGGGATAGTCGCGGTGCCCGATGGTCCGCAGAGCACGACGCCGGAGCCTCCATCCGTACAGCTATAGTTTGCAGTCACCGACTGGCCGAAAAGCGGCGACGATGGCGAAATCGTCGGCCCCATGATCACCGGCGCTTTCTTGTCCACTTCAAACGGACCAAACGGACCTTGGGGAGCAGAGGTGTTGCCGGCAACATCCTGCACCGTGACAGCCGCTATCGAAGCGGCGTTCGTTTCCGTTCCCCCGGGCACGCTGGTCGTAACGTTGAACGATGCCGGGCCAACCAATCCTGAGCCGCCTGGGTTGTCGGTCGCGGTACAGGCAACGATGACATCGGTGGCTTGCCACGCAGGAGCGGGCGGGGTGCAGCTCACCGTGGGCGCAAGCGTATCGACTTGAATCGTAATCGTGGGCCTGGCGCTGCTCACCTGGCCGCCGCTATTGGTGGTGATGTTTTCAACCGTACCCGCACTATCCGTGGCGAAGAATGTCACGACAGTCGCTCCTTGCGACGTAGCCGGAATGACGATCGATCCGCTGGTTCCAGAGAGCGTTCCCGAAGGTGGGGTCGGGAGATTTTCACCTGTGGCGCTGTAATTGATGCTGGCGATCGTGGGCAGCGTAGCCGGTGGATTGGTATTGTTGGCCGGCACAATCTCAGCGCTGTTGAAATTCAGCGTCACGCTTCCATTCGTCCAGCCGCTGTTCAGTGCCGGAGCCGTGGCAGCGGATGTGCTCGGTTGAACCACGCCGAGAATCGGAATCAGCGTGGAATTAAAGTTGTTGGTGCGGCCGCCGCTCGTCGCGGCATCCCCGCTTATGCTTGCGAAAATATTTACCAGTCCTTTGCAGGTATTATCTCCGCTGGCGCCGCAGCTGAGCGCTGTGTCTTTGCCCATGATGTAACCCGGGGCGATGATCGGCTTTTGGGATGGATCGAGGTTGTACGTGTTCGAGACGTTGATCAGAGCGTTCGTGCCGGTGTTCGGGCAGTTGGCTCCGCTTGGGGTTCCGCTCGCCGAGGTTGTGCACAGATCCGTAGTAACCACACAGGCATAGTTGCCGGAACCGGTGTCCTGATGCTGGCAGGTGCTGCCCTGAAACGGAGTGTTCGTCACCAAGTCAGAGAATTGTTGATCCGTGATCGTCTGAACCGTGCCCTGCATGAACACGCCGGAGAACGCGCCACTTCCCAATCCACTCTGGGAGTAATCCGCTATCGCAGAGAGTGTTGGCGTGTAGTTAAAAGTCGTAGTAGTCGTCTGCAGCGGCTGGTTAATGGTGATCGGCGCCAGCGGGAGCGAACTAAACGACCAGCTGACAATATCGTTGTTTTCTACCAAGGAACCAGTCGCGGCAGTGAAACCCAGGTAGGCGCTCCCGTTGCCCGTCAGGTTCAGTTGCGTGGCAATGTTCACCGTCGCCTGCAGGATCAAGGTGCTGTCCAGGTATACGGACAAATTGTTGCAACTGCTGGTGCAGGTCCCCGGCGGCAAATAGTTCACAGTGATGGTGTGGATGTTTCCGTCAGACAAGGACATCCCTGAAGGCAGGGTTTCGAGCGCCAGCTTCGCAAGATTTCCATCCGGGCACATATAGTCGTGATCAGCGCTGTTGGGTGTAAGCGTGCTGGCGTTGTTGGGCCCGCAGCTTTGCACGGCGATGTGGTTGCCGTTGGGATCGCTGTAATTTGTGTTCTGAAAGGTATCGAGTTCAATGGCAAGGCTGTTGGTGATGGCGTTTCCCGGGCCGCTCGCCGTGGAAACATCATTGTTGCCGTAAGACATGTTTTGGCCGTCTCCGCTGTAACCGAGCGCGCCTGTACCCGCCGGATCATTCTGGATGACCAACGCCATACCATCGGCCGGGAACGCGCAGCCGTAGCAGGAATTTGCGCTGGAGATTTGGAACTGGAAAGCCGTAGTGAATCCTGTGGAGAGTGGCTGCTGCAGGTTGAACCAGGCTGAGCCATGCTGATTTGCATTCGCGGTCGTCAGCCGCAGACCGCCGCCGGCCGTCAGACTTGGATGGTTGGGAGAACCATTGGTCAGGACTTGGCAACTTGACGCGGGAGTGCTGCTGTTCGCGCAAACATTCGTCGGAGTGAAGCCACCTACAGGAAAGCTGAACGACTGCGCGGTCACCGGTCGCGACCCCGAGATGGCGCCAATGAGCAGTCCTACAGCCACAAAACCACCACGCAGCGCAGTCTTCATTCTTCGTTTTCTCCGTTTTTTTTCTGAATGTTCACAAAAGTGGCTGGCCGAATCCGGAGCGAGTTCTATCCGCGCAGGGGTTCAACGTTACGCACTCTATAAAGGGTATTGGCAGAATCGAGACCGGCTTATGTGGGGGACACAGCCGGTGGACCGCCAGCCATTCTCAGCTTTGCTCTCGACAGTGTCAAGCACAAAGCCGCCGCACAAAGCCGCCGCTGACGCGGGATTCGGAGCTGTCGGTTCCATGGCAGCGATTGTTACAGCCACGTTAAATCTGATCGGATGGCCGGGATCAACGCTGTTGCTGAGCCGGATTCTCCGGTACCCTGATTGTTCGTTTTCCAAGGCCGCGATGCCCGGTGGCGGAGTTGTGTCGGTGACGAATGGCAGCGCCGTATTCTATATCGACGAATCGCCCACCAACCTGCACCCGTCGGTTGTAGCAGCGGAGCAGTAGAAGGAAACGAAACTGTAGGGCGGGCACTCTTGCCCGCCAGCGGCCGCGCCCGCGGCCGGCCTTTGGTCGGTCCGTGCCATCGATTACGAATAACCTCATCAGCCTTTTCAATCTTTCCAATAGCTTCCAGATAATTGCAACGAGTTACGGACATTTTCAACCACTTACGGCGATTTTGCGTTTAGGAGCGATTTAGGCCCGCCCGTCCAGTAAACATCCTTGGGGCCGACCTGACCAACCAAACGCGATCACAGACCGATTCTGTGCGTCCCAGAGCCGTCCTGTGCGCAACCTCGCCCGCTGTCGACGTGGGTGAACCGCAACCCGACGGCAGGTTTTCAAGCAGTTAGAGATTTCCACAATGAAAACAAAGCACATCGCGCCAGCCCGCATTTTCAGTCGCGGTTGTTTTCAATAGCTTAGAGATAAGTCATTGAAACGAAAGAGTTGATCCCTGCCAGTTTTTCTGGTGGTAACTTCCAGAAGCGGCGAATACCACCGAAACCCATCGCACCCAGCCCAGTCGCCAGCAAGTAGATCGAAGAAGGTTCGGGAATGGCCGAGGTCGCAGAATTCAGCGTGATGTCCGCAATCCCGAGTCCGTCCGCTGGTCCGGTAAACGTAACGGACTTCGCTGTCCCGGAAAAGCCAAGACTTGCCGATGTCCAGTTGCAGTAGCTGGGAAAACCCGTGCATGGAAGATTGTTGGGAGAAAGAGCGAGCGTCGCCAGAATGGTGCCAGTCCCGTTGTAGCCGCTCCACACCGTGACGCTTTCGCCAAACCCGGCCGTGGAATAAAACTGGATGCCAGTACTGAAGCCAGCCGCAACATTGCTGATGCCCGTCGCCGGCGAACCAGTCACGCCCTTGATGAAGATGATCGGCGTCTGCGTCGGATCTGGCGCGAACGCCCCGCTTCCGTTCCGCCCCACCGCGCGCAGCACCAGAATGTTCGATGAAAAGCTAACCTCGCTATAGGTAGTACCAGCCTGCTCCACGTTTTGCAGCCCCCCAAAGTCCAGGAGCTCCGCCCCCGGTCTGGAATTAGCTAGAGCCGAGGAGATCCCGACCAGAAGCAACAGTCCAAGCATGAACGTGGTGCGCAGAAAACGTTGCATGAAAGTAACCTCGCGCAAGATTCCCCGGAAAGGTAGCGGATGGTCCGGCACAATTATTAGCCGGAGCGGGTTACACCAATATCACGCGAATGTTAATGGTAGATTAAGTTCCCGGATTTTATCACAGGGCCATACCGCTCCGGTTCGGGGCCACAACTTCCGTGCGTTACTGCTGCTGCAGGGTGAGGGTGCCGGCAACTCCAGAGAATGTTGCATGCAAGCGGCAAATTATGGCATTGGAAAAGACTGGGCAATGTTAACGGCATGTTAGAGTTTGATAAATCCAAGTGGAGCGCGCAAGCCAATGATCTGGAAATCCTAGTCAACGCCAGAACGCCCCGCGATGCTATTCTGATTGCAATCACACATGAATGAGGCTGCGGTAACTTTCATGCCCAAAGCAAGCACTCCGGAAGCTCAACCCAACGACGTCCATCCCAACAACGTCCAGCC
>Ga0265760_10000270_pt1 | contig 14018 bp, 10 predicted proteins | sample NZIome_2_FD_200831 | JGI IMG/M metagenome (GOLD analysis project Ga0265760, IMG submission 200831) | Metatranscriptome of rhizosphere microbial communities from Maridalen valley, Oslo, Norway - NZI1 (Metagenome Metatranscriptome) | ecosystem: Host-associated > Plants > Roots > Rhizosphere >...
TCGGCAGAAGTGCCCAATGCCTCCTCAAGTCGGATCGACATGTCCGTGCTAATGGCGGCCTTGCCATGGATAATCCCGATCGGGCCAGAGTCTCTGTTGCCCTGAATTGGACGATCGTCTAAAAAGTCCAGGTAACGCCTAACGAAAAGATGTCGGGATTGCCGCCGCTGGCGCTGATTCGCTCATACTCCGCGCGAATTGCGAGAGATCCGATTTTGCCTTGGACTCCCGCGCCATAGGCGAGATTGGTGCTCGAATCAGAAATATTGAATGTTGTCGGACCACAGGATGTGAAGCCGGCAGGACAGAAGGGTATCGGCGAGATTTCGGTAGTCGTTGTATGCAGCCGAGCAATTCCCAGCTTTCCATATACATCCAAGAACGGAAGAGGGAGTGGCAAGTAACCAAGTCCGAAGAGTGTGACGGCTTTTTGATCGGCTTTCGAGAGTCCTCCCAAAATCGCATTGGAGAGACCAGCGCTTGGATTGCCATAGTCGATATATTCCAGCTCGACACCCAGCGGTGAAATCGGGCGAATACCGGCAGTTACTTTCCAGGCACTATGTTGTCCGTCAAATTGGTAGTCATAGCCGGTATCGCCAACTATTTCTTTTGCGGTTCTGACATGAGACTCCCCGACCGCTGCACCGACGTAAAATCCCAGAAGATCGTCAGCCATAACTCGATTAGACGCGCCGCTCGCACCTAAAGCGAGCAACAAAATTCTGAATGATGTCCCTTTCATGTTCAGGTCCTGTGCTCGGCCGTACCGCTACTGCTGAATGCAATCTGTGGCCGCTCGTAAACGAGTATAACGACGGTCGAATGGACTCGTTGACAAACTGTCAGGCACTGATGAAGGAGAACGGGAGAGTCGCCTATCTGATTCTATATCGCCGCCGTTCACGGAAGGCGGCTCTGGGTCGTTACCTGGCATAGAAGGGCTGTCGATAAGTCCAAGGCTCCTACTGTCAGCCATTGATAAGCCCGCTGTCCGAGCTAGGCTAGGCTAAGCTCAAAAATTTGCGCCCTATGTCCCGGCCATTTGGGGGGTTGAATGAAATTTACCGGAATTTTGACCGTATTTGCCGCGCTATCCATATGGCAGATGCCGGCGCTCGCTGCTGATGATCCTCAAGGCCTCACAGCAGAGGGTGTCATCAGCATGGCCGATCGCTATTTTGGGATGGCGACGGAAGCTGGGGGCACGGCCGTGATCGCGGTGGTCAAGGATGGGGAAGTCGTCGCCATGAAGGGCTATGGTCTCGATAAGCCGCGTTCCAACAAGCCGGTGGATCCGTCGACGACTCTCTATCGCATCGGGTCGGTCTCCAAGCTGTTCACGGCGATGTCGGCGATGCAGCTCATCGAGAAGGGAGTCATCGATCCGAAAGCGGATGTGAACACGTATTTAGCCAAGACCCAGGTCAAGATCCACGATCGGTTTCCTGAGCCGGTAACCATGGGTGACCTGTTGCGTCTGAGGGCGGGTCGTTTCGACTGGACTTATAGCTTTTATTACCCACTCTTCGACGAGGACAACCTCAAGTCTCCGCCGGATGAGATCGGGCGTCGGTTATGGCGCACGGGGCGTCCTGGGGACGTGGCGGCCTACGACAACAATGGCGTTGGACTCATCGGTGAAGTGGCGTCGGCTGCTGCGGGGGTGTCTTTCCGAGATCTGGTACGCACTAACATCTTTGAGCCTTTGGGTATGCAGCATTCGGTCGTGGGGTTGCCCAAGGACCGGGTACCCGAGATGGCTCTGTGCGAAGAGACCAATGTGGCGATCGCCTGGCACGCGTGTCCCTACCACCTGCTGGCCGAGCAATTGCGCCCGTCGGGCGACGTGACGGTGACCGCGCAGGACATGACGCGATTCATGATGATGTTGCTCAATAAGGGTGAGCTGAACGGTAGGCGGATTCTGTCGCCTGATTCCTGGAAAGAGTTCGTCGAGTTTTCCTCGAACAAACTGGATCCGCGTCTGCCGACGTGGGGACGAATAATCTACGAGACCTTCACCGAAGGTCGCTATGCCTACGGTCACGATGGCGGAGTGGGTAAGTTTCGGACCATCCTGCGGATCTATCCGCAATCCGGTATCGCGCTTTTCATGAGCCAGCAGGTTGGAGTGGAATGGGGAATGCGCTTGCCGCTTGCTAATTCGTTGAGCGATGTTTTTTCGATCAAACCTGACCCGCCGAGAACCGCCGTCGAACAGACTTTTTTCCAAGCGGAAAAACTATTCGAATCGGATTTCGTCAAGGCCTACATTCCAGCGGCGCCGGCGATCGCGCCCGCAGCTGATTTAAAGCCGATCCGAGCTGCCGATCTTGCGGGCAGGTACTGGGTTCAGCTCGCGAAAGGGACGCGTTTTATTTTACTGGACATGATCAATCGCTTGGGACCGACTACGAACGTCCAGGATTTGGGTGGCAATCGCCTCAGCATTACCGTTGCTGGGGCAGCACCCAAAGTGTTTCGCGGGATCGCGATCAACGAGTATCAGGAGGAGAACGGTCCTCGATCGATTGTTTTTGCGGCTTCTCCGCGCGGCATCAACGCGAATTTCACTGATGCCAGTTCGCTGACCTACATGCAACAGCTGCCTTGGCACTATCGTCCATGGCTCACGATTATTCCGTTGCCGATTGCGCTGGTGTTGCTCATCACCAGTGTGTTTCTCGCGGTCGCCAAACCGTTGGCGAATCGGCGTATGGCGCTGCTGTTCGCGGGCGGCGGACTGCTGACCCTCGTCGGGCTTCTCGCCGAACTGCAGTTCGTGCTGACCGTGCTTTATCACCAAGGGCACACCTTACTGGCAATCGCGTGGCGTCTGATATTGCATTGTGGGGTGTTGGCGCTGGCGATTGCACCGGTGTACGCGTTCTCGACGCGGCGCGAATTGTTCGCCTCATCGACTGGCGGTGCACGCACCGCTAAGTTGATCTACATCGCTTTGCTCTGCGCCGCGAGCTGGCTCGTAGTGGTCCTCGCCGGTTATTGGGGGTTATTGGGTCATTTCAGTGATTGAGTCGATTTGCGGCAAAGCGGACGTCCGCGACCGACTCAATTAGTTCGACTCCGGAAGTTGCCTTGGAGTGCAGATTTGAATTGGCAAACAAGGGTTCGATCCCTCCCGATAGCTGACGGTCCTGGAGGGCGGCACAGGGCCGATAGTCCGCGTTCGGTGCTGTCTGGCAGCTCAAAGGCAGAGACCGGCCAAAAGGAGCCGTTGGGCCGCACAGTATTGTCGGCTTGAAGCGGTCGGTCGTGGCATGCGTAAGCTGGGGGCCTAGGCTTCTAATGCCTGACAGTAGCAGGGAGCGCAAACACGGATTGGCGGGATTCGTCGCGCGATATACGATTATATCTGCGCAGAACTGATTGTTAGCCAGAACCGATTTTCGTCGTTACAAATCCATTTGGGGTTGCCAGGTCCTGGCGCCTCGGCGCGATTGAAGACTACGACAAGGTAATAGCGTTATCCGATGCCGACGATTTGACAGTGACTAGAGCCTATTTCAATCGAGGGAACACCAAGCTGCATCTAAAAGAAAAGACTGGCGCGTGTGCTGACTGGATAATAGCGCTCCGGCGCGGTGAGCAAGATGCTCAGGGACTGATTGACAAGCACTGCGACTCCGCTTGATACACGAGCAGAAGAGGGTTGGACGTCTCTTTAGCCCGACACACGCGAAGCAGTTACAGTGAAAGAGATGTTTGGAGGCCGCAATGACTAAAGCGGCGGCGTGAAGTGGGGCACGCATCTAGAACCTATGAATAGTTTTTTAAATTGGGGAAGCTGGCTATTGGTTTCAATGGGGAGCATGTGGCCAGTAGCTTCATTGGCCGGTGACCAAGGGGCCACGGATTGCCGACTGAGGCAGCTTGCATCGATCGATTTACAAATTGGTTCGGCAGTGCTCATTCCGGTGACCGTCGATGGTACTTCAGCCTCCATGACGCTAAATAGCGGCCTTCCGACATCGATCATTTATCAGCAGGTAGCTACTGAGATGAAGCTCGCCATTGTTCAGGCCCCCGCGCCGTACGCCAATTTTCCGGGAATGGTGAGAATAAATTCCATGTCGCTTGGCTCATTCGACGCCGGGAAAATTCAATTGTTGGTGGTAAGCCACGGACCTATGCCAACGCCAGGCTTGCCGACATCCATCGGCAGTATCGCGATACCGGCTGGAATTTTGCCACGCCCTGGTGCGCGGTTTCGAATGGATTTCGAGCTGGATTTTGCTCACAAGAAGCTGAACCTTTTTTCGACCACCCATTGTCCGGGAAAGGTTGTGTACTGGGCCGATAAGGCGGCTGCGATTCCCTATACGATCGATAAACTGGGCACGGCAGTGTTTCCGATCGAGCTTGATGGCAAGAAGATCTCGTCAGCGCTGCAAGTAGGTTCACCTAGCACATTGATACACGTTGATGCGTCGAAGGCGTTCTACGGATTCGATGAGCACTCTGAAGGGATTCGCCATGACACATCGAACTCCGGCAAAACGGTAAATCATTACCGCGCCATGCAAATGACATTGCCCGGGCTCAGCGTCCTTAATGCGGATGTGAAGCTGGTGCCTGGATTAGCTAAGTGCTGGGTCTCTCCGAATTGGGGCCCAGAACATTCGGCAACTTATGGAAATTGCTACGGAAATCCGCCGCTCACGCTGGGCGGGGATGTCTTACAGCATTTGAGATTGTACTTCGCGACGGAAGAGCACGTTTTGTATGTCACGGCTGCTGATGCGACCTTGCCGACCGAGTCCGATGAGTCCAACGAACGATTGCGCATCGTTGTAACACCGGCGCAGACAGAGCACTGAAGGCGAATCGAGAACGCGATCGCGGCCCCGCGCAAAGGCTCCTAGAAGGTCTTGTGCTCTTGTGGATAGAAAGACGGGGACTTGAGTGCTGCCTCAGTGTGATTCGTCTGCTGAGCCAAATGGCCTCGAGAAAATGTGCGCCTGCCGACGTCGCTTCAGTTTGTAAAGCTGCGCCGGCCTGTTTGGCCCCAAGTTTTCGTGGCAATTCCTCGACAATTCCCGCGGACAGAACCCGGATGCGGAAGGCTTTTTTCTCTGAAGGACGCCCTAAAATAATCTCATAGGTTCGTTGAAGCTGTGTGAGGGTAAATTCTCCGGGCAACAGAAAAGCCGGCAACGATATGTACTCCACCTTTGAACGGAGGCGTGCCAGTGCGCTACGCAGGATCTCGGCGTGATCGAAGGCCAAATTTGCCTTTACGCTTTCGCCTTGCACGTTAAACCACCGCGAGTCTTGCGCGTTGCCCTCCGGGCCGAGGTGCCGTCTCGGTGATTGAGATATTGGATTGATGGACGAGGGGCCTTTCGTCACCCGATAGCAGTCGTCCGCAAGCGGCAGCAAAGGGTCGAATGCAGACATCTGAACTACGAAGGTTCGCGCGCTGGCCGGCGCGCCGGTGCACCGCGGCAAGCGTTGCCACACGCACATCTCGCAATGGCACGTGAGCTCGAACGAGCATCCAATTCGCGTACGAAATCCTCACGCCACTGTCTCAGCATTGGACAACTGGCTATGCGTTACGAACGAGTCATCGTGACCCGCTACGGTGGCCCTGAGGTAATCAGTCTCATCGAAGAATACCTCCCGGCACCCCAGCCAGAGGTGGTCCGGGTGAAGCTCTTTGCTGCGGGCGCTAGTCCGCCCGACGTTCTGGCGCGAGGACGTCGCGCCTCCGTGACCACGAAGCGCCGATATGACGTTTTATTGAGCTTTATCGCTCCGGGTCGGCCACAGAGGCCATTCTGGCGTCTATCTGCGTTTCCCTGTGGCGGACCTTTAGCGTCATCCCCACAAAATGTGGCGGCGATAACGGCCGATATGGCCTGTCGACCTACCTCCGCGTGAAGATCATGCCTTTAGCCCGCTGCTTGAAGACCTCGAAACCACTGATCTTTCCACCCGGGTTTCTCGTAAATACCAATGTCAGGGAGTCTTCGTCATTGAACTCATCTCGCGCGAGCGGGCTCAGGGGCAAAGGCGGAGACCATCCGTTGTGCAGTACGAGTTGCATTTGCTCGACCGTGAATCTGTACTCGGTATGGAGCTCGGTACTTGTGTAGTTGCCGGCATATTGCAACAGGTCTTCTGCGCTTAGCCGAGGCGTATCGAGGCGAGTCAGGACGAGCTCGTCTTCGCCGGCTTCCTTGAAGATCGCTCGCATCTTCGTGCCTCGTGCCTCGAACGCCACGTTGACATCATCAGGTGAGTTCTGCGACAGAGTGAAGCGCCCAAGGGACACCGGTATCATCGGTATAGCAGAGGTCCCCTGAAGTAAGCCTAACCGCCCGTTCCTTGCCACGAAGGTCCGGACACCATCATGTGAGGCGTCATCATAGTTTCCAGCGTATGGTGCTGGGTCGAACGCGCTTCGCTTTGCCGCAACGCCGGTGGCGACTGGCGGACCAGTCTCGCTGGTGAAATCACTAGCGAGATAGAGATCCGCAACACGGCGCGCGAGCCCTTCGGCGTTGGCACCCGCTACGTTGCACAGGCAGATGACTGTGAAGCGCTGCTTCGGGAAGCGAAGTAGCTCGGTACTATACCCAAACAGATTTCCGCCGTGCTCGACGCTACGCAGGCCGCGGTAATCGCTTATTTGCAGGCCGAGTGCATAGTCGATCTCCTTGCCGCTATTCAGGCGCCCACGTACCTGCAGTTCCTTCATTACGGAGCCATCGGCGAGCTTGTCGTCATAGAAATTCTGATCCCAACGAAGCAGATCATCGACGCTGCTCATTAACCCACCATCGCCGACTTTGTCGAAATTGGTAGACCAATCGACGAGGAAATCCCCTTTGGGGCCCGGCTCATAGGCCGCTACCCGGCCGGGCACGACTTCGGTACGGTCGTCGAAGAAGCGTGTATGAGTCATGTGAAGCGGCTGAAAGATGTTTTTCTGCGCGAATTCTGATAAGGGCTCCTTGCTGACGCGATGCACGACTTCGGCCAGGAGGAGATAGTTCGTGTTGCTGTACAAGTACTTATCTCCGGGCGTGAAGTTCAAACCTTTTTGTCGCGTCACGAGGTCCAGCAGCTCGGGAAACGTATAGACGTCGGCGACGTCGCGGCTCGAGAGCGTCAGGAGACCCAGGTAGTCCCGGAATCCGCTCGTGTGATGCAGCATCTCCCTGAGCGTAATCGGGTGCCCATAATCAGGGAGCTCCGGGATGTACTTGTGCACGTCATCATCGAGGGACAGAAGCCCGCGGTGCTCGAGGATGACAATACTCGCCGCAGTGAACTGCTTGGATACCGAGCCCATGTAGACGACCGACTCGCTCGTGAGAGGCACGGCAAGCTCCAAGCTCCCCTCGCCATAACCACGCCGGTAGACGAAGCCCCCGTCCCGGATGACGCCCAGTGAACATCCTGGGGAAGCGGGCTTGTCGTAGGCGCGGAAAATCTTATCGACAGCCGAATCGTCGGGTGTTGCCGGGAACGCTGGGGAGATCACGGCGATGCACAGCAGGAACATGGCGGAACGCATTTGTATTTTCCTCGATCTTGAGCCGCGCAAGACCTACCAGTCTCCGCGCGGTTGGGGGCCATCTGATCTGAATTTAGATGGTCAGGACCCGCTGAAGGTTTAAATCTGGCCGGTTGTCCTTAGGTGAACAGGTGTCGCTCGAGCCCTCTGCGAGCGCGCATGTGTCGGCGGGGTGAGGCGTGACACCTGCGCTCCCACGCAACAATCGTAGAGGCTTTGCGCGAACCGTATTTGGGGCACTGCATAGCTGCCGTTCGTGACCGGCAGAAACGGGTCGACTCCGGAAGTTGCCTTGGAGTGCAGATTCGAATTGGCAAACAAGGGTTCAATCGTCTATGCGAGAATAGCGTAGTAAAATCTCATGAAATAACTATAAATCATTGATTTTACTGGCTCCCAGGGACGGAACCGAAATCAACAAAAAACGGCGAGAATTCCAGTGTTTTTGAATTCCGATTGCGTGGGATACCCCCAAAAACACCCCTTATAAAACGTGGCTGCGACCGGACGTTGTCGGATGAGTGTGGCTTCCGCGACCCGTTTACATCAATCGCCCGGGCCGCATTGCGTTCTACTGGAGCTTTAGCGCATCCGATAGTTCACGGTGATGCCGACTTGTCGTGAATCGCCCTGTTGAAGAAACGATTGGTTGGGATAGTTCGGCGGAATCAACCCGAAATAGAATCCTTGTTGCGCGAAGTGCGCATCGAAGAGATTGCGGACCCACAAGCTTGAGGTCCACGCACCGTGCGTATAGCCAACCCGGATATTCTCTAGGTTATAGGCGCTCGAGGTCTGCGCATCGCTCGTGTAGTAGCAAAAACTGCCAAGCGCGATGTCGCGTCATCTTGGTGGGCTCCTTTGCAGCGCAAATTTTGGATTTTGCGTTACGTCTAGGCGAGCTTGGTTCTAGAGGCTCCCAGGGTGTTGAGGACATCATCGGCTGTGGGGGTCTCCGCGAACCACTTTCGGAGCACGTTGAGCGAGTTGGTGTGGCTCTCTTTGCTGTCGGCGGTGCAGGCATCGGAGACGACGATTGTCCGATATCCCAGGTCGGATGCAGCGCGCGCGGTGGATTCGACAGCGACGTCGGTGGCGATGCCGACCAGTACAAGGCTGTTGACGCCTGCGATGCGGAGAGTGGTATCGAGTATGGTGCGGTCGAACCCATTGGCCGCTTGCCCCCTAACGAGCGGTTCATCGGGCCGCCGGGCGAGTATGTCCATCAGCTCGACGGCGGGAGTGCCCTCCATCAGGCAAACACAGTCGAAAAGAGTGCGCCACAGCGGGGAATTCGGACTGACCCCGGGGAGGCCTGGCTGGTATGTGACCGCGGTGAAGACCACCTTCGCCTTGGCCCGACGGAACCTGTCCAGCAGCCGTAGCTGTGCCTTGAAGATGCCTGTCTCCTCGGCCCGACGCCGGAAAAGACGGTTGAAGGGGGTGTCGACGTTGCCCGCGACCCCCTTGACCATATGGACCACAACCAAGGCTGATCGGGCGGGATCGAGCGCGTCCATGGGTATTCTCCTCAGTTGATCGATTTCTGTTAGGGATCGGTCCACGCCGAGATCCACAATAGTGTGGAGTTGAGCATGTCTGCCTGCTCGACGATTGCGTGTGTCATCCCCTATTTGTAGCGGAGTATCGCCTTACGCACGCCGGGGCCAGGTTCGTACGTCATTGAAACTCGCCAACCTAAAGGCGATCGACATCTGCGAGCGATTAGATGTCTGTTTGCACAAGCGTTACATGGTCAATCTCGGCTACCGCGAGATTGAGTTCTAGGTTCTTACTCCGTGCGGCCCTCCAAAGTTCCTCAGAAATCGCGTAGCGCATTTCCATTATCCGATCTGCTGTGCGATGTAGCTATACTCCTAGGCACTCCATAACCGGCGAGGGCCAGGAATTTACTGCACCCATCACGTGCTGCGGAGTGCGGCATTGTGATCAACACACGTCTAGTAACACGGTAGGGAGTTGTGCAACCTCCGGTTCCAGCGAGAGCCTTTGAACAGATCGATTCGCTTTCTTCGGATACTTGCGGTCACGATCCTGACGGTCCTGCTGGAGGGGATCGGGTCGACCGCACTTGCGCAGGAGGCCACCGGTTCGGGTGCTCAGAGCGCCGGCACGGGCGCCCAACTCGAGGAAATCATCGTCACCGCGCAGAAGCGCGAGCAGAACCTGCAAAACGTCGGCACATCGATTACCGCACTCGATGGGACGGCTCTCCGCAAGTTGGGTCTAACCGATGCCACATCGGTGGCCGCCCAGACCCCGGGAATGCAGTTCAATCAGTATTCACCCACCGTAACGGTCTACAACCTCCGGGGCGTGTCGCAGAATGACTTCAGCGATCATCAGGAGGCGCCCATCGCCGTCTATACGGACGATGTGTATGTGGCCTCCATGTCGGCCCTGTCCGGAACGATGTTTGATCTTGCCCGCGTCGAGGTCCTGCGCGGCCCGCAAGGCACCCTGTTCGGTCGAAATGCGACGGGCGGACTGATTCAGTACATCAGCGAGAAGCCGAAGTTCGAGGATGTCGCCAATTTTAGCGTAACCGGTGGAATCTACTCGACGCTGAACAGCGGGGGGTTCGTGAACGCCGCGATCAGTGACACTCTGGCAACACGTCTCTCTTTCGCGACCGACTATCACTCCGGCTATGTCCAGAATCAGCTTGGCCCCGATCTCGGCGACCAAAACCAATATTCCGGGCGACTACAGTTCCTGTACAGGCCGAGCGATGCCGGAGAGATCGTGGTGAAGTTCTACGGTGTCAACGACGATCACGAATCAGGTGCGGCATATTCCTGGGAAGCGGCGCACCCAGATGCTTCCGGTCGTGCAGTGGCGATCAGCTCGAGCAGCACAGCCAACTGTCCGGACATCTACGGTGGCTGTACGCCGGGCGGCGATTCCAGCGGATATCGCAATACCAGCACGAGCCCCTTCCTTCAATCATACGGTACACCTGGCTACTTCAACCGCACGATCGGCGGCTCAACCGTGCACGTGTCGTGGAACTTCGATATGTTTTCCCTGACGTCGGTGACGGATTACATGCACCTGCAGAAGCATTACGATGAAAATTCGAGCATGGGTCCGAACCCGGCCTTCTACTCATATGAAGACGCGCAGCATTACCATCAAATATCCCAGGAGGTGCGACTGAACGGAAGCGTCGACTCCCTCAGATGGATCACAGGGGCCTATTTCCTAGATTTGAGCACGCACATGATACCGGTTGCGAGCACGGTGCCCCTATTCGGCGGCGTATCAGGTGCGAATTATTCTCTCAGCACGCGGTCGCTGGCCGTATTCGCCCAGCCGGAGTACGACCTTAGCAGCGCCCTCACCGCCATTGCGGGAGTTCGTTACTCAAGCGATCAGAAGGATTTCGACTACTACTACTTCAACGCCCCTCAGACCCCCATTGTCTACAATCCCAGCACCGATCCGGCGGCGGCGCGCCTCTTCGACAACGTGAGCGGCAAGGCGGAGCTGGACTACAAATTCGACAAGGACTCGATGGTGTATACGAGCTGGAATCGAGGCGCAAAGGGTGGGGGATGGTCGGCACCCGTCTCGGGCGTGGTTAACACCACCAACTTGCCGTACGGCCAGGAGACCTTGAACAGTTACGAGATCGGGGAAAAAATCACATTTCTGGACGGCAGCGCCCGGTTGAATAGCGCGCTTTTCTACTACGAGTATCACAACTATCAGGGCTTCTTTGTGGAAGGCCTCACCACCGTCGTCGAGAACGTTCAGGCCATTGTCAAGGGTGGAGAGCTTGAGTTCGCATGGGTTCCGATTCGAGGCGCAACTGTGCAGGTAGGTGTGTCCAATTTGGAATCAGTCGCTTTCCAAGTGCCCCTTCCCGCCGGGATAACCGCCGACACTCAAATGCCCCAGGCTCCGAAGTGGTCAGTGAACGGGTCCGCGAGCTATGACTGGGTGATCCCTGCTGGGAAAATCACATTCGAGGCAGACGCGAAGTGGAACGGTACCCAACATCTCGAACTGGAGAACGCACCGGCGGATCTCGAATCGGACTATGTGGTCGCGAATACCCGGCTGGGCTACACAACCAACGATGATCGTTTCCAGATTACCGCGTGGGTCAAGAACGTAACCGACCGCTGGTATCGCGTTTACTCCCTCGATTTCTCGGCCGTGGGTATCATGCAAAACGTCTACGGGCCGCAGAGAACCTTTGGCGCGACGGCCGTCTATCGCTGGTCGTGGTGAAGCGAAGGACCATAACATTGAAGAATCCTGTCAGCCTAAATACTTTCGCCGAATCTCAGGGACCGAACGGCGTGCGCCTCAAGGAAAACACGATCGGGCCATTGGGATTGGCCGCACTTGCAATTGGCATTACTTCGCCAGCCATGGGTTTGTACGCCCTATGGGGCACGATGCAAGTGATGACTGGACCGATTACGCCGCTGATTTTCCTCTCGGGGATGTTACTTACACTTCCCACAGCCATTTCATATGCGCTACTGAACAGCCGCGCACCATCGGCAGGCGCGGCTTCCACGTGGCTGTGGAAATCAATCAGTCCCGCGGCGGGATACTTAGCCGGCCTATTGATGACGACATATTTTTTTATGTCTGCGGCTGGATGCCCGCTTTTGTTCGCAATGTTTTTCGAGAACTTATTACGGATGACGCATACGCCGGTATCAAGTACGGCGGCGCTGTACGTCGGCGTCATCGTGGCAACCATCCCAATAGTGTTTTTGTGCTTGCGAGGTGCCGAGGCGTCAATTAAGACGACCGTACGTTTGATGATCGCAGAGACCGTCGTCGTGGTAGCACTCTCAGCGACTATATTGATCGTTAAGGGCGCAGAGACCGGGGGAATAAATTTTTCGGCATTCGATGCCGGCAGAGCGTCGAACGGGTTGGCTGGATTCTGGGCCGCAATGATTCTCGGTGTACTCGCATTTTGCGGCTTCGATGTCGTATCGACTGCGGCCGAGGAGGCAAAGGCTCCGAAGAGGCATATACCGAAAGCCATTTTCTTCACCGTCGTTGGCATCGCTGTCTTCTGGGCACTCAATGCGTGGGTCTTCACCCTATCTGTCCCTGCGGAAAAGGTGAGCCAATACACAAGATTGGGCCTGCCAGCCGTGATGTATGTGGCGCAGAGCTACTGGGGTTGGGGCAGTCTCATCGTTGTGCTCACAACCTTCACTGCTGTAACTGCCGTATATATCGGCTGCGTCCAGGGCTCATCGCGGATCATTTTCGCGCTCGCCCGCCATAATCTATTACCGTCGGTGTTTGCACGTCTGATTGGCACGAGGCGTGTGCCTCGCAACGCGGTTCTGGGCGTGATTAGTCTGGCCGTCTTACTGGACTTCGCGACATTGTTCCTGCTGCGCAATGGACTCGATAGCTTCAACTGGTGGGTGAGTGCGACCGTATTTTTTGCAACTCTCACTTTTATGGCCGTCAACATCGCCAACGCCGCGTATTTTGTCCGTTTCGCACGGTCAAGTTTCAGCGTGCTCCGGAATTTGCTCGTGCCCATTGCAGGCTTTGCACTCAACGCATACTTGATTTATGCGGCCTTCTTTTCGGCTCTCTGGTCGGGCGATTTTCGTACAGGTAAAAGCGTGGTAGTGGGTTGTGTCGCGCTTCTTGCAGCGGAAATTGTTATTGTACTATGTATGCGACGATTCGCGCCTCAGCTATTTGGCTACGGCGCGCCGCTAGGAGTTGATGGGGATGAGAACTGACGTGCCGCCAGTATTAATCACGAAATTCGGCGCTAGCCGTCTGCCACCCGCCTCCAAGCGATTTGTATAGACCAATCAATGCGAGCGCGGAGTCGCGCTCACTTGGTGCAGTACAAGATCGGGTGCGCCGTCAAAATCACCCATTTGTGACTTCCTTGCGCTTGGAGCGCACACCGGCTTAGGTCATTCGTTGCACCCGCGTTCGCGCGCTTGTTCGCGAGTTGTCGGTCTGCAAAGTATCAATTGTCACAACGGCGAATAGAACGGCACTGACGTGATTTGGACCCAACGTCCGCGGTCTTGCGAGGGGGCGCTGTTACTTTAGTTCCACGCGCCGCCTTGCCTCGCTTGTAAGGATACGCCGCTACAAATAGGCGTGCGGCAGCCAAGCTTTAAGAGGACTGACATGATCAACTCGATACTGCACATTGATTGCAGATCGAAGTGATCCAATCTCGTGCAGCCTGTCGATCAATTGAGGAGAACTTCATGCAAGTTGACTATTTTGCCGCGTATCGCCATTTGAAACTGTCACGTGATGACAAAGGTGTGCTGATTGCCGAGCTTCATAGCAACGGTGGCGCATTTATCATGAACGCGCAGGCACACACGGAATTTGTTGATGCCTTTTACAGAATCGGCCAAGACCGCGCGAATAACATTGTCATCGTTACAGGGGCGGGCGGCAGCTTCATTGGGGACGTAGA
>Ga0265760_10000272_pt1 | contig 14011 bp, 9 predicted proteins | sample NZIome_2_FD_200831 | JGI IMG/M metagenome (GOLD analysis project Ga0265760, IMG submission 200831) | Metatranscriptome of rhizosphere microbial communities from Maridalen valley, Oslo, Norway - NZI1 (Metagenome Metatranscriptome) | ecosystem: Host-associated > Plants > Roots > Rhizosphere > Soil...
AAATCCGCTGAGCAGTCTCTCGGCGAAGCGCTTGCCGTCATTCAGCAGCCCCTCAAAGGCCACTCCCTGCGAGATCGGCCCATCATAAAAAAACAGGTTGATCTTCTTCTTCGACGGCAAGATGGCGACATAGGCGTGACTGGGATCAATCTGCCCTCCGCTCACGTCTTGCCACTCCGTTTTTCTCAACAAGCGAACTCGCTTGGCTTGGCGCGGTGCCAGAATTGTAAACCTGATTCCGTGCTCTGCCAGAACCTCGAGCGTTTCGCTGTCCACCGCCGTTTCTGGCAGCCACATTCCTTCCGGCTTGCGCCCGAAGCGCGATTCGAAGTCGCGAATCCCCCATTTCACCTGCGTCTCTTTGTCCCGCCGGTTGGCCAGGGGCAGAATCATGTGGTTGTAGCCCTGCGCCATCGCGGATCCGTGCCCGGAAAATCGTTCCTGACTGATGCGATCCGCCTCAAGAATCGATTGGTAAACGTTGGGCGCTTCGGTTTTGAGCCACGAAAGAAGAGTCGGCCCAAAATTGAAGCTCATCTGGGAGTAATTATTGACCAGCTTCAAAATGCGGTTCTCTCGGTCGAGCACTCGCGACACGGCATTCGGCGCGTAACACTCGGCACAAATGCGCTGGTTCCAGTCGTGGTAAGGATAGGCCGAGTCCTGCAACTCGATGGCCTCTAGCGATGGATTCTCACGCGGCGGCTGGTAGAAATGTCCATGGATACAGACATATCTCATGCGCGCTCCAGATCGGACAATTGGCTCTCGAATAGGGCAAAAGAATGTGGATGCAACTTCAGCGCAAAGGGTTTCGAGAATCTTACTTCGCTGAGAAGCGGATCTGCCGGACCGTTCCAGGTTCGATCTGCGGACCAAATCCTTGTCCGCCACAGCCCCTCTAACTCCGGCACTTCCGGTGTCATCGCCGAATCCCCGAAGTTGAAAATCATGGCAAGGCGGCGCGAAGAATCTTCCCGGAGGAGCACCAAACTATCTTGCTTGCCCTCCCGTACATCCCACTTCCCGGCCTTGCCCAGGCTCCACTCCTTCCGCAGCCGGATGAGTTCTTTGTAGAAGCGCAACATTACGGCGTGCGGTTCTTTTTCTTTCAGATGATGCCGCAACTGCGATCGCCGAAAGGTTCCCTCATCTTGCGGATCAGGAATCAGGTCCTGCCAGCCAAACGCCGCGAACTCTTCTCTCCGCCCGCGACGCACCGCCTCTACCAGCACCGGGTCTAAATGACTGATGAAATATTGGAAAGGCGCGGTCTCGGCATACTCTTCTCCCATGAACAACATCGGCACACAGGGCGATAGCAGAGTCACTCCCGCCGCTAACTTTAATGCCTCCAAATCCACCAACGCGCTCAATCGCTCCCCAGCAGCCCGGTTGCCGACTTGATCATGATTCTGGTTGCACACTATGAAATGCGTTGGCGATAGCCCCTGCGGTGAGTTCCCGTGTCGCCGCTGACGGTACTGCGAGAATTGGCCGCTATAGCACCAACCATTTTTCACCGTCTCCGCCAGGTGCCATGCGCGGCCAAAATCCTGATAATACCCAGTCTTTTCCTTGGTTAACAGTGTGTGCAGCGAGTGATGAAAGTCATCGGTCCACTGCGCATCGATTTCGTATCCCCCCTGCTGCCGGTGCGCGATGACCCGCGAATCATTCAGATCGCTCTCCGCGATCAAATGGATCTTCCGCCCGAGCCGCTGCGACAACTCTGCCACGCTCGTCTTCAACTCCGCCAGGAATGGAAGCGCGCTGAAATCGAAAATCCCATGTACTGCGTCCAGCCGAAGCGCATCAAAGTGATACTGCTCAAGCCAGTAGAGCGCGTTTTCGCGGAAGAAGCGCCGCACCTCATCGCTGCCCCTTCCGTCGTAGTTGATGGCCTCTCCCCACGGCGTGCGATAGCGATCGGTGAAGTAGGGACCGTAAGCGCCGAGATAGTTTCCTTCGGGGCCGAGATGGTTGTATACGACGTCCAAAGCCACTGCCAGTCCGTGGGCATGAGCCGCTCCTACCAGCCGTTGCAAAGCTTCTGGACCGCCATACGTGTTCTGTGGCGCGAACGGAAACACTCCGTCGTAGCCCCAATTTCGTGCCCCGGGAAATTGCGCTACTGGCATTACTTCGATGGTAGTCACACCGAGTGATCGCAAATCGTTCAATTCGCCAATTAGGGCATCGAACGTTCCTGTCGGCGTGTAAGTTCCAACGTGCAGTTCATAAAATATGCTGCCTTCGAGTTCTATGCCTTTCCAGTTTCCGTCTGACCACGAAAACGCCCCGATATCGACCAGTTGCGATGGACCATGCACACCTTCAGGTTGGAAACGGGAGGCTGGATCAGGCAACTCGCGGATACCGTCAAGGCGATAAAGATACTGCGTTCCGGCTTCCACGCCCTCGACGACCGCGAAGTGATAGCCGCAATCTCCTCTTTCCATGTCAACGATCTGTTCCTCCGCCCCGAGAATGTGAACGCTCGCTTGCCGCCAGTGTGGAGCCCAAAGCGCAAACATCCACTCGCCCCTTGGAAGCCGCGACGCCCCGAGTGATCCATGTGCCATGTCAGAGGTAGAGGGAGTTGCCATCTTCCGTTTGGTCTAGTGACTTCAAGCCGGAAGGAATTGTGGATTCCTGGCGGCTGGGCGATGAGACTCCCCACAATTTCCGATTCTATGCACGCAGTCGCAAGCCGGCAAACAGCAAATTGCGGATTACGGTGAGCTGGCGCGAAAGGAAGAACTTGTCGGTGAGAACCGAAATTTTAATGCGCGCAAATTTTGCTACTATTTGTCGCGGGCTAACTACCAGCGGGAGTGGGGCAAAGGAGACCCGAAGCTGGGATTTGGCACGCGGGCGAAGGGTTTGCAGTTCACAATCACCGTGAACGATGAACTTGAAAACCGCGCCCCTTAATCCGCTCAATGAGAATCTCGGAAATAAATCAGCGGATTTTGGATTTCAAGTCTCAGGGTAAGAGCAACCGCGAGATTGCTGCTCTGGTGGGTTTAAGTGAGAAAACGGTAAGACTTCGAGTGCAATGCGCACAATTCGATTCAAAACACCAAACAATGCGAAGCACAAACGCTTGATGCAGTTAGTGAAAGATTTAGGACTGGAAAAAACGGCTGCAACCACCCGAGTCTCGGGTGGGTCCGGCCGGAAGTACAACAACCGCTACTCAACTAATGTCCCTCGCAGACGAAATCGAGAAGGTCGGTCGAGCGCCTACGGCCAAGGAACTCGCGGGCTTCCTCTGTTTCTCCGAAGTACAATCTACAAGCATGTCGCCGCCCGACGGATTCCTTCGTTCAGGGTCGGAACCTGATGTGCGATTTGATCCGCAATCAGTTGCGAATTGGCTGCGTAGGATGTAGGGCGCTCGGAAGGAAACGAAAATATCGCTCACGTTGACCACGCTATTCGTTATAGGGTCGATGGCGGCTGCCCGCCGAGCTGGCAGCCAGGAGGCGAGCAAGACGACAGCAAAGAGGAGAAGCGGTACGAGACAAAGCATCAGGGGATCGTGCCCGTCAGTTCGGTAGAGGCTGGTAAGCAGAAGCCGAGACGCAAAGGTGGAAAGAACGAGGCCGCCCAAGCAACCGGTGACGGCGATGGCGAGAGAACCAGATTAGCGATTTGGAAGCGGTTGGCCCCCAACGCCATGCGAACCCCGAATTCGGAACTGCGCTGAGCGACCAGATACGAGATCACGCGCAAAGATTCCAACCGACGCAAGCCAGCAGGGTAGTCACAGCAAAAGCGCCGAGCAGAGCCAGCGTAATACTGCGCTGGGCAGGCGATTCTGAAATCAGCGATTGCAGAGTTGCCGGTTCGTAGAGTGGCAGTTCGCTGTCCACGGACCACATCTGTGAGCGGATCGCGGATAGAAGTTCGGGACCCGCAGCTTCGCCGCGAAGAATGAAAGCAGTTTTGTCGCTGACGCCGTTTTCGATCTGGAACAGAGCTGGCCCACGCTCAGATTGCAGTTTTCAAGGACACCGGCGAGGTAGCGGTCCCCGTCAATATATTTACCTAGTAAACATTGGGATGAGTGATACCGGGAGCTGATACCGGCTGCAGCATTCAAGTCATTTGTTATCAGCCGATGGATGCGAGGGCACTATTCTCCTGAGGACCAGGGACGGGGAACCCTGCCTTGTGATCTGGAGCTTCCCGCGCGGTAGCCCGGTCGCGCGCTGCCAAGCGCGCACTTGTCTGTCCGCTCTCTCCCGTGAATTAGAGGGCCCGGTCTGCCATCATTCGGATTGGGATTTCGGCGAAGAGGCAACTTCGACAGCGGGCGCTTTCAAAACCTCGCCCGTTCGAGACTCGAAGTTCGACTAGTTCGACTAGTTCGACTGCCACGGTTGGAAGTTCCCGTTGGCATGCGCTAACATGTTCTGACGTATCCAATCTGATTTTTGAGAGTGCCGCCTCGTCTGATCGGGAAAACCGAAAAGGTCATGGAAACGGGAATGCACCAAAGCTTTCAGGCGTCGGCTTCGTCTCTCTGCCTCCTCGCACTTTGCCTGCTCCCGATTCCCGCGGCCGGTAAGTCATCTCAGACACTGCACGACCATGTCCGTAGCGCGGTGACGAGCGGCCGGGCGGCGCGTATTGGCGCGATGTCACACAGTCAACGGATGGCACTGGCGATCATTCTTCCATTGCGGAATCAGAGTGAACTCGCCAGCTTGCTGAAGCGCCTTTATGACCCAACGAGCCCTGAGTATCGCCATTTCCTGACGGTAGCTCAGTTCACTGCGCAGTTTGGCCCCACCGGGCAGGATTACGCGTCGGTGGAGAAGTTCGCACGGTCCAAAGGCTTCACCGTGGCCAATACTCCGGACAATCGTCTGCTGGTGCATATCAATGGCACTGCCGCACAGGTCAACAAGGCGTTTCATGTGACCATGACCAACTACCGGCATCCGACGGAGAAACGAACCTTTTATTCGCCCGACCGCGAGCCGTCGCTCGAGTTGCGTGTGCCCGTGGTGCATATCGCCGGGATGAACAATTTCTCCATTCCCCGGGCGAAATATAAGAGAGCGCCTCCCAATTTCCGGCGTAATGCGATTGGTTCCGGCCCCAACGGCGCGTACCTTGGCAGCGATATGCGCATCGCCTATTACGGCGGGACCGCTCTCACCGGCAGCGGCCAGTCGGTAGGATTGCTCGAGTTCGACGGATACAACGTGAGCGATGTCACAGCCAGCTTTGCGGGCCAGTCCAACAGTGTTCCGATCCAGAACGTCCTGGTCGACGGCGCAACGGCCGGCTCGGATGGTGATGATGGGGAACAGGTCCTGGATATTGTGCAAGCGGCGTCGATGGCTCCGGGCCTCTCTCAAATTCGCATCTACATCGCTCCTGGCAATTCGCAAATTGGTGTCGGCGACGTCGACGTTTTGAACCAGATGGCCACCGACAACATTGCCAAGCAGCTGAGTTGTTCGTGGGGATGGAATCCCGACGATACCGCGCAGCTGGATCCCATATTCCAGGAGTTTGCGGCGCAGGGGCAGACCCTGTTCGTGGCTTCCGGAGATGCGGGAGCGTACACCGGATCGAATGCTACCGACAACAGCTATCCCGCCGAGGACGTGAATGTGGTTGCCGTTGGCGGAACGGATTTAATGACCAACGGTGCGGGCGGCGCCTGGCAATCGGAAACGGCGTGGTCCGACAGCAGCGGCGGCCCAGCCGATGATGGTCTGCCCATTCCGAACTGGCAGGCTGGCATCGCCAATTCCTCGAATCAAGCTTCGAACACCGTGCGCAACGTACCCGATGTTGTCATGGAAGCGAATACCGACAACTATGCCTGCGACCAAGGCACCTGCAGCGGCGACTATGGTGGCACCAGCTTCGCGGCACCTCGCTGGGCAGGATTTCTTGCGCTCGTCAATCAGCAGCGTGTCGCCAACGGCAATGGAACCTTGGGATTCATCAACCCTGAAATCTACTCCCTCGGCAATGGTCCCAATTACAACAATGTCTTCCATGACATCACCAGCGGAAACAACAACAACGGCAACGGGCAGTCGTACAACGCAGTCATTGGCTATGACCTGGTGACAGGATGGGGAAGTCCAAACGGGCAGAATTTGATTAACGCCCTGGCTCCGTCTTCAACGTCAGGTACGCACTAGGGCAGTGCGCAGCCCCAACCTTGAAAGTTCACCGGAACGCACCTGGCCGACAGAAAGCGATGCGCGACAGAAAGCTTTCGACATTTAGACTTAGACGCCAGGTTCGCGCTACGGTAACCGAAAGTTACCGTGCAGCACCCTTTCAGGGGTGGCGTGTCACCCTTACTCTCGATGCCGACGGCGGCGCAGGTTTTGACTTTGCCCGTCCTGCCGGAACTTTTTCACCTCTTGTCGCCGGACGCGCAGGTGTTAGGGGACCAGTCCCATAGCCCGGTTGGGTCTGTAAACTTCAGCGGATTGTTAAGGACGTATGCGTATCGATTCCAGCTTTGAGGATTGCCGGGACGTCCGCTTTTAACAGTAGGTCAGGCGTCATAAACCTTCCCATGCTAGAAGCGTTATAGCGAGCACCAAAATTGTCTAAGCCAGATTCCGAGTCGCGTTCTTAGCCGGTGAACTTATAGGCTCAAGGCGGCGGCTGGTCGTAGGGGTACGTGGTGTGCATCGTAACAGTAGCTACGGCTGGTGTAGAAGTTTGTAGTTGTCTGGTCGCAACACGTAGCAGGGCAAAACCGCGTCGGGCTTCAGCACCACCTTGGGAGCACCCTCTAGGAATCGAAGAACGTAGGTTGGCGGTAACGGTTTCCCCGACTCGTCCACATTCTTGACATAGGAGAGACTATTCACACTTTCATCGCACTTTGGCTCTCGGACGGCTTGCAACTCGGCAACTCGTACCGTTTGGAATAATCGAAGAAGCTATCGGGCGGCGGCCCATCGGACTTGAAGAAAGCACAGGAGATTTTGACCGGCACAACATGCGTGCTTCCGTCTTCCTCAACTCCGAAAATAAACGATGTGTACTTCGGCCCGAGACCCGCACCAAAGGTCAATGTTGAAACCTCGGCCAGAACCCGGCCCACCAGTGGGCGCGTTTTCTCAGTGGCCACCTGGTCGTCTGGCGTCTTCTGGGCCACGCTCACCGATGTCAGCACAGCCACTGTAAGCGCGACAACTGCGCAGGAAAAGCCCCGGATACGCTTATGGTTGTTTTGGTTGAACAAAGGTCACCCCCGTAACACGAGAGCCAGCATCGCGAGCTGTGTTGTCGTTTCGTGCTGATGCCGATTTCCCGAAAAGATCCACGTCCGGAATGGGTGTTATGAACTGGATCGTGACACGTCACCCCCAAATGGGAGCTGCAGAGCAACTTCCGGTTAACGTCGGTTAACGTGCATGGGATCAGCGCGGAGATCGGCGCGGCCTCGGGCGACCAGATGATGGCGATCCGTTCCGGCGCTAGGGGTTCGGTCATTTACCCAGGCCGAACTCGCGCAGGATGTCTTCGTGAGGAATACCTTCTCCGCGAGCCAGCGAAGCGCGAGCGCGATCGAGTGCCGCCGCTGTTTCAGGCGTGACCTCTTCCTCTTCCACGGGCGCGGAAGCCAGCGCACGCGACAGCGGGCCGGTCATCACCTGGAGCAGGTGAACGACGGCGGCGAGCTGACCAGCATCGAGCTGATCGAGGAGCTGGTGCGCTTGCTGTTTTTCGTTCGCGGGTGCCGTCAGTGAATAGTTTACGAATCTACGGATGCGCGCTGCCGCGCGACTGTCCGTTGTAGCATCCCGATTTCAGTCTTTAAGTCTTTTAGAATCAATCTGGCGGAGAGGGAGGGATTCGAACCCTCGGTACAGGTGTTAGCCCGTACAACGGTTTAGCAAACCGCCGCATTCGGCCACTCTGCCACCTCTCCGGCGTGCCGAGGTTCATTTTACCATGCCTGCGTCGCATCGCCGTTATGCATGTCGGCTCAAATTTCTGCGACGGCCGCTCTTCACTTCTCGATCTTTCCGATTTCTTCGACTGTCGAGTGCATTGTCGCGAGTGAGATGCTAACTAGTAGGCAGCAACATCCCCTTTTCGAGATGTCTTGTTGTGTGGGCGTAGGAGGCGGCATGCGGATCGTGCGTCACCATCACGATGGTCTTATGGAAGTCTTCGTTCAGGCGCTTTAGTATCTCGAGCACTTCCGTTGCAGAGTGGCTGTCGAGGTCACCGGTGGGCTCGTCAGCGAGGAGCAGAGTTGGATCGCTAACGATGGCGCGTGCAATGGCAACGCGCTGCTCCTGCCCACCAGAGAGCTGCTTGGGCAGATGGTTTACGCGGTCTTCGAGTCCTACCAGTTTCAGAGATGTCATCACATGTTCGCGGCGCTGCTGGGGGTTGAGCTTGGTGAGCAATAGCGGCAGCTCTACGTTTTCGAACGCGGTGAGAACCGGAATGAGATTGAAAGTTTGAAACACGTAGCCGATGTGCTCGTTGCGCCAGCGCGCAATTTGCGAGTCGCCGAACCGGAAAATGTCCTGGCCGCGCACCAGTAATTCGCCGGAAGTGGGGTGATCGATGGCCGCGATCATATTCAGCAGCGTGGTCTTGCCGGAACCCGAGGGTCCCATGAGCGCCAGAAATTCGCCAGTCGCAATGTCAATCGAGACGTCGTCAAGCGCCCGTACCTCGAAGGTTTCGCGTTTGAAAATCTTGCTGACATGACGCGCCTGAACAACTTTAGTTCCGGTGGCAACGTTGGGTGCGACAACTGTGCTCATGCTTGCCCCTTGATTTTGATTTTGTCTCCGTCTTTTAAATTCGATGGCGCGTTGGTGATTACGCTCTCTCCGCCAACCAGCCCATCGACCAACGCTCCGTCGCTGCGCTGACCCAGAATGCGGACGGGCCTCGCCAGGGCTTTGCCGTCGAACGCGATCAGCACAATCTTCTTGCCGTCGACATCGCGCAGTCCAGCGGAGGGCACGAACACTCCCGTGGGCTGAGTTGTTCCCTTGGCGGGCTCGTTTGCTATGAACTTTACCGTCGCGTTCATCTCGGGACGCAGTTGAACGTCGGGGTACTTGCTCGGGTTCAAGACTTGAACCTTGACCTGCACCGTGGCTTTCTGTCGGTTGGCCTCCGGAGAAATCTGCGCGATGACGCCGTCGTATTGTTTGTCGGGATAAGCGTCGGTGGTGACGATTCCTTTTTGAGTGGGGCCAAGCCGCGCGAAGTCGGCCTGTGCAATGTCCAGTTCCACTTGCAGATCATTCAAGTCCGCGAGCGAAACCACCGATCCCTGGGGACCGCCCGCCGCGGCGCTGGCGAATTGCGCGGTGATCAGCTCTCCTTTTTCGGCGGTGCGATCGAGAATTGTGCCCGTAACCGGGGCGCGGATCACGGTAGCATCCAGTTGAGACTTGGCGTAATCGAGCTGGCCCTGGGCTTGCGCCAATGCGCCTTGGGCACGCGCAATTTCCTCTTGCCGCGGTCCGATTCTCATCAGTTGAAAAGCTTTTTCCAGCGAATTCGTGCGCTGCTGATCGGCTTCAAACTTGGCGGTGGCATCATCCAGGGCCTGGCGGGAAACTACACCTGCGCCGGCCAGCTCTTTGGTGCGGTCGAGCGTCAGCTTGTCATTGACCAGCGTGGCGCGGGCTTCATCAAGATTATGTTGCGCCTGCTGAACCTCTTCAGGTCGTGATCCGTGCCGCAGCTCGTCAAAGTAAGCGCGAGCATTGTCTAACGCGCCTTTGGCCTGCCCATAGGACGCGCGAAATTCCTGGTCTTCAAGCCGCACGAGAACCTGGCCTTCTTTCACTTTGTCGCCTTTCTCCACGCCAATCCAGGCCAGGCGGCCGGTCACCTTGGAATTCACGTTGATGGTGTGATGCGCCACGATGTAACCGGTGGCTGAGAGCACGGTTGAACCGCTGTCGCTGTTTTGCGCCGAAGCGCGGACCACCTCAACCTCCGGCACGCTGGCCGAAAATGCGCGGTACGCAAGCGCGGTCAGACTGAGCAGCACCACAACCGAGATCCCGCCCAGAATGTAACGGCGCGCCCACGCAGGCGGCTCCCCGCCAGAGTCGCCGCGCTGCGTGCGGTCGATGCGCAGGCTCTGCAGGTCTTCGTGTTTGGCGTCAATTGGCATAACGACAAGTACGAACGTTGAGTCAGTCTAGTTCACGCGGTTTATTTCATAACCACCGCGACAAGCGGTGCCGCCTCATAACGCTGTTCAGTGACCGACACAAAGCGAAACCTCAGCGGCTGAAGCCCGAATCCCGCGACGCTTGGACGGCGCGGCTCTCAGCCGCGCCCTTCCCGAAACCTCGTCAGCCGCGCAGCGCGTTAAGAATATTCTGTCGCGCCGCGTGCCAGGCGGGAGCGAACCCGCCCACCAGTCCCATAATCAAGGCGAACACAATCGCAGCGCCTGCAACCTCTGGCGTGATGCGCAGGGCAAAGACAACTTCGCTGAACGTCACTGCGTTGGACGTGCCAGTTTCCATTCCGTTGAACGGCAGCATCAGCAGAATTCCCGCGGCCGCCCCCAGCAATGCCAGAAGCAAAGATTCCAGCACGAACGAGGTCAAGATCGCCGGCCGCGAAAAGCCAATCACGCGCAGGGTTGCAATCTCGCGCCCGCGATACGCCACGGCAGCGTACATCGTATTCATGGCCGCGAAGCTCGATCCGATTGCCATGATAATGGCGACCACAATCCCGATGTATTTTATCGGCGCCCCGGAACTCGTCTGCTTGGCGTAATACTCGGTTTCGAGAGAGCCTTCGAGCTTGAGTCGCTGATCATCACTGACGCGGTTCTTAAGCGCATCGGCCGCGACGGGATCGGTGGCGCGCACGTAGGCCGACGAGTACCCTCCCTGGCGATCGAAGTCCGACGCCATCTGATTCACGTCGCCCCAAACTTCCGATTCGTAGGCCGACCCTCCCGCGTCAAAAACGCCCACCACTTTCCACGAACCTTTGCCGAACTCCATGGTGTCGCCGATGTTGGCGTGAGAAAAGCGGTCACGGATGGATTTGCTCACCACCACTTCACGCTGCCCGCTCTGGAACCAGCGCCCGTCCGCCAGTTTCGCGCTGGGCCGCATTTCCAGGCCGTCGGGCATCATGCCCCGCACCGTGACGTTGACTTCGCCCGTGCCGTCTTTGCGGGGAAGGATGATCACCACCACTAGCTCACCGGAAGCCATGGGCTGGCCGTGGCTGTCTTTCGCGATTCCAGGGAGCGTCGTAAGAGTCGGAAACAGCGAAGCATCGAAACCGCCAGAGAGTTCCGCTTCCGATCCCTTGCGCAGCACCAACACGTTATTCGGATTGCCACTGCTCACAAACGCGCGCTGCAGCCCGGCGAGCAGAGCCATCAGAAAGATCGCGGTCGTGACCGTGAGGGCGATGCCCAGCGCGGTCATGATGGTAAGCCCTTTGCGCAGCTTGAGGTTGCGGATGTTGTAGCTGATCGGTATCGCCATAAATGATCTCGGAATCGAACTCTGTGCCACTCACCCAATATGCCGCAGCCCATCCACAATGTTCATGCGCGAAGCATTGAAAGCCGGTAGGTAGCCGCTCGCTAGTCCCAGGGTCAGGGCCACCAGCAATGACAACCCTGCTGTTTGCAAATTGACTTTCATGGCGAGCGGAACTCCCAGCGCGATGAAACTGCGCGTCAGCCACCAAATTACCGGAATCGCCACCAGAATCCCGAGTAGTCCGCCTGCAAGGGCCAAAGCCACAGATTCGCTGACGAAAATCGACAGCACACGCTGGCGAGTAAAACCGAGAGTTTTCAGCAAGGCCACCTCGCGAGTTCGGCTTCGCACCGACATCGCCATCGTGTTGGCGGAAACCAGCATGATGGTAAACACCACCGCGCCGCAAATGCCCAAGATGAATGCCTTTACGTTTCCCAGGGACGCCACGAACCCAAGCTGGAACGCTTTTTCGCTTTCGGTTTTTGTCTGCAGCGGCGAGTTGCGGAACATATCGTCAATTTCCCCTGAAACCCGCGCTACATCGCCCGAGGAACCGATCTGGGTGGAATACCATCCCGCCTGCCCCTTGAACCAGGGCACCGCTTCTTCCAGATACTTGGCGTTGAAATATAGCGCGTTCTGTGGCGGATCACGTTGATAGATCGCGCGTATCGTCAATTCCGGGTTGACTTCGAAAATCGTCCCCTGCAACGTGATGCGGTCGCCAAGCTTCCAGCCGTATTTCTTCGCCAGCGTCAGATCGACCAATGCGCCCGCTCGGTCTTGCTGCCAGGCTTTCAACTGATCCGGCGGGACGATCTTGTCCGACGCTACTCTTAGATATTCGTCCGGATCGGTAGCCAGTTGTGCGAAGAAGTGCTCCGGCCGGTCGTCGATGTAGCGGCCTCCGAACCAGGTGAGCGGCGCCACGGCCGTCACTCCGGGGATGCTGCGAATCTTGTCCCGGTAGTATGCGGGCAGAAAAAACGCGAGCGAGACGCGGTCGCGGATGATTAAGCGCCGCGCCGCTTCCGGCGCGACTTGATCTACATAGAAAGAGCGCCAGATGGAAATCATGAGCGTGAGCAACAACAGCGAGAAGCTGATGCTGATCAGGGTCAGCACGCTGCGCCGCTTGTTGCGGAACGTGTTGCGCACGATGAAACCGCTCAGGGTCATGAAAACTTCATCCGATGTGGCGTAGTCCGTCCACGATATTCACTTGCGAAGCATGATAGGAAGGCAGCGCGGCGCTGATAAGCCCCACCAGTCCTGCGACCAACACGGCAACAACTCCAATGCCCGGCGTAACCTGCAAGGGGAAGAAGCTAACGAACTGCGGCGAATGGGTTATGCCATAAACCAGCAGCCACCCCAGGCCAACCCCAATCAGTCCTCCGCCCAGCGACAACGCCACCGCTTCGCTCACAAACAAGCCCAGGACTCCGCGCTTGGTGAAGCCGAGCGTTTTCAGCACTGCCACTTCCCGCGTTCGCTCCCGGATCGACATCGCCATGGTGTTGGCCGAAACCAGCAACGTGGCGAACAGCACAGCCGAGCAGATGCTTAGGATGAACGCCTTCACATTGCCCATCATGGCTACGAATTCGAGGCCGAAGGCTTGCTCGCTCTCCGCCTTCGTGGGCTGAGGAGAGTTGCGGAACATGTCATCTACAGCGCTGGCAACTTTGCTCACGTCCCCGGGGGTTGCTGCGAGAATCGTAAATGTGCCGGCCTGTCCTTTGAATGTCGGAACCGCTTCTTCCACATACTTGGTATTGAAATAGACCGTCTTGTTGTCTGGGTTGGAGTGGAAAATGCCGCGAACGTACAACTCCAGATCGACGGGATAGATTGTTCCCTGAAGAACGAAGCGGTCGCCCAGTTTCCAGCCATATTTCTTGGCCAGCGTGTCGTCCACGATCACTCCCTGGCGATCGCGCTGCCAGGCCGTGAATTGTTCTGGCGGCAGCTGTATATCCCGGTAGACTTTGAAGAATTCGTCCGGATCGGTGCCGAACTGGGCGAAGAAATTCTCCGGCTTCTGGTCCTTATAAATCCCGCCGAACCAGGAGACGGGCACAACCGCCAGGACTCCAGGCAGCGCGCGAATCTTCTCCCGATAGAAGCTGGGTAAACTGAAAGTCAGCGAAACGCGATGCCTCACCACGAGCCTTTGCGAGGACTCGGCGCTGCCCTGGCTCAAATAGAAGCCACGCCAGATCGTCATCATCAGAGTGAGCAGGAGCAATGAGAACGCCAGGCTCAGTACAGTCAGAAGGCTGCGGCGTTTGTTGCGGAAGGCGTTCTTGGTGACAAACCGGGTCAGGGTCATGGGCAAACTCCGGGGAGAGCCAGAAGCCAGATGCAAGAAGCACGTCCCAGTCCCCTAAGGATAGACGAAGCAGCTCGACATCGACAACCGGAATGAGATCGATTTTCTCTGCACATAACAACTTAGAACGGCGGCCGCGACGGAAAAGTTACGCTCTCTTGTG
>Ga0265760_10000274_pt1 | contig 13951 bp, 16 predicted proteins | sample NZIome_2_FD_200831 | JGI IMG/M metagenome (GOLD analysis project Ga0265760, IMG submission 200831) | Metatranscriptome of rhizosphere microbial communities from Maridalen valley, Oslo, Norway - NZI1 (Metagenome Metatranscriptome) | ecosystem: Host-associated > Plants > Roots > Rhizosphere >...
ATCGATTCGCTACTGGCACCCTCCTGGACGGCGCCGGATTACGATTACTTGTGGTTCTACCGCCAATATTGGCACGATGATTTGCGGCCGCTGGCGCAGCTGCGCTGGCTCGATCTCAATACGGACCTGGCGGAGGGCCTGCTCACCAAGGTCGACCGGACCAGCATGGCCCATTCGCTGGAGGTTCGGCCGCCGTTGCTGGATCATCGCCTGGTCGAATTCATGCTCAGCGTCGATCCGCAGCTCTTGGTCGATGAGCGGCGAAGACGCGGCAAGCTGCTGGTTCGCCGTCTCATGGAACCGAGACTGCCGCCCAATCATTTGGATCGACCCAAATCAGGCTTTGGCCTGCCGGTGCATCGATGGCTGAAACAGCACCCGACGCTGATGCGGGACGCGGTGCGGCGCCTCATGACGCGCGGGATTTTGCGCCGCGCGGTGGGCACCGAATTCAGGCGAGCGTGGTACGTGTTGATCTTGGATCGCTGGTTCACCGCCTTTGGCTGACGCGCCACGAATTCTTTTCGTGCCGGTTTCCGGCCCCTTTGGTACGGGCGAATACGCGCGCAGTGCGGCGATCGCGCACGCCGCGCGGCGCCGCTGGCCGCGAGCCGAGATCCATTTTATTTTGAGCCGTCAGGCGCCGTATGCCGCGACGGTGCCGTTCGCGTCGACCTGGCTCGATTCATCACCCACGTTTCACAGCGGCGCGGTCGCCCGGTTGATCAAAGAGTTCAAGCCCTCCATCGTCATTTTCGACAACGCCGGCCGAACCGCGCAATTGCGTGCGGCACGGCGGCACGGAGCGCGGATCGTATTCATCAGCTCTCGGTCGCGCCAGCGGCGCAAGGCGTTTCGCTGGCGTTGGATGCGCTTGCTGGATGAACATTGGATTGCCTATCCGCAGCTGATCGCCGGCGAGCTGGGATGGTTGGAGCAATTCAAGCTCAAGCGACTGGGCCGGCCCACGGTTCGATATCTCGATGTCATTTTGTCGCGCAAGACACCCGAGGAGGTTTCGATCGTGGCGCAGTTGGGATTGAAGCAGGGAGGGTACCTGCTCATCGTGCCGGGCGGGGGAACCGGGCATCCGGGTGCCCACGATGCGGCAGAGCAATTCTTGGGGGCCGCCAATTCGCTGGCGGAAACCGAAACGGTGGTGTTTGTGGGTCCGACGCGAGCGGCCGACGCCGGCGTGCCGTCGCGCCGGCACTCGGGGGCCGCAGTCAGCCCAAATCCCCGGTTGCGTTGCTTCAGTTCGCTGCCGCAAGCGGATCTTGCTGAACTCATGAGCAATGCTCGGCTCGTCGTCACGAATGGCGGCTCCACGCTGCTGCAAGCCATCGCTTGCGGATGCGCTTGCATCGCGGTGCCAATTGCGGCGGATCAGCCGAAGCGCATTCAGCGCTGCGTGGCAGCCGGCGTCGCGGTGGCCGCGGACCTGTCCTGCGCCGGCATCCTGCGAGCAGCCAGCAAATTGTTGCGCGATGAAGCCGCGCGCGACGCCTTAGGCAAGCGCGCCGCGAATCTTAAGCTGGCGAACGGCGTCGAGATTGCGTTGAACGCGCTGTCGCACTTGGCCGAGATGGCGCAGGGGTAAAGACATGCCGGCCGTCATGCTGCTGGGGTATGGTCTGGAGCAGCCGTCCTATCGGCACCGTATGCGCAGCTTGATCGAGCCCCTGCAAGCGGCAGGCTGGCAGGTGCGCGCGGAGCAATTCCCGAGCGGGCGCTATGGGCTTCGCACCTGGGAGCGGCGCGCGCTGTTGCGCTGGGCCGATGTCACGGTGCTGCATCAAATCAAGCTCAGCTCGATCGAAGCGCGCTTATTTGCCGCCTTCAGCCGCCGGCGCGTGTTCGATGTGGACGACGCCATCTATGTGCGCAAGCCGCGCAGGCTCGGGGATCTTCCCGATGAATCCGCCTGGCGCAAGCAAAAATTTGCGGCCACCTGCCGCTGGGTCGACGCGGTCGCCGCCGGCAATGACGTCCTGGCGGGCGTCGCGCGCGCCACGGCCAAGGAGATCGTGGTGCTGCCCACATCGATCGATGCGGCGTGCTATGAGACAACATTCGCAGGTCCGGCAGACGCTCCCACGATCGCGTGGATCGGCAGTCCCGAGAATCTGATTTATCTGGATATGATTCGGCCGGCGTTGGCCCGCCTCAGCAAACGCCATCCGACATTAAAGATGCGGGTGATCTGTTCCGAGTTTCCCGATTGGAATGATGTGCAGGTCGAACGGGTGCCGTGGAGCGCCGCCACCGAGGCACACAGCTTGGCGGGCGCGCACATTGGCGTCATGCCGCTCACCGACGACGCGTGGTCGCGCGGCAAATGCGCGTTCAAGCTGCTGCAGTACATGGCTGCCGCGCTGCCTTGCGTCGCCTCGCCGGTGGGCGCCAACACGGAAGCGGTGCTGGATGGAATCAATGGATATCACGCCACCGGTGTCGATGAGTGGGAACGCAGCCTGGAGAAGTTGATCGCCTCGCCGCAGCTTCGCGTCAAGTTCGGCGCCAGAGGGCGCCAACACGTGGTGCAGCGCTATGCGCTCGAGGGCTACCGCGCGAACTACTTGGAGCTGCTGAATCGATTGGCCGCAGCCTGATCTCGCCGTGACCGCATGAAGTCGGTATGCTTCTCAGCATGCATGCCGTGCATACATACCAGATCCTCAACCACTACACGTCCCGGCAAGATCTGGATCCTGGCTTCGAAGTTTTGGATAACTCGGCCAACGAGCGTCCCGATTGGTACGAATATTGGCCGATCCGCAAGTTCTTGCTGAACGAGACTTTGGACGAGAACGCGTTTTACGGCTTTCTGTCGCCGAAGTTCAAGCTGAAGACCAATTTAAGCGCCGGCGACGTTGCGGAGTTCATCCGCGCTTCAGATGCGGCAACCGATGTGGTGCTCTTCAGTCCCAGCATCCACAACAGCGCCTTTTACCTAAATGTATTCGAGCATGGCAATGCTGAGCACCCGGGGCTCATGCAGGTCGGCCAAGACTTTTTCGCGCGACTTGAAGATTCGCAGCCGCTCGCGAGCCTGATTTCGGATTCGAGAAATACCGTGCATTCCAATTACTTCATCGCCAAGCCGAGATTCTGGCGAGCGTGGTTGAAAATCACCGAGCAGCTATTCGCGATCGCGGAGACCGCGGCAGATCCCCTCGGGATCGAATTGCGCCGCGCGACCCAGTACCGCGGACGGCGTGATGTGCAAATGAAGATCTTTTTGATGGAACGCGTGGCCACTTGGATCCTGGTCACCGACGCAAGCTTCGCGGCGCGCGCTCGCGACCCATTTGTTTCGCGCTCGCGAATTTACAAATTGCCGCTCGCCATCATTTGCGACGCCTTGAAGATAGCCTACTCGACGCAGGGCCGCCGCCAATATCTCGACGTATTTTTGCTGTTGCGCCGCTTTGCAAAATTCTGGACCTTTCAGGTGCGCAGCAGCGATGCATTGGGGATCGGCGGCGCGCGGCCGTACCTGCAAACTCTGCGATCCTATTGGGACAAGAAGGCGGGATAAATCATCACCGAGTCCATAAGTAAGTTTTGGCGCGGTCGGCGCGTGTTTTTGACCGGGCACACCGGCTTCAAAGGCGCATGGATGAATCTCTGGCTGCAATCCCTTGGCGCGAAGGTCACCGGCTACGCGCTGGCGGCGCACACCGAACCGAGCATGTTTGCGCTCGTGAGCGGTCGCTCTACCTCGCACATCGCCGATATCCGCGACGAACAGAAAGTCCGTGAAGCGCTGATCGAAGCGGATCCGCAGATCGTCATTCACATGGCCGCGCAGGCGCTGGTGCGCGAATCGTATCGCGACCCGCTCGCAACCTACTCGACCAATGTGCTGGGCACAGGCACCGTGTTGCAGGCCTGCCGGTCTCTCAAGCAATTGGAATGCGCGCTCATTGTGACGAGCGACAAGGTTTATGAAAATCACGTTGAAGGCCGGCCCTTTGTCGAAGGCGATCGGCTGGGCGGTCATGATCCCTATAGCAACAGCAAAGCTTGCGCCGAGCTTTTGACGGCGAGTTTTCGCGATAGCTTTTTTGGGGGTGGTGCGCCGATCGCGACGGCGCGCGCCGGCAATGTCATCGGCGGCGGCGATTGGTCGCAGGATCGTCTGATCCCGGACTGCGTCCGGGCGCTTGAAGCCGGCGAACCGGTCGCCTTGCGGTATCCCGAGGCGATTCGGCCCTGGCAGCACGTGCTTGAGCCGCTGTCGGGCTATCTGGCCTTCGCGCAGGCGCTGGTGCGGGCACCGGCCGCGACCCCGCGCGCTGTCAATTTTGGACCAGACCCGGCATCCTTTTGCACGGTGCGAGAGGTCGTCGAACATTTTAGTACGCGGTTTTCGGGCCGCCCGGGTTGGCGGCGCGACCCGGGCACGCACCCTCAAGAGGCGGGCGCCCTGACGCTATCCTCTGCCCTGGCGGAGAAAACCTTGGGTTGGCGTCCTCGATTGACGGTGGGTGAATCACTGGCTTGGACCGCGGACTGGTACCGGGCGCATGCGGCGGGAGAAAACATGACGAAGTATTCCGAGGCGCAAATAGCGCGGTATGAATCATTGCCGGCGGCGCGCTCATGAAGTGCGTCATCTTGGCGGGCGGCAAGGGGACGCGCATCGCCGAGGAGTCGAACACGCGGCCTAAGCCCATGGTCGAAATCGGCACACGGCCGATTCTTTGGCACATCATGAAGCTGTACGCCGCCTTTGGCGTGAAGGAGTTCATCGTCTGCCTCGGTTACAAGGGCTACATAATCAAGGAATATTTCGCGAACTATTTCTTGCACCAAGCGGATGTGACCTTTGATATGGCGGAGAACCGCGCCGAGTATCACGATTGCCGCGTCGAACCGTGGAAAGTGACGTTGGTCGATACGGGCGAGGACACAATGACCGGCGGCCGGCTGCTGCAGGTTGGCAAGTTCTTGACGCCCGGTGAGCCATTTTGCATGACCTACGGCGATGGCCTGTCGAACATCGATATCAAAGCGCAAATTGCCTTTCATGAAAGTCACGGCCGTCAGGCCACCGTGGCCTGCGTCAGACCGCCGGCGCGTTTCGGCCGAATCGTGGCGCAGGATGCGCGGGTCATCTCATTCGAGGAGAAGCCATCCGCCGAAGGGGGGCTCATCAACGGCGGATTCTTCATCCTCGATCCCAGCGTCCTCGAACTCATAGAAGGCAACGACACGGTTTGGGAAAAGGAACCGATGGAAAATTTGGCGGCGGACTCGCAACTGGCGGCGTGGGTGCATCGGGGCTTTTGGCAGCCCATGGATACGCTGCGCGATAAACAATATTTGAATTCGCTGTGGGAGAGCGGCGCGGCGCCCTGGAAGCTGTGGCAAGGATAGCCTCATGGTAGGGCTCGTCGCGGCTTGCCGCGCCTGCGGCGGCCGTCTCACGGTAACGATGGCCGATTTGGGGATGCAGCCCGCCTCGAATGCCTTCATCGAGAGCCCGGCCGCATTCCAGCAAGAAAAACGCTATCCGCTGCGCGCCAAGGTCTGTGAGAGCTGCAAATTGGTGCAGATCGACTACGACGTCGCGCCGCAGGAATTGTTCGGCAACTACGTCTATTTCTCATCGTATTCGGATGACTGGCTGGCGCACGCGAAGGCGTATTGCGAGATGGCGCGCAAGCGTTTCGCGCTAGGGCGTTCGAGCCTCGTGGTCGAATTGGCCAGCAACGACGGCTACTTGCTGAAGAATTTCCTGGGTTTGGGTATTCCGGTGCTGGGGATTGATCCCTCCGATACGGTGGCCGCGGCTGCGGCAAAAATCGGCGTTCCGACCCTGGTCGAGTTTTTTGGTAAAAAGCTGGCTGAAGATTTGGTGCGGCAGGAACGTCAGGCGGATCTCATCATCGGCAACAATGTGCTGGCGCACGTGCCGCAACTCAACGATTTCGTTGCCGGCATCTCGACGCTGCTGCGTGCAAATGGCAACGTCACGATCGAATTTCCGCATTTATTGGAACTGATTGAGCAGGTCGAATTCGATACCATCTACCACGAGCATTTTTCGTATTTTTCGGTGTATGCCATCGAGCAGGTATTCGCGCGCCATGGGCTGCGCCTCTACGATGTCGAGCGGCTGCCCACGCATGGCGGATCCTTGAGGATATTCGCCGCGCACGCGGCGCGTGCGGATCTGAAAGACAGTGCCTCCTTAAACGAGGTGCGCGCGCAGGAGAGGGCCGCGGGCCTTCATGAGCTTGGCACTTACGCGAAGTTCTCACAGTGCGTCGCGGAATGCAGGGACTCGTTGCTGGCGTTTCTGGCGACCACCAAGCGCGAGGGTAAGCGGGTCGCGGCGTATGGCGCGGCCGCGAAGGGCAATACCTTGCTCAACTTCTGCGGCGTGACGCCGCAAGACATCGCGTTCGTGGCGGATCGAAATCCTCACAAGCAGAAGAAATTCTTGCCGGGTACGCACATTCCGGTCGTGTCGCCCGAAGAGCTGATGCAGGCGAAGCCGGATTACGTCCTGATCCTGCCGTGGAATCTTCGCGATGAAATCCGGCAGCAGCTCAAGGGCATCGAGGCGTGGGGCGGTCGATTCGTCACGCCCGTGCCCATGGCGCGGATTTATTGACGCGATGATTTTCACGGAATCACCATTGCCGGGCGCATTTCTCGTCGATCTGGAATTGCTCAGCGATGAGCGCGGCTTTTTTGCGCGTTCTTATTGCGTGGATGAATTTGCGGCGCAGGGCATCAGCGCGCCGTTGCGACAATGCAGTGTGTCGTATAACGCTCGCACAGGTACTTTACGGGGACTGCACCGTCAGGCGGCGCCCCATGAGGAGCACAAGCTGGTGCGCTGCACGGCGGGCGCGATTTTTGATGTCATCGTGGACATCAGGCCGCACTCCCGCCACTACCGGCGATGGTTCGGAACTGAACTGTCGGCCCAGAATCGCCGTGCACTGTTCATTCCCCCGGGATTCGCGCACGGCTTTCTTACCCTGAGCGACGACGCGGAGGTGTACTACATGATTTCCGTGTCCCATTCTCCTGCGCACGCGCAAGGCTTTCGCTGGAACGACCCGGCCTTCGGCATTGAGTGGCCCTTCTCCCCGAGTGTGATTTCAGCGCGCGATGCTGCCTATCCGTTGCTTGATCCCGAGGCGTGAGCGGTGATTCACCCGAAGCGCGTGCTGGTGACCGGCGCCGGCGGCTTCATCGGCCGATCGAGCATCGCGCCGCTAACGATCAAGGGGTTCGAGGTACACGCGGTCTTCTCCCGTGCCGCTCCGGCACAGAGTCCGGCCCTTCAAGGCGTGGTTACGCATATTGCGGACCTGTTGCGCGAGAACGAAGTGGACGAGCTGCTCCGGCGCGTCGCGCCGAGCCATCTGCTGCACTTCGCATGGATCGCGACGCCGGGCATTTATTGGCACAGCGCGGACAATTTCCGCTGGTTGACTGCGAGCCAACATTTGCTGCGAGAGTTTCATTCGCTAGGCGGTATCCGCGCGGTTATGGCCGGGAGTTGCGTGGAGTACGACTGGTCCAAGGCAAGCGTATGCAGCGAGACTTCCAGCCCGATGGCGGATGAGTCCGCGGCGGCCCTGACGCCCTATGCCGCCAGCAAAATCGCCTTGCAAAAGGCCTTGGCGCAATTTGCCCGCGAGCATCGGCTATCGAGCGCTTGGGGCCGCATTTTTTTTCAATTCGGTCCCTACGAACATCCGGAGCGTTTGGTGCCCTCGGTCATCCGCCACCTACTTAAGAACCAGGAAGCCCTATGCACGCATGGACGACAGATCCGCAGCTTTCTACATGTCGCCGATGTGGGTGCCGCGTTTGCGCAGCTCCTCGATAGCGACGTCCAAGGTCCCGTCAACATCGGTTCCGACGAAAGAATCGCATTGGCGGATTTGATTGATCGCATCGCGCGTGAAGTGGGCCGACCCGATCTGGTACGGCTCGGCGCCCGCAGTACCTTGGGTGACGAGCCGCCGCTGTTGGTGCCGGATGTGCGGCGGCTGCGCGATGAGGTGCAATGGCAGCCGCGGCTTTCGTTGAGCGAGGGTATCAGCGACGCTGTCGCTTGGTGGCGCGGCCAGGGCGTGCCGGAGCCTGCATGAGCCCCCTGCCGAATTGGCATCCTCTGGTGGTGCATTTCCCCATTGCGCTCGTTCTCTCGGCGACGGCGCTGCTGCTGGGGGCGCGCTTGCTGCGCAGCGAATCCCTGGCGGCGACCGCAGCGACGGTGGGAACTTGGAATCTGTGTCTGGGCGCGGTGGCCGCCCTGTTTGCCTTAGGTTCGGGCCTTGACGCCGTGTTGGACCTCGACGTCAGCGCAGCGGCGCGTCAGGCCGTCTCTGTGCACCTGAAATGGGCGATGTTTACCACGCTGCTGTTGGTGCTGCTCGCCGTGTGGCGCGGCGCGGGCGCCGCGGCGCGCTCGAGGCCTTCGTGGATCTTCCTCATCGTTCTCATGGCCGCCAGCGCCGCGCTGATCGTTACCGGATATCGCGGCGGCAAAAATGTCTTCGAATACGGCGTGGGTGTTAAAAAAATCGCCGCGCGGTCCTTTGTGGCACCGCGCGGCGAGACCATCGACGCAATCGGGTCTTATTGCGCGGGCATGGTTCCCGTGAAATACGTCATCACGTAGGCCTTTAAGGTCCCGTCAGACTGCGGTGTTCCATACACCTTAAGCGGTTCGCCCGCCATCAGGTTGCTGGTCAGCGTGGCAAGTCCGCTCGACGTCGTGATGTCGATCGGGCTGACGGTCAGGATGCCGTTGGTCAAGTCCACTTGGTACACCAAGGTCGCGCTACCCGAGGTGGAACTGACATCCACCGTGGCCGCATTGGCGCCGCCGGGTATGGTCATGGTGAACTGGTTGTTGGCCAACCCGCTGGCGACAAAGCCTAGGGGCAGGGTCGAGGGCGTCAGAATGGTCGCTGCCGCTGCCCAACCGTTCGCATTGGCCGGGTCATTCCACATCGAGAAGCTGACGCCGCGAGAGGGCACTGCGCCGACGGTGCCGCCAAAGTTGACGCTGTCGTTGGTGGCCGCGATGAACTCGCTGATGGCGTTCGCGCCGCTCGTCACGACGGTCGGATAGGCAAAGTTCCACCACTGATATCCGGTGATCGCGTTGCCCATGGGGTCCGTGCCGTTCGCGGTCGCACTATCGATGTAGTTCAGAGTGACCGTGTAGTCATCGGTGGGAGTCGCAAACACGCGGGTATAGGTGAAGCCGGTCATGGTGGGTGCGGAGATCTTGCCATCGTATTCGGCCACTTCGATATCCACGGTCTGCGCCACCAGCGGCGTCGCCAAAGGATCGACCACACTGGCATGCACTTTGAAGCCTCGTACCAGGTCGTTGCTGGTCAGAAACCCGGTGCCAGTGCCAATCGGCGTCGAATCCGCGAGAGCATTTTGCGGCTGGCGGAAGAAGAACTGCGTATTGGCATCGACCACCAGATCCACACCGCGGCCCGACTCGTTCTCAACCGTCATGACGTCGGTGTTGGTGTTGACGTGCAACACATGGCCTTCCGGGCTCAGCCATACATTGTTGAATTGGCTGCTCGCCCAGATGCGGGTCGCGACCAACGTGCCATCTTCCTGATAGCGCGCTGCCACGCGCACGAACTTCCCATTGACGGAAGCTTCGGAGGAGAAATCCTTGATCACGGTGCGGGTCTTCGCGTCCACATCGTAGAAGATCGTACCGTTGGTCGCGTCCGCCAAGATCTGCAGCGACTGCGCACCGGCGACCGCTGTTTCAGGCGTGACGACCGGCTCGGTCGGAAACTCCTTGGTGATGGTGATGCTGGAATTATCGGTGGCAATGGCCGTCACATCGCCGTACATGTGGCGCAATACTAACCACGCCAAATCATGCAGTGGGTGATGACGCACGGGGCCGTTGAAGTTGACGGCCCAAAGCGTCGTGCCTGCGCCCGGCGGCACATGCCCCACCAGGAACGCGGGGTGGCCCAAGTCGAATTCAAGATCCAACGCATTGTTCTGATTCGCGCTCACGACCAGGGGTGAGACGAAGTTGACATCGACGGGCACAGTCAGACTCCCCGTTGAGCCTGCGGTGTGCTGAATTTGGATGTCTGCGGCGGGAATCGTCGTCGACGCAGCGGCCGCAAATCCGGCTTCCGGATCAGCCGAGGTGGTCAACAGGATGTCTCCGGGGTTGGCGCTGATCGTCAGCACCGCGCCGGTATAGGTGCCGACCGGCACGCTGACATTGCCGAGGATTTCAGCAATTTGATCGAGCTCCGCCAAGTTCACCGTGGGCGCAGGCGAGGGTGCCGTATACACCGTGACGTTGCTGCCGCCGCCTTGCGGAATCAAGGCAATGGAAAGCACCTTGACGCCGATCGTGGCCCAATCCTCAGTGGAGGCATCGCTGATGAGCATCGCGACCTGCGCGCTTTGCGGCTGAGAAGGCGGCGGGTTCATCGAGCCTCCGCTGGAACCGCCTCCGCCGCACGCGGCGAGCACGGCGCTGGCGAGACCGATCGCCAACAATCGAGACTTATTCGAGAACATGACTGGTTTCTCCTCTAATTTAACCATAAGCATTTCTTGTCGAATGTTGGGCGCTGCATACGCCGCTACTGCAGGCATCAACGGCGCATGCAGACTCGCGTTGACACGCGCGACACGCGGCAGGGCTGTCTAAAAAAAGCGACAGTGACTTTTCTTAGGCGCGCATCGGTCTCGCGCGCGCACTTAAGAATGCGAGGAATCTCGAGGTAAAAAAAGCCGCAGCGAATCGATTGCTCGATGCGCGGCGCACGGATTTTTGAAAGATTTACAGGCTTCTAACTGGTCGTGCCGTTCTGGCAATCGACTTCCGTGGTGGCCGTGGTACCCGGCATGCCCTCTGCAGATAGCGGCGTTGAACTGATTTGAATTTGTTGCGCCGAGATCGTCAGTGTCTCGGTGCGCGAGCTGGAGACGCTGTCTCCGCCAAATAGAACCGATGTAATGGTCGCATTCTTCAGCACGAAGCGGAGAAACTCAATGTTTCCGCCGCTGAGCGCAGCCAGCGTGACGGTGGCGAAGCGTTTGCCCGATGCCGCAGCTTGCGCGAGCTCGGGGCTCGTGGTGTCAAGGGGTTTGATCAGCACCAGCGGCTCGCACATGGGCTTCGACGCACCGCCGCCGCTGCCCGTGTTTGCGCTCGTCGGCGTGGTGATTCCGGTGGAAAATGAATTGACCAAAATCCAGCCGCGATATTTCGAGAAGTTGACGGCGCCATTGATGTTTGGAATTTGCAGCAGGAAGACATCGCCCGGCGCGGCTTGCGCAGCCAGGCCGATCAGCAACGTTCCCACCAAGAGTAGAAATTTATGCATCGGGGATCTCCTTAGGAAATATGACAAACCGCAATGCTCAAGTTACTCGCATCACGCGGTGCGATTCGAGTTCAGCGCGCAGGAATTGTGCGGCGTGTCGCGCACGCGATCGCCTGCCTCGAGTGGCACGTGATGGCGATCACACTTATGCGGCGCGAATCGTGCTTCGGATCACGAACGCTCAAAGGATTGTCGCGCTATGGTGCGCGATGCGACCTAAGGAGTTCTTATGACAAGCCGCAAATCGCCGTGGGTGTTCGGAATCATTGCGTCCGCAACGATGGCGGGCTGCGCGTCGACTCCTAGCGGGGTCGTGCCCGCCGGGCAGGATGCGTATCACGTGAGTGTACTGGGCGCGCGCTATGAAACGCAGACCGATACGAATCTCAAGGCACTCAGCGTCGCCAATCAATATTGCGACCAGTTGGGCAAGCACGTGATGTTTCGTCAATCCACCGAATCGAGCGCACATGCGTGGTCGCCGAAACAGGAAGACTTGACCTTCGTCTGCATGGATGAGAAGGATCCTGCCTACATGCGCGCCGCGATCGAACACGATCCGGCCGTCGTCGCGAAAGAAGACTAGTCCGCGCGATCAGGCTTTCGGCGCGACCAGCAATTGCACCCAGAACAGCCCGCGCCGGGAGGCTTGACCGGCCGCGTAGGCAATGCCCATTTCCGCGAATCTGGGATCCATGATGTTTTCGCAGTGACCTGGGCTGTCGAGCCAACCTTGCACGACTTCCTCGGCGGATTTCGGTCCATAGGCGATATTCTCGCCGACTAATTTTTCCTGATACCCGACCGCGCGCACCCGATCGGCCGGCGAGCGGCCGGTGAGATCTTCGTGTTCGAAGTAATTGTGCTTGGCCATGTCGTCGGCGTGCCCGAACGCGACGCCTCCGAGCGTCTGGGAGAGCCTCACCGGCGGCGCAGGTCCAAATGAGCGATCGCCGCAGCGCGCACCGCGGGCGCGAACCTCGTTGACCAGCTGCAGCGCGCGCGTCGCCTGCACGGGTGCCTGCGCCGGCGTACTGGCAGGCGCGACCTTCGCACTAGCGGGCGCCACATAGACTGAGCCCAGCACCAGCCAACTCTCCGCGCCGCGCTGATAGAGGCCGACATCGCGGAACGCCGGGTTCGTCACGGTGCGGCAGTCGGATTTCTTGATCAGCTGGAGGGTCGCCGACTCGGGGCCTTTTATGTGAAAGCCCGCGGTCGATTCCGACTCATAGCCGCTCAACTGAGCGGCAGATCCGAGAGAGCGTCCGTTGGCCCACTGCTCGGCGGCGCGATCCAACGAGGTGATATGACGAAGCGGGCGAGCTGGGGGCAAAATGCCGCCGCAGCCGCCTTCGCGCAGCAGTTGCAGTGCGGAAATCGGGTCCGCTCGCGCGCTTAACGATGCCGCAAGGCCGCCGATGAGCACCAGAACGCGCCCGTACTTGTGAAATAGCGAGTCCACGCTAGGGAGCAACGCGAGAGGCGCAATATGGATGACGCCGCAAGCCGGAACCCGCTCACAGAATCCGCGCAATCTGGCTAAACTTACAGGCGGGATGAGGATCCGCCAATACCTAATAAGGCGCAACGATCGATACGCGACGCTGGCCGTTGTTTTTCTTCTCGCCGTGGGCATCGCGGCGGGCTACGCGCCGCGAATTCTCGCCGTCAGAATCGTGTTTGCGGTGCTGGTCTGTGTGGTGCTTGCGGCCGCGTTCTGGAGCCTGTTCGAAATTCGGTGTCCAAATTGCGCAAAGCCGATGGGCAGCGTCGGCTTTTGGGTTAGCCTAGGCCGCGCGCCCCGCGTATCGCAGCGCTGTCCGCACTGCGATATCAGCGTTGACGCAGAGGTGCCCAAGCATCCAGTCGCGAAGCAAGGGAGTCAGTAAATGAAAGTGCCGACAGCATTGCTGGGCGCGGTGTCATTTTTTGCGGGAGCGAGCAGTGCACTGGGCGATGCGGCATGCGAGAAATGCACGCACGAAATGCTGATGCAATACAGAGCTTGCCTGCGCAGCGGAAAGGATCACGCCACGTGCGGCAAAGAGGAGCAGGCAGCGGCGCTGGCATGCGTGGCAATTTGCAATCCCAGTCCCAAGCCCGATCGCAACACCAAATAATTGCCGACGCTAACTTCAGCCCCAGCGGCCCCTTGCGCGACAGCTGGAGCTCGCTGCAACCGGCGCGGCCGCAGCCTTAAGCCGGGTATTTCGTTTTCTTGATATCTTCGACGATATGCAGCGCGGTCCGGGCCAAATGCTTGCGCAGTTGCTCCCCGCGCAGGTCCGCCTCGCTGTGAGGCAGCTTAAGCCTTCTCACGTCCTTGCCGCAGGTGACGACGATGTGTCCTGAAGCCTGATCCCAGGTCCAGGTGCAAAGGGGTTTGCCATCGTCGTCAGACCAGCCGCCGGCCAGATCGGCTGAATCCGTGAAATTGTGAGTGACTGCCATAGCGTTGCAAAAGTCCCATAGAGGTTACATTGGAGGACACTTTACAACGAAATGCCGCGGCGGGCCCAAAGGCCCGCCGCATTCTTGAGTGCGATGATTGCTCTCACACCTGTTTTAGG
>Ga0265760_10000275_pt1 | contig 13939 bp, 17 predicted proteins | sample NZIome_2_FD_200831 | JGI IMG/M metagenome (GOLD analysis project Ga0265760, IMG submission 200831) | Metatranscriptome of rhizosphere microbial communities from Maridalen valley, Oslo, Norway - NZI1 (Metagenome Metatranscriptome) | ecosystem: Host-associated > Plants > Roots > Rhizosphere >...
CTGGCTCTTTTGGATCAGCGGAATGCGCTTGGAATACATGTAGATCCAAACGATAAGGGTTAAGAGCATGGTGGTCAGGAAAGGAGCGAAGATCCCGAGCTGATGCATTGAATTCTCCGATCGTCAAGTTGCCAAGGAGGCACGGAATTCCGCGAGAACGGCGGCAAACGCGGCCGCAAAAGCATGAGCATCTCCCGGCCAGCGCGCCGACACGTAGCGCTGATCGCGTACCACCCAGGCGGGGCGCTGATCCTCATCACTGTCACGAAACAGGCCGCTGGTTTTTCTGAAGAAATCGCTGGCGTCCCGCGGAACATCGCGGAAATCGGCGGGTGACGCCAGCGCGCGGCTGACTTCGGCCTGCACGCTGCGATACCCCACCGGTTCAGAATCTATTTCCAGGTAAGTCCGATAGTAGGTGGGATCCCAGACCCGCCCGAAGTATTTCATCGTGGACCAGGCCGCCTTTTCGAGGCGCCAGGTTAGCGCGGTGGTTTTCCGCCCGTAAAGAACCGAATGTCCGGTGCGTTTCGACACGCTGCGCGCCGCGAGCACGACGCCGTGGCAGATCGCCGCTACCGGCTTGTCGGCGTCAAAGAAATCGCCGACGAATTGCTGTAGCGGCGCATCTTCAAGATATTGGCGCATGCCGCGCGCCCAATGGCCGCCAGGCAGAACCAGTCCGTCATACTGATCGACGCGCAGCGTCGAGTAGGGGACGGGCGCACTGAACGACGGGCTGGTTTGCATCGATGCATACGCGCGCCGCGCGTTGGTATTCGCGCGTAGCGCGAGGCCGAGGAGTTTGATCTTCCGCAAAACGGGAACGCGGCCCCAGACATCCAGTTCCTCGCCGCTCAGCATCAACGGGTCAGCCGCAGCCGGCAGTCCACCCGGTGTCGCGAAAATCAACGAATGTCCTGCGTCGCCCAGGACCTTCCAGGTAACCGCGACTTCGCTCGGATCGAAATCGCGCTTCGGTAGTACGATCAAAACCGGACGCGAGACAGGGAGGGTCATCCGCTTAGAGTATCGCAGGGCGGTCGCAAGCGGCTGGAGAGCGGCGAGCTGCCGCCGAAAGCTTCAAGGACTAGATTTGCGCGCCGCGTGCACCAAAGTGTAGGTGGCAAATTGGGACCACCCGCCGCCAGGTTTCTGCGACTCGATGAGCAAGGACCAAGTATCGGTATTCGGGTCATACACAAAGGTGTCCTTGAACGCAGCGTCAGCGTAAGGAAATTGGATGACCAGCGTTTCTCCTTGACGTTTTCCGCTAGCCACCACGCGCGCGCCGGCTGCGCCGAAGCGATCCAGCCAGTGACCGATATAGTCATCAGCATGAGCGTCATACCCTAAGAACAAATCCGCCTCGTAGGTTGGCACGTCGGCGGTATCGATCATGTGCAAACGCAGAAATCCGCCCTGCAGCACGCGCTGGCCTCGAGCGCGGTACATCACCGGCTTTCCAAGGAGCGTACCAGCCATGTCCCAGTCCCCTTGCAGCGCATCAAGATAGGCATTGTCCGGGGATTTTGCATCTTTCGCCTGGGCCAAAGGCTCGGTGCCCATCGTCAGCAACGCGATGAATGCACAGAAGATCGCGCGGCGCCGATTGGACGATCGAGTCACAGTCATGTATGAGCTTCCTTTAAGTAGTCGACCAGGCCATCCAGGCAGCCCACCCACCCCTGCTGGTGCATGTCGCGCATGGCGTCTGTCGCAATGCGTTCGTGCGTCACCATGACCTCGGTTTCTTCTCCTCGCGCCTCGAAGGTGATGGTGACGCGTTCCGTCCCAGCCGCTTGAGCGCCCACTCGCCAGGTATACACCAGCTTGTGAGGCCGTTCGATGGCTTCGAATTCCCCGCTGATCCACAACGTCTTACCGTCTGGAAACTGGTTCGCGATGCGGTAGCGGCCGCCGACGCGAAGATCCACCTCGGCATCAATGCATTCAACGGAATTAGGACCCCACCATCGCTTTAACTGCTCAGGTTGGGTCCAGGCGTCGAAGATGCGCTCGGGACTCGCGCGAATCGACCTGCGGATGATGAGAACGGCGGTCAAGAGTCCTGACCGGATTCGACGTATTGAGCCAGCGACGCCAAGTTGTCTTCCCAGAATTTTCGATAGTGGATGAGCCAGCCCTCGATCGTTTTGAAGGGCTTCGGATTGAGCGAACAATGGTGCATGCGTCCGTCGACCGATCGGGTGACGAGCCCGGCCTCCTCGAGTACACGAATATGCCGCGATACCGCCGGCAGCGACATGGCGAACGGATCAGCCAATTCCGTGATCATCGCCGGGCGCTTCGCCAGGCGAGCGAGCAATGCGCGCCGCGTGCTATGCCCTAGTGCCTGGAACACGGCATCCAGGCGATCATCCTTGGAACTCCTCGCGCTTGACATCAGAAATCTTCTCGCATAAAAGTATATTAAACATTCTTGTTTAATAATACAATCGAGCTTCAGCCACAAGTCCCGCCCGATAACCTAAAAACTTGGAGGACTCTCCCGTGCAGTCAAACAACATATCCCGCCGCGCGCTGGCGCTAACGTTGGCGGCATTGCCGGCCGGTCTCGTCATCGCGGCGGAGACGCCGGCGGCGCCCGAGGCTAAAAGCGCCGCCGCAGTAGACGGCCTTTCGCACACCTCGGAAGCGATTCGGCAAGAGATCACGCTCGACGCCAGCCCGCAGCGGGTTTATCAAGTGTTGATCACCACCAAGGACTTCGACAGTGTCACCCGCCTGAGCGATGGCGCGGCCTTGCTCGCCGCCGCGGGCGCCAAGCCCACATCGATCAGCACTGAACTCGGCGGTCCCTTCACGCTGTTCGGCGGCTACATCACGGGACGGCATCTGGAGATGTTGCCTAGCGAACGCTTGGTGCAAGCCTGGCGCGCGGGAAGTTGGAAGCCAGGCGCCTTCTCGATCGCCGCCTTCTATCTAAGCGCAGAGAGCGGCAAGACCAGGCTCAACTTCGAGCATCGCGGCTTTCCCGATGGCCAAGGCACATCGCTCGCCCACGGCTGGCATTCGCACTACTGGGAGCCGCTCGCGAAATATCTGGCGCAAGGTTAAGAGAGGAGGCGCGGGTCTCTCCCCGGCTGGTTAGAAGCGGCCCGCGTCCACGTCCAGAATGAATTGCGTCAGGCCATCCATATAAACCTGCTGGTCGTCGTAAAGTGCCAGATGGCTGCCTTTGGGACAGTAGAAATAGCGTCCTTTTTTGACGTCCTTGGCGATTCTCTCCATCTGCGCCGGTTCCATGGTGTCGTAACGGGCGCCAATGGATAGCGTGGGCACGATGATCTTGGGTAGGTCTGCGGTGCGATCCCAGTTCACGAGCTTGCCGCTCGCTCCCATTTCACTCGGCCCCTGCATCGGGATGTAGATCTTTTTGTTGATCTTGGCGAAGGCGCGCAGCACGGGATCGGGCCACTGATCCTGCGGCATGCGCAGGATATGATCGACGTAAAAATTCGGTATCAGCAGTTCTTCATAGCGCGGGTCGTCGTATCGGCCCATCGCCTCGAGCTGCTTGATTTCAGCCAGCGCCTTCTGATTCATGGCGGGCATGAGCACGCTGGTCGCATAGCGGTTGTACGCGGGAATGCTCGGAACCATGTTGGAAATAACCAGAGCCTTTAGATTCTGTTGATACTTGAGCGCGTATTCGAGCGCGAGAATTCCGCCCCAGGATTGCCCGTAGAGATAAAAATTGCTCTTGTCGAGCTTCAAAGCTTTGCGGACCTGCTCCACTTCATCGACGAAGCGCGGCAACTCCCACAGCGTCGGCTCATCCGGTTGGTCGCTGTAAGCTGAACCCAATTGATCGTAGTAGTAGTACTCGATGCCCGCTTTCGGGAAGTAGCTGTCGAAGGCCTCGAAGTATTCATGCGTGGCGCCAGGGCCGCCGTGCAGCAGCAGGACCTTGATGCGGGGATTATTGCCGACCCGCTTGGTCCAGACGCGAAAAGCGCCTTTGGGCGTCTGGATCGTGATCATCTTCACGCCACCTGAGAGCACATCGTCGCGGCCGGAGGAATCGAAGTAAGCGGCCGGTGCCGCCTCGGCAGCCGACATCACGAGGGCGAAAAGGACGGCAGCAATCGCGGGCAAGAGACCAACGGGTTGTCGCATTTTTGTTTTCCAGGGTTCATCGGGCGAGCCTAGCCTAAGCCGTGAGGGCCTGGCAAATCGGCAGTCTCGGGCCGGCGCTACGGCGCTCTGGGGAAGCCTTGGTCAAAATCAATCCTTTCATCGGTGGCAACAAGCGCAGCGCATTTGCTGTAATGTCTACCTTTCTCGCGATCAATGGGATTGAGATCACCGCCGCTACGGAAGCGATCTACGCCTTTATTGCCGAATGCGACGCGGTAAATTCCTTTGGCTTCGCACAACTGCTCCGGTGGCTCCGTGAAAACACCACGCCCGCCTAGGTATTAGAGATGTCATCGAGCACTGCCTTCGCACCACCCACGGCTCCTCTTCACAAGGACGGGCGCGAAGTGGAATGGCAGCTCGCGTGTACCGATCTCGGCTCCGTTAAGCGCTGGTTGAGCGACCACGGCACGATCGACGGGCTCGTCCTCGAGCCACGCTCCACGCTGGAGATCCTCGACACGTACTTGGACACGGATGACTGGCGAATACATCGTTCGGGCTACGCTCTTCGCGTTCGCTCCGGTTCCGGAACAACCGAGGCCACGCTCAAGTCGCTTTATTCAGCCAGCACAGAGGTCGCGGATCGGCGCGAGTTGACCGAAACTCTCTTAACCTCCGACAGCGATGCAATTCGGGAATCAGCTGGGCCGGTTGGAACCCGGGTATCCGCTGTGAGCGGCGCGCGCACTTTGTTGCCGTTGTTCGAATTGCGCACCTCGAGGCAGAGATTTGCGGTCCGCAAGAGTGACGATGCACGTCAACTCGGCGAGATTGCTCTCGATGAAACCGTGATATCGCGCCCGCACGGCGAACCCCAGGCAAGCTTGCTTCGGGTCGAGGTCGAAGCACTCACGAAAGCACACGGCCCTCTGCGATCGCTCGTGAAGACGCTTCGCAGCAACTGTGCACTCGAGGCCGCATCTGATACGAAGTACTCGCTCGGACTCAAGTCCGTAGGATTGGCTCCCCCTGCGCCAGAATCCGCCGCAACGACCCTTGATGCCTCCATGACTATCGTGGAGGTCGCCGCGGTGAACCTGCGGCGCTATTTGGCCGCCTGGCTTCTGCACGAGCCGGGCGCCAGATTGGGAGACGATCCTGAAGAATTGCATGACTTGCGCGTCGCCGGCCGCAGACTCGATGCCATCTTGCGCCAGTTTAAAGCCTTTCTGCCTCCGGAATATTTGAAGGTTCGCAGCACCCTGAAGCCCGTATTGAGTGCCTTAGGACACGCCCGCGACCTCGACGTCGCCCTGATCGAGCTGCAAGGATTTAGTCGCCAATTGCCGAAAGCGGATCGGGTGGGCGTCGAACCCTTGAAGGAGCACTTAATGTCGGAGCGCGGCCGGGCGCGCGCGCGGATGTTGAGCGTTCTTGATTCGATCTGGGTGCAGAGGAATTTGCAAGAGTTGACAGTGCTGCTGGCCGCACCCGTCGCGGTATCCGAAGCCTCGGCAGCGGATCTGGCGCTGCAGGTTTCCCCCGGGTTGATCCGGCGACGATTCCGCAAGTTACGCAAGCGGGCCGAGCTTCTGGGCGGGGATTCTTCCACCGAGGAGTATCACGAGGTTCGCGGCCAGGTGAAGAAGTTACGGTACGCGGTGGAAGCCGTGGCGGCCCTCTACGGCAAGCCCGCCAATGACATGATTCGAGCGCTGCGCCGCTGGCAAGAAAACCTCGGCGTGCAGCAGGACGCGGCCGTAGGGATGCAGCGCCTGAACGCTCTCGCCGGCGCTAAACTCACCGATATTCCGGCGGAAACTTTGTTCTTGATGGGGCGTCTTGCGGAGCGCCACTTGGGTGAAGCTCGGCAAGCTCGGAAACGCTACGCAACGGGCTATCGCAAAGTACGACAAAAATGGAAGAAACTGCGGATGAAGTTCGAAAAGTCGACGGCAAACGAGGTGCCGACAGCTTAAGGCTTGGAAGCGATGGAATTGTTGATCATCCGACATGCGATTGCATTCGAGCGCGACCGTCATCGTTGGCCCGACGATGCCTTAAGGCCCCTTTCGCCCGTAGGTAACAGACGCTCGCGGAAAGCGGCGGCTGGCCTCAAAGAACTCTGCAAGGCGCCAGATCGCCTTTTGAGCAGTCCGCTGATTCGTGCCAGGGAAACGGCAAAGATTCTGACCGAGGTTGCCGGCTGGCCGCGGGCCGAAATAGCGCCCGAGCTTACCCCTGGGGCGGGCGCCGCGGCGGTGTTGACGCTTTTGGCCAAGGATCGCAGCAAACGGATTGCCATCGTCGGCCATCAACCGGATCTTTCGGCTCTGCTCACGGCTTCCCTGCTGGGCAACAGCGGGACCATACCGATTGAAATCAAGAAAAATGCGGTCGCCTGCCTCGCGTTCGACGGCAGAGCTCGGGTCGGCCATGCAGTAATGAAATGGCTCGCAACACCGCGACTGCTGCGCGGTTTGGCAAACCGCTGATGTACCATGGGAACACATGACTGATCTTCCAGACCCCGCAGCTCCCAGCGCCGAAGCCGGGAATTTGGGTCCGACCGGCAGACAAGCCGGTACGATGAAGATAATTGCGGTCACGAACATCAAGGGAGGGGTCGGCAAGACCACCACGGCTGTCAACCTTGCCTATTTGTGTGCCGCGAGCAATGGCCCCACGCTGCTCTGGGATTTAGATCCGCAGGGCGCCGCGACCTACACCCTACGAGGCGAGCCCTTAGAACACGCGGGTCCAAAGAAATTATTGAATGGCAAGCGAAACTTGCCCGAACTCATCCTCTCGACGGGATATACGAATCTGGACCTTCTGCCGGCGGATTTTTCCTATAGAAATTTTGATGTTCATCTCGCTGAGCGAAAGAAGCCGACGGAGCGGCTGCTTAAAATGAGCCGATCTTTGCGAGAAGTCTATGCGGTGCTGTTCCTCGATTGCGCGCCCGGCATCTCACTGCTATCGGAGAACGTGCTGCGCGCGGCGGACGCGATCATTGTGCCACTGCTGCCCACACCGCTCTCGGTGCGCATGCTGGTGCAATTGCAGGACTTCATCGCCGACAAAGGCTGGACGGACTTGACGCTCCTGCCGTTCTTCTCAATGGTCGATCGCCGTAAGTCCCTGCATCATGAAATCATCGCAAATACCCGCGCGCAATTTCCGACGCTGCTCGCGACCGAGGTCCCGTACTCTAGTGAGATCGAACGCATGACTCTGCGCCGCGCGCCAATACCCGCCTTTGCACCTAGAAGTGCCGCAGCGCAGGTCTATTCCGCGCTTTGGGCGGAGCTGGTGTTGTCCGTCTGGCTGGGCCGTTCGGTTACGAAAATGACTGCAAAAGAAACCATCGAGCTCAATTGAGCAACTAGACCATGGAATCCTCACTTCTCGCCGGTTGGGACAATTTCTATGTGATCACCGGCGGGGCGGCGGGCGGCCTCACCGGTTTAACCTTCGTCGTGATCACACTCGCCGCCGACGCGCACCGCGTAAAACTCGTGGCTGTGAGTGCCTTCGTGTCGCCGACGATTGTGCATTTCGGCACCGTCCTCGCATTGGCCGCCTACTTGACCATGCCACGACACACCATTGTCAGCTTAAGTATCGGCTTAGGTGCGGTCGGCCTCGCGGGGCTTGTCTATATCGCAAACATTGCGGCGACCATTCACCGCTTAAAGGGTGCCTACACCCCCGTGCTCGAAGATTGGATCTGGAATGTCACGCTGCCGGCGCTTTGTTTTTGTGTGCTGCTCACCATGGCGTTTCTCCTCTCGATCATGCCAAAACAGTGCCCCTATGGCGTCGCCGCCGCGATCATGCTCCTCATGATCGTCGGCATTCACAACGCGTGGGACATCGCAGTCTGGAACAGCATCAATAAGAAGGACGAAGAGAGTCCTCCGTCTGGCCGCGTCATTGACGCCTCCATGCGTTCGCCCGGCAAGGTCGATTCAAACGCGTAGCGGTCTTCGACTAGTTGTCGAGTCTCAGGAGGTTGTTCCTATTCAGGCCCTTCCCAGAGCCGGGCAATGGTGCGCTCGGCGATGGCGACCATGCGCGCATCGTCGACCAAGCCTGAGCTCAAGAGAATGACCGCAAACAGCAGCGCCCAGCCGCGCGCTCGGCGCCACGTTGCCTCAGACACCGAGGGATATGCCGCGATCGCCCGCTTGCGGCTCTCCAACTGAGGCAGAAGCATCCACACGGCAGCCAGGTCGCAGGCGCGATCGCCGCAAGCCAGGTCGCCCCAGTCGATAACGCCTGTCAGGCATCCCTCCTTAACGAGCACATTCCGCGGGTGCAAATCGCCGTGAATCCAGGTTGGCGCGGTATCGTCCGCTGCGCCTAAGGCATCGCTCCAAAGTGCATGGACACGTCCATCGAGGATCGCGGTCTTGCCGTGCAGCTTCGCCAGCCGGTCCGCAAATGCACTCGCGCGCTCGCGTAAAGGCATGCCACGGTAGGGATTGCGAGGAGCATCCTCGGGAGCCGGGGTATGCAGGGCCTTGAAAAAAGCGGCGAGCACTTCACCTTGATTCGCATCCGGCGGCGAATGGTCTGCGGTTTCTCCCTCTATCCACGGTGTCACGCTCCAGGCCCAGGGATATTGAAATTGCGCAATACCGATGCGTACGGGTGCGGGAATGGCCAGGGGCAGACGCTTTCTTAAGCTCGGTAGCCAGCGCTGCTCATTGAGTATCAGCTGCGCCGCAAGCTGCCGGCGCGGGAAGCGCAGCGCGAGTGAGTCCCCCAGGCGCAGCAGATGGTTGTCCCAGCCGGAAGCAATCGAAACGATGGATAAGTCGGCAAGATCAGGGTGCTGTGCCGCCAGTAACTGTCGCGCCTGGCATTCATCGATTTCTACTTCCGCCGCCGGCGTGCCCATTGCGCCTAGTGTATCGTCTCGGCAGCTCGCGACTAAGGCGCTGTGGGACAGATCCTATAGCAAATCGCAGCATTCGCTGGGTTATGTAGGTTCCTAGAGACGCCACACTGCGGCCAGGAGGTGCAATCCTGTGGATATCGAAGATCGGCTAAAGAGGCTTCAATCGCTATTCACCTACGCATTGAGCGGTGCGGTCGCAGCCAAAGCTCGTTATCTGGCGCTGCGCGGGGACCCAAGCTCGACGCCCGCCGCGGTCGCGCGGGCCAAGATGACTTGGCAACAACTCGAGGCGAGGAAGACCGCGATCATTGCGCGCATGGTGGCGCTGGAAGAGCTGGAGCAGATGGAAGTTCCAGAAGCGAACGCTCAATTGGCCGGCGCCGCCTGAACCGTCGAGGCGTACGGTTCGCTCACGCCCTTGATCAATCCTTGGCGGCGCTCTCCGTCTTGTACGCCGCCGACAAAGTTCCCTTGGCGGTCGCGATTGGCAATAAGGTCGGATAGAACTGCACGAAGGTGTTGTCCACGGCGGCGTGAGCGGCGTGACACGAATAGCACTCGGCGGTTCGGGGCGTTATCTTGGCGGTCTTCTCTGCGCCGAATCCGAAGAACGCCCACCCCTGCAAATGCGCGCTGTCCTTGACGTGAACTTCTCTGCCCATGACGTCGGTGCTTTGGTAATTGCCGCTCTTATTGATGGAGCCCTTGTCCATCGCCCCGCGCACCTCGAGCACCAGCATGGTCTTGTCGGGCCAGGTGCCGGTTGCCAGGAACGCTTTGTAAGCGCCGGGCTCGACGAACACATTGTCGAACATATGATGGCCCATCGCCATGGGGCTGTAGGCCATGTCGAATCCCGTACTCAGGTACACCCATTCGCGGTAGTCTTCCGGCAGCGTCAAGCGCCCATCCTCCGTGTAAACGGGGCTGCGAACCGGCGTCTCGGCAGATTCGCTGAGGGCGATGGAGCAAAGTAGGGTCAAAGCGGCGGTGACGATCATTTTGGTGTTCATGCTTGAGAGTATGGCGGCACCGCATGCGCGGCACTAGCCCGCTCGCTGCAGCTATCCGATGATTCGCTGCATCGTCGCGCTGGCATTCGAGCGGTGGAGTAGGATTCGCAACGATGCAAACTCCGGCTCGACCCAATTTCTACAACTGGCTCTGGATTGCCTTGCTATGGGCGGGCCTCGCCATTCTGGACGCCACGCAAAACGTATTCGCCATGCGCCACGAGGGCATGCATCACTCGTGGGTAAAACTGTTCTTCGTTCTGACGCTCGACTGGCTGCCCTGGGCGCTGGTCACGCCCTGGGTGATTTCGCTCGCACGCCGCTATCCGCCGGCTTGGAAGTCGCCGCAGACTTGGCTGCTGCACCTTGGTGTCCTCGTCGCCATCGACGCCCTGGCATCCGCGTGGGCGTCGGCGCTCGAAAGGGTATTTCAGCCGTGGTTGCCGGATTTCGAGTCGCGGGCATTCCTGGTCACCTGGCCGCTGAAGATTTTCGGCGGCCTGCTGCCGGCGTTCATATTGTATTCATTCATTCTGGTCGTTACTTACGTGCTCGATTCGAAAGCGCGGGCGGCCGCGCACCAAACCGACTTGGCACGTCTGAATGAGCAGTTGTCCTATGCACAGTTGAATGCCTTGCAGCGGCAGATCGAACCGCATTTTATTTTCAACGCCCTCAATTCGATCTCGAGCTTGGTGCGCGAGCAGAAAAACGATGCGGCGGTGAGCATGATCGTCGCCCTCAGCGATTTTTTAAGAGGGGTCGCGGGCAGGTCTCACGATCCAGAGGTGCCACTCTCGCAGGAAGTGGAGTTCCTCGAAAAGTACCTGCAAATTCAACAAGCGCGTTTCGCGGGCCGGCTCAAGCTGGACATTCAAATACCCGACGAACTGCGCAAGGCGCAGATTCCGAGCCTCATCCTGCAGCCGCTGGTCGAGAACGCCATCAAACACGGCATAGCGCAGCGGGTTTTGGGGGGCGAAGTGCGAGTCGCCGCCTCGCGCGCCGACGGAAAGCTCTATTTGAGCGTCTATAACGATGGTCCTCTGCTGGATCGGGATGGAGGCGCGGTCAAGCATGGAATCGGCCTGTCGAACCTGCATACGCGCCTGAATCTGCTGTACGGCAGCGATTGCGACTTGCGGCTGGAAAACTACGGCATCACCGGCGTGCAGGTCCTCGTGGCGTTGCCTTTCCGCGAAGCATGAGCCGATGACGAAGATCCGTGCGTTGCTGGTCGATGATGAGCCGCTGGCGCGCAGCAATTTGAAGTTTTTGTTGCGTCAGGATCCCGATATGGAGTCGATCGCGGAAGCGGTCTCGGGCGCCGAGGCGATCGCCGCGATTCGCAGCACGCGCCCGGACCTGGTGTTTCTCGATGTGCAGATGCCGGAGTGCGGCGGTTTCGACGTTTTGGAGATTCTCAAGGCGGACGGCGTATTGCCCGTCATCGTCTTCGTGACTGCCTACGATGAGTACGCGCTGCGGGCCTTCGACGCCGGTGCGCTCGACTACCTGCTCAAACCCTTCGATGACGCGCGCTTCGCCTTGGCGCTGCAGCGTGCCAAAGAGAGATTGGCCGCGCGCGAGCCGGCAGCGGCGCCGGAAATACCGCGGCTCAGCGTGCGCTGCGCCGGGCGTGAGGTCTATGTGCCCATACCGGACATCGATTGGGTGGAGGCGGCGGATTACTATGTGTGCTTGCACGTGGGATCGAAATCGCACCTGCTGCGCCGGAGCATGGCGGAGCTGGAGCGGGATCTGGATCTGCATATCTTTTGCCGCATCCATCGCTCGACCATCGTCAACCTGCGCCGGGTGCGCGCGCTTCAAGTCGATGGCACTGGTGAATACGAGGTGCTTCTCGAGGGCGGGCAAAGATTGCGCTTAAGCCGCCGCTATCGCAAGGATCTGCAATCGCGCATGCGGGAATTCGGCGGCACGCTGCAGACCAAGACGGATGGTTTTCTTTAGAACGCGGCCGGATAGGCGCCGCCATCCAACAAGACGTTCTGGCCGGTCATGAATCCGGCGTGCACGCTGCAGAGAAATGCGCACACCTGGCCAAACTCGGCCGGCGTGCCGAACCGCTTGGCGGGGATATTGGCGATGGAGCGCGCCACAGTCTCCGCTTCGCTCAGTTGGTTGCGCTTGGCGGCGAGACTCAACGTGCTGCGCAGGCGCTGCGTATCGAAGCTGCCCGGAAGCAAGTTATTGATGGTGACGTTTTTGTCGGCGACGCCGCGGGCGACGCCCGCCATAAAGGCGGTGAGGCCGGCGCGCGCGCCGCTCGACAAGTCAAGGCCGACTATCGGCATTTTGACGCTGTACGAGGTGATGTTGACGATTCTGCCGAACCCACGGCTCACCATGGAATCGATGACTCTTTGAATGAGCTCGATGGGCGTGACCATGTTCATGGTGATGCCGCTGAGCATCGCCTGCCGGTCCAGCTCGCGGAAGTTCCTCACCGGCGGGCCGCCGTTGTTGTTGATCAGGATATCGGGTGTAGGACAGGCTTTGAGCAGTGCCACCTGGCCCTCGGGGGTGGAGACATCGGCGAGCACGGGCGTCACGGAAACGCTCCAGGCTTGGCGAATTTCTTGTGCGGTTTGCTCGAGCAACGCCGGGTTGCGTCCGTTGATCACGAGCGCCACCCCCGCCTCGGCCAGCGCCTGGGCGCAACCTTTACCGAGGCCCTGACTCGAGGCGCAGACGATAGCGGTACGCCCGCGGATGCCTAAATCCATAATCACTCCGGAATGGGGGGCTTGCATTGAAGGCGCAGGGATCGTATAGCCGTAGGCAGGCATCACGCAACCGCTTCAAGGAGGACCTTTTGCCGAACGAACGAGTCTCAAGCGGGCCGCGCATCGCGTCCGTGACCTCGCCGGAGCTGCTTGCAGTGCTTGAGGAGCTGAAGCTGCGCGAGCCCATCTTTCATCATCCCGAATTCGGCACGACGCGCCGGGACTACGAGGCCATGATCGATCCGCATTTCTGGGAAGTGGGCGCCTCGGGCCGACGCTACAGCCGGGAATTCGTGCTGGAAACGCTGGAGAACCGCGCGCCGAACCCGGATGAATCCAAATGGCTGACGCGCGACTTTCAATGTCGGGAAATCGCGGCGGATAACTACCTGATTACCTACACCTTGCATCAGGGGAAGCGCGTCACTCGCCGCGCCACGCTCTGGCGCAGAACCGCCGCCGGGTGGAAGATTCTGTATCACCAAGGCACTATCGTCGGGCCGCGGACCTAAGCGCACTCGCATTGCCTCACACCCGCATTACTTACGCAAGTTCATGCTGACGCTGCAGAATATATATAAGACGTTCGAGGGGAGGCTGGTGCTGACCGACGTCAACCTCACGGTGCCCAGGGGCGCGACGCACGCACTGATCGGCTCGAGCGGCTCGGGAAAAACGACCCTCCTGCGCGTCACTTTGGGATTGATTCCATTCGATAAAGGCTACGTCAAAATTAACGATCAGGCCCTGCTGTCGTTCAGTCCCGTCGAGTGGGCGGATCGCATCGGCTACGTGCCGCAGGACGGCGGCCTGTTCCCGCACATCAACGGCTTCGAGAATGTGTCGTTGATCGCGAAGCTGCGCGGCTGGAACAAACAGAGGATCGAGTCACGCGTCGAGGAATTGCGTAAGCTCGTCGGCCTCGAGGCGCCGATGTTGCGGCGGTTTCCCTTTGAATTGAGCGGCGGCCAACAGCAACGCGTGGCGATCATGCGGGCGGCGATGATGGATCCTCAAGTGATGCTGCTCGATGAACCCATGGCGGCGCTGGATCCGCTCATTCGGCGCAGCCTGCAGCAGGAATTGAAATCGATCTTTCAGCGCTTGGGCAAGACCGTGCTTCTGGTCACGCATGATCTCGGCGAGGCGGTGTTTCTCGC
>Ga0265760_10000276_pt1 | contig 13871 bp, 12 predicted proteins | sample NZIome_2_FD_200831 | JGI IMG/M metagenome (GOLD analysis project Ga0265760, IMG submission 200831) | Metatranscriptome of rhizosphere microbial communities from Maridalen valley, Oslo, Norway - NZI1 (Metagenome Metatranscriptome) | ecosystem: Host-associated > Plants > Roots > Rhizosphere >...
CGACGGGCTGGCATCGGACAAAATGGCGCGCAGCACATCCCCCAACAGCAGCGAAAGCGATTCAGCCAGAAAGCGCTGGCACTGTTCTGCGTCCGGACGCGAAAGTTGATCCCAGGAGAGCGGTCCTCCTATTCGTCGGGCATTCGGCGACTTAGACATGACTCCCAGTGTAGCGTCTCTATAGCCCATCGCAACTACCTCAAAGTGCGACGAACATCACTGACACAGAAATTCTCAACGAAAATGCCTCCGCTTTGCGGCCCGAGCTTAGGCCATTGGAAAAATTTAATGATTGCAGATGTATGATGAGCGTGATTGCACGATAGACCTCAACTCACTCCCGGCAAAGCCCACTCCTTGGCACGAGGCGTGCGCCGCATTGTGGCCGGCAATGCCGGGATGATGACGGGGCCGGGAACCAACACCTATTTGCTCGGCGAGGCGCAGATCGCCGTTCTCGATCCGGGTCCCGACGAGGCGCCGCACCTTGAGTCCATTCTCAACGCGGCGGGCGCTCCCATTCGCTGGATCCTCGTTACCCATACCCATCGCGATCACTCGCCGCTCGCAGCGGAACTCGCGCGGCGCACGCGCGCAACCCTTATCGGCTTGCCGCCACCCGGCGATGGACGGCAGGACGAAAGCTTTGTACCGCAGCATCGGCCGGCGGATGGCGAGCGACTCATCCTGGGTGATTTTGAATTGACCGCGATCCATACGCCCGGCCATGCGTCGAATTGCGTCTGTTACTTCCTGGCACGTGAGCGTTTGCTGATTACCGGCGATCACGTGCTCGAAGGGGTTTCTCCGGTGATTTTGCCGCCCGACGGCAACATGGGAGATTATCTGAACTCGATCGATAAGCTGTTTGCCTACGACTTTGAGAAAATCGCTCCCGGTCATGGCGACCTCATGCACCAAGGCAAGAAGGTGCTCGAGGCGTTGCGCGTGCATCGCCTCGCGCGCGAGGACAAGGTTTTGCACAACCTGGCCAAGCTGCGAGAGGCGAGCCTCGACGCCCTGATACCGGTCGTTTACGACGATGTGCCTGCGGATCGGCATCAATGGGCACGGCTGACATTGCAGGCGCATTTGCTCAAATTGGCGCAGGAAGCACGCGTCAGCGAACTGAACGGAATCTGGCGCCTGCGTCCATGAGCCCGCGTTTGGCCGTATCGCTGCGCGCCGCGAGCGTGCGGCGCGGCGATAAATGGGTACTGCGCGGCATTACTTGGCAGCTCAAGCCCGGCGAACGCTGGGCACTGCTCGGTGAAAACGGAGCCGGCAAGACCCAGTTGCTCAAACTCTTGAGCGGCGATATCTGGCCGACACCCGCGCGCGCAACCACCGCGGAACGTTCCTATCGGGCCGGGCGTCACGCGGTCGACCTGCTCGATGCAAAACAGCGCATCGCCTATTTAGGCGGCGAGCGGCAGGACAAATACGCCCGCTATGGATGGAATCTACGCGTGCGCGATGTGGTTGCCACCGGCCTACACCGCACCGATCTGCTGCTCTCGCCGGTTACGCGCACTCAAGGCAAACAAGTCGCTGCGATGCTGCGCGCCTGCGGTATTGCGCGGCTGGCTGCGCGGGAATTCCTGTCCTTGTCGTACGGAGAGAAACGCCTGGCGTTGCTGGCGCGGGCGTTGGTGCAGCGGCCCGACTGGCTGCTACTCGACGAGGTGTACAACGGCTTGGACGGCGAGTACCGGCGGCGAATCGACGCGGTGCTCGAGGCGGCGCACGCCGGGGGCCAGTCGTGGATTGCGACGGCGCATCGAGCGATGGACGTGCCGCCGGGAACCCGATCATTGATTGCGCTGTGCGAAGGCCGAGTACGGCAGATGAAACGGCTCTCCGCCGCGGACTTGGTGCGTTTGCGGGCTCGCGCGGCTGAATCTGCAGCGCGGGCTTCGCGCCGCCGGCACACGCCGCCCAAGGTCAAGGCAGCTCAGGGACGGGTGCTGCTGCGACTCCGCAACGTGGATCTGTATGTCGGGTACCGGGCGGTGCTGCGCGCTCTGAATTGGCAGCTGCGGCAAGGCGAGCATTGGGCGGTTTTCGGCGCGAACGGCGCGGGAAAATCCAGTTTTCTGAAACTGCTGTACGGCGATTTGTCCCCCGCACTGGGTGGAATGATCGAGCGCGCGGGGTTTCCGGCCGGCACGCCGATCTTTGACTGGAAGCGGCGCGTGGGCTATGTCTCGCCCGAATTGCAAAGCGACTATGCAACGAGTGGCAACGTGATGGAGTTGGTCGCGAGCGGGCGTCATTCGAGCATCGGTCTGGCGGCGCCGATGACCGCAGCCGACCGCAAAAGCGCGCGCGCCTGGCTCAAGTTTTTCAAATTGCGCAGTGTTGCCAAGCGCCGGCTGCGTGAACTGTCCTACGGACAATTGCGCCGCGCGCTCATCGCGCGTGCCATGGCGGCGGGTCCAAAAGTGCTCTTGCTGGACGAACCGTTCACGGGTCTCGATCCTGAGCAACGAGCCGCGATGAAGCGCTTGCTGGAACGCCTGATGCGGCGCCACGTGACGATAATTACCGCCGTGCACCATGCCGAGGATTTGCCGCGCGGCATGACGCGGGCATTGCGTTTACATAAGCGGCGCGCGTGGGTTGAAGATTCTCATTTTGCGACGTAAGCGACGGCGAACCGCAGTAGGAGCGGGCGAGACTGCGCGCCTATACGAAGGTCACGGAAGAAAGATTATGTTGCGTCTCACCACGGCGGCTTGGCTTTGCGGCGCGGTTGTTCTCGAAGGGTGCAGCGGCTCAGGTTACGCCGTGCGTCCCGTGCCGCGGATCGCGGCTGACACGGTGGGCAAACCCGTGAGCGTATTGCAAGAGGCTTTCGGTGAGCCGCGCAAAATCGACAAAACCTCCACCAAGCTGGTGTATGTCTGGTTTCTTCCGCAGAAGCCCAAAGAGGGCACGCCCTCCGGATTTCAGGGATGCGAGATGGAAGTCACCGTCGATGCGCGTTCGCAGCGCGTTTTAGGCTATTCGCTGTCGAATATCGGATACTCGACCTGCGGCGATGTGCAACGGCGCATCCGCGTGGCGCAGCGCTAACACTCAATCAGTTTCTCGCTACAATAGGCGGCTCCAGCCTGCGGGCGTTTTGCCATCCTAGGGTTCGTCGCCGTTGTTATCAGTTTCAATTCTTTCGCTGCTGATTCAAGCCGCGCTCATCGTTCACGTGATCAGGACCGGACGGAATACTCTCTGGATCCTGGCTATTGGGCTATTGCCGGGAGTCGGCGCGCTCGCCTATCTTGTGGCCGAAGTTCTACCGGACCTGCTCGGCGGCCGGACCGCACGCCGGGCTAAATCGGGTATCGGCCGCATGATCGACCCGAACCGCGACTTGCGCCGCGCGGCTGCGGAAGTCCAAATTTCCGGCAATGTCGATGCCCGCCGGCGGCTCGGAGAAGAACTGTTCGAACGGGAGCAGTTCGACGAAGCCATCGAGGTATACCGCGGCGGCCTGAAGGGCATTTTCGAGTACGATCCGACGCTGTTGTTGGGCCTGGCGAAGGCGCAATTTGGCAAACAGGATTTTGCCGCGGCCCGCACCACGCTGGAACTCCTCACGCAGCACAATCCGGATTTCAAATCGGCCGACGCCCAACTTTTGTATGCCCGGACGTTGGAAGCGCAGAACGCACTGGATGAGGCTGAGCGCCAATACTCAGTCATCGCACCGGGATTTCCGGGCGCCGAGGCGCGCCTGCGCTATGGATTGCTGCTCAAGAGACGCGGCAAGCTTCAGGAAGCGCAGCGGGTACTGAAGGACCTGTTGGACGGCGCCAAACTGGGTCCGGCCCACTATCGCCGCGCGCAAGCCGAGTGGCTGGACCGCGCGCGCCGCGAATTAAGCTAGAATCCTCAATCCAGGTCTACATTTCTCGAGTTGGAGTTTCCATGCAACGAAGCAATCGCGTCGGCCGTCTCGGCTGGCTGTCCCTGCTGGCCATCATCCTCGCGGCGTGCGTCGGGCAAAAGGAGCCGGCGGAAAAACTCATCGGCGACATCCAGGCGACTGTCACGGCCGCCTCCGCCGAGGCTGCAAAATATATTCCGGATCAGCTTGGCAGCGTGCAGACCCAATTGAGCGCGCTCAAAGCGTCTTTCGATAAACAGGATTACGCCGCCGTCGTCAGCGGGGCGCCGGCCGTGCTGGCGGCCGCCGAGTCGTTGGCGACCGACGCTGCCTCAAAAAAGGACGAAGCCCTGAAGGCACTCAATGACAAATGGACCGCGCTCGCGGGCAGTGTCCCCGCGTACCTGACCGCCATCGGGGATCGCATAGAATTTCTCAGCAAGAAGGCCAATAGAAAGGCTGCCGCGGGAATTGATCTGGATGGCGCGAAATCGGCCTTGAGCGACGCGATGTCGCTGTGGTCCAAAGCGCAGGCGGCGTTTGCCACCGGCAACCTGGACGAGGCGGTAAGAACTGCGCAGGACGTGAAGTCCAAGGTCGAGCCGCTCGCGTCCAACCTGAAGCTCGAGCTTTCGGCGCCGCCCGCCAAGTCCTAGGAGAGGTCTCTTAAGACGGGCTCTCACAGGGCCAGGGTGCCCTCGCTGATGATGGTCGCCGTGCCCGCGATATGCGCCGCGACCATGCTGCCCTTATCGATTTCAAGGCGAACTCTCACCTGTCCCGGCCGCTTCATCTGGTAGCCCTGGCGGCCGATGAAAGTGGTGGATTTTTTTCCAAACTGGCCCAAGTCCCAGAGGTATGCCGCCAGCATGGCATGCGCATTGCCGCTGACGGGATCCTCCGGAATCCCGAGCGCGGGGCAGAACATGCGCGATTCGGTCCATATCTCATCGGAATCCCGATTTACCGCGAACAAGAAGAACCCTTCGGTGCCAAGTTCGCTGCCCAAGGCCATCAGGGTGTCGAAATTCGGCGCGAGTTGCTCCAGATTCCGGGGATCCGCAATCGGCACGAGCAGGCGGCTGCTGCCCTTGCGGGCAATGCGCGCGGGCATGACGTCGTGCAATTGGGTCGCGGGCAGCTTGAGAGCCTCGGCAACGCGGAGTGTAGTTTTAAATGGCAGCGGCGCATCGAGTTCCGGCGCCGTCTGGCGAAATTCGATTACCGACTCGGAGCCCGAGGCGCGCTGCTCGACTTGCGCGCTGACCTCGATGACGCCGACGCCGCAATGTTGGCGGCAAATACCCAGCGTGCGCCTTCCCAAGGCCAGCAGCACGGCGTGGGCCGCCACGGTGGCGTGACCCACGAAGGGGGCTTCCTTGCGCGAATTGAAGAAGCGCAGCCGTACATCGTGATCCGCCGCGTTGGCGGCGAACACGAATGCAACTTCGGCGTGAGAGAATTCGCGCGCGACCGCGAGCAGGGTGGCGTCGTTCTGCCCGTCTGCATCGAGGAGCACGATCGCAGGATTTCCCGTGAAACGGGTCGCGGTGAAGGCGTCTACTTGAAAAATGCGCAATGCAATCTCCGGAGCCGATGGCGGAGTTTTGCACGCATCGCCCCGGCAGGCTACACTTCCTTGAACCTTGGGGTGGCTTGAAGAAGGCCTGAGACGCGGGGCATCGAATTCTCGATGATGTTCGCGAACCCGTTGAACCTGACCCGGTTAGTACCGGCGTAGGGAGCAGGTGTTGCATATGCGCGCAGCCGTCGAAATCAGCATGTATCCCTTGACGGGCGAGTATCGCCCGCCGATCCAAGCCTTCATTGATCGCCTCAATACGCATTCCGGCTTGATGGTTAAGACCAATGACCTGGCCACCCAAATCTGGGGTCCGCTGGATCGAATCATGAGCGTTCTCACCGAGGAGATGACTCGTTCCGCCGGCAATCCGGTGCAACTGGTGTTCGTGATGAAGGTGCTTCCGGGCTTGGCGGCGCCGGACTAGAGGGACACGTGATTCACGAACTGTCAATGCAGCTCGTGAGTGCCTGGCACGATACCAGCTGGATCGAACTCATCGCGGCCGCCCTCGCGGTGGCCTATTTGCTGCTCGCGATTGGCCAGCAATTGAGTTGCTGGCTGGCGGCATTCATCAGCTCGGTGCTCTATGTTTGGGTATTGTTCACTGCCCGCCTCTACATGGAGTCGGTGTTAAATGCGTTTTACGCCGCGATGGCGGTGTATGGGTTTTGGCAGTGGCAGCACGGCAAGGGTGGCGGCGCGCTTGCCGTGAACCGTTGGCCCGCCGCGCGGCACGCGCTCGCCGCGTTAGTCATAGTCGCATTGTCGCTCGTAAGTTCGTTTTTCCTATACCGCTACACGCCCGCGGCATTGCCATTCCCCGACTCGATGGTGACATGGGCCAGTGTCTTCGCCACGTTCCTGGTGGCGCGCAAAGTGTACGAGAACTGGCATTGGTGGCTGGCAATCGATTCGGTCAGCATGTACCTGTACTACACGCGGCATTTGTACGCAACGATGTTGCTCTTCGGGCTGTACCTCATTTTGATCGTGATCGGCATGCGCGAATGGCGCCGCAGTTTGGCTTTGACGGCCGATGCAGTTGCCTGAGATCGAACGCCTGTGCCATGCAGTAGTGCCCGGCGCCGGAGGCGTTGACCTTGAGGCTTTAGGCACAGGGCTGCTCAGCGAGACGTTTCGTGTTGCGCGCGACGGCGTCGCGTACACTTTGAAGGTTGCGGTGGAACGGCGTCCCGACCTTCGGGTGGATCTGCCTTGGGAAGCGCGGGTGCTCGAGAGTGCGGCGAGCGCCGGACTTGCGCCGCGCTTGGTGTTCTGCGATCCCGACGGCGGAGTTCTGCTCGCGCGCTGGGCCGAGGGAGATTCGTGGGTCTCGTCTGAAGCCGCGGCTCCGGCAAACCTCGTAAAAATTGCCGCGCTCCTGCGCCGGCTTCACGCCCTCGCAGTACCGATGCCGGCGCGGCAGGTTACTCCGCTGCAGTGGATCAAGATCTATGCTGGGGCGTTGTCGCGGCGGACTTCGACCTCGAGCGATCCGGCTTTGCGAAGAGCGGCCGTGGCGCGCACCGAATCGCTATCCGAGCTGCCGCGTACTGTCGGCGTCGTGTGCCACAGTGATCTACACGCCATGAATTTGCTTGAAAAGGATGATTCTTTGATCCTGCTGGACTGGGAATACGCCCATGTTTCGGATCCCCTGTGGGATGTCGCGGGCTGGTGCGCCAACAACGACTTCGATGCGGAAGTACAGCGGACCCTGCTGGCCGGCTATCTTGGGCAAGCACCCAATTTGACCCAGTGGCAACGCTTCAGACTGCTGCTCGCGCTTTACGACTACGTCTGTTTGCTATGGAGTGAACTTTACCTAAGTGTGCGGGGCGCGGACGCGAATGGCGTCGCCGTGCGCTCAAGATTGCTCGACGCGCGCCTGCGCCTTCCGGCACACTACGCCGCTTGATGCGTCTTGACGGGCAGCAACGGAGGTTTTTGATGGCGCGGATGATTGTGGTGGATCGTGATGGCAAGGAACACGAGATAGAAGCGAAGACCGGCTTGAAGATCATGGAAGTCTTAAGAGAGCTCGACTACGGAGTCGCAGCGATCTGCGGCGGTCTTTGCTCCTGCGCCACGTGCCACATTTATGTCGACGAGAAATGGGTGCCACTGTTGCCGAAGCGGCAGAGCGATGAGCTCGAGCTTCTGAATGAGCTGCCGGACTATCGCGAAGCGACGTCCCGGCTTTCCTGCCAAGTCGATTTCACCGAAGCCCTGTCCGGCATCAAGGTGACCGTTGCCGCAGACTCTTGACCTGCGCGACTAGCGCGCGCCAGGGAGGGTAAGAGGAGTCGAGGCACGAAAGGCAGCAGTGCCTCGCCCATTCGAAACCGGTCCTTCAGCATCGTGACATTGAGCGGCCCACCATCCGAGCCGGTCAAAGTCACCCTGCCGGCGTCTGTTTTTCTGCCTGGCGCTTCACGGCATCCTGCGCCGCGGCGATTGCAGCGGGATCGCCGAGAAAGCGCCGTGAGACCGGCTGCAACTGCTCATCGAGCTCGTAGAGGAGTGGAATGCCGGTCGGGATATTGAATTCCACGATGTCGGCCTCCGACATCATGTCGAGCATCTTGACGAGGGCGCGCAGGGAATTGCCGTGCGCGACGATGAGCACGTTTTTGTTGGCCCGCAGCTCCGGAACGATGCGGGACTCCCAGTAAGGCAGCACGCGCGACAAGGTGTCCTTCAGCGACTCGGCGGCCGGCAGCCAGGTTGGGTCGACACCGGCGTAGCGCGGGTCGAAGCGCGGATGCCGCGGATCGTCCAACTCCAGGGGCGGCGGCGCAATATCGTAGCTGCGGCGCCAGAGCTTCACTTGCGCTGCGCCATGCTGCTCGACTGTTTGCGCCTTGTTGAGTCCCTGCAGCGCCCCGTAATGGCGCTCGTTCAGCCGCCAGCTGCCTTCGACGGGGACCCACATACGGTCGGTGGTATCGAGGATTATCCAAAGCGTCCGGATTGCGCGCTTCAAAACAGAGGTAAAGGCGATATTCGGCTCGAATTTCTCGGCCTGCAGCTCGCGCGCCGCTTGAGCGGCCTCCGCGCGTCCCTGATCGCTCAAGTCGACATCATGCCAACCCGTGAATAGATTCTCGACGTTCCAGGTGCTTTGTCCGTGGCGCACCAAGACTAGTTTTCCAGCCATTTTAAGAGCCCCCTAGCGACGCATGGCCGCGGCAAACAAGCCGTCAAAAACCGTCGCCAACGCGGAACCCTCGTGCATCTTCACTTGCAATCGGATCCGTCCGCGATCGGCGCGCTCCAGCATTTTTTGAAATCTATCAACGTCGGCATCGGCGGGAATCTCCAAGCAGGAGCGCATCTCGCCATGCACCGGCTTCAAGAACCGCATGCGCGACTCTTGGATCACCGCTTCGGCATCGAGTTTGCGCGTGGCGAGAAAGCGCGTGAGCCACGCCCAGCCGGTCAGAACCGCCAGCGAATACAGGCTGCCGCCGAATGCCGTGCCCTTGTGATTCGCGTTCGGGGCGAGCGGGGCGCGCAAGATCAGCCCTGAATCATTCGCCGACTCAACTATGACCCCCATGGGCTTTGCCAGCATGATTTCTCGATCGATCCGCTCCTGCAAGTACTCGGCGCCGAATGTACTCATTTGCAGCATGTCAGTGCGCGAGCCGCCTGACCGCTTGCAGCGCCACGGAGATGGTCGCAAAGTCCGGCGGCGAGCCGGTGCGCAGGTCCGCGACCAGCCGCTTCAAGGCATCGACGGGCGCGGAATGCCGCGAAAGCCACTGATCCACCCGCGCGGCCGGTTCCCGGCCCTTGGACTTCAACACCGACAGCGTGATCCTGCCTTGCAACGCATATAAGTTCTCGCGCAGCGTGCCACGCGCGACCCCCTGCCAGTGCCCGTCGGCGGGCAATGATTCGATTTGCTCTTTGATCCAGGTCAGGCCGATGCGCTCGCCCAGATCGAAATAGGCCCGGGCCGCATAGCCGATCCGTACCCGCGCGGTTCTCGCGACTTCGGCCAGGTCCAACGCGCTGTGCAGCTCCTCGAGCGATGCGATTCGTGCCGCAAGATGCTCCGGCACGCGCTGTTCGACCAATTGCGAGCGCAGGGCGCTCATGCGCGTCTTTTGCGTGATGCCGAGAACGTCTCCCAGTTCATGGAACAGCTCGCTCACCTTGCCGGCATAGCGCGAGACCGCGCGTTTGATATCCAAATCGTTGCGCCGATTCTCCAGCAGCCAGTAGCTCATATGCCGCAGCAGGCGCGTCGTTTGAATCATCGCCGTGTACTGCACGGATGCGGCTATTTTATTATCCAGGGACTCGATCTGCGCCCAGATGTAGCGCACCGCAAACACCTCGCGCGCGATGCTATAAGCGCGCGCGATGGCCGCCGGATCCGCTCCGGTATCGTCCTGCGCGCGGACCGGAAAGACCGGCCCCATGCGATTGATCAAGCTGTTGGTGATCGCGGTCGCGATGATCTCGCGGCGCAAGCGATGCCGCTTGATCCGCTGCGCGAAGCGCTTCTGTACCGGTGCCGGAAAATACCGGTTGAGCTCCGTGGATAAATAAGGATCCTCGGGGACATCGGAATGTATGAGCGCACCGTAGTGCCAGATTTTTCCGTAACTCAAGATGATGGCCAGTTCCGGTCGCGTCAGCCCTTCGCCCGCCTGGCGCCGCTCGGCGATGTCTTCATCGCTCGGCAGGAATTCCAGGCTGCGGTTCAAATCGCCGGAGCGCTCCAGCGCACGGATGACGTAGGCATTCTCCGCCAGAAGCTGGCGGGTCTGAAACTCACCCATGCTGATGGCTTGACCTTGCAAGTAGTTATTGCGCAGCACCAGCCCGGCGACCTCGTCGGTCATCTGCGCCAGCAATCGATTGCGCGCCGCCTGCGAAATTTCGCGGGCACGCACCGCACCGTTGAGGAGAATTTTCAAATTGACTTCGACGTCCGAAGTATTCACGCCGGCGGAATTGTCGATGAAATCGGTATTGAGACGGCCGCCGCGCCGCGCATACTCGATGCGGCCGAGCTGCGACACACCCAGGTTCCCACCCTCACCGATCACCTTGCAATTCAATTCCCGCGCATCGATGCGTACCGCATCGTTGCTGCGATCGCCGACATCGCTATGGCTTTCGCTGCTCGCCTTGACGTAGGTGCCGATGCCGCCGTTCCAGAGCAGGTCGACATGCGCTTTCAAAATCGCTTTGATCACGTCGTTCGGCGTCACCTGCGCCGGAAGTTCCAGCAGCGTCTGCGCCTCACGCGACAGGATCAGGGTCTTGGCGGAGCGTAAAAACACGCCGCCGCCCTTGGATATGGCCTTGCGCGAATAATCCTCCCAAGAAGAGCGCGGCATATTGAACATGCGCTCGCGCTCGGCGAAGGAACTGGCCGCATCGGGCGAAGGATCGATAAAGATGTGCTGGTGGTTGAACGCGGCGATCAAACGTATGTGCGGCGACTGCAGCATGCCGTTGCCAAATACGTCTCCGGCCATATCGCCGATCCCGCAGACCGAGAAGTTCTGCGCCTGGATGTCCATGCCCATCTCGCGAAAGTGGCGCTTGACGCATTCCCACGCGCCGCGCGCCGTGATCGCCATCTTTTTGTGGTCGTAACCGGCCGAACCGCCGGAGGCAAATGCATCGCCGAGCCAAAAAGAGTATTCCTGCGAGATTGCGTTGGCGATGTCCGAAAACGAGGCGGTGCCTTTGTCGGCCGCAACCACCAGATACGCGTCGTCCTTGTCGTGGCGCACGACCATTCGCGGCGGAACGATCTTTTCGTCGACAATATTGTCGGTGATGTCGAGCAGGCCGCGAATCAGCGTCTGGTAGCAGGCGATCACTTCGGCCTGCTGTGCCTGGCGCTCGGCGGGCAGGCGCTTGACGACGAAGCCGCCCTTGGCGCCGACCGGGACGATGACCGTGTTCTTGACTTGCTGCGCCTTCATCAACCCCAATATTTCGGTGCGAAAATCCTCGCGCCGATCCGACCAGCGAATACCGCCGCGCGCCACGTAACCCATGCGCAGATGCACGCCTTCCATGCGCGGCGAGAACACGAACACCTCGAACAGCGGCTTCGGCAGCGGCAATTCACGCAGTTGCTGGCTCTCGATCTTGAAAGACAAGTATTCCTTGAGCTGACCCGACGGGTAGGGTTGGTAGGCGTTGGTCCGGACCGTGGCGGAGAGCGCATTCCACAGGGCTCGCAGGATTCGATCCTCGTCCGAACGCGTTACTTCCTCGAGCGCCGCGAGAATGTCGCGGCCCAGCCGCGCGAGCATGCGGGAGCGCACTGGCGCCGACAGCTGCGGATCGAGCCGCGCCGTGAACAGTTCCGAGAGCAGCCTGGAAATCGAGGCATTGTTTCCCAGCACCTGCGCAATGTATCCCTGGCTGAAGGGCAGGCCGGTCTGCAGCAAATAGCGGCAATACGCGCGCAGCACCGTGACCATGCGCCACGGAATCCCGGCCGAAAGCGTCAGCTGATTGAAGCTGTCGTTGTCCATGCGCCCGGTCCAAACGGCGGTGAATGCACTCTTGATTTCGCGGTCCAGCGAGTCAAATGCGACCGCGGGGGCGCTCTGCATAACGAGCTCCAAATCCTGAATCCAGGCGCGGCGGCCCGCGGGGAACTCCAATTGATAGGGCCGCTCCGCGATGACCTTCAGGCCCATGTTTTCGAGCATCGGCAACAAATCCGATATCGGAATCGCATCCTGGCCGCGGAAGATCTTCAGGAAAAATTTCTCCTTGCGCTTGGGATCGGGCCGGTAAACGTCCAAGTGCAGGCGCGCTGGTTCCTTGTCCATCGCTTCGAGAAAGGACACATCCAACGCCGCGGCTTCGCCGGCAAAGTCCTCGGTGTAGGCCGCCGGGAACGCCTGGGCATACTTATCGTATAGCTGCAGGGCATACGCTTCGTCGAAGCGCGCCAACAACGCTGACTTGAAGGAATCCAGCCATGAGCGCACGGCCGCCGCGACGCGGCGCTCCAGCACGTCCGCATCGACGTGCGGACTCTCGGTCGGGGCGGTACGAGCGACGATATGGATACGGGCAAGATTCGACTCCGCGATTTGCACTTGCGATTCCATGCTGAACGCGGAAAACGCGTCGCGTATCACCCGCTCGATGCGTTGACGCACTTGAGTGTTGTATTTCTCCCGCGGCACGAACACCAGGCACGAATAAAAGCGGTGAAACAGATCGCGGCGCAACAGTACGCGCACGCGCGGCCGTTCCTGCAATCCGAATATGCCGGTGACGATGCGGATGAGCTCGGGCACGCTCGCTTGAAATAATTCATCGCGGGGAAAGGATTCCAAAACGTGCTGCAGCGCCTTGCCATCGTGGCTGTCGGGCGCCAATGCAAAGTGTTCCACGACTTGCGCGATTTTCTGGCGCAACAAGGGGATTTCGCGCGGATTGGCGTTGTACGCGGCGGAGGTCCAGAGGCCCAAGAAGCGCCGCTCGCCGATCAAGCGGCCCCTGGCGTCGAATTGTTTGATGCCGACATAGTCCAGGTAGCCGGCCCGATGCACCGTGGACAAAGAATTGGCTTTCGTGACCAGGCTTAAGTTGCGCGAGCGGCTTTGTCTCCTGATGTCGCTGTGCAGAACGCGAGTCGTGCTCTCTGGCTTTCTGTGTCCGGGGCGCAAGATGCCGAGCCCGCTCGGGTTGACCGCTTCCAGCATCTCACGGCCCTTGCGGCCCTTCAGCCGATATTCGCGATAGCCCAGAAATGTGAAGTGACGATTTTCCATCCACTCGAGCAGCGCGCACGTCTCGCTGAGCTCCGTCGCATCGACGCGTGCGCTCAGCGCACTCAGATCCTGCACGGCGGTTCGGGCGGCGGCGCGCATACGGCCCCAATCCGCGCACGCCGCGCGCACGTCGCGCAGGCTGCGCTCAATCTGTGCCGCCAAAGATTTCAGCGCCGCTGGGTCGACGATTCGATCGACCTCGACGTGCTGGAATGACTCCAGCCGCTGTTTCGCGCCGTCGACAGCTTCAGTCCGCTCGCGCAGCGCGCTTAAAGTGCCCGCGCGATCGCGCGTGACCTCGAAAATCGGATGCGCGAGGAGATGCAGCGTGAGCGCGCGTTCGGTCAACGCGAGACTGACGGAATCCACGAGGAAGGGCATGTCGTCGTTGACGACATCGATGATGGTGTGCGGCGAGACGAATCCATGTTCGCGCAACGTGGGGTTGAATACCCGCACCAGCACGGTTCTGCCGCGCTGCTTCGCGAACATGAGGTGCGACAGGGCCGCGCCGGCAAGATCCTTCGGATCACGCTCGGCGAGATCCTTGGTGTCTACATTGGCAAAGTAGGTCTGCAAGAACCGCCGCCACTCCAAGCCGTGCATGGATTTCGGCGGACGC
>Ga0265760_10000277_pt1 | contig 13863 bp, 17 predicted proteins | sample NZIome_2_FD_200831 | JGI IMG/M metagenome (GOLD analysis project Ga0265760, IMG submission 200831) | Metatranscriptome of rhizosphere microbial communities from Maridalen valley, Oslo, Norway - NZI1 (Metagenome Metatranscriptome) | ecosystem: Host-associated > Plants > Roots > Rhizosphere >...
ACAACCTACGCTAGACGCCGAGCATTCCTACAAACCCAAGTGGCATTCGTAACACGGTCCCCCACGACCCCGAGGTCATCTTCTGCATCCAGGCGGACGGCTCGAGGATGATCTTGTGGGCGCGGAGCTTCTCGTTGAAGGCGGCGTAGACGGTGCGCTGGCCTTGGATTTCGTCAGCGAACAGTTGCATGGCGTTGCCCGCGGTCGAGTAGCCCTGCGGGTTGGTGGTGGATTGAATACCGTACTGCGGGGCGGTCATGATGCGCATGTTCGGGAAGCCCTGCTTGAGCAGGTCGGCCACGTAGACGCCGAAGGTGTTCGCGAACTTGAGCGCCACCGCAGAGGCCGGCGAGAGGGCCAGCGTCATCTTGGAGTCCATCTCCAAGGTACCGTTGGTCTGGTTGATCAGGCGCTCCACCAGCGCCAGCACGTCGTTGTAGACCTCGTTCGCCGTGGCGTTCGGCGACCCATTTACGAACCAAGTGGTGCCGCCAGCGGCCTTCACCGCGGGGGTGATGTAGGCGGATAGGAACGGGTTGTTGATGACGCCGTAGTTCTGCAGGCCGGCGACGCCGAACGCGTACGTCAGGTTCTGGAAACGATTGAGCAGGTCGGCGGCCGACATGCCCAGCTCGGAGACGTAGTTGATCTTCGCGAGGCCCGCCCTCTCCAGCTCGCGCTCGCCGTAGCGCAGGAACGTCTGGAACAGGTAGGACTGGAAGTTCGGGAAGTTCAGGTTGACGCCGGCGCGGCCGTTGTTGTTGAAGTCGCCGTAGCTGGACACCTCACCGGTCTCTTCCACGACCGGGAAGATGCGGGTCTCCTCGAGCCAGTCACCGACCTTGCGCTCGGTCAGTATCTTCGCGAACTGCAAGGGGGTGAACACGATCCGGATCACGTCCGGGTCGATCACCGTCGTCAGCATCGCGGGGATGGCGGACGACGGGTCGGTCGAGAGCGTCGGCTGCGCGTCTATCGCGATCTCGCGCAGCGACCGGTTTCCCCGCTTCCACTCGTCCGGCATGTACATCTGGACGTGCGGCAGGTAGACGCCGCGGTCCTCAAGCCCAGCCTTGTGAGCCCGCCACTTGCTGCGCGCTTCTTGCAGATTCATGATCAATGCTCCTTAGGACTGCGCTTCAGCTTGCGACGATGTCACGCTAAGCCCCCACACCGGACTGGTAGTAGGCACTGAAGTGTGTGGTGATCTTCACGAGCTCCCCAGGCAAAGCTCCAGAGACCGCATACCAAGCCGTCTCGCTCACCCCGGTCACGTTGATCGCCGAGGAGCCAACGGCACTGTTGTTGTTCACCACGTAGGTGCCGGTCCCGCCCACGCCGCCGATCGCGGCCGTGATCACGGTGTTCGCCGCGACGCCGGTGCCGGTCAGGGTGTTGTTCACGGCGAACGTGCCGCTCACGGTGCCGCCGACCGTCAGCAGGCCGTAGGTGCCGCTGATGGCCGAGGAGGAAATGTTCTGCTCTGCGGGCCCGACGTAGTACGTCCCCACGCCGCCGATGGTGCCGCTGATCTGGGAGAGAACCTGCGTGCCGGTGGTGATCGTGCCGCCGGCGGTGCCCGAGAGCGTGGTGCCGGGATAGATCGTGCCGGAGCCGACCGCGGTCACGGTCAGCACGTCGCCGGAGATGGAGCCGGTGAAGGACGAGGTCTGCGCGGTGACGGTCGACGCCGTGCTCGTGGCAGCGCTCGTGGACGTGCCGGTCGCAGCAAACGACGCCTGGCCGTTCGCATTGTTCGCGTACGCTTTGTTGCCGACCACCACCTGCGACGTGCCGTTGTTGACGACCCAGAAGTCCCCACCGACCATCAAGGTCATCTGGAAACCCTTCTGGATCACCATCCCGGCGTTCGCCAAGTAGGTGATGATCAGGCCCTGCTGCTCGCGATGCACAAAGCCAGCAGGCGGACCCGAGCCGAAATTCTGGACGATCGTCGCTCGCGAGTCAGGATCGACAGGTGGGTACAGCCAAGCAAATAATCCGACGCTCACGCCGTTCGGACCGCCAGCGACCAAGCCGCCAGGACCGGCGTCGAGCGTGAAGTACGGGTTCTGGCTTGCAAAATCCCCAGCGACAGCCATTGAAGGCTGGGGCAGGGCTTGAGTCTGGAATCCACCCGTACCGCTCATGTCATAATCTCCTCAGTGAATTCCACTATTCGGCGGTGGTTTACACCACGTTCGAGATACGCGCGGCGTCGGGGTACATCTTGTTGAAGTCGTCCATGACTTCCTCGTCCATGCCCATGCCGCCGTTGGAGAGGCGCCCCTCGACCGGGTGCGCGCCGGCTTTCGGCATCAGCTTGATCAGCGTCGGGAGGGCAGACGGGTGGATGGTCTTGGCGTTCGGGACGTCCATCATGACCGCCGCGTGGCGGTAGACATCTGCCGCGCTGTCGAAGGCGATCGTGGGAGAGAGTTCGCCGACGTAGGGACGGACCATCTCGATGGCCCGGCGGATGCCGAGTTCCTGGCGGCGCACTTGGCGGGCGACGGTCTGCATCGCCTCGTCCATCGCGTGTCTGGTGATTGGCCTGGAGTCGTGCGCGCGGCCTCGGCGCCTGTCGCCAGCACCGCCGAAGTAGGTCCCGGGTCCGCCCTTCATGCGATTCACCATGGACTCTTCCTTTTCCATGCCCTTTTCCTGGTATTCGTCGTCCTCGCCCTCTTCGTCGTCCTCTTCGCCAGCGGGATCTTCGTGCTCGGTGTCTTCCTTGCCGCTGAGACCGACGTCCTCGTCTTCACCCTCATCCTCATCGTCTTCCTCGCCGACCTCGTCTTCGTCTTGGCCGGCTGGCTTGCTGACGTCCTTGTGGAACATCATGTCGTGGGCTTCGTCGATGTCCTCGTCGCTCATGCCCTTGCTGGCGAGCATCTCGCGGAATTTTTCCTTCTTCTCGGCGTCGGGGTCTTCCTCTTCATCCCAACCCTCGAATGTGTTTCGTCGATCTTCGCCGGTCTTCTTTTCGGGCATGAGCGTGTTCTTGCCGGCGGCCGCCTCTTTCATGTCCTTTTCTTCTTCCGGGTCCACCGCCTCGTCGCCGACCTCTGGGTCGGTCATGTGCTCGATGTGGTCGAGCATCTGCGCGACGTGCTTCATCTGCGGGCCCTCGGCGTCCTCGGCGATCTTGCCTTTGAGGGCCGAGTCCAGCGCCATGGCGATCTTGCGCTTGTTGAAGTTGGAGGCGGTGACGCCCTTGAAGATCGGCACCAGATTGACGCGCGCATCCTTGGCGAGGAGTGGCTGCACCATCGGGGCGATGAGTTGCAACGCGGTGGCGGCGAACTTGCTCGGCTTCGTCATCTGCCTGTCTCCCCTGGACGCGCCGCTCAATAGCGCCGCGTCGAGTCCCCACGCCCTGATGGCAGCTTGCGGGGTGCCGTACTTAGCGCGCAGCGCTTCCACGAGTTTGGACATGCGTCATTCACCTCGACGGATTGGAGCCCGTTCCGCCAAGAAATGCCTTATTTTTCGTTTGAGGAATAGTGATTCAGCGCATCAGACGGGAGTGACTTGAGCCAATTCGGTCTTTATCGTCTCGCTCACGACGTCCGGCGCCCGCTCGATCACCCTGAGCAGCACGAGGGCCGCACCGTTCGGGTAGCGCAGGCCGCCCTCCCACTGCCGGATGGTGTTCACGCTCAGGCCGAAACGGGCGGCAAACGCCGGACGACTGAGTTTCAGTTCTGCCCGTAATTTTCTTACGTCGATTTCCATTCGTCACATCGACCAAACTGGTCCGACTCTCTCGGCTTCTTTCATCTGATTCGCCATACGGCTTCTTAGGACCCAGATGCTTTCGATCTGCTTCAGGTATTCTTGTTTCGTTTTTGGCCCGAGCGGCACGCCGAGATATTTCGAGGCGATCTGCCGCAAATCGACCTTGCTCACTGAGGGGTCATTCTTGAGGGCACCAAGCGCCTGACCCATCGTTTCTCTGTTGTTGATACCAGCATTCTTCAGGGCGTTTGAATGCTTCGCGATCTTCAAACCAGAAATGGTCTTTCCAAGCGCGCCGGTCGCATTGCTGAATGCGCCTGATACAGCTGCGCGCTTCTCCGGATCCGCCCTCTGCATAAGCGACTGGAAATTGCTTTGCATTCTGGTCTGAGGCCTCATTCCACCTTGCGGCTTGGTGCGGCCCCTCGTCTTTCGCCTGCGCGCCTCTAGCGCCGCAGCGCGGGACTCGGGTGACCAATCGTCCGTCGCCGTCTTCCGCTTACGCGGCACCGGATGAGTGAGTTGCAATACGCCGTTCTTGATCTTGGAGTTATCCTTGATCTGTTGCGCGATGGAGTCCCATTCCTTTTTCTTCTTCGCGGTGTGACGAGCGGGATAGGTCGCCAAGTTGATGACGGCGGACAAGGGTCCCATCATGTGATTCATGGATTCAAACTTCGGATGTCTCGGTCCCGTCAGACGACCGCTGCCAGAGGGTCGCTTGCCGCCGCCGCCCTTCGACACGAACTTGCCGCCCTTGCGCGGGTGTTTGGATCCGTTCCACGGACCAGCATCATTCCCGCTCTTGGGGAACAAGCCCTTTGGCTGTGAGAAGGTCGTTGTCGTGCGCGTAGGGTTCCACCAGTGACGCCCCTTCGTCGTAGTCGTGGTGCTCCCGATCTGCCGTTTCGGCGCTACCGACGCGGACGGGAGCAGACTGCGACTGGTGCCGCCCTCGTTTCCTCGCGGCTGGCTGGACGATTTACTGCCGGGGAACAGCCTCGGTTTGCCAATCGCCGTCCTGAAGCCCTTAGCGATGCGGCTTCCTAGTCCCTGCTTGCGCACGGGAGATACGGACGGAAGCTCGGCGTCCATCGCCATCAGCGCTCCGTAGATGGCTCCCCACTGGCGGGCTTCGGTCGTGTTCATCACGGCGAGATGTGGCTGGCGATAGTACGCCGCGCCGTGTTGAACTTCTTCGTCGCGGCTTTCTTGATTCCCTTTGCCGCCTTCAGCCCGCTCGTTATGGTCTTTCTCACCGGGCCTTGCTTGACGAACTTGTTGCCGCTCCTCGGATGGCTGAACGAACTGAAGGACCGCTTCGGCTTTGCGCCAGACGTTCCCGTTCCCCGCGGCTTTGCTCCACCCATTCGCGGCTTTGCACCCGCGCTCATTCTCGGCGCGCCAGTCCTTGGCTTGGGAGACATGCCGGACATTTTCGGACGGGTGCCCGTCATGCGAGGGGCGGCGTCTTTGGCTTTTCTCTTCGCATCATAACCGTGACGCTTAGCCCAGCGTCGACCTTCTCGACCACCGAGTAACGCACCTATTCCTGCACCCACCGGCGTGCCTCCTGTAGCCAAGCCCGCGAGTCCTCCAATGAGAGGCCAATCGCTGTTATTCTCCGGGTAGTCTTCGCTCGCCGCCTTAACAGCATACAATCCACCCGCCACGTTGCCGACTCCGGGTATCGCCCCAATTCCTGCCCCGCCCAAGGCCCCTAATCCGGTTGCTGCTCCCCGAACTAACCCATGCCCAATCTTCTTCGCCAGGGATTTGCCGCCGCCACCCTTCGACACGAACTTGCCGCGCTTGCGCGGGTGCAACAACTCATTCCAGTTCGCGTCCAGCGCATCCATCGCGATCAATGCACCCTCGATATCCGACCACCCGCGCATTATGCCGCTCCCGTGTTGCGAGGACCTTCCAGTAACATCGGCGTATTCCGCACCGGCCGCCCCGGAGGTAGCAGCTTCTGCCGCACCTCAGGCTTCGCCATCGCCATCTTAGCGACTCCCTGCCAGTTCGCCAATTCCAAAGCGCCGATCGACTGCTGGGCCACTTCCAGGTTCTTGCGGCCCTCCTCGCTCCAGTAATCGAAGTTCGCGATGTCGCCGGTCTTGTTGGCTTGGTTGGCCATCTTGAAATACGACCGCGCTTGGCTCGCCGACTTCTCGGCCATGTCGAGCTTCTGCTCGTCAGCGCCGCGGTACTCCGCACCGGTTGCGTTGGCGTGCTTCTGCAGCATGATGCTCGCGCGCCGCAGTTTCTTCATCTGCTCGACAATCGAGTTGGCGGCCGCCAAGTTCTTCTTCGCCTTGATCGACTGCCCCGCCATCAGGTTGTGCGTCTCCAGCAGCGAATAGTGCTTCTCCAGCACATTCTGCATCGCCCCATTCTTCGTCCACGCCGTCTCACCGGTCAAAGCTTGGGAGACCGCATTGGCCTCAGACGTGCTCATCCCCTGCATCTTCTTGTAGAGAGCGCCGAATGCCTTGGGGTCCATCATCACGTCCGCAGGCGGTGCCGACTTCTTCGCCTTCACCGGCGGCTGCGGCGGGAGCTTCTGCCCGGCCTTTTTCTTCTTCTTCACCACGCCGACGCTCTTGCCGGGAGGCGTCACCAGCACGTTCTTGCCCTTCGCCTTGGCCCGCATCTCGGGCTTGGGCGAGGACTTCTCGACGTGCTTCGCGACGACCTTCGACGGCCTCGGTTTCGGCTTGGCGGTCTTGAGCGGCCGCTTCCCAGACCCGCGCATCGTCTTCGTCAGCCGTTCCATCGCAGCGGTGAAGTTCGCCTTGTCAACGAACTTGCCGCCTTTCCCGCGCGGGTGCTCGATCTCCTTAAACTCGCCAGCATCCAGCGCCATGATGGCCGTCTCGATCGCGGCCCACTGCACCGCTTCGGAACTATCCCCGACCACCACCTCATCACCGGCACGGCCGTCCTTCACGAGGGCGACGTGGTTGACCTCAATTTCCCTCATGACCCCGTCGTACTGGTGACCGTCGTAGACCCCCGAGGTCATGTCAGGCCGGTAGTGATAGCCCATCGACAGTTCTTTTTTCTTGTCGGACTCGATGTCGTCGATGGCGGACTTCGTCCACACCGACAGGCTGTTGTAGAGGTACGGGTCCTCAAACTTCGCGTCGGTGCCCGTGCTTCCCACCACGTCCCACGGCTGATGGTCGTCCGCGGAGACCGGGATGTGCTTCTGCAGCAGCTGCACGCCATTCGCGCTCGTCGCCGCCTTCTTCAGTTCCTCCGGGTCGCGCAGCAGGTGATAGACCTTGTCCCGCTCCAGCCCGAGCTCTTCCCAGCCGGGTATCTCGTGGCCGATGTACGGGTTCACGCACGCCTTGCTGATCTTGGCGATGGAGACCCGCAATCGGCCATCCTTGTCGAAGCTGCGGACCGAGTCCTTGTCGAGCGCGAGCATCTCGTCCCTGGCGATCTTGCGATCCTCTGCCTCAAGGTCGCCGTGGCCGTGCTTCATCGGTTTCACGTCCGCATCATCCGGCTCGTCCTCGAACGGACCCTTCTCCAGCTTCGCCTCCTGGCCGCGGTACCACGCCGAGAGCTTGGCCCAGTCGACGCCCATCTCCTGCGCGTGCTTCTTCTCGCTCGGCGTGCCGGACCGCTTGTGCGCCCTCTCGTAAATCGCCTTGCGCTCCCGGTCGTTCGGCTCCCGCCCTCGGGCCTGGCGGAACTCCATGACCTGCTTCTCCAGGTCCTTACGCTCGGGCACCTCATGGTGAAGCAGCATGTCGGTCACATCGACCGTCTTGCCGTCGATCTCCGCCTCGTCGGGGAGGTTCTTGTTCTGGTACATCTTGCGGCCGTCGACCGACATGCAGGAGAGCCACGGCCCGTCGTGGTCGCGGTCGATCTCCACGCCCTCGATGATCTCGTCCTGCGCGACATCGCCGTAGATGGTTCCCGCCGCCTCGCGCGGTCCCTGTCCCTTCGTCATCTCCGCGAAGATCATCCGCAGCAGGTCGCCGCTCTTCTCGTCCTCGCCGGCGCCGAACTCGCGGCTCCGAATGGCGTCCGCCTTCTTGGCCAGCGACTCGTTGCCGTTCATGCGGGCGCGTCTGGCGGCAGCCAGCAGCAGTTTGCGGGTGTACTTCCACTCCCCGCCCCGGTTCTCCTTCACAGGATACTTGCGGCTCGCCGGCTCGAGGAAAACGTCTTCCGGCATCTCCTCACGCTTCTTGCTGCCCACCGTGCCGATGGCTTTTTCCTGCTGCTCGCTCAGCTTGCCGTGGGCTTTCTGCGCTTCGGTCAAGTCGTCCTCCGCGTGCTCGGGTTCGGCCTCTTCCTCAGCAACCCACTTTTCAAGACCTTCCTTCAGCCCGCGCCAGTCCTCTGGCGTCATGTCCTCGCCGTCTTCTTCTTCCTCACGGCGCGCTGCTACGGGCAGGCCGCTGCTCGGTAAGGTCGATAGCGCGGGCTGCTGGTCGCCCGCGATCTTCGGCAACTGTTTGTCGAGGCCGGGATGGAGTGGCTGCGGCGGGTCGCTGAGGGGTGCCCACGCATATCCCGTGTGCTCATCATTGAGCGTCGGGATGAACTGGGACCGGACCTTCTTGCGGTAGATCACGTAGCCATTGCTCGCGCCACGGACGAGTTTTGGCTCATCGGTGTCGTCTTCTGGCGCTATCCAGCCCGTTTCTTCCCTCGCTTCGCGCACAGCGGTGATATCGGGCGTTTCACCCTTGTCGATATGGCCGCCAGGAAGGCACCATTTTCCCTCCTCCACGCCCGGACCGCGCTTAAGGAAGAGCGCAGTGTTATCCGGCATCACTAGCGCGAGACCTGCACCGAAAGGTTTCTCTGCCAATTTTCAGGCCCTCTCACGATTCAATCCGGATACAGTTCGCGCAGCTTGGCGGCGCGCACAGGATCTTTCTTTATCATCCTGTCCGACCATCCGGGCAATACTCTGCTTTCGCCTTCCTTGCGCAGTTGGGCCGCACGTTTAGGGTCTTTCTTTATCGACCTCTCAGACCATCCTGGCAAAGCATGGACGGTCGGCTCGCGTCTCAGCTTTGAAGCCGCTTTCCCAGCAGTTCCTTTCCCACCGCCACCTTTCGGAGCGAACTTGCCTCCTTTGCGCGGATGTAGAGTTACTTCTTCCATCGGCACTCGCGCAAAAGGGTTAAAGGCAATATTCATATTTTCCGCAGCTCGGCGCCATTTGCCGCCTTTCTGGCCACCGCCCTTCGATGTAAATTTACCGCCTTTGCGTGGGTGCAACGACTCATTCCAGTTCGCGTCGAGCGCATCCATCGCCAGTAGCGCGTTTTCTATCAGCCTGAAGCTCATGGCGATGCCCCCTGTCTCTGGTTCTTCACGATCACGATGGGAATCCCGTAGACAAACACGCAGTTCCTGAAACTCTTGTCCCGCTTCATGGTCTCCGGGTCGAAGTGGCGGTCGAACGCCTCCACCATGCGGCCGACATCGGCATCATTGGTCACACCGACCGACACGATCATCTTCTCGGGATCGACGCCTTCCTGCTCGGCCATCCAGCGGAGATGGGCGCCGAGCTTGGAGAGCGTGTTACTTCCTGTCGTCGCGACAGTTCTTCGAGCAACCGGAGTAGTCTCTGGTGGCAACTTTGGACGATACTTCTCAAAATCCGATTTATCTGTCATGAAGTTCGCTCCTAGCGGCGCGCTCCTCCTCTTGCCTCAGTTCAAGCGGCGGCAGGACACGGCTCACGTCCGCCATGATCCACTCGTTCAAGTGTGTGAAAAATACCCCGCAGCCCATCATCATCCGACGACGAGCCTTGAGCGTCGGGATCATGATCATCTGTTGCGACATCAGGCCATCCCCTGCGGCTCGGCCAGCATGAGCCGGCGCATCGCCTCCGCCATTTGGAAAGCTATCATTTCCTTCCGTGCGTCAGTAACCTTGCCGTCGCCGCGCTGGAGAGAGCGCATTTCCTTCTCGGTCATGCCGATGGAGCGGCCGTCGATCACGGTAAAGTAGCCCTCACGTGTTTCCAACGACGCCTCCACCTCAGCCTCCGTCAGTAGTGTTTTACGATCCTCAGGCCGCGCACCTCGTGCCTGAAGAACGGTGGCGCCGGTTGGATTGCATCCCACTGGATCACCAAACCGTGCTGGGTCGCCTCGTCGAATAGCTTGGTGACAGCCACCATCGCCTCCTCGATGCGCCGCTTCAAGTCTGCGGCGACCTCAGCTTCCGGGCGGGTGGTGACCAGCTTGACAGGTTCTGCGCTATTCTCGCTCATGGGCGAGGATTAGCACGGAACCGGAGATTTGAAAATCAGCCGCCTTCGGGCCTTGCCTTGGGGTTGCCTTCGGCATTCAAGGGCCGCCATCGAATGACCCGATGTCGGCGTAATGGCTCAGTATCAGGCAAGATTGGTGCGTTGACGCTCTGATCCTCAAAGAGCCATAGCACAAGACAATCCCGCAGGCGGGCATCGCCCATCAGTCGATTGAACTGGGCCGTATCTACCCACCGATCCCAATTCCTCTTTCGCAAACCGAGACGAAATAGCAAACGCCTAAACCGCGTGTTGTAGTGCGACCGTAACATGACCTCTTTCATTTTCGCATCTCCGCGAGATGTCTCATCGCCTGCCTCGGCGCGCAGGATACCAAATAAAGCAATACGCGTGCCGTGCTCATTGGATACCGATGACCTTGTTCCCAATTGCGCACAGTCCTCAATCCGAAGCCAAACGCTTCGGCAAATTGAGGTTGGCTCATGCCAAGTTCTGTTCTCAGCTTCTTGACATCGATCTTGATATCGATGGGTCGATGATCCCGTTCCACTTCAAGCATTCTAAGGCGATTACATTCCACGCAACCGCTATATATGGACCTCTCGGCCACATGCCCATATGGGCACCTTCTTGCGGTGAAGTATCTGTTCAATCCTTTCTTGATGGCCTCAACACGCGTGATGATTTGGCGTTTCATGAGAAGCCCTTGATGATTGAGCGCGACTGGCATCTGCAATTCGGAAGCTCCGAGGGATGAATGAATTTTCGCACCTTTGGGTCAGGATCGAACCAACCACGCGAAATCGTATAGCGGTTTCCGTTGTTAGCCAAATGCGTCCGTCTGGGGACCTTTCCCCCAAGGCTGTGTTGCCAGATTGCTTCACGGATGCCCAATTCTTCTTGACGAACCCTGGTGAAAACACTCGTCATTTTATTCGATTGATCTCTTGCAATAAAAGCAGCGCGCCGCTTCGTCACGCCATAGTTCTTCTGCAGGGAATGGGATAATTGCGCCAAGTCTCGCCCTGCTTGCACCGAGCGGTACACATCTCCCGCCACCTGCGTTAAATACTGGCGCGGTATCGAGCGGATCAAGCTGACGTTCTCCTCGATCGCCGCCCTCATCACGTCGCGCATCGCCGACGTGATCTTGAAGTCGACGGTCCAGCCGCCCTTTTTCAGTATCGCCATCAGCGCGGCATCGCTCCGCTTGCGGTTGGTCGCCGCGAAGTAAGCCGCCAACTCCTTAGCCGCCTCATCGAAGCGTCGGTTCCACTGGCGGACGAGCTTGTTGAGGGCAATGCGGAGTTGGATGGCGGGGATGGCTTCGTCCTGGGCCATAATCGGTGGGTGGGCGCGGTATGCGGCCTTAATCCAATATTTCAGCGAGGCATCCATCTCGGCTATCAGGTCGAGCAGGCGCTTGCGGTAGGCAACAGCGATGCCGACGTTGGCGTGGATCGGCGGGAGCGCCTTTTCGCCCTTGCGGAGTCTCATCTTCAGGCAGTCGTTCCGTGCTACCGCCTGAAAACTCAGTTGAGCGTCTGGCCGGGAGCGGCGGCCTCGGTCTTTTCCTCGGATGGCTTATCAATCCATGCCCAGTAGTCGTCGAGTTCTTGACGTGTGCCGAAAAACTCCCACCCCGGTTCTCCGAGGTTGTCGGTGATCATTTCGGAAATCCTGACAAGCTGCATGCCCATAGGCGGGGCTGAATTGCACGCGCATTTATCCGTGCGCACCAGCACTGTGGCGGGATCAACCTGCTCGACGATCTCGCCAGAATGCATGTACTCATCTCCGCAGTGAAAAAAGAACTTGCCTACGAGTCCCATGTCTCGACTCCTTTGATTTACCGCCCGTCCCACGGACGGCCGAATCTGCTCTTCGCCTTCGGGTCCAGCTTCCGCAGCCGCGCGGCACGCTTCATGCTGGATATTTCCATGTCCCTCGACCGCACGTCGTTCTCTAGTGCCGCATTCGAAGCCCGCAATCGCTCAACCTCTGCCATGAGGTCCCGGTCGGGGAGGGCATCATGACTCGGCTTCTGGTCATCAGACATTACCGTAGCGCGTGTTGCGGAGCATTTGGAAGCCCTTCACAAGCTCACAAATCCCGTCATCCAGCGAGTAAGCGGTCTTGAAGCCCGCGGCCTCGATCCTCGCATTGGACACCACATAATCTCTGCGATCTGGGTCGCCCCCCATCTCCGCCTCCATGAACGTGAAGTCTGGCACCCGCAGCTTGATCCGCTCGCATAGCTGCCGCTTCGTCAGGTTCGCGTCGGAGAGGCCAACGTTGTACGGCCGGTCCTTCATGGCGTCGAAGTTTTTGATGGCGTGCAGGAAGGCCCTAGCCACGTCGCGGACGTGAATGAAGTTGCGCCGAAAATGCGCCTCAAACAATACCACGGTCCGGTCCGTCACTGCCCGGTAGACGAAGTCGTTCGCCAAAAGATCGATGCGCATCCGCGGCGACATGCCGAACACCGTCGCCAGGCGCAGGCTGATCGCATTGCCGCGCTTCAACACCGCCTCTTCGGCCTGCACCTTGGTCCTCCCGTAGAGCGAGATCGGCCGCAGCGGTGAGTCCTCGGTGCATTCTTTGTCTACCTCGCCTATCCCGTACCCACTATTGGTAATCGGAATGATGATCGGCAGATCGGTGCTGTCGCAGAGCCACTCGATTGCCTGCCGGTTCGTGCTGATCGCTCCATCAACATCGAAGTCACACAACGGTGCACCGACAAGGGCGGCAAGCGGGAGCACCATGTCGGCATCGTCGAGCAACCCGGGCATCAGGAGATGGTCCCGCACGTCACCGCGCACGATCTCCAGGTCCGGGTTGTGGCAAACATGAGCGAGGCTGCTCTGGCGCCAGCGAAACGAATCCACCACCGTCACGCGGTGGCCAACCTCAAGCAACGCCGGCACAAGAATGCTCCCGACGTACCCGGACCCGCCCGTGCAAAGGATTCGTGCCATCAGAATGTTGCCTTACATCCTGCCGATATCTCAGGGACGTTCCGCAACAGGCAGGCGATGACGCGCACCCTCTGCCACTCGCTCATGTGGCCGTCTGGCGGAGCGCGGCACAGCCTTACGGCGTCCGGGTAGCACGCTTTGATCTGCTCTTTGGTGGCCGCTTGTGCCGACGAGGTGATGATGCCGATGATGCAGGCGATGAGCAGCAGGCTTCTCATGGATGGTGCTCGCTATTTTTGCCGGTGGCTCGCTCACCACCTTCAGGTCGACGAAGCATAGGCCGTCGCAAGCGATGGCGGTAGCGGCAAGCGGGGACAGATCAATCTCTCTCGACGGCACATATGGGCCCCTGTCGTTTACTCGCACCATCACGCATTTTTTGCTCTCCCGGTGGCACACGCTAACGAAGGTGCCGAGCGGGAGCGTCTTGTGGGCGGCCGTCAACGCATGGCAGTCGAAACGCTCTCCGGACGCGGTGAGCGTTCCACAGTTGCCATCACCGCCTACGCCGTAGACAGATGCGTTGCCTGGGGCGTGCCGCGCAAAAGCGGGGAACGCCAACAAAAACGCCATGATTGCGATGACGGCTTTGTTCATTACATGCTTATCCGGTTTCATGGTTTATTAGGCCACCCGTTCCATCTGAAGCGTCTCTTTCATCGCAGCTCTGGCCAACGATAGCTTGCGGTCGATTTCGAACGGCGCGTTGCCGAGAAAAATTCCCCGCGAATGAATGTCGTCGGCACGCGGCGTCGACTGGTCACGCCAGCGCTCGCCGTACCTGTGCCTCAAGAACGATCCGCCGGTGGGCAAGCGCGCATCGACGCCGTTCACCCGCAGCCGTTCGACGACTCGCCGCCTTTCCTCCGCATC
>Ga0265760_10000278_pt1 | contig 13843 bp, 9 predicted proteins | sample NZIome_2_FD_200831 | JGI IMG/M metagenome (GOLD analysis project Ga0265760, IMG submission 200831) | Metatranscriptome of rhizosphere microbial communities from Maridalen valley, Oslo, Norway - NZI1 (Metagenome Metatranscriptome) | ecosystem: Host-associated > Plants > Roots > Rhizosphere > Soil...
GACGGCAAGTATTTTTATTTTTATTTTCCTGATTGGCCGGCCACCACCATTACCACGACCCATGTCTCGGTCGCGCGCGTGCGGGCCGCATCTTTACTGGAGGCAGCGTTTGGTTCGACGCATCCGCACACGGTTCCATTTGAAAAGTTCTACGAGGGAAACTGGCATCTGCAACCGGGGATTGGCGGAGCGTCCACCGACCTGGCTCCGACCTGGGCGCCGCAACAGGGCGGGTACCTCGATATCCACTTCAACAGCGCGCTGCAACGCTACGTGATGATTGTCGACAACGATGTAACTTTCTACTACGCCGAATCCGCCGATGGCCTTACATGGACAGCGCCGATAACGCTGGGCGAATTTGCCGATGGGGTAAAAACACTGGCGCCTTATCCCAGGGCGGTTGGGCTGGGGAATAATCCGCACGTACTGGGGAAGAGCTTCTATGTTTACTACACGTTCTTGCACGAGGAAAATGGCGGACTGCCCAGAGAGGGTAACTCGCTGCGGCGAATTACGCTGAGTTGTCCGTGATTGCACAACCGAAGTCGAATCAGTCGAAGTCAAATCGAGGATCTGCCATGGCTTTTCGTTTCATCCCCGTTCCCGTTGTTTTGATTGCCACTTTTCTTCCAGTTATGACGCGCGTCGGCGCGGCCCAGGATCTCGCTCCCGTCTGCCAGCCTGCGGTGACTACACCGATCATTGTGGTGACGCCGGCGCAGCGTCTGGCGGCCGGCAGTAAGGCTCAGCCACCGCTCACGGACACTTTCGACTGGCCCGACACGCCCATGGGCATCATCAAGACGGGCAACGGCTACGAGTTTTTTGCCAGCGATGGCGGGGCGCACTACCGGCAGATGTGGAACGGGCATTGGGTGGGCAACAACAAATCGGGATCGGTGGTCACCACGATGGGCACGCTGGATAATCCGCTGGGGTCGGGCGATCCCGAGGACGTGAGCGTCTCGCCGAATCCCGATGCCGGCGTGAATGCCAACTATCCCAGCTATGGTTACATGGGCGGCGGGCCGGTCTATCAGGTACCCGCAGGCATGACCGGGGCGGGCAACCTGCTCGCGACCTATCACGCGGAGCTGCCGAACGACGCGCTGTATGCGGCGCTCGGGCTGGCCACGTCCTCGGATAACGGCCTGCACTGGACGGATCTGGGCGAGATCATTCGACTGAACCAGGCCTATGCGGTGGGGCTCGACGGCTTCGAGATCGGCGACGGACCGCTGGTGCTCTCGCCTGACGGCAAGTACTTCTATTTGTATTTTCCGGATTGGACGGCCAACGGCACGCCGCATACCAACAATTCGAATGGAGTCTCGACTACTACTAATGTTTCCGTGGCGCGTGCGCTGGCTGCGTCTGTCCTGGACGCCGCGTTTGGATCGAAGCCCCACGCTGTCGCCTTCGAGAAGTTCTATGAAGGCAATTGGCATCTGCAGCCGGGGATCGGAGGAGCGTCGAGTGACCTGATTCCGGGCGCGCCATTTTCGGGATATTTGGATATCCATTACAACAGCGCCATCGCGCGTTACGTGTTGATCATTTCGGATGATACGAATTTCGCTTATGCGGAGTCGGTCGACCTGCTTCACTGGACCTTGCCAGTGTCGCTGGGAACGTTTGGGCCGATTGCGGCTTATCCCACGGCGGTGGGGTTGGGCGATGATCCGCATGTGTTGGGGACGAGTTTTTACGTTTACTTCACGCACTTGCCAGCCGATGGCGCTGGGTGGACGGACGGAGAGCTCAGACGGCTTACGCTTAGCTGCCCATGATGCGTTCGCAACCAGGCCGAACGGGGCGCTTTAGAACAACGTTCTAGCGAGAAGCGTTTGGACGATGCATACAACTTCGAAATCCCCACTTCTCGCGAAAAGCGCGAGAAATGGGGCACCCGGAAGAACCGGAGGAGACTGAGATTCCTCCGCCGCGATGAAAAACGCGTCGTTCGGAATGACAAGGGTTGGGGGCTGCACGCGAAGTGAAGAGGTTCTTCGGTTCGCCCAGGATGACACGACGGTAGAACGTTTCGGATTCTGTCCTAGAACAATCTCCCAATGGAAAAGTTTATGCGGCTTTGGCCGGTGGGGCTTATGCTGCCGGCCAGGGCTAGCGGGCCGGCGATGGTTTCGGCGATTACGCCGAGGTTGAAGGTTCCGCGGACGACCACCGAGTCGGGATCGTTGAAGGCGGTACCGGCTTCGTACCATCCGGCCCAGTAGATTTTCCCGCCGACCAGTTGCGGCAGGCGGTATACCTCGCGGCGAAACCCTAAGGAAGAATATCCGTAATGGTTGCCGAGGAATTCCTGCGGCAGATAGGCGCCGAGATGGAAGGGGCCACCTAGAGCGAAAACCTGGAAAGGTCCGGCGGTGCCGTGGAAGCTGGTGCCGGCGGAGGCGACGAAGAAGAGTGAGGTCTTGGCGCCGATAGGCGCGAAGGTGGAAGTTTGCACGTCGAGCTGGGTGATGGGATGGGCGAGGTCGGGGCTCTGCAAGACGCGCGAAAGATTCGACACGATACGAAAGCCGCGGCTGGGGACGCTGGGGCTATCCTGGCCATCCCAGACGTAGCGCAGGCGGAATTCGCCGGTGTTGCCGCTGACGATGGGAAGTCCGGCGCTGCCGATGAGGGGATCGAGTTTGCCGCTGAAGATTTCGTAGCCGAGACGAGTTTCGCTGCGGCGGCCGGAGTCATATCCAAAATCGAAACCGCCTCCGGCACGTTCGTCGCCGAAGACCGCGACGCGAGTCTCTCCAGTAAAGGAATTGCGGGCGAACTTGGAGGCGAAGGCAAAGGGCGCGACGAAGAAACGGCTCATGGCCAGGGGCTGGTAGAACTCGGTGGCGGCAAGATTGCTGGAGCCGAAAAGAAGATCGTTGCGCCACTCGCCGCCGTGGTGGTCAATGTCCATGAAGGTGACGCGAGCACCGCCGGAGACATCGAAGGCGGCCACGCCAGAACCGTCGACGTTGACGGCGAGATCGACGAAGGGCGGTCCGTAGGATTTTTCGTGCGCCACGACGCGTAGGCCGGGGACACCGTTCTGCACGAAACCTTCGTAGCCCATGCGGTCAAAGCGGCTTTCGCCGACGATTTGCGTGAGGCGGGCGTCGAGCTTGTCGATATTGAGATTGTCGGTGTGTAGATCGTTGTGGAGAGTTTTCTGCAATCTTTTTTCGAGATGCTGCTGCTCGTCTCCGCTGACGCCAGTGACTTCGAGGACCTCGGCGGATTTTTCCGGAGATCGTTTGCGGGCTTCGCGTTCGTCGACGTAGGTTTGCCAATCGGCGTCAGAAAGTGCGAAGGGGCGCAACGCAGCAGCGTGCGCGGCAGCGGCCTTGTAGCCGAGGTTGATGATGGTTTCCGACTGGTCGTAATCGAACGCGCCCAGCTTGCCGAGATTGAGGGAGACGACAATGTCGGCGAGTTGCAAGGCTCGGCGCTCGTTGTCGAGGATCATGACGTCGACGGCGCGGGTGAGCACTCCGCTGACGCTTTCGAACTGCGTGGGGGTCGGCGGCTGCGTGACGATATCGACGGCGATGACTACGTCTGCGTTCATCTGGCGCACAACGTCGGTGGGAAGGTTATCGATAATGCCGCCGTCGGCCAGCACTTTGCCGTTGAGTTCCTGCGGAGTGAACACGCCGGGTATCGCCATGGAGGCACGCAGAGCCTGCGCCAATGATCCGTCGTGGAGCACGACGGACTGGCCAGAAAGCAGATCGGTGGCGACGCAGCGGAAGGGCGTGGGAAGATCGTCGAAACTGGAGATGGTGGAATAAGCGAAAGAAATGCGGTCGAGCACCAGGCCCACGCCGTGGCCGGGATCGAATCCGTTGGGGCCGTTGAAGCCGTGCTTGAGGCCGAGTTCGCCGCCGAACTGATAGTCGCGGCGGTCCTGCTTGCGGCGGTAGGAAAGTTGAGCGTAGCTGGGTTCCTTGAGCAGGGCTTCGTCCCAGAGGATGGTCTTGACGAGCTGGCGCATCTCGACCCCGTTGCGTCCGGTGGCAAACACGGCGCCGACCAAAGCGCCCATGCTGGTGCCGGCAAGTTTGTCGACCGGGATGTGGTTTTCTTCCATCCACTGCAGCACGCCGATGTGGGCCAGGCCGATTGCGCCGCCTCCGCCGAGAGCTACGCCGATGGTGGGACGGTGAGGGGGCAGAGGCCGCGCCGGGATGTCGGTGGTTTGAGCTGGCGGCGTTGGCGCGGGTTCCTGCTGAGCCTTAGAAATTGTGGAGCAGAGAATGGCGGCGAGGAATATCAGCGCGATCGGAATGTTGCGGGCGTGAGAAGAAAACATCGATGCTCCTGAACCTGCGGAAGCCCGAGAAATCAGTTGCAATACAAATCTAGTGCGCGGGGAAAGACCAGGCAAGGGTCGAGGGTGGGAGTGGTTGCGAATCTGGGCGCTCGGAGCGAAGATGCACGGACGAGGCGTCCGCAGCTCCATTGTCCGTTACATTACCGGCGGGACCGTGATGCCCATGATCGCCAGCGCGGCGATGAGTTCACGGCGGACTACGGCTACCGTTGCGAGCAGGAATTGTTTTCGTTTTTCGTCGGGTTCGCTGAGGATAGGATGGCGGTGGTAGAAGGCGTTGAAGAGTTGCGCCAGCTGGAAGACGTGCTTGGCCAGATAGGCGGGTTCGGTGGTGGCGATGCACTTATCGACGACGTGCGAGGTTTGGGAGGCGGCTAGCCAGAGGGCCCAGAATTCGTTGGCGTCGGATTGAGTGGGGGATTCGGCGGTTAAGAATTGGGTTAGGTCGGCAACGGAGATGGGCGCCGCCGCGCTTTGCGCTGGCGGGACGGGCGAGGCGCCCGTCGCTCCATGAGTTGCGAAGCTGTCCGGATCGATTCCGGCTTTTTTGAAGATGCTGGTGGCGCGGACGGCGGCGTATTGGGCGTAGGGGCCGGTTTCGCCTTCGAAGCTGAGAGCGTCTTTGAAATCGAAGGCGATCACGGATTGCTTGGTGTACTTCAGCATGAAGTAACGCAGAGCGCCGATGGCGATCTGCGTGGCGATCGACTCGCGCTCGGGTTCGGCGAGTTGCGCGTGCCGCGAGTCGACTTCTTTTTTTGCGGAGGTGATGAGCTGGTCGAGCAGGTCGTCGGCTTTCACGCCGAAACCTTTGCGTCCGCTTACTTCGATGTAGGAGCGGGCTTTGTCTTCGTCGCTCAGCGTGTAGCCGAGTTCGGCGGCGCAGCGCGGGGTGAGCGCGACCATCTCGTAGGAAAAATGCGTGTAGTGGTCGGCGGCCTCGTTGTGGCCGAGCCCGCGCAGGGCTTCGATGACGGTGCTTTGCGCTTCGGACTGGCGCGCGTCGATGACGTTGTAGATTTCGGCAACGTCGCCGAAGTGGGGATGGTTTTTCTCGGCGGCTGCATCGTCGGGAGTTGTGGAGATCCAGCACTCGTGTTGGTTGGCATAGCGGTAGAACTTGCGGTAGCTGAAATCGCGGCCGAGCAGGCCGAACTTCCACATGTGGTAGGCGATGTCTTTGCCGACGTAGCCGACCGTGCCATTGGAGCGGACGATTACTTTCTGGTCTTCTTCGGAAATTCCTGGCGGACGGATATCGACACCGAGGTGCAGCGGAATCTCCACGAGCGCATCGTCGTTTTCATCGGCTATTTCTGAGCCATTGGCTTTTTGCTTGGCGTCGGCAGTCGCGGGCAAGAGTGCCCGCGCCACACGATCTGTTCCGGCGCGACGCATTATCCAGCAGCCTTTGTTCTTGCCTTCATTCTCAAAGGTGAGGACGCCGGCTTCTTTTAGTTTGGTAAAGGCTGCATCCCAGAAATGCAGGTGGAGGATTTCGCTCTCGCGGGGGAGGAAATCATATTCGATGTCGAGGCGGTCCATGGTTTCGAGATGGCGGCGCAGGACGGCAGTGGAAATCAGCTCGGCTACGGCGGCGGTTTCACTGGTGGCGTCTTCGATGGCGTGCAACGTCTGCGCGCGGGCCTGCAGATTTTCCTTGTTCTTTTCTTTGCCTTCGCCGTACCAGTGCGAGACGCGGGCATAGAGGTCCCAGCAGTAGTAATCGAAGTGCGGTTGGCGGGTGAGTGCTTCGATTTCGGCGCGGGATTTTTTTTCGAGGTGGGTGAAGCCGACCACCACGTCGGCGACCTGCACGCCGGTGTTGTCGATGTAGTTCTGGATGTCGACTTCCCGGCCCGCGTAGCGCAGCAGGCGGACGAAGGTGTCGCCGAGGATGGCGTTGCGCAGGTGGCCGATGTGGGCAGCCTTGTTGGGATTGATGCTGGAGTGCTCGACCAGAATTTTTCCCGGAGGGATATGGGCGGGGGGATTCTGGTCGGCGGCGAGGGCTGCAGCCAGGCTTGCACGATTGACGCGGGCGTTGAGGTATCCCGCACCAGCCACTTCGAGCTTCTCGAAACCTTCGACCGGGCCGAGACCCGCGACAATTTCTTCAGCGATTTTGCGCGGGGGCTTGCGCAGTTTCTTCGCCAGCTCGAAGGCTAACGGTAAAGCGTATTCGCCGAGCTCGACTTTGGGCGGCTGCTCGATGACGATGGAGTCGAGTTCGAGGCTGTAGGCGCGGCGCAGAAAAGCGCGCACGGCGTCGGCCAGTCGGCGCTGCAGATGACGATACAAGGAGTCCCTCTAAAGTGTTGAAGAAGATAGTGATTGTAGCAGAGCGAGCTGTGCTCGCAGGTTTGACGGAGAATGCCGGCTTCCCTATGATGAAGGATTCCGTCGTTGGTCGTTCGTCGTTGGTCGTTCATCATCGATCGTTGGCTACTCCGAATGTTATCCGGAGCATTAAGTTTTGGCGAACGACCAAGGACGAAGGACCAACGACGATTTTTCTTATGCGCATTGCTTACCTTGAATGTTTTTCCGGCATGAGCGGCGACATGTTTATGGGCGCGCTGGTGGATGCCGGGGTTCCGGCACGGGTGCTGGAAGAGACTGTGGCTGCGCTCGGGGTGGGGGCTCGGTTGGAGATTTCACGGGGGCTGCGGAGCGGGATTTCCGCGACCAAGGTGGATGTTTGGGTGGAGGGGGAGAAGGATTTGCCGCGAAACACGGAGGTGCGCGAGCGAATTCGCCATATTGAGGAGACGGCGCTGCGCAAGTTGCGCGGGAAAACTGAGGAGGCGCACGGGCATTCGCACGAACATCCCCATTCGCATGAACATCCCGAACATCAGCAGCACGGGGATTTGCCTTCCCTTCCTGGTGAGATTTCGCGGGCAGGAGTGCCCGCGCCACATGAGCCGCTGCCACATGAGCATGGGCACGATCATTCGCATGGGCGGGGGCTGACGGAGATTCGGGGGATTATTTCTGCGGCTTCGATTTCTTCTTCGGCGAAGAAGACCGCGATCAGGATTTTTGAGGCGTTGGGGGCGGCGGAGGCGAAGATTCACGACACTTCCCTCGAGAGCGTGCATTTTCACGAAGTCGGGGCCGTGGACGCTTTGGTGGATATCGTTTGCGCGGCCGTGGGCGCCGAGGCGCTGGGAGTGGAGGCGATTATCTGCTCGCCCCTGAACGTGGGCGGCGGGATGGTGAACTGCGCGCACGGCACATTTCCGGTGCCGGCTCCGGCGACGGTGGAATTGTTGAAGGATGCGCCGGTGTATTCGTCCGGGTTGCAGGCGGAGCTGGTCACGCCGACGGGCGCTGCGATTGTGAAGACGCTGGCGCGACGGTTTGGAGCATTTCCGGAAATGACGATTGAGAAGTCGGGCTATGGGGCGGGGTCGCGGGATTTCCCGGGGCATCCGAATGTGGTGAGGCTGGTGATTGGAGAAACGGCCGCAGTGGCGTCTTTGGCTGCGAAAACGGCGACTGAGAGTATCACGGTGCTGGAGGCGAATCTCGATGATTTGAATCCGCAGGTGTTCGGGTATGTGATGGACCGTTTGCTGGAAGAGGGGGCGCTGGATGTGTTTGGCACGCCGGTGCAGATGAAGAAGAGCCGTCCGGGGACGTTGTTGACGGTTTTGTGCAAGCCAGAAGATGCGGGGAAGTTGACGCAGCTGATCTTCACCGAGACTACGACGCTGGGGGTGCGGCGGCGCAAGGAAGTGCGGCAGACGTTGGCGCGGCGCTGGGAGAACGTGCAGACGCAGTGGGGCGAGGTTCGGATCAAGATCGCCAGCATGAACGGGGCAGTCACGAACTTTGCGCCGGAGTATGAGGATTGCCGGAGGATTGCAGCGGAGCATCATGTGCCGCTGAAGCAGGTGATGGGCGAGGCGGTTGAGGCTTACAGGGGCCGGGGGTAGGAACGTCAAACGCATTATCGCAGAGTGCGCCGAGAGCGGCCGTTGAGTGCGCTAAGGGGCGGAGGGTTCGGGCGCGTCTTGGAAAACGAGATTTGGTTCATGGTCGAACAGAACACCAGCGAGGTTCAGGCTAGTTACGACCGGGTAGCCGATGAATACGCGCGGCACATCTATGACGAGTTGCGGCACAAGCCGCTGGACCGGCAACTGCTCGATCGATTTGCGGACAAGGTGCTGGGTGAAGGATTGGTGTGTGATCTGGGGTGCGGGCCGGGACAGGTGGCGCGTCATCTGCACGAGCGGGGAGTCGCGATTTGCGGGGTGGATTTGTCGCCGGGGATGATTGAGCGGGCTCGCGCTCTCAACCCGCGGATCGAATTCTGGCAGGGCGACATCACCGCGCTCGATGTGGCGTCGGAGGCATGGGCTGGGATTGCGGCGTTTTATGCCATCGTGAATCTTCCCCCGGCCGATGTGGAGCGGGCGTTGCGCGAGATGTGGCGGGTGCTGCTACCGGGAGGACCGTTACTGATGAGTTTCCACATTGGCGAAGAAGTTTCGCATGTGGAGGATTTGTGGGGGTGCGCGGTGTGCCTTGATTTTCATTTTTTCCGAACCGAGGATGTGGCGAGCTATCTGCGGGCGGCCGCATTCGAGATCGACGAAATCATCGAGCGGGAACCGTACGCGCCCGAGGTTGAGTACCAGAGCCGGAGGGCCTACATTTTTGCCCGGAAGCCATCGGCAAGAACGACGAAAGCAAGAACAACGAGAGCATGAGCAAGAAGTTTTACATTACGACGCCGATTTATTACGTGAATGCGCGGCCGCATATTGGTCACGCTTACACGACCATTGCGTGCGACACGATTGCGCGGCGGCAGCGCATGCTGGGGGCGGACACTTTTTTTCTCACCGGAACCGACGAGCACGGGCAGAAGATCGAGCGGGCGGCGCAGGCTGCGGGGAAAACTCCGCAGCAGTATGCGGATGAGATTTCGGCGGAGTTTCGCAAGTTGTGGAAGCGGATGGGAATTTCGAACGACGACTACATCCGCACGACCGAAGACCGGCACAAAAAGCGGGTGCAGGCATTGTTCCGCCAGCTTCGTGACAACGGGTTCATCTACAAAGGGACGTACACGGGGCAGTATTGTGTTTCGGACGAGCTGTATGTTGATGGCGCGCAGCCGGGCGATCCCTGCCCTACTTGCGGACGGATCACGGAAACGGTTCATGAAGAGAATTACTTCTTCAAGCTGTCAGCGTTTCAGGACAAGCTGCTAGCACTTTACAAGAACCCGGAGTTTATTCGTCCGGAGGCGCGGCGCAATGAAGTGATTGCGTTTGTGCGGTCGGGACTGCGGGATTTGTCGATCAGCCGTTCGACGTTTTCCTGGGGCATTCCGGTGCCGGACGATCCCAAGCACGTGATTTACGTTTGGCTCGACGCGCTGGCGAACTACATCACCGCGATCGGCTATGGATCGAAGCATGCGGGGGCGCAGGAGGCGTTCAAGAAATTCTGGCCCGCCGATGTGCAGATGATCGGGAAAGAGATTGTCCGATTTCATTGCGTGTACTGGCCGGCGTTCTTGATGGCGGCGGGGCTGGCGATGCCGAAGACGATTGTGGCGCACGGCTGGCTGCTGTTTGAAGAGAGCAAGATGTCTAAGTCGCGTGGCAACATTGTGCGCACGGAAACGATTCTGGGCGTGCTGGGAGCGGATGCTCTGCGTTATTTTCTGCTGCGGGAAGTGGTGTTCGGGCAGGACGGATCGTTTTCGTTCGACGCGCTGGTGCAGAGATATAACTCCGATCTGGCGAACGGGATTGGGAATCTGGCGAGCCGCACGCTGACGATGATCAACCGGTACTTCAAGGGCGACGTGCCGCACGCGAGGCCGGAGTTAGCGGACGATGTGATTCGCGAGCTCGCCGAGAAAGTCGTTATTCCCGAAGCCAATCAGTTTTTCGCGGACTATCATTTTTCTGCGGCACTGGAATCCATTTGGATTCGTCTGATTGCCGCGGTCGACAAATATATTGTCAAGAACGAGCCTTGGGCGCTGGCTGAAAAGAAAGATGAACAGAGTCAAGTTCGTCTAGCGACAGTGCTTTACACCGCGGCAGAGGCGTTGCGAATCGCGACGGTACTGGCCTATCCAGTGATTCCGGATGCTACCGCGAAGATTTGGACCCAGCTTGGGCTTGGGGATATCAAACAGTTCGATCTGAACAAACTGTCATGGGGACAGCTTGTGCCCGGAACGAAGTTGGGTGAGGTCTCTCCGGTTTTTCCGCGCGCGGATAAGAGTGCTATTGAAAGGATGCAGAACATGGAAGAGCAGCAGAGGGATGGAGCGGCGGAAGCTACGACGGAGGCTGTGGCTTCTCCGGTGAGCGTAGCGCCAGCGGTACCGGTCGTTGCCGCGAATGCGGAGGCGGCGAAAATCTCGATCGAAGATTTTTCCAAGATCGAGTTGCGGGTTGGTGTGGTGAAGGTTGCGGAGCGAGTGCCCAAGGCGGATAAGTTGCTCCGGTTGGAAATTGATATTGGGACTGAGGTGCGGCAGGTGCTGGCTGGAATCGCGGAGGCCTATGCGCCTGAGACCTTGGTTGGGCGCAAGGTGGTGATTGTGGCGAATCTGGCGCCGCGGAAATTGCGAGGGATGGAATCGAATGGGATGATTGTGGCGGCATCACTGGAGGGCGGGAAGCCGGTGCTGGCGGGCTTTTTGGAGGAGGTTCCGGTTGGGGCGAGGTTGAAGTAATTCATTAGCAACAACGGCAAGTAGAGCAACAGCTGCGACGATGGACTACCCACGCATAGACACGTCGGGAATTTCCGATAAACGAAAAGCGACGGACAAATTCAAATCCGCCTATGAAGACAAGCGGCGACAGCTTATGGCACCAGGCTTGATAGCGATCCTTTGCGCCCACGAAGCTGCACACGTCTTTTACTTTATTGTTGCAGGCGCTAGGCACTTTAAGCCTTACCCTGCCACACTGAGCTATGACGAGACCCTCGGCGACTACGCTGGCAGCCTCGCTTCCGTTCAGCAGTTGGACCTGCCTCAATGGAAGGAAGGGCAATTTGCGGATTGGTTTTCCAAGGTCGCATGCGCTCATGCAGCGGGAGGGGTTGTTGCGCGTAAGCTGAAGCCTTTCGGCGACGTCGGAGATCAGGACGACGAAGAACGCTTTCATAAGCTCTGTGCCCGTCCTCAACGGCGGCGGCGCTTCGATAGATCCGGGACAGCCTTGGAAGCAGGCCCAATGCCAGGTCACCCAAGATCTGGAGAATGCAGAGCAACTGTCGCACATCGAGCAAATTGGATCTGCGTTAGTCTCTGAATTGGATTTGGGCCCGGGCGAGAAGACGTTCTTCGGTTCCGATAACCAAGTCGGACCGCCGGACGCAACCTAAATATGTTTGTTGATTCGCATGCGCATCTGGATGGGGAGCGGTTTGACGCGGATCGCGAGGCGGTGATTGCGCGAGCACGGGAGGCCGGGCTCTCGGCCATGGTCGCGATTGGGAACGGCGACGGGCCGGCGCAGGTGGATTGCGGGATCCAGCTGGCGGAGAAATATGATTTTATCTACGCGACGCTCGGGATTCATCCGCATGAAGCGCGGCTTGCGGATGAGGCTGCGTACGCGAACATGGAGCGGTTGGCGAAACATCCCAAGGTGATTGCGTGGGGTGAGATCGGGTTGGATTATCACTACGACTACTCGCCGCGCGATGTGCAGAAAACGGTGTTCACCCGCCAGATGGAATTGGCGGCGGCGGCGAAACTGCCGATCGTGATTCATTGCCGGCCGTCCGATGGAAGCGACAACGCATGGGAAGATTGCTTGGGCATGATCGAAGAGCAGTGGGCGCCGACAGGGATCGGCGGAATTCTGCATTGCTTCACCGGCAATTGGACGCAGGCCAAGCGGGCGCTCGACATGAGTTTCATGATTTCGTTTGCCGGGAATGTGACTTTTCCCAAAGCGCAGCAGATTCGCGACGCGGCGCTGGAAGTTCCACTGGAGCGGATGTTGATTGAAACCGATTCGCCGTATCTGGCGCCGGTGCCGCATCGCGGAAAGAGGAATGAACCGGCGTTCGTGAAGGAAACGGCACGGAAGCTGGGCGAGTTGCGGGGGCTGTCGATGGAAGAGGTGGGCGAACGCACTTCCCAGAATTTCTACAAATTTTTCAAAATTGCTGAAACGGCTGAAAGCAAAGTTCCGGCGCGTTGACCCGACGGTTCTGGTAACCTCTGGTAAAGATTCCATCTTTTCAGAAAGAATAGACATGTATGCCCGATCACAGTTTCGACGTGGTCAGCAAGATCGATCTGGCGGAAGTGTCGAACGCCATCCAGCAGGCGCTGAAGGAGGTTCATCAGCGCTTCGATCTGAAGGATTCGAAGTCGAACATCGAACTCGACAAAGACGGGATCGTGCTGCACTCGGCCGACGAATACAAGCTCAAAGCCGTGAACGACGTGCTGCAGGCGAAGCTGGTGAAGCGCGGGGTTCCGCTCAAGGGGCTGACTTACGGCGTAGTGGAACCGTCGGCGGGCGGCACGGCGAAGCGGCGCATCACCATGCAGCAGGGCATCCCGATTGAGAAGGCGCGGGAGATTGTGAAGCTGGTGAAGGACTCGAAGAAAAAAGCGCAGGCTTCGATTCAGGGAGACCTGGTGCGGGTGAGCAGCAAGGACCGCGACACGCTGCAGGAAATTATCGCGCTGCTGCGGGCACACGACTTTGGGATTGATGTGCAGGTTACGAATTTCAGAACGAACTAAGAACGAAGAATCAACCACAGGGGACACAGAGGATTGAGCGCGTCCGCCACCATTCACGGGAAAGAAGTTTTCGAGCTGCTGCGGGAGGATCTCGTCGCGCTGGAACAGGAGTTTGAGCAGGATACTGTCTCGGGCGTGCAGGCGATTACTGAGATTGGCGAGTATTTGCGGGCGGGCGGAGGGAAGAGGATTCGTCCGGCGCTGCTGCTCCTGTCGGCGAAGCTGATGAATTACGAGGGCCGGGGCGCGGTGCGACTGGGTGCGGTGGTTGAGATTATCCATACCGCGACGCTGGTGCACGACGACATTATTGATGAGGCGAAAACACGGCGGGGGCGGCCTGCGGCGAATACGCAGTGGGGTAATTCGAAGTGCGTGCTGGCGGGCGATTGGCTCTACATGCAGGCGTTTAAGATCGCGGTACACGAACGGAATTTCCGCATCCTGGATACGCTGATCGCATTGACGCAGCAGATGGTGGAGGGCGAACTGCTGCAGATGGAAAAGCTGGGCAAGCTGATCAGCCTGGAAGAGCATTTCGATTTGATCTACCGCAAAACGGCGTGCCTGTTTTCTGTGTGCATGCGGCTGGGAGCGATTCTGGGCGGGGCCACCACCGAGCAGGAAGAAGCGCTAGGCCGCTACGGCCACGACCTGGGGATGGCGTTCCAGATTGTGGACGACGTGCTGGACCTTACGGCGTCGGAAGATGTGCTGGGCAAGCCCGTGGCCAGCGA
>Ga0265760_10000279_pt1 | contig 13824 bp, 9 predicted proteins | sample NZIome_2_FD_200831 | JGI IMG/M metagenome (GOLD analysis project Ga0265760, IMG submission 200831) | Metatranscriptome of rhizosphere microbial communities from Maridalen valley, Oslo, Norway - NZI1 (Metagenome Metatranscriptome) | ecosystem: Host-associated > Plants > Roots > Rhizosphere > Soil...
GCGTCCTCGAGGTTACGCTGACTCCCCGCCAGAGTACGGCAAGGCTCAACACCGTCGCCAAACCTGTCAAGAACATGCTGCTTTTCGACTACTCGGTGCAGCGCGGGACGGCGTCTGACGGCCAGCTGTCGGGCGGGCACCAATATCCCGCGCCGACGCTGCAGGTTCAACCCGGCGAGAGGCTGATCGTCCACATCAACAACGAGTTGCGTAACCTGACGATCCCAGACTTCTACGATCCGAAGTATACGCCCAAAGGCGGAACGGTACCACTCTACCCGACGATGATGACTTCGGCACCGTTCAATCTCCACGTGCACGGCGCGCACGTCAGCCCTCGCGGAAACGCCGACAACGTGCTGCTGCACATCGACGCCGGCATGTCGAACACGTACGTGTACGACATCCCCAAGAACATGACGCCGGGCACGTTCTGGTATCACAGCCACCTGCACACGCTAACGGCGTCGCAGACGTACTATGGCCTCGCCGGCATGCTGCTCGTGGGCCGCGCCGATAGTGAGATTCCGCTCGTCACGCAAAATAAAATTCCGATCCGCACTATGCTGCTGCAATACAATACGGTCTTCGATCGCATCGGCGGCCTGGCGCAGATCACCAATCCGAACTGGCCGCAGTGGGTCAGCACCCTGGCACCGCCCAAGGGCAACCAACTCGCCAACGGCACCTACCGCCCATCGCTCGCACCGGTGAACTTTTTGGAATCGAAGAAGGGCACGCAGTGGGCTACCGTGTGGTACTCGGGGCCGCTGTCGATTAATAACATGCGCGGGCGTTTCCAGTTTGTACCTTCAAGCTTGCAAACGTTCACGGCAGCTGCGGGCTCCGGCGGCGCAAACGTCGAGGCCGATCCGTCGCTTCCCGACTACGAGCGCGACGTGCAGTTTACCATCAACGGGTTATTCGAGCCGGTCCTCAACGTCAAGCCGGGGCAAACCGAGATTTGGGTCCTCGCCAACGTCAGCGACATCGCCTATATGAATGTCGAGCTCACGGAAACCGCGACCGGCTACCATCCGAAGATCGCCATCGTTGGACAAGACGGCATCGCCTACGGCGAAGTACACTATCCGCACGAGCAGGACGGAACGCAGTTGCTGATTCCGCCTGCAACGCGCTTTGCGATCGCCGTGACGATGCCCGCCAAAGGATCGCTGCGCCTTTCCCTGCCGGGTCTAGGTTCGGGCGCGAGGACGCTCTCTGCACCCGGCGTCCTCTACACCAACAACGGCACGCCGAATTCGCCGGCCCAGCTGGGTACGCTCAGCATACTGCCGTCGGCGATCAGTTATGCCGATGGATTCTTCATCTTCCCGTCGCAAACGCTGCTCGATGCTAATCCGCAGGACGGCCAAGGCCTTACTACGGCGTTTAACCCGGGGCAGAGACTCGACGCGCCGACGCCTTTCCACGATCTGTCGCAGCTCAAACCCGACGTCAGCCGCGCGCTGATGATCAACGGCGGCTTTCTCAACAATCACGCCAGCAAATCCGACCCCAAGGCGTTCGTGTACGCGTTCGCTGGAAACGCATTTCCCAACGTTCCGCTGATTCAGGCGCGGCTCGGTTCGGTCGAAGAGTGGAACTTCGTCAACTATAATAACGACGCGCATCCGATTCACGTGCACGTCAACGACTTCCAAGTGACGAAGTACTTCGATCCGACGACCGGAACGAAACTCGGGGCGCAGATGTTTGGCGAGGACAACGCCAACGTTCCCGCGCCGTCGATGGGACCGCACGAAGCCGTCATTCAACCCGGTACGCTGACGATGCGCACGAAGTTTAACGACTACTTGGGCTTGTATGTGCTGCATTGCCATCGGCTCAACCACGAAGACAATGGCTTGATGATGCTGGTCAACGTCATTCCCGCAGTCTCCGACTATGCTGTGGCGGTTCCGGGCTCCCCGGGCCACCCAGCTACGGTGAAGATGTTTGACGGGCACGGCGATCGCTTGATAACGACGGTAACGCCATTCGCCGATTTCTACGGGACGCCCAACGTGGCGATCGGCGACGTCGATGGTGACGGGATCTACGATCTCATCGTCGGTGCGGGCAAGGGACACTCGCCCGAAATCGTCGCGTACTCGGGCGCCGCGTCTGGCGGCAAGCCGTTCTCAACCGAGCTCGCGCGCTTCCAAGCGTTCGATGCAACGCAGACCGGCGGCGTGAGCGTTGCGTCGACCCAAATCGACGGCAGATCGGCGGATAACATCATCGCCGGCTCCGGCGCCGGCTCGACCGATCGAGTTCGGATCTTCAGCAGTGAACTTCCGGCTGCCGGCACGGCACCGGCAACGTTCGCAAGCTTCGCCCCGTACGGAAGCGATACGTCGGGCGTCAATCTCGCCGCCGGATTCGTCGACTTCCTGACCGGCCGCAACAGCATCGTGACCGCCCCCGGGAGGGGTGCGCAGGTCAAGGTGTTTGCGTACTCGCTGATGACCCCGATCGGTGCTCCGCCGGCGTGGCCGGACAATCCGGGCTACCCGCATATGGACGCGTCGTTTGCGCCCTTCGGTGCGAGTTATCGCGGTCCGATCTCGATCGCCACCGGGTGGCTGGCGGGCTCGTACGGCGGCGCCGAAGCGATCGCCGCCGGCCAGCTCTCCGGTGCGGGAACCGTGAAGGTGTTCTCGACGGGAACGGCGCTTCAAGGCAATCCATTGATGTACTTACACAGCGCGATGATGCACGAAATGGTCTCCAACTTCAGCGAGATCGCGTCGTTCAAACCGTTCGCCGGCGCATCGAGCGTTCGCGTCGCGACGACGTCGACCACGATCGGTGCCGATTTGCTTGCGAGTGGCGCGAGCGGCGGCGCCGTTCAAATCGAAAAGTTCCGGCTCGCGCGCACGAGCCCGCAAGCCCGGGCACTGACCGCGGCGCGCGTTCACGAGGTCTCGTCGGGAACCGGGACGGCTCCGGCGACACTTGGCGGCGACTAGTCTAAGCCACGGGGAGTTTTGAGAAGATCCGATCCTCGGTGAACGGCAGGGCGGTAAAACGCACGCCGGTCGCCGCTTTGAGCGCGTTGCCGATCGCCGGGGCGACCGGGTTGATCGTGTTTTCCGCGATCGATTTCGAACCGAGCGGCCCAATTGCATCGAACGTATCGGCGAAGAAGACCTCGGTAACCGGAGCATCGGCAAACGTTGGAATCCGGTAGTTTCGCAGCGTCGGATTGATCACCGCACCGGCATCGTCGTATACCATTTTCTCTTGGAGGGCATAGCCGATGCCTTGTACGACGCCGCCGATGACTTGCCCGCGCAATTGGTTGGGGTTCATTACCACGCCCGCGTCGACCGCTTCCACGCTATGCAGGAGATGAATCTCGCCGGTGACGCGATGCACCGCAAGGCGCACGCCGTAGGCAATGAATGCCACAGTGCGCGGCGATCCATACGCTTTACGAAAGCAGACGAGTTGTTCGCCTTGCGCTTGCGCAGCGGTGTAGAGCTCGGACAGCAAAAGGCGCCGCTCGCTACAGAGAACCGCGTCCGCTTCGAGCCGGCATTGATCGACCGGCGTCGCCGTTGTCTCGGCCGCAAACGCGAGCAATCTCTCACGGAGGGCCACTGCGGCGTTTTCGACCGCCTTCGCCGGCACCATCATGCCGACGCTGGCGAACGTGCCGCTGTCGTAGGGCGTCTTATCGGTATCGGCGTTGAGGAACGTCACACGCGCCGTCGGGCAGCCCATGATTTGCGCGACGATCTGCTGCTGAACGGTAACCAGGCCGTTACCGATTTCAACGGAGCCAACGGTAAAGTGGTAGCCCCCGTCCGGTAGCAGTGCCACTTCGGAACCGGAGCGCTGCTCGGTCGGCGGAGCGCAGTCGAGCATCGATAAGGCCATCCCGCTGCCTTCCAGCCAATCGTCACCTTGGGGCTTGCGCAGGCCGCGACCGCTCGCCAGCGCTTTGTCAACGGCGTCGATGCATTGATCTAAACCGTAGCTGCCCATCGTGAGGTCGGAGATCTCACTAAGCGCCGATTCCATCTTGTCGTTGGGACCGATGACGTTCTTCCGGCGCATCTCGACCGGGTCGACACCCAAGAGCGCTCCCAGCTCGTCGAGGGCCGATTCGATCGCAAACGTCGGCTGGCCGGTGCCGTAGCCGCGGAATCCGCCGCCGCAATGGAGATTGGTGTAGACCGCGTACCCATCGCCTTTTTTGTTGGGGCACCTGTAGATCGCCCACGGACCGGACATCCCGTTTGCGAGCGTCTCGCCCCCGTGATTTCCGTATGCGCCGGTGTTCGAAACCATTCGGTATTGTATTGCGGTCAGAGTGCCGTCTTTTTTTGCGCCGAGTTTGACGTGCGTCTTCATCGGATGGCGCGTCGTCGCTCCGATGAACTGCTCCTCGCGCGTGAACTCCCACTTCACCGGCCGCCCGGTTTTGATCGTCGCCAAGAGCGGCAAATCTTCGCTCATCATGTCTTGTTTGCCGCCGAAACCACCGCCGACGCGCTCGGTGAAGACGTGCAGATCGGCCGGTAAAATGCCGAAGAGATAGCAGAGCTTGCCTTTGACGATGAACGGACCTTGAACGCTGGTCCGGATGTGCAGCCGGCCGTCTTCTGAGCGCCACGCGATCGACTGCATCGTCTCGAGGTGGACGTGCTGCTGACGCGGCGCGTCATAGGTTTCTTCGTAGATCGCATCGGCTTCGGCGAAACCTTCGGCGACGTTGCCGGCCTCGCCGTGAAGCTCGAGAAAGATGTTTCTGTCGGGATGCAAGATGTGCGAATCGCCGCCTTTCTCGTGCAAGACGGGAGCCCAGGGTTCCATCGCTTCTTCGGGGTCGAAGACCGCCGGAAGAATTTCGTACTCGACCTTAAGGCGCCGGCAACCCTCTTCGGCGGCCGCTTCGTTCTCGGCGACCACGGCCGCGATGCGCTGCCCGACAAAACGCGCGACGTTGTCGAGCATATACGTGTCGTCGGGGTCGACGCGATTATCTTCATGAATTGCCGTCGAATAGAGACGGCGCGGCACGTCTTCCCAGGTGAACACGTCCACGACGCCCGGCACGGCCATGGCGCCGGAGCGGTCGATGGACAGAAGTTTGGCGTGCGCGTGCGGCGATCGCAGCACCTTGAGGTGCAAGAGACCGTCCATCGGCGGGATGTCGCTCGTGTATCGCGCATGCCCGGTGACGATCGCTTCGGCAAATGGATTCGGAGTGCTCACGCGGCTGGATGTTCCCGCCGTGTCGGGCGCGACGTTCTTGACGCCGGCGAATGCGTCGCGAATCGACGCGTAGCCGGTGCAACGGCAGAGATTTCCCTTGAGCGCGCGCGGGAGGTCGTTTTTCTGCTCGTCGGTGAGCGAGGCAGCGGTCATGATCATCCCCGCCGCACAGTAGCCGCACTGGAAACTTTGGGCGTCGAGGAACGCGCGCTGCATCGGGTGCAGCTCGCCATCGTTCGCCAATCCCTCGATCGTGGTGACATCTTTCCCTTCGGCGCGAAAGGCGGGATACAAACAGCTATGCACGGGCTTCGCGTCGACCCACACGGTGCACGCGCCGCAGTCACCGGCGTCACATCCCTTCTTGACACCGTACCAACCGAGATCGCGAAGAAAGACGCGCAAGCATTCGCCCGGGTCCGGCGTCGCCGCAAAACTCTTACCGTTAACGCGAAGGTTCACGACTCCAACTGGCGGCGAATCTGTTCTGCGTAGTAGTACGTCAGATGGCGTCGATGCGCCGGCGAACCGTGAACGTCGTCGAGATACAGAGAATCCGGGATAGCCGCATCGATGGCGTTGCGAAGTTGCTCGGAGGCCGGGATGCCGTCGAAAGCGAGTTGGACCGGTTTGACCGTTGCGGCGGTAATCGTGAGCGTTAGGCCGCCGTCGGGCTTGCTGCGGGTGCCGACGAGCAAGACCGACGAGCGCCCAAGGTGAGTGAGTTCGGAACGGCGGAACGCAAACGACTTCGCCAGCGCCGCTGCCGGAAGGTGGACGCTGCGCAGTAACTCACCAGGTTGTAAGATGTTCGAGTGGTTGCCGGTGACAAAGTCGGCTGCGCGCACCTCGCGTGGCACTCCGCCGCGCGGTATGAGCGTGTACTTCCCTTCGAGCGCCACCGTAAGCGAGATCATCGGACCCGCCGGCAGCGACATCACGATGTTTCCTCCGATCGTCGCCTCGTTCCAAATCTTGAACGACGATAAGAAGGCTCGGCAGCATTCGCCAATGAGCGGTCCAGCGCTCCATTCGGGCGGAGGTTGGAACGCATAGAGCTGCGCAATTTTGCAGGTTGCGGCGAGTTCGATGCCGTCGCGCCCGGCTGCAATAGCTTGCCAACCGAGAGTTTCCAAATCGATTAGCGTGTCGGTATGGATTTGGGGCTCGGAGAACAACCACGTTCCCCCTGCAAGCCATGCATATCCGTCTCGCCAGTGACGAATGTCGTCGGCCGACTTCGGCCGTTTAACTTCCTTGATCGTGTTGAGGTTCATGCGGAGTTACACGTGCGGTTCAACGCCGGCGAGAATGCCCCTTGCACGGGGAGGTACGACAGACGACGCGAACGCTCTTATAATGCGCAGCCGCCTCGTTGCATCGTGTGGATTGGGACTTGCATTGGCCGCTTTGACGTCGAGCGGCGGAGTTGCCCGGCCGTCGTCCAGTGCATTCTCCGTCGACAACGCCGCGCCGCACGGAATCGTCTACAACCCAAGCGGCGCGTTAAAAGGCCTATGGTACACCAACGCGACGACAAACCACACCTCCGCCGTCGTCGAGTTCCTGGTTGACTCGGGACGAACAAAGCAGTACCCAACGCCCACGTCCGGCGCTATGCCGGGTTCGATTAACATCGCGCCGGACTCGTCGCTCTGGTTCACCGAGACGGCGACCGACAAAGTGGCCACCATCGGCGCATCGCGGCGAATCGTCGAATACGCGATACCAACTGCCAATAGCAAGCCGCTCGACATCACGCGCGGACCAGACGGCGCGATGTGGTTCACCGAATCCGCCGTCGGAAAAATAGGCAGAGCCGCGGCTGACGGGACGATCACCGAATATACCGTCGGAAGCGCTGCAACCGAACCGACTTCCCTCATTACGGGGCCAGACGGAGCCATTTGGTTTACCGAGGTCGGCGCCGGACAGATCGGACGGTTGACGATGCAGGGCAGCATCCGTCACTTCAACGCCGGACCAGGCCGGCTGAGCGGCGGCCTTACCATTGCCAAAGACCATGCGCTGTGGTTCAACAAAAATACGGCCGTCACGCGAATGACGGCGACCGGGGCGCTCACGGATTTCCCTCTCCCAAGCGGCGTCTTTGCAACCGGCGGGATCTTCGGTAGTAGCCGCGGAGGGGTTTACCTCGGGGCGATCAAGCGAAACGGCGTCGGCGCGATTGTGAGCGAGAGTCCCAGCGGCACGACTTCCGAATACGATCTTCCCAAAAAGCACCTGCTGCCGATCGAATTGGCTCAAGCGGCGAGCGGTGCCTTCTGGATGACGGTGTCGAGCTTCAAGCAGGGAGTCTCGCCGTCGACCGTCTTTGAGTTAAGCGCCGTGCAGCCGTCGCGCCCCACAATTTCCGATTTGCCCCGCGCGACAATCGTCATCGGCGGTGCACCCGATTGGATGACGACTGGATCCGGTGCGCTCTGGATCGCAAACATCACGCTCAAGGAGGTGGAACGCGTGGACGCGACCACCAATGCGGTGACGGCGAGAATCAAGGTCCGCGGCGTTCCCTGCTCGGGAATCGCATACGGATTTGCGAGCGTGTGGGTACCGATCTGCGGAGCACACGGCACGGGAGTCTCGTTGATTCGAATTGACGCAGCGACGAACCGCGTGCAGAAGACGTTGCCGATCGCTCCTGCGAGCTCCGAAGGCGGGATCGCGACGAGCCCCGATAGCGTGTGGCTCGCCACAGCCGACGGCGTGCTCTCGCGGATCGACCCCGGGACGGACTCCGTGCGGAAAAACATCCGCGTCGCGAGCGGCTCGCTCAACCCAGCCTATGCCGGCGGGGCAATTTGGATTACGAGCGGGACCGCCAGTCTCCTAACGGCCATCGACGCAGGGAGCGGTCGCACTATCGCTCGGATTCCGGTCGCCTCGAAGCCGCATTTCCTTACCACCGGCGGCGGCGCCGTTTGGACCGTCAATCAAGGCGACGGCTCCGTCACGAAAGTCGATATGCGCTCGAGGCGCGCGGTCGCAAGGATTCGCGCGAACATTCCTGGCTTCGGCGGCGACGTCACCTATGGAGCGGGCTTCGTGTGGCCAACGCTCGTCGGCGTTCCGTTGACGAAGATCGACGCTGCGTCCAACCGAGTGGCTGGACAATGGTACGGGCGTGGCGGCGACGCGATCCGCTTCGGATACGGATCGGTTTGGCTCGTCGACTACAACCACGGCCTCGTTTGGCGCATCAATCCGGACATCTAAGTGGCGCACGGCGTTCCAACAGTATATGTCGTTCTCGCTGCCGGCGAATCACGCCGCATGGGCTTCGACAAGACGGTGACGCCGCTTGGGCTCCGTTCTCCCCTTATGCGCGTTGCCGAGGCGCTCGGGCAGCGCCGTGCCTTGATCGTCATCCCTCCAAACTTAGCCGATGAGGTCGCGCGGATTGCTCCTACCGCGGGCCCAGTTATCAACCGCGAGCCGGACCGCGGCATGACGCATTCGTTGCATCTTGCGCTATCCTTGATTGCGCGCGAAAGCTCGTTTGGCGTCCTGCTCGGGGACATGCCGTGCATGACCGAAGCGACGATCGAGCGGACCGAGGCGATGCTCTGTGGCGACGTCGACGTGGCCTTTCCCGTCGACGCGGCTGGAAGGACGGGCCATCCGGTACTTTTTTCGGCGCGGGCGCGGGCCATCGTCGAGGCTTTGCCCGACGGCGATACGCTCCGCATGGCACGCGACGACGCATCGCTGCGGCGTGCGTCCTGGCGCTGTCAAGACCGGTCTGCATTCTTCGATCTCGACGTGCCCAGCGATTGGAAGACCTTCTCCGACGCCACCCAAGGGTCGTTCTAGCGGGGAACGGCGAGTCCGGAAAAATCCTCTTTTAGGGTGTACGTACGCACCGGCGTCGAACCACCGGCAGCGTAGACGGCGATCGTGTTCGTCTGTTTGTTGGGAGCGTTTGCAACGTAGAGCCGGCCCGAGCTGTCGAAGGCAAGCCGGACTGGAGCAGTGATTCCGGAGTGAATCGAACGCCAGACGTTGGTGTGCCCCTTACGATAGACCGTTATCGATGCCCGCGCTTTTTGGTTTCGGACATTGGCGACGTAAATATTGCCATCGGCATCGACCGCGACATCGTACAATGACTGTAAGCCTGCAGTGATCGTCAGCGACGGCAAGCTTTTTCCGGCCGGATACACGACCACGTCGGAGCCCTTGCTAGAGAGACTGAAGAGCCCGTTGCCGACGACCAGATCCCCGTTCGGAGCGACGGCCAACGCGGTCGGGAGGCCGATCCCCTTCTGAATGAAACGGGTCGGAACGTGTTGTCCGCGATGGTAGACGCTCACCCAACCAGGAAACACGTCGAAGTTGGCTACGTACAGATTTCCAAACTTGTCGAGCACGGGCGAACCAGCAAAGGGGGCTAGATCCTTCAGATGCCGCCGAGGTTCCGTCGCGCCGGGTGCGTAGATTGCGCCCGTGCCTTCGAATCCGCAGCAGCCCACGCGATCTTGAGCGACGACGACCAAACGTCCGGCCGCGTTGGCAACAAGCCCCGTAGGACGGCCGATAATGCCGCTTAGAATCCTCAGCGGCTTCACGCTCTTCGCGGCGTAAACGCTGACGTCACCTCCGTTCGAGGTGGTCGAATTGCCGACATAAAGATTACCGGCACCATCGGTCGTTAGCACCGATGGGTTTTCGATGTCCTCGGTAATCGTCGGCCCACCTAACATCTGTACGAATCCGCTCGGCGAAGCGCAGGACGAGCTGCGACAGATTTCCGCTACATAGGCAAACGGGCGTTCGGCTTCGGAAGCGCGCGTGGTACCGATCGTTGAGGCCAGACTCGGGGGCGCACTTGCCGGCGCTGGGATTGTGGCGCCGCAGCCCGACACCATCGGGCAAATAACAATCAGGGCGGTAGTCAGCAGTTTCACTCGCACCTCTATCATTCGCGCTACTCGTCGGCGCAGCCCCCACAGCCGCCTCGGCGTCACGGCTTACACGTTACCCCTTCACCGGCTTATTTCTTACCTTTGCTGACCGCCGAGCCAAACGGATCGTTGAATCCGCCGATCGCTTTTGTCGGTGTACCACCGGCGGGGTATTTCCAGAACATAACATCTTCGTTGCCGAGGTTGGGCCCGATGAAGGTGTCGCCCTGGATGAAGAACTGGAAGATGCCGGTCGTACCGGTGAGCGGGGTCTCGCCGACCACCGTGCCGTCGGAGTGCGCGACTTTGACGTGATAGATCACCGGCGTGCCCGTCCCCACGATGCCGCCTCCGTCTCCTACGACTAAGTACTTGCCATCCCACTGAATGTTGGTGGCTTGGACGATGTCCTGATCGAACGCGATTGGGGTGAGTGCACCGGCGTTCTTGCGAAGCTCGGCCGGTACGCAAGCGACGAGTCGACTCCATTCGCGTAAAGGTTGCCTTTGTCGTCGTACGTCACGAACAGAACGAACTTCATCTGCCTATCGGTGTAAAGCGTCGGCGTGCCCTGGGCGTGTGCGTATACCCCAACACTTCCGGGACCGGCGCTCAAGGTCTGGGCGTTGGCAACGGCGAGGTTTCCCGTCTTGGGATCTACAGCGCAGGCTTCCGGGGCGTTGTTGGGATCGGTCAGGGTAGCGATCGGGATGGTGCCGCCGTGCGCGTACTCGACGATATCGTTTGTCCCCTCTTCCACGATCCAGACGTCGCCCGCGTTGTCAACGCATTCACCCGTCGGGACGCTCAAGCCGGTCAGTGTTCCTTGGAGCTTTGCAGCGGGAAACGAATACACGTACACGTCGCCATCGCCGTCGTCTGAAAGGTAGAGGAGATCGCGGTTCGCCAGGCCGCGCGCCATCCACGACGCGCCTCGTCTAAGCAACTGCGCGTTCGCGGTGGGCTGCGTTTGCGACCCGCCGCTGCACCCAGCAACGGCGACCGCGACTCCCAGTACGCCGGCAAACCAAGGGACCCAACGAAGCCGTCTCATCGGTTGCTCGTTGTTAGCGAGAAGACGGTGCCACAGCCACTTCCCCCCGCGCGAGTGCAGGATCCCGAACCGCCGAAAAGCGTCGTGCCATAGAATACACCTTTTGCGTAAAGCAGACTCGTATTAGCGTACGCGCCGTCCGGGCTGCCCTCGAAGCTATAGAGCATCTGTTCCTTGCCAGATGTGGTGACGCGGAAGACCGTCCCGCAGCCGGTGGTCCCAGTGGATATCGTGCACGCGGTGCTCGCACCACCTTCGTCCGTGGTGCCGTAAAGCACGCCATCCACGTTGGTCAAGTTCCCCCACGGGAATGCGCCATCGTTTGGTGGACCCTGGAAGCTGTATATGGCGTGAAACGCGTTGGACGCACTCAAGCTAAAGATGGTCCCACATCCGCCGCCGCCACATCCCGCGCCACCCTGTTGGGCCATACCGTAGAGCTTGCCGTTGACGTCGATCAGGCCCCCGTCGGGATATGCGCCGTCCGATCCGCCCGTAAAGCTATACAGTACCTTCTCCGTCCCGGACGTGCTCACGCTGAAGATCGTCCCGCATCCTACGGGGACGCTGGTATTGCTGCAGGTCGAGCCACCGCCGCCGCCGCCGTTTTCCGTGGTGCCATAAAGCTCGCCGTTGCTGTAAAGCAAACTTCCTGAAAGGAAATCGCCGTCCTGGCCCCCTCCGAAGCTGTGAAGCACCGTTTCTTTGCCAGATGGGGTCACGCTGAAGACCGTCCCGCATCCGCCGTAGCAAGAGCCACTGCCGCCATAGAGCGTCGTGCCGTAGAACATGTCGTTTGCTGATACGTAGATCAGTCTTGCGTACGGGTAGACACCGTCGTAGCCGCTGCCGACAGCGCCGCCGAAACTGTGCAGCATGGTTTCTTTGCCGGAGGCCGTGATCTTGAAGAACGTGCCGGCGCTGTTTGCGCCACCGGTTTGCGTTGTACCGTAGAGGACGCCACTTCTCTCGATCAGGCCCCCTTTCGGATACTGGCCGTCCGTTTTGCCGCCCTTGAAGCCGTAGAGAACGCTTTCGGCCCCTGACGTGCTAGCCTTAAAGACCGTCCCGCAACCGTCGCTGCTTTGGCACCCCGAACCGCCCCCTTGCTCGGTCGTGCCGTAGAGCACGCCCTTCATGTCAGTCAGGATCACATTTACCGGTACCGCGCCGTCTGATCCGCCTGTGAAGCCGTGGAGCACCTTCTCGGTCACCCGATTCGCAGCGTGAGGACCTAAGGCAGGCTGCGAACGCGTGACCGACAGAGGCGTCGACGAATAAAGCCCATTATTGGCTCCGCCGCACGCGGCTAAAATCGCTGCGCTAAGAAACGCCGCAACAAATCGATATGAGTGTCTCATTTCGCCCTCCCTCACAACGGAAAGAAACGGATGTGTCTAAAGGGCTGGTGCTGCCAGAAGAGAGCGTGCGAGGAGCCAGCGGCCGCCAGGCACAGAGCAGGACCCTTAAGGTGCTAGGATGCGCCTTCTTGCTACCTTTGTCAACTCGCGAATCTCAACCCTGGCGCTCCGGTGACACTCGCCTGTCGGGGCGAAGATTGGGCTGGGCAGATCGGCTGCAACTCAGCTTTCGTTGCCGCGATATCTCGCTCGAACGCGGGATTGTGCATCATTGCAAACACCGCCAGCGTTCCGGCGGTCCAGCCAGCGGCAATATCGCTGGGGTAGTGCAGGCCTAAAATGATCCGATTCTCGGCGAAGGCACGTGCTTGTCCGAAGATCTGATCTCGTTTGCAGGGCACGAGTTGGGCTAAGAGGATTGCCGTGGATGCTGCGAAGGCAGCGTGTCCACTTGGATATGAACTGTGCTTCTTTACAGCACCGTTCGGCCGGGGTCGTCGCCAGTACGCCTTAGCAAGATCGACCAGCTTTTCGACGTCCGATCCGACGCGTGCGAAGAAGATGTCCGTCGATGGGAATCGCGACGGATTGAACTCAGGTCCAATCGAGCGCGCAAATGAAAAGACGCTTCGTTGCGACGCTGCGTTCGCGCGAGCGAGCTGCGACGACTTACGCGCGCCTACTTGTGCGGCAACTCCTTCCTCGTCGTCACGTTCCTGCGCCGAACCAAAGTCGGGCGGCGGCGGTAGCAGGACCGTCAGGTCGATCTGCGCTGGATCCAAATAATGGAAGTCGGCGTCCGTCCTTGCGGCGCCACGGGCGCAGAGCGCTGCAAGGAATAGGGCGAGAAGTGCGGCCTTCGTCCAGTCTCTTGACACGGCGTCGGATATTCTGCGAAATCGCAGCATTAGCTTTTTCTTCTTCGTCCGGGTGCCGGATTTCATCCGGCCCAAATCTCAGAACGCGCGGAGGTCCGGCTGATACGAAGTACGTGCCGCTTCACTCTGAAAGATTCCACAAGCGATGTGAGGCTGCGACGAGGATCCACTGGCTTTTTCGGTTGGTTGCCTGCAGCGCGGGGTATAGGGAAAGAACCTTAGCCCAATCTCTGGGAGAATCAAAATGTTTCGAGTAATAATCGTCGCGCTTGCTTTCCTAGCAACGGCGACGCCGGCTTTCGCGTCTCCGTGCAACGGCGTGGACTTGGCCGTCGGTTCGGTAGCCGTAAAAAATGTTACCGTAAGCGGGAGCCTGA
>Ga0265760_10000281_pt1 | contig 13805 bp, 10 predicted proteins | sample NZIome_2_FD_200831 | JGI IMG/M metagenome (GOLD analysis project Ga0265760, IMG submission 200831) | Metatranscriptome of rhizosphere microbial communities from Maridalen valley, Oslo, Norway - NZI1 (Metagenome Metatranscriptome) | ecosystem: Host-associated > Plants > Roots > Rhizosphere >...
CTACGGCGTGCTTTGGATCGACAACTACGACCTCAAGCGTTCGTCTTCGGACCGGGGCGAGCTCGATTACGCCACCTCGGCCGGCATCGAGAACCTCTATGAGGACATCGAAACGATCGAGCCCGCGTCCACGCCCTTTGCCGTCCCACTGGTGCGCCGCTTTACGACGATGCTGATCGAGCCAAACACCTACCTCCCCGCCGTCATGCGCGACTTTCTCGTCCGCGGCGGGAAGATCGAAGTGCGGACGTTTGCGTCGCTACGCCAGATGCACGACCTTGCAGAACCCGTCGTTCTCAACTGCACCGGCCTCGGCGCGCGCGCCCTCTGCAACGACGACGAACTGATTCCGGTGCGCGGGCAACTCACGGTGCTCGAGCCGCAGGCCGATGTCGACTACATCTATCTCGCCAACGGGATCTACATGTTTCCGCGTAACGACGGCATCGTGCTCGGCGGAACGTTCGATCGCGGAGACTGGTCGCTCGCCGTCGACTCCGCGCAGCAAACGCGGATTCTCGCCGAGCACGCCGCGATCTATCGTTCCTGAGAGTCGTCGCTACCCGGGAACGTCGCTAATCGCGCCGAGAAAGAGAACCGCGCCGGTCTTATCATCTCGAATGATGCAAAAAAACGGATGGTCCACTTTGACGACGATCGGAACGGTGGGATCGTATCTTGCGGTGGCCGTCATGACGACGGCGGTCGCGGCGGTCGCGGTGGTCCCGGCTTCGTCGACGTCGAGCGTGGTCTTATGAATGACGTTGCTGATCTTCAACGACGTATCGCTCATTCCACTGAAATCTGCGCCGTCGGAGAAGGCGACGCCGAGACCGATATCGGTCAGCGGCGAAACGAGATCGGTTTGGTAGGCGAGGTGCAGCTTGGGAAGGTGCAAGTTCACGCGCCGCGGCGTTGCGTGGGCGCGCGCCGTTGCAAACGCGTCTCGGAGCGTGCTCTCCATTGCCAAGCCGGTGCCCTGCTTCGGAAGAACGACGTACATCGCGAAGCGATCTCCGCGATAGCCCAGCCGCACCAGCTCGAATCCAGTCCCGGCGTAGTAAGAGTACGTTGAGGTCTGGTTCATGAAAGGGACGCTCGTCGTCGCCGTCGCGCCCATGAAATTGGCGGACGAGGTCAGCGCCGGAGTGAACGCCTCCTCCCACAACGCTTTAAAGTAGACGGCGTTGGTTACGATCGTTTCGGCACCATCGAGGCTGCTGAGGATCGTCGGGATGTGCCCTTTGGTGCGTTGGTTGACCCACGCGTTGATCGTGCGCAGCGCGTCGGGGCTGCCGAAGTCGAGCGACGAAACGTCGGCACCAAACGCCGCCTTCGCTTTCTCGACGAACGCCGTTTTGAGCGCTAGCCCTTGGCGAACCCACAGCGCATTTGCAAGCTCGAGCGCGAGGTCGGCGTCGGTCGGGGGGAGGCCGGCCCGCAGATTCTGCGATGCGCAGGCGAAGTCCGACGCGCTGACCGCCGGTACGACGGAACTCTTGACGAAGGCTTTGGCCGTTGCCCCACGAGCGCCGAGATAGACGACGCCGAGTGCCTGCGCAATGCTAAACGGCGAGATGAAGACGTCCTTACCGCTGACGGCATGCAGCAGGGAGAACCCGAGATCATTCTGCGCTTGGACCACTCGCGTCTGCGTCATTGGGGGCACCTCCGAGCTGCATTTCGATGGAACGGCTGCGCTCGCGGAGCAACCGTAGACGAGAAACGCAAACGTGATGGCAAGACTCGGCGCAACGGCACTACGCATAACTTCTCAGCTCGATCTTGTTCTCGTCGGGATTGGGCCCCAAGCCGTCCACATAAAAGGCGAGTGGCCTATCGATGTCGGACACATTGAGGACGATGCGATCGAGGGAGATACCTTGAACGTCAACAAGCGGAGGTTTCATGTGCCGTAACATCAAGACCTTGTACAACTTCGCGCCTCCGGCCACACAAGAAGAGGTCCGAGCGTCGGCGCTGCAGTTCGTACGAAAACTGAGCGGCTTCAATCGCCCGGCAAAGGCAAACGAGGCGGCCTTCGAGCGCGCGGTCGATCGGGTGACCGCAGTGGCGCGCGAGCTGCTCGACTCGCTGATCACGCAGGCGCCGCCGCGCGACCGCGACGTGGAGGCTGCAAAGGCGAAAGAGCGCGCAAAGGTTCGCTATGGGCGAGAGGCGAGCGATCGACGCTAGCATACGAGCGGTTGGCATCCTCCTCGCGGCGGCGCTGGCGTGCGCCGGATGCTCGCGCAGCAGCGGTCCGGCCAGCTACGCCACGCCTCACGAACTGCGAATAGCCGACGAAGACGATCCATCCTCGCTCAATCCGCTGCTGGCCCACGATCAAGCCACCATCGGCTTCGACTTGCTCTTCGTTCAGACGCTGGTAGGCGTCGACGCGGCGAATCGACTCGTCCCGGTTCTGATAACCCGCATCCCGACCAGAGCGAATGGCGATATCTCGCCGGATGGACGAACGATCGTCTACCACTTGCGCCGCGGAGTCCGTTTTGCCGACGGAAAGTCGCTGACCTCAGCCGATGTCGCCTTTACGTTCGCGGCAATCGTGGATCCGCGAAACCCGGTTCTCAGCGAGGATGCGTATCGTCGCGTCAGCTCGCTGCGCACGCCGGATCGCTATACCGCCGTCGTACGCTTGCGCGCTCCGTGGAACGCAGCCGTTCGAGAACTGTTCGCGCAATCGGACTTCGCCTTCGGCATTCTTCCCAGGCACGCTTTTGCCGGCACTTCGTTGCAAGGCGCGGCCTGGGAAGAGCACGCCTTTGGCACCGGACCTTTTCGCGTGACGCAGTGGCGACGCGGCGATCGTATCGTGCTCGAGCCCAATCCATACTTCTCGCCGCGGCCAAAGCTCACGCGCATCGAGTTGGAGATGATTCCCGACTTCAACGCGGCTTTGGTCGCGCTACGCTCCGGAGGGATCGATCTCGCTCGAGCCTTGCCGGCGCAGGCCTTCCAGGCCGCGTCGCTTTCGGGAATCCGAACGGTGGCGACTCCGATCAACGGCACCGATATGCTCGAGTTGCAGAACGCCGCCGCACCGACCGACGATTACAGAGTGCGCCGGGCAATCGCCCAAGCGCTCGACGTCGCGCAGATTGAACGGCTGTTCCACGACCTCTATCCGCGAGCTGCAAGCTTTTTGCCGCCGGTCTTCGCATGGCACGATCGCGGTCTCGCGCCGGTCGCTCACGACGAGGCGGCAGCCAAGGCTAATCTCGACGCCGCTGGATGGCATCTGGAACGCGGCGTACGCACGAAGAACGGTATGCCGCTTCAATTGCTCTTCGTAATGACCGGCGGGAGTTTCGCCGACGTGGCAGCCATCGTCCAGCGAGAGCTGGCAGCGGTTGGAATCGAGGTGCTGATCAAGTCGTTTCCGAGCACCGATTTTAACGCTCCCGCGGGCCCGATTCGCAGCGGCCGCTTCAACATCGCGTTGGTCGGCTGGATCGGCGGCGCCGATCCCGAGCAAAGCGTCGTCTTCGCATGCGCTCAAATCCATGAAGCCGACAATATTTCACGCTTCTGTGACCGCGGCTTCGAGGAGGCTTTCCAGAATCAAGCCGTTACTTTCGACCCTCGCAGGCGCGCCACCGATTTTCAAACGCTGCAGCGAATCGTCTACGATCGGGTTCCGGTTGTGCCGCTGGATTATCTGCGGTACTTTGACGTGATGAATTCACGCGTCACCGGCTTCGCGCGCAACATGCTCGGCTTTCCGGCCGGCGCCGAGCGCTGGGACGCGAAGTAGCCCTACGTACCCTCGTCGGCGCCCGCGTGAAGCACGAACTTCACGATGAAACGGTTGAGCGTTGCGCCTGACGCCGGGCTTCCGAAGTTGACGTAAAGCTCGTCGCCTGCGGGAAATCGCCGGTGGTAGGCGACGGCGAGGTTGTTGCCGACCTGGTAGGAGGTTGCGAAGCCGCCCAGGCCGTTGATATCGCGCAGTTCGAGGCTAAAACTGCTCTCGTTGCTGATGTTGTAGCCCAGCGAAATGCGTCGTAGCCACTGTGAGTCGAGCTCGCCGTTGGCAAACGCGCGCTCGTAGGTTCCGTCGTACTCCATGCCCAGGCTGAAGCGTTTCCCGAGCGGCCGGCTGGTGACCAGCGTGAACAGATGCACGTAGTCATCGCCGAACGGCCCCCATTGGTAGCTCGCATCGACGGGAGAAGGCGTGCCGTCGCGATAGCCGATGGGAATCTGGTAGAGATTGAACGGCTGCGTCACGCCGTCACGATAACAGGGATAGCCGGTAAAGCTCGACTCGTAGACGATCGGCCCGCTGCAACCTGGTCCGGCCGGAATGCCGTACGAGCGCAGTTGGCCCACCGCTTCACCCACGCCGTCGAGCGAAAAGAGATTCTTGAACGTCGCATTGACGAAGAACTGCGTGTCGGCCTGGTGCACCGCGCCCGAGTCGTCGAGAAAGCGGTCCGCGGCGAAAAAGAGCGTGTAGTTCTTGATCGCCGGCGAGGCACCGGTTAAATTCGTATAGAACTGCGGCCCGCGGATATCGGAGTTCGCGCTGTATCCGTCGATCGGATTGTAGTTCGGCGAAACGTCGAGATAGCCGCCGTTGATCTCCAAATCATTCTTATGGCGGTCGACGAAGAACTCCGTGAGGTCGGCGTTACCTTGCGGCACCCACGAACCATCTTCGAACGCGTGATCGAAGTAGTAGATCATGCCGTTCGAATAGTCACGCGCTTCGGCGCCGGCTTCGATCGTATCGTCGGTTCCGGCGATGCTGTGGTTGGCGAAGACGCCGTCGCTCCAATAGATGAACGAACCGTTGGGCAGCGCGTGCTCGTAGCCATACGCCTGATCGCTAAACGCGTTGTTGGTCGTTTCGTCGTATCCGTGAAAGGTCAGTACACCGAAGCTTTGGTCGCCGAACGTTCCCTCGACCTTGCCGCCGCTATCGAACGGCCCGACGGACGGCGAATAAAATGCGAGATAGGGAGCGTTGACGTTGGTGCCCGTCGGCGTGCGCGGACCCGAGGCGGCGTTGATGAAGGCCGCGCCTTGGGCGAAAAACGGGCGGTACTCGAGAAGTTGTCGCTGGAACTCTTGCGGCTCGATCGTCTGCTGATCGATCTCGACGTTGGAAAAATCGGGATTGAGCGTTCCGACGAAGCGGATCGTCGGCGTCAGCGGATAGCTGACGTCGCCGCCAAACGAGCGCACGTTCTCGGGTAAAAACTGCCCGTTGGCTTGCTGAAAGAGATTGCGATCCTCGCCGATGCTCGCCAGGCCGTAGATGTCGGCGCGCGGCTTTGGGCGAGCCGCGGCTGAAGCGGCAATCTCGAAATCTCCGCCCGCCCAAAAGCGCGTGTCGTTTTGGAACGACGGCCAGTTGCCGCTGGACGAGTCGCCCATGATCGAGTTCCACGCCCAGACGAGATGCTCGCCGCGCGCCGCGATCTGACGGACGAACTGTAAGCGCCACGTTTGCTTGCCGCCATGCGCCACGCGCAAGACGTCGAGCGGAATAATGAGGACTGCGCTCCACGTTCCGTCAGAGACTTTCCCCGCGGCGCTCCAGCGCGGGCGGTAGCGCACATTCTCGTTGGCCTGCTCGTACCGGATGCCGCGGGGCGTGGCTTCGAAATAATAGGCTTGGCTGCCACCGCCGCCGTTGAGCAAACCGATCCCGACGAAGTCGTCGGTACCAAAGCCCACGTCGTTCGTGGTCTGCGTTGCCACGACCGGAACCCCGGCCTGCTCGGCCTTGAATCCGACATAGAGGTTCTTGTCGTCGTACAAAAGGTAGGCCGCCGTCGCAAACTTGGCCGGAGCGCGAGTCGTTACGTTCTCCCAGGGCCCGCTGCCGTCGGGAACCTTCCCGGCCGCCCACGCGGGGTCGGCGAGGCTCGCGTCGAGGGCCAACGGGTGCGGAGCCCGCGCGACGGTAAACGAGAAGCTTTGGGGCACTGCGGCGCGCGCGAAGCCGCACGTCAGCCCGAGCGCAAACGCGGTGCAAAGAGCGAAGCGAACTCCATAGTACACTTGCCCGTTCTACAGGCCCACGCCGCCAATAGTTTCGCCTACCTGCGTCATGGGACTCCACCCACGCACACCGAAGGAACGGTCGCATGAGAAACGCTGATTTGTGCAGCCGCATTTCGGTTGGTGCCATCGTCTTCGTAGCCGCGCTTGCCTCTCCGAATCCATCGCCGGCCGCAACCGGCCCGCTCGCCGGTAAAATGGACGCGTTCAACTACTTCATTGGTGGAGCTTGGAAATGCACCACGAAGGCTCCGGCTGTGGGCAAGCTTCCGGCTAGCACGCGGCAGGGGGCGAACGTCTTTAGCGTAGCGCCCGGTAATACGCTCCACTCCCGGGTATCGGCTCCCGGCTACTCACGCGATCGCTACTACGGTTACAACGATCGCTCGAAGCTGTACTGGTCGGCGTCGGTGGATAACCAGGGCTCGTACGGCTACGCCACATCGGCCGACGGCACGACGTACACCGCGAGTTCTTTTATCGGCGGCATGAACGCGAGTATCAAACTTCGTAATACGATCGCGAAGGTAAACCCGAACGAGTTCACCTCTGAAGAGGTGTTGCTCGGCGGGCCGAAGATGGTAGTCGACACCGTCTGCACGCGATAGCGCCGTGTCGCCGGCCGTCACGCTGTTGGTCGCCGCCCTAATGCGCGACAAGGCTGTCGCGGGCTGCGCTCGCGACTCCGGAAAGACACCCCAGGCGTACGTCGCAAGCGCGTTTGAGTTGAGTAACGTACCGCTTCACACCGGGGAGCGCATGACCGTCGCCGTCGCGACCGATCCGTGCACGGCGCTCGGGCAATCGACGCGCATCATGATCTTCGAGCGCCTACCGGCCGGCTATAGGCGCGTGCTCGACGACGTCACCCTGCCGAGCGCGCACGACATCAGTTCCGACGGCACCGTCACGCTCCCGACGCACGACTCGATGGAGGTGATGTTCGAAGCAACGTACGTGTGGAACGGAACGGCGTACGTGTTCTCCGGACCGCGCTCCCATCGGTACGACGTTGCGCTGGGCGAGCGCAGGCCGGCCGAAATACGCGTCGCCTTCCACCGCGGCGCCTACGCCACAACGCTCTCCGGCAACGTTGCTTACAACTTCGGCGACGAGTACGTTTTCGAGGCGCACGCCGGCCAAAAGCTCACGATCGACTTAACGAAGTACGACGCTCGCCGCACCAGCATATCTCTCTACTATCGAGACGAGATCTCCGCCATCGCAGAGATCCGCGGAACCGCCGGATGGAGCGGCACCCTGCCAAAAACCGGAACGTATCACCTTTTGATCGATGGAACCGACGAATCCGACGACACCCAGCGCTCGACGTACGCAATTCGGGTCGCGATCTATTGAACAAGTAACCTCCCGCTCGCCCGCGAAGCGTAATCCCATGGCCCGACCCGTCACCGAACCTGAAATTCGAATCCGGCTGTTCGGTCACGTTGCGATAGAGGTGGACGGGGAGCCCTTTCGGTTGGCAACGCCCCGAAAGACGCTGCCGCTTCTCGCCTATCTGCTGCTTAATCGCGACGCACCCGTCGCGCGCGAGTTCCTCGCCTACGTGATGTGGCCCGACGATGAGGAAGAGCCCGCTCGAACCAAGTTGCGGTCGAGTCTCTTCGACTTGGGTCGCGTTCTGCCGCAGCTTCCCGAGAAAGCCCTGATCCTCGACGGCGATAGCGTGAGCCTGCGTCCAAACCTGCGTTTGTGGCTGGACGTTGAAGAGTTCGACCGGCTCGTCGCCGATCCGCAACGGATGGAAGAAGCCGTCGAACTCTATCGCGGAGACTTGGTGACCGCCGTCTACGACGAATGGATCTTCCCCGAGCGCGAGCGCCGCCGCAACGCCTATCTCGCGGCGTTGATGCACTTGGTCTCGCTAGCCCGCCGTCAACGCGATTTCGTCCGTGGAATTGCCCGGGCGCAGCAAATCCTCGCGATCGACCCATGGCGCGAAGACGTCGTACGCCAAGTGATGGCGCAACGTTCCGAGTCGGGTGACCGCGCCGGAGCGCTCGCCGAATACGAACGCTTCGCCCAGCTGCTCCGCCTCGAGCTCAAAGTTCAACCGATGGCGGAAACCCTGGCATTGCGCGAGACGATCGCGCGCGGCGAGGCGACTCAACCCGATGCACCGTTCGAGGCCGCCGCCTCGTCGCTGCACGATGGCTCGGCCATCCTCCCATTCGTCGGGCGTCACACCGAGATGGGGCAACTCCTGGAGACGTGGAGCCGGGCCGCTCGCGGTCGCGGTGCGTGCGTCTTCGTCGGTGGAGAGCCCGGCGTCGGCAAGTCGCGCATGATCCTCGAGTTCGCGCACGCCGTCGAGGAGCAAGGCGGCCGGGTTCTCGTGGGTGCGACCGGCTCGCCGGAGGCAACTCCCTACGAAAGCATCGTCGACGCACTGCGTTCCGCGTTACCGCTGGTCGCGTCGTTGAAGGCCGACATTTCGCTTTCCGCGGTTGCCGAGTTGGTGCCGGAGATTCGCGCGCGACTGCCGGCGCTGCCGCCGCTGGCGCACATCGATGCCGAGAGCGAGCGCATCCGGCTGTTCGAGTCGCTCGTCCGCTGCCTCGCCGGCCTTGCCAAGCCGCGCCCGCTGCTGCTCGTGCTTGAAGATCTGCACTGGGCGCAACCTGCATCAATTGCGATGCTTCAGTTTCTGCTCCGCCGAATTTCCGGCATGCCCGTTATGATCGTCGTGACGTATCGTGATAACGAAACGCCGCGGCCGCATCCGCTCCATCGCCTGCGAATCGAGGCGCGCGCCGCGGCCTGCGCGCAAAGCTTGTCGCTGCGAACGCTCTCGCTCGACGACCTGCACGAGTTGATGGAAGCTTTGCGCGAAATTCCCGATCTCGCGGCGGCCAAGCTCCTTGCCGTCTCCGATGGGAACCCGCTCTTCCTGACGCAGTTTATCGAAGATCTTCGAAAGGGCCGCCACGCGGCTCCGCCGGCGAGTCTGCAGGCGCTCGTGGCTGCGCGCATCAATTTGCTCTCCCCGGATGCCCACTCTGCTGCCGAGATCGCCGCCTGCATCGGCATCAGATTTTCGCACGACGCCCTTCGCGACGTCAGCGGATGGGACGAAGCTGCCCTCGGCAATGCGCTCGACGAGCTTTTCGATCGCCGCATCGTGCGTGAAGCCGGCGGACGCGGCCTCTTTGAATACGCGTTCTCTCATCAGATCGTGCACGAGGCGATTACGGCGGCCGTGCCGCCGGAGCGCGCGGTCGTGCGCCATCGCCGGGTAGCCCGCGTCTTCGAAGAGCTTTATGCGGATCGCGCCTCCGAGCTTTCGGCGACGATCGCTCGTCATTACGACCTCGCTGGCGACGGTGCAAACGCGGCGCGCTGTTACCTCACCGCGGTCCGGCGCTCGATCGGCTTGGGGGCGTTGGACGAAGCACAGTCGATGGCCGACCGTGCGCTGACGATTTCCAACGAGCCGCGCGCGCGAGCCGACATTCTGCTCGAATGCGAAACGGTCGCGTCGCGCCGCGCGAATCGGGTGGCGCAAGAGTCTGCGCTGGCTGCACTGCAGATCCTCGCCGAGAGTCTCGGCGATCCGGAGTTGCAGCGCATCATCCTCCTGCGCCGCATCGAGTTCGCACTGAACGCCAACGACACCGCAACTCTTGAAACTGCAATTCGCGACCTGAAAGCGTGCACGCCGCACGACGACGCGCGTTGGACCGGTAACCTGCATATCGCCGATGCCAAGCTTGCGTTCTTGCTCGGCCGGCTCGCCGAATCGAATGCGGCGGCACAAGCGGCGCTCGAGTGCGCGCGTGCCGCGAACAATGATGCGGCCGTGGCCGAGGCATTGTGCTCGCTGGCGACCGTCGAAGCCCACCGCGGCAATCTCTCGGAAGCCGATGCTCTGTTCGACGAAGCCGCGCGCGCCGCCATCCACGATCCCGTGCTCGAAGATTTTTCGCTTTCAAGTGCCTTTCAGATTGCCTACAACCGGCGCGACGTCGAACGCTGCCTGTCGGTCGGACAACGTTGGCTCGATCTGGCCGAGGCGTTGGGCGATCGTCGTGCCGAGGCACGGGCGCACAGCCATCTCGGGATTGCGCTGAGCTCCGCGGGCGCGCAATACGCGCAAGCGCGCGAGCACCTCGCGTCGGCCGTGCGCTTTTTCACAGAGGTCGGCGACGTGACCGGAACCGCAGCTCAACTCTTAAACCAAGCCGTTATCGAAACGCGCTTGGGTTTTTTCGATAAGGCGGTGGCGGCGACGGAGAGGGCCGTGGCGCTCTTCGAAAGCCTTAACGAGGGCCGCGGACGTGCCATTGGCCTCGGAAACCTCGGTTTGTTTCGGGCGTACACGACCAACGTCGCGGGCGCTCAGGCGGCGGCACGCGAAGCCGTCGCGCTCGCGCGGCAACTCGAGTTCGGAGTGATCGAGGCCTCGGCGCTGGAGAATCTCGCGTTTGCCGACGCGGCCGCGGGCGACCTGACGGAAGCCATCGCGAACGCCGAGGCGGCGCTGGAAATTCGCGCTCGCTCGCAGTCCGAAGCCTGGTCGAGCCGCACGCTCGCCGACCTCGCGGTGTGGCAGGCCGCGAGCGGCAATTTGGCTGCCGCTCGCGAGTACGTCCAACGCCTACTGGCCGATGAGAAGAGCATTTCCATTAGTGCCGAGCCGGAGTACTGCTACTGGGCGGCCGCGCAGATCTTTCACCTCGAGGGCAAAACGCCGGAAGCCTCGCGTGCCCTCGGCCGCGCGCGAGCCATGATAACGGCGACGGCCGACGGTCTCGATCCGGCCGATCGCGCGAGCTTCGAGGCCATTCCGTGGCATTCCGACGTCGCGGCCGCCGCGCGAGGAGCCTGGCCCGACCCCCCCACGCTAAAAGCCTGAGCCGAACGCTTTCGAACGTCCGCCACGCTAGATTGAGCGTATGGACGCATCGCGAGAAGAGCACGTGTTCGTGCTTCGCATTTGGAAAGAGCCTCCGCCGATGGCCGAGTGGCGCGCTACGATCACGGATCTCGAGTCCGGCTGTAAGGTAGCGGCCACCGAGCTTCGCGACATCGCCGATTTCGTTCGGCTGCGCATCTCGCCGTTCCAGGACGGACCCCCATAAAACCCTCGAACGTTTTCGAACGGCCCGGCCGCTAGAGTCACCTCATAACAACTGCGGCCGCAAGCCGGCCGCTTCTAAAAAGGAAAATAACACATGATGAATCGACTGATGATGCTCGCGGCCTGCGCAGTGCTTGCCACGACCGGCATCGCTTCCGCCACCACCCGTTACGCCACGCCGTCCTACGGCGTAGCCCAGCCCGACACGGCGAAAGTAAAGGTTATCGCCGGCGTCGTCAACGGCAATGGTACCTCATATGGCTCGGGATTTCAGGTTAGCCATCCGTCGACCGGCGAGTACGTGATCACGATCAACAGCGGCGTCTTCAAGGCGTGCCCGGTTATCAACGTCACGCCCGCGGGCGGCAACACCTCGCCGCCGCTGGCGAACTTGTACAGCTACGGCTGCGGAGCGAGCGGCGTTTCGATGACGGTCTTAATCGTCGGCTCGACGAACGGCAGCCTCGAAGATAACGCCTTTCACTTTACCGCAATCCAACCATAGATTCGGCTTCACCGCATCTCGAAGCCGGAAACGAAGGCCCTGTTGCATGCCGGCTCCTCGGCGTGCATCAGGGCCTTACGTTTATTTCAAGCGCAATTGAAGCGTCGTCTCCGTGGTGCGCGACGTTGCCGGATCGGTGACGGTGATTCTTACGCTTACTGCCTGTTGACCCGGCATCGTGCTCAAGCTTACGCTCATTCTAAAGTTCCCGCGCGGGCCGGCATCGGTGCTTCCGTTGAACTGGCTGGTGAATGACGGCGTCGCACCGGCCGTCACCTTAACGTGACCGTTGGCGACCGTGCTGCCCTGGATAACGAACGTTTGTCCCACCGGAGTATTTGGTGCTGGCTGATTGATCGTGACGCTCAACGGCGGCTCGGCAGAGCGCTTCACCGAGAACGACCACGACCGGTCGAATGGCGAACCGCCGGCCGGCCCGCGTCCGGTAACGCGCACGCTGTGCGAGCCGAAGTCGAGCGGTGCCGGCGGCTTGTAGGAAAATCCGGTTGCCGATACTCCGCTGCGCGACGTAATGTTGTTACCGTCGAGCAGGACGCGCACGCTGCTTGCGTCGACCTCGCGGGTGAACTCTGCAGCGATGACGATGAAGCGGTTGGTTACGCTTGCGCCCGGCGCCGGCTGTCTCGCGCGCAGATCGATCGGATTTGCAGGCTGCGGCGGTTGCACGCCGGCTACCGAAAACGACCACGAGCGATCGAATGCCGAACCGTCGCTACCGCGGCCCGCGACGCGAACGCGGTGTGAGCCGAAGTCAAGCGGCGCCGGAGGCTTATACGAAAAGCCGTTGCCCGACGTCGCGGTGCGCGAGGTAATGTTGTTATCGTCGAGCCAGATACGAACGGTTCCGGGGTCGGCACGATGCGTGAACTGCGCCGCGATCGTGACGAAGCGGTTTGCCACTCGCTCACCGGGCGCCGGCTGCTGCCCGTACAGATTGACGACCGGCATCGGCGGCGGATTGGGCGGGCGCGGCGGCCGCGGCGGCCGGATCGGCACGACCTCTCCCGATATCGTGATCGATACCACGTGCGTGGATGCGTCGTAGCCGACGCCTGCACCGAGCGACTGCGCGATGAAGCGCAGCGGGACGTACGTCGTCGCGCCGACGATGAACGGTGCGACGTCGATGGTGGTAGGCTCGCCGCTCACTTCCGCCTGAGTCGACCCGATCCGCAGCGAGACGGTCGTACCGCCTTTGGTGGCGTTGATCGTGCCGGCGGAGTAGACGACCGAGGCGCCGAGGCGCTCGAAGATGCCGCGCAACGGAACGAGCACGCGGCCCGCGCGCACGATCGGCCCCGGATTTAAATACAAAGGTTGACCGTTGACGGTTACCGTCTGAGCCGGCGCGGCGGCCGGAAAGCCGGCGATCGCGAGCCCGACAATCAAAAATGCTATTCGCTTCATAAATATGCACTTCTGAACCCGCCCGCAAAAGCCGCTTTGCACCGCTGTGTCATCCTGAGCGGAGTCGAAGGGCCGGCCGCGGAAGCGCATTAAGGCAGCCATGATCACCGTCGGAGAACTCTCCCACCTTCCGCTTTTTGAATCGGCGCGCGACGAAGCGCTCAAAACGATCGTTTCGCGCAGTGCCGACGTTCGCGCGAACGCCGGCGATTGGGTTGTGCTTGAAGGCGAAGCCGCGGCCTTCTACGTCGTTGTCGAGGGCCGATGCGAGATCGTTAAGGCGATCGGCGGCGGCGAACAGGTTGTCGACGTCGTCGAGCCGGGCGGCTTCTTCGGCGAGGTGCCGCTGCTGCTCGGATCGGGTTTTATCGCGGGAGTCCGCGCGGCTGCGCCGTCGCGTTTGATGCGGCTCGACGCGGTCGACTTTCACGAACTCGTCGCAACCTGCCCGAACGCAAACCACCAGATCCTCGCTTCGATGGCGCGGCGCGTTACCGGCTTGCAGAACGCGTCGATCGCAACGCCGCTCATCAGCGTCACGGTGCTCGGCCATCGCGAGAATTTAAAGGGCTACGACCTGCGGGACTTTCTCGCGCGCAACAAGGTCGGCTTTCGCTGGTTCGAACCCGACGAAACCGGCGCAATCGAAGCCGCGGGCGTGCCGCAAGAGCTGCTGCGCGATGCAAACTTCCCGGCGGTAGTCTTTGCAGACCGCTCGTATTTGATCGAGCCCGC
>Ga0265760_10000282_pt1 | contig 13803 bp, 9 predicted proteins | sample NZIome_2_FD_200831 | JGI IMG/M metagenome (GOLD analysis project Ga0265760, IMG submission 200831) | Metatranscriptome of rhizosphere microbial communities from Maridalen valley, Oslo, Norway - NZI1 (Metagenome Metatranscriptome) | ecosystem: Host-associated > Plants > Roots > Rhizosphere > Soil...
ATGACGGCAAGGGATTCATCGGAGTGCACAGCGCCGCCATTACTTTTGTTGACTGGCCAGAATATGGAGACATGATCGGCGGCTACTACGACGAGCATCCGTGGTTAACTTTCGAGGCGCCCATTATTGTGGAGGACCCTAGTTTTCCGGGCATGCAGCAATGGCCACATTCGTTTATACTCCGCGACGAGATTTATCAAATGAGAAATTATTCGCGGGACAAAGTACGCGTGCTGATGCGCCTCGACGTGAGCAGGCTCGACATGAAGAATAAGAATGTCCACCGCACCGATGGCGACTTCGCAGTGACCTGGGCGAAGATGTACGGCAAAGGCCGGGTATATTACACGACGCTGGGCCACGTGGAAGAAAATTGGGACAAGCCGGAATTTCAGCAGATGATTACAGAGGCGATCACCTGGGCGACGGGGCTGGAGAATGCGGATGTGACGTCGCGTCCGCTGCCACGGAATTAGAGTTCTGATTAACCACCAGAGAGCACAGCGCCGCAGAGTAGCCCGAATCCTCGAGGATTTACCCAGTGCTCCTCTGTGCCCTCTGTGGTTAATGAAAGTTCGGCCTCCTGCAAGAACGTACAATGCGGATAATTTCGATCACGCGAAGAAGTTTTTTGAAGACGCTGGCCGCCGCTCTCGCTTCGACAGCACTTCCCTTGCGAGCATCGACTCGCCTCAACGTCGGGATAGGCACCTACAGCTATCACAATCTCTCCATGGACGCGATGATCGTGCAGTTGAAAGCTCTGGAAGTTCGGGAGATCGAAATGTCCCGCGGCGATTTCATGCTGATGAACCATCCCACCGATGATCTGTTTCGTTCGGCGCGGGCCAAGTTCGATCAGGCCGGAATACGCTGCGTGTCGTATTACACCGCGACCATCAAAGAAGACACCGACCTCGAGAATGCCGTTCGGTTCGCCAAGATCCTGGGCGTTAGCAATATTACAGGCGACGCTACTGGCAGCATTCTGAATCGAATTGACAACCGCCTTACGCAGGAAAATTTGACCTTCGGAATCCATAACCATTATTTCAGGGGCCAGAAGTTTGCCTTTGAGAGTCCTGAGGACGTTCTGAAAGCGCTGCAGGGACTTTCCAACACGGTTGGCGCCACCGCGGATGTGGGCCACTTCGCATCCTGCGGGCACGATCCGGTGGACGCAGTGCGAAAATTGGCGCCGCGTCTGAAACTGGTGCACCTCAAGGACATTCAGGCCGTGGATGGAGAAGTGAATGTGCTGCTCGGAATAGGAATCTCGAAAATTCCTGAAGTGATGACTGAGCTGCGCCGGCAAAACTTCGCCGGACTCGTCGCGGTGGAATACGAAAAAGAAGGCGACGTAAACGAAGATATGCGGCAGGAGATGGAATTCGCGCGCAACCTGGCCTGAAGCGGCGAATATTTCCGTCCGAATTTCCTCCGATCGCTCAGACGTCGACCCTCAGTTGCGGACAACTGGCGCTCTGTCGGAAGGGTTCGCAGCTTTCTTCTCCGGGATCAAGTCTTTCGGCGACACTTTGGCGTCATACACCAAATTGAAGAAACCAACCATCATTTCATCCCAGCTTTGCTGACCCCAAATCACAGTTTTCGTGGGATCCGGATTCTCCGGATTATCCGGCGAGTTGTCGAAATGCGCGGTGCACTCAATCTTCGTACCCTTCGGTAGAACGATCGGTTCTTCCAGGTTGTACCAAAGCTGCCAGTGCCAGTTGTAGGCGGGCACGCGCAACAGTGTCCGCGTCTCGCCGTTGGGAAACACCAACCTGTATTCGAAATCCTTACCCCGCGCATGCATGTGAGGATGCAGGCCGGCCAACGTCACTTCGTGGGCCACTTCAAACGAAGCGTCCACGCGGTAATTCGGATCTCCCGGGGGAATCTTGAACGTTCCGTTGACCGCGGAAAGAGTTTGCACTCGGTCTTTCGGAACTTCTTTCGACAGGACGAGCCCAAGTTTGGTGCGGTCCATCACAGGTTTTCCATTCGGCGTGTAGTGGACTTCGAATACGATGTCTGACCCGGCCTTGATCAACTTCCCCTGGCCCGGCTGCAGGATTTCCGCAGGCTGCCCCGGCGCATAGCCGACCAGGAAATCACTGGGGAGCGCGCTGGTGTCGGCTTTGCTGTCTTTCTCAGGCGGAGCTTCAAAGAAAACTCCGGGCTTCTGATCCTTGAAATAGCTCGATCCCGGTTCGCGAACATAGGCGATGATGTGGTGCACCACGGCGCGCTCCGTCGGACGCACTTCGGCAGCCTGCACCCAGGTGTCTTTGGTAAAGCCAGTGGGCACAATCGCATACTGATATTCCACCATGCCCGACTCGGGCACAGGGAACTCCTTCGGGAGTTGGAAAACCACGTCTGGCTTCGGGATGCCCCATCCTTCCGTGAAGCTGAGCGGAGCCGGCATGTCCTTCATGTCACCTTTGGGCGCGCCTGCCGTAACCCACGCCACAATCGCTTTGATGTCTTCATTGCTGAGCGCGCGATTGTTGGAGAAGTGCCCGTATTGCGGGTCGGCGTACCAGGGCGGCATAACTTTGTGCTGCACCGCCAGCTTGATCGCCCCCGTCCAGGGACGTACATCCTCATACGTCAGCATGGAGAACGGTCCCGCTTCGCCAGGTCGATGACAACTCTGACAGTTTTTCTGCAGGATCGGTGCAACGTCCTTGGTAAACGTCACACCCATGCCACCCATCTGTCCAAACAAAGGCAGGGCTAAACAAGCCGCGAAGCCGAGCGAGAGTGCGATCCGGTTCATGAATGCTTTTTCCTCGCCGCTATTTTACAGAAGAATCGGCGCAACCTCCGATTGACGACATTAGGAGGTGGCGATTTAACGTGAATTGACTCATTTCTTACGCCAAGCCGCACCCACAAAGAAATTTTGCTCGCACGTTGTCGTTTTTTGCCCGCCCTTTCCGATTCACTATATAGAGAGACGAGCGTTCGACGCTGGACTCCATTTAGGTTGCTAAGGGATCCGTGCTGCTGCGTTTTTCTCTCCTGGCATGATCAATTCGACCGCTGCTTTGCCCAACTAAGGGGCAGAGAGGTCTACCATGCGGCCATTAGGGGGAGCACTATGCTGAAGTTCGGGGCATATCCGATTAAGGTCAATTACAACCTGCATACCCGGTTGCGTAACCAACATAAAGAAGAGGAGTTTCATCGGGCAGGGCAATACCTGGAAGAGCGAAAGCTTGACATGAAGGTCAATACCTCCACCGATGCAACGATAGAAAACAACATGTACAAACAGGAGCTGAATGATTATGAGCAGGCGGCCTGCAGTTTGCTGCGAAAGATCGAGGGCAATCGGGTCGGGCGAATGGTGCTGGGCCATATCAACAAGAAGACTACCGTCTGGATCGTCCCAAAATCGCCCCAGGAACTGAAGCAAGACAACACCGCCCAGACAGGTCCCCTGAAATATGACATACAAGCGAACGGGAACTATGCTCGCGGGTATGGTTCGGGCGACACGGTAATCCTCTACAATCCTGCGCTTGGGGACGGCCTGCTGCTCCACGAACTGGTGCACGCCTATCGGTACTCGCTCGACAAGTTCGTTCCCGTGAACCTTGACTACTGCAACGGCTACTCAAGGTACACCACGACTAGCGAGGAAATCCTCGCACACGTGATTCAAAACATCTATCTGTCCGAGGCAAGGCAACCCCTGTGTCTGGACTATAAATCGTATTGGGATGGGTCTACAAAAGAGGAAACCTATAAAGTTCTGGTCGGGAACGAACGTCTGATGTGGATCCTGAACTATTTCTCGCGGCATGAATACCTGGCGATAATGGCGGCACATACTTTCAAGACCACGGAGTACAATCCGTTTCGCGATTTCGCGACGCTGGAGGCGGCATCTCTGAAAACCCGTCCTTTAGTGCCGGCTTCCGAAGAGGTCGTGCCGCTGGCGCCGTGAAGAGATTTTCCGGGTAGCCAGTCCCTATCGGAAGGGAAGGGGAGGGGGATGCCCAAGCAATTACTCGGTGTTCGAACTGCACACCTTGGCCTAGAATGTCACAATAGATCCCGGTAGCGTTCGAGCGCTACCCGGACAAGTTGGCTCCGAGTACGCACTTCCGTCTTCGCAAACAGCTGCTGAAGGGTGTTTTTGACTACGCTTTCTGAGAGGCTCAGCCGCGATGCAATTTCTTTGTTGGCCAAGCCCTGAACAACCAGTCTGAGCACGTCCGATTCACGATTGTTCAAAGTGGCTCTCTCCTGATGGTCGGAGGTGGCTGCCGAGTTGGACTCGGTTGCACCAGCCCGCTCTTCGGTGACATCAGCGATGATGGCGGCCAGTTTGGGTTGCGACCCCTCTTTATAGCTGGAGAACCACACGTCCGCCAGAAAGGATTCTCCACTACCGCGATGGCCCCGGCATTGCATCGAAGTCCTGAACTGCGGTCCCTCCTCCCAGCGCAACGCATGATGGAGTTCGGGTAGGAACGCCGCGATGGGCTGACCGATCAGGTCTCCGTCCCGAGGGGCCATGAGTTCGGTGGCCGCTCGGTTTGCCAGTTCGATGGAGCCATGTTCGTCGACGGTGACAATTGCAGCTGGACTCGTTTCTACCAGGACGCGTAATCGCTCTTGGGACGCCAATCTCAGTCGGCGGTTTCGCAGGACCTCGGAGATGAACAGTCCTGAGCCGACCAACGCCAGAGCTTCAAAGCTCGAACGGATCGGAGCGTCCGCCGGGTCCAGGTTGCTGAAACGTTCGCTCAGCAGCGCACACGCGAGGCCCATGCACGCGATTGCCCACCGTGGCAGAAACCCGGCCGCCAGCATGATGGGAAACAAGTAAAGGAAACCTAGAGAGACATAAGGTTTCGTCCACCAGTCTACGGCAGCGATCGCCAAGACAATGACGCCGCTGGTGAGCAGAACCGCCGCCCGGTTCCGTGGTTCCCAGATCCACTCAAGATTCAACATGGATTTCAGCCGAGACCGACGATTATCCCATCCCTTGCCCTGTTTCCAAACCAATCAAACGATTGCGACCAAAGGTCCGGCGTTCCCAATCGAAGGATTAGTTCCAAACTCCCGCCTTTTGTATTGGTCCTGCTTGATTCTGCTCCAATCGTGCGATTTGGAAGGTGGTTTCCTCCGCAATCGAAATACTGCCCGACAAAGCCTTTTGAGTGTTTCCGGTGAACCTGACCTTCGGGGTACACAGAGGTCAGGCCGCTGTGACCGCAAGAAGAGAAAGCCGTCGGTCAGATTTCCCAGAGCGCGGCCGGAGGGTCCGGTGGCTCCACAGTTAGTGAGGGGTTACGTTCTAGGCCTGATCGGCCTGTTCTCTATCTGCTTGTTCGCCCTGGTGATCATAACCGGCTGCCGCGACCTAATCTCGCGTCTATCGAAGACCGGCACTCGCAAAAGAGAGGATAAGACGAATGGCGCAGCAAAACACGGTGGGGCGATAGATGATTCGTCGAGTCGTTGATTTTGCCCTCAACAACCGCCTCCTGGTGTTGGCTTTCGCACTGCTGCTTTTCGCCGGGGGCATCGTTGCCTTCCGGGACCTCCCGATTGAGGCATATCCCGACGTAGCCGACAACTACGTGGAGGTCATCACACAATGGCCGGGGATTTCAGCGGAACAAGTCGAGCAGCAGGTCACGATTCCGCTCGAAGTCGTGATGAACGGGATTCCGCACGTCGTCCATCTGCGTTCGTTTTCGTTGTTCGGGCTCTCTGACCTGAAGCTGATTTTCGACGACGAGTCGGACAATGATTGGAACCGGGAGCGGGTTCTGGAGCGGCTGAGTCAAGTCACTTTGCCGCCGGGAGTCAGCCCGCAAATGGGTACGGACTGGAGCCCAGTCGGCCAGATCTATTTCTTCACCCTGCACAGCACCAATCCAAAATATGACCCCATGGAACTGAAGTCCCTCGAAGACTGGATAGTCGAGAAGAATTTCAAAGCCGTACCCGACGTTGTTGATGTAGCCAGTTTCGGCGGCCCCACCCGCGAATATCAGGTGCGGGTGGACCCCAACAAACTGGTCTCCTATGGATTGAGCCTGGCCCAGGTCGAGCAACAACTCGCAAACAATAATGTCAATGCGGGTGGAAGTTTCATCCAGGAGGGCCTGCAGCAAATCAACGTGCGTTCCGTGGGATTGGTTGACCGTGCCCAGGATATTGAACACACGGTGATTGTGACGAAGAACGGCACGCCGCTCCGGGTAAAGGACATTGCGGTGGTATCACAGGGCCCAAAGATTCGCCTCGGCCAGTTTGCGAAAGCCATTCACCGCGAGAACGGAAAGATCATCGACAACGACGACGTAGTGTCCGGCATCGTGCTCTTGCGGAAAGGCGCGGCAGCGGACACGGCGCTGCGGGGCATCAACAAGAAAGTGAAGGAGTTGAACGATCATATTCTGCCTCCCGGCGTGAAGGTTGTTCCCTTTATCGACCGCAGCGACCTGGTTCACTTCACCACTCACACGGTGCTGCACAATCTTACGGAAGGAATGATCCTGGTATCGCTCATTCTACTTCTATTCCTGGGCAATGTCCGGGGTGCGCTGATCGTGGCGGCGACGATCCCGTTTTCCCTGTTGTTTGCGTCGATCTGCCTGGACCTAAGGCACATCCCCGCAAACCTGCTGTCTCTGGGGGCCCTGGATTTCGGCATGGTGGTGGATGGTGCGGTGGTGATGGTGGAAAACATTGTGCGCCATTTGGGTCACAAGAACGGGAATTTCAAAACGCCCAGCGAAAGAATCAGTGAGGCCTCGCACGAAGTTCAGCGTCCGGTGTTTTATGCGATCGCGATTATCATCACCGCCTATTTGCCTATTTTCACGCTGCAGCGCGTGGAGGGACGGCTTTTTCATCCCATGGCATGGACGGTCGCATTTGCCCTGCTCGGGGCTCTCATCTTCTCGATCCTGATCACCCCGGTGCTCGCCAGTTTCGCGTTCCGCAACGGAGCACACGAATGGCACAACCCGATCATGCACTTCCTGACCGAGCGCTATCGCACCGCGGTTCGGTGGGCCATTCGACGGCGTGCGCTAACCGTTGGTGCGGGCGTACTTGGGCTTTTCGTCGCACTCTACCTTGCCCTTAGCGGCGTCATCGGTTCCGAATTTCTGCCGCACCTCGATGAAGGCGCGCTTTGGGTGCGGGGCACTCTTGCACCCAGCACCGGGCCGGACGAGGGCATCCGCGTGTCCAATCAAGCGCGCATCATACTGTGCTCTTTTCCCGAGGTGCCGCAATGCACAAGTCAAACAGGCCGTCCCGACGACGGCACCGACACCACCAGCTTTTTCAATACCGAATACTTCGTCGATCTCAAGCCGAAAGAAGAGTGGCGGGCGGTTTTTCACGAAAACAAAGACGAATTGATTGCGGCCATGAATCGTGAACTCAACAAAATTCCTGGCGTAGTCTGGGGATTTTCTCAGCCCATCGAAGACAATATGGAAGAAGCGGTTAGCGGAGTAAAAGGCGAACTGGCCACCAAGGTATACGGCGATGACCTGAAAGTTCTGGAGGAAACGGCTGATCAGATCGTCGGCATCATGCGCGGAGTCAAGGGAATTGAGGATCTTGGAGTTTTTCGCGTGCTGGGCCAGCCCAACCTGAATGTGGGCGTAGACCGCGATGCCGCTGCCCGTTACCAGATCAATGTCGCGGATGTACAGGACGCGATTCAGACTGCGGTGGGCGGAAACGCACTCACCCAGGTGCTCCAGGGCGAGGCGCGATATGACCTTACGCTGCGCTATCTTCCGAGTTACCGGGATACGAAGGACGCGATCGAGAACATTCGTCTCTTGTCGCCTTCTGGCGAGCGGGTGTCGCTCGCGCAGCTCTGCAAGATCAGCGAGAGCGATGGCGGCTCCGAAATTTATCGTGAAGGGAACCAGCGCTATGTTGCCATCAAATACAGCGTCCGAGGTCGTGACTTAGGCAGCGCGGTAGAAGAAGCAATGAAAAAGATCAACGATGGGGTCAAACTCCCGCCCGGATATCACATCGATTGGGAGGGAGAATACGAGAGCCAGAAAAGGGCCGACGAGCGGCTGCTCATCGTACTCCCGATCACGATCCTCCTCATCTTCATCATCCTCTACACGATGTTCAAGTCCTTCAAATGGGCGCTTCTGATTCTGGCAAACGTCGCCATGGCACGCATCGGCGGCCTGCTGGCCCTGCTGATCACTGGGACCAATTTCAGCGTGTCTTCCGGTGTCGGCTTTCTGGCTCTGTTCGGCGTGTCCGTGCAAACCGGAGTCATCATGCTGGAGTACATCAACCAGCTTCGAGCGCGACGATACTCGATCGAGGACGCCGCAGTGGAGGGCGCGGTGCTGAGGCTGCGGCCCATTATGATGACAATGCTAGTGGCCACCCTGGGGCTGCTGCCTGCAGCTCTCTCGCACGCCATTGGCTCAGACTCGCAGCGTCCGTTTGCGATTGTTATCGTCGGTGGATTGATCGCCGATCTGGTGATGAGCATCTTTCTGCTCCCAACCCTATATGTGTGGGTTGCCGGTGAGCGGGATATGCTTCCCATAGCGGAGGGGAACTTCGAAGAGGGAGAGCACATCGATTGATCCGAAAGCTGGGAGAGGCTCCCATAGGATGAGACGCGATGTTTCGCCATTTGAGGAGTGGTAGACCGTGAAGGGTACGGCGTCCTGCTCCAAAAAATCTTGAGGTTTCGTCGCCGTGAAGCGGCGTTTCTACTGTGCGACCGCAGGCTCTAAGCCGTTCTCCAAAGCAGTCTTCCATTCCTGGAGCTTGCCGACAAGATAGATAGCCATCTTCCGTTGCTGTTTTCTTGGGATACCCGCTCCATTCTCCGCAACTTCCTCGCCACGTGGCTGGGGATGCAGACTTGAATCGGATGCTGGATTCACATCATGCGAACGGCGCAACAACGACTCCAGTTGGAGGTAAACTCCCCTTTCGAAGAGCGCCTTGGAGTCGAACGCCCCGTTTATGAGGCGTGCATCCCGCGGGATCAACTCCATCCGGCTGCGCAGGAAATCTTCAACTTCAACTAGATCCGCTTGCCGGTTCGCGACCCTGGAAAGCGGGGGCAGTGATTGAATGACTCCCTCGTAAACACCGCTCCACCGTTGGCGGAACTCACTCGCCCACCGCAAGTCGCCCACAATCTGGCCGTTTGAGAAGATGACTGTAACGACCCCACCGCTACATTTATCGGGATCCGCAGCCGCAATCATCGCAGCAGCGCCAGGGGCGATCCCTCCGTAGTCGCCGAAAATAGTGACACCATTGCCGAGAGCGTCGTATTCCCCAGTCGGTTGGAAGGTTATATACCTCCCCGAGTTCAGGGGGTATCTTGTTGGGCAATCAAAGCTGGCATGCACAGCGACGATTGATCTAGAGTCTTGGTTTTCAACCTCTTCTTGCCATATCTGTCTGGACTTGTCGAACTGAGGCGGATACTCCTTCACACTCGTGATTTGCGCCGAGACGTTGAAAGTCAGCAGTGTCACAGTGAGCACAACCAGTGGCGAACCTCTCATTTCTCTTCCTCTTCCTGAAAGTAGTCGACAGATCACCAGGGGCCGATAGGTTCGGGTATGAAACCAGGTCGCGACGGAGAAATGGTACTCCGATTTCAGCGCCAAATCAGCGGAATCTTTCCGTCTTGCGGGTAAGTGTTGCAACCAGGCGATAGCACAAGCTTGCGCCGTCTGTTCGCCTGGGAGCGCAATCGCGAGCGTTGGAGCTTGATCGCTGGCGCGCACCGCCAGGTGTCGCCGTGCAAGACGCCGACCAGGTAAAACAAACCGCAACCCAGAAAGAGAAAGAGCTCGCCACGTCTAACGCGTGAGCGGGCCTTGTTGTCTTTACGTCGACACGCTCTCTGCAAATATAGTCAGCTTCATCGCGTACTCTTTATGAGGCGATAGAGAGAAAACAATATCGTGCCGAAGAACACGGGTACACCTGATGTATGCGGAATCAAGATTAGCGCGACAACAGCCCCCAGAATCGTGCTAAAGAACTCGATCCACCTCTGAAATGTTGTTGCGACACGCATGTTGAAAATATAGCTCTCTGACGATCATCCGTGTCAGGCAGACCGTAGCGCCCTTGTTCGCCTGAAGGTGGATCAATGAGCGATATTTTTCGCCAGTTGAAAACAGAACCACGACGGTCTGTACTTTAGCGACTTTGGTTCTGGGCGTTTGTCTCCCTGAATGCTTGAAACTTTCCGAGCAACCGACCTTTCTCCTCGACCCGATTTCCCGGCCCCCAAGTGGAACCGTCATCGAAGATAACGAAATCCACCGTGACCTCGCACGTTGCCGGGTTCCCTGATGCATCGACAGGCACCCTTAAACCGTGCGGCATGTGAAAGGTTTCACCTTGTTCCAGACACTGGAATCGTCCATCCCTTGTGTGGCGAAAAGTGGAGACACCGCCTTTCTGAATAACCTCCCCTTGAGAGTCCCGCCACTCCGTGTTCAGCGAGAGTGCGACGACGCACTTCGCGGATACATTCCGAACATCGAACACGATTGATGGATGGGGGATGGCGGTATTGCTTTGGCTGGGTATGACAGCTATTTCTATCGGCACCGGACGTTGGGTGGAGTCCTGGGCACCGACCGATTGCGCGTCTGCGGGCAGCAGAACTGCCAATAGCAGACCGAAAAGAAGGGGGGTCTTCATGCGCTGCCTCCTGTTAGGGAAGTTTACTCCCGACCAGGTCTTCCCTCCAACTTGAATGGGGCCCCATTCCGAGCTGTCCGGGCCGTGCGTCGAACTTCCAGCGTAAGTGTTGAAACCAGATGGGCCATCGCCAAGCGGGTCATCGCCGCAGCGCATCGGCAGGTGTCTCCACGCAAGACGCCGACCAGGTAAAGCAAACGACAACCAGAACCACGAGAGCCCGCACGCCAAACAGACGTGTGGGCTTTGTTGTCTTTACGCCCTGGCTGCCCCTCGAGTGCTATCGAGATATTTCGCCAAGGAGTCGCCATGCGACCCTTTACACCGAGAGCTCCGACAGCTTTGTTGCCTCCGCTGCCGCCTCGATTGCTACCGGGTGGAGCGAACCAGTTCCCGGGCGGGAATTGCACCCGCTGCAGTCCAGCGCCTTTCACGGCGCACTGTCTCCACAGTTACCGACCATAGCACTCCGTCCGCGCTCGTCATGGCATTAGGTTTCATGCTACATCCCGCTGGGTGTTGCTCTTGCCCGGCGAGAGTAATGTGGTCAATGGGAGAGTCGCGTAAACTTTCGTACCGGAACCGTTGGATTCGATGACCAAATCCCCGTGCAAATGGCGCACGCGCTCGCGCATTCCCCTGATTCCCACGCCCGTCCCCTGGGACTGAATCGCGGCCAGTCGTTCCGGGGACATTCCTCGTCCTTGGTCTTCCACCTTTATGCGAACAGTGTTTTCTTCTCGCTCAACTCGAATCCGCGCAATCTTGCTTCCCGAGTGACGATGAATGTTGGTCAAGCATTCCTGCACAAGGCGGAATATAACGATTTCCATTTCGGATGGGAGTCTTCCGAAATTATCGGGAACCTGCAAATCAATCTCCAAACTGCTGCGCTCCGCAAGACCCTGCACGTACCAACTCAGCGCGGACGAAATGCCGGTTTCATCCAACAGCGGTGGATGCAGGAGATAAGAGGTTGTGCGTATTTCGCGCGCCAAGTGCTGGACTAACTCTTCGGTGTTCTGCACGTCTTTGGCAAGTGCGGGATCGTTCTTCGTGTCTTCGCTGATTCGTGCCAGGTGCAAGCCGATCGCGGTCAGTGTCTGTCCGGCGCTGTCGTGCAGTTCCCGTGCCATGTGCCGCCGCTCGGCGTCCTGGGACTCCAGGAGCCGCCCCGAAAGCTCACGCAGTTCTGAATTTCTCCGCTCCAGTTCCTGAGTACGGAACTGCACCTGGGTGTCGAGCGCGTCCGCCAACGTTCGATAACGTCCTTCGCTTTCACGCAACTCTCGCTCAATTCGTTTGCGCTGCGTAATGTCCCGAGCAATTTTTGACGCTCCGATAACCTTCTTGCCGGAGTCCCGAAGCGGCGAAACCGTCAGCGAAACATCGATGAGCGACCGGTCCTTACGGACACGAACGGTGTCGAAGTGTTCGAGTCGTTCGCCTTTCTTGATTCGTTCAATGATGACAGCTTCTTCGTTCCTGCGGTCGAGCGGGATGATCAACGAAATGTGCTGACCTATGGCTTCGCTGGCGGTGTAGCCAAACAACCGCTCCGCACCTGCGTTCCAACTGGTTATGATTCCGTCAAGCGTCTTGCTGACGATGGCGTCATCCGACGAGTCCACGATGGCGGCGAGCAAGCCAATCGCTTTATCCGCCTGGAGGCGCAAGGCTGGCAACTCATCCAACAGGGATTGGGTAACGGTGTCCCTGGCCTGCGGGTCATTGAAGATGCAATCCGCCAATGCTTCATGCGTCGCCAGCAGTTTGTTGATGTCATCTTCGGGGGCGATTTCAGGATGTGTTTCAGTCCAATAGTGCGCTGCCCTGACAAATGCCAGGAACAAGAGCAAGTATTGCAGGCGAACCGGCCCCAACAGGCGTGTCATGGCGTCAAGGCACAGCAAATAGTCAGAAGTCTTCAGGAACATGTGCCCTGCCAATACAAAGATGGCGTCTTCCATCTGCGTATTCGCCATTGGCATTGCAACCATGGGCGCGGGGCAGGAGGCGCACAGTGACAGGAGAGATTGAAGTTCTTGTCCGCGTGGAAAGGGCCGTTGCAGGAGTCGAACAACGTCTGCAACGCTTTGCGTCTGCACAGTCGGGTCGCCAGCCGGATGGCCAAGACCGACCAAAAAGCCAACATGACGAGCAATGCAATAGCGGACTGCGCAAAAGCGCGATAGGTGGACGAAAAGACGCTCTTTAAAAACCGAGGGTAGGGGATTGTCGAGGTAGGCAGCTTCTGCGAATCCCCACAGTTTCTCAGTGATCTCGGGGGTCTCAGGCGCTAGCCGGAAGAAATTGGGAAGAACCCCGAGTCGCTTCTCTACACGATTCTCAAGGTCCGACGCTGCGTTCCCCACTGATTTTAACAACCTTTTGTGACGATAACGCCATTATACGGCTCTTTGGGAGCCACCTAGATTTTTTCAACACCCCAGGCGATCAAACGCTCAAAACCCCGCTCGGGGCTCAATACGTGCAGTCGCGATGTTGCAGAAGTTCCTCTTCATCAGTAATTGCAATCGCCGTTTTAACCAGATCCCTGATCCGGTCCTCGCCCGACACTTCACCACGCCTGCCGGAAATCACTTTCCAACGTTTATCACAGGTTGATGTTCACCCGCGATAGGTCCAACCTGTAGCCTTCCCGCGCAGGCGAGTCCGGCCCAAAGCCAAAACTCGGGGGAATGGGAGGGGCATTTTGCCGTCTGTATATATCTACCCCAACCTCCGATTGACCCTCTGGCGGGAAGCACATAAACTTGATTATGTCCGCTATCGTACGGCGCTTCGTGCAGTAGCCATCCTGGGGAGGTTTTTCCTGAGTTCACGGGTTCGAGGGCCGATTCTGGCAGCTTTGCTGGGGCTGCTGGTGCCGTTATGCGCGGGGCAGAATTCCCCCATTACGCTCGATACCACCAACGAAACTCTGTTCGCCGTCCTGACGGCGGTAAACGCCTGCGGGTTCGATGATGGTTTGACGATTTCCGACCCCGTGCGGATCGAGATCCGGGCGCAGGTGGAGAAAAATCTGAAGTCGTCCGACGATGCGCAGGCCACCGC
>Ga0265760_10000283_pt1 | contig 13800 bp, 9 predicted proteins | sample NZIome_2_FD_200831 | JGI IMG/M metagenome (GOLD analysis project Ga0265760, IMG submission 200831) | Metatranscriptome of rhizosphere microbial communities from Maridalen valley, Oslo, Norway - NZI1 (Metagenome Metatranscriptome) | ecosystem: Host-associated > Plants > Roots > Rhizosphere > Soil...
ACCAATCGTGCGGTACTGCCGCCTCTTGAGGTTGAGGTCGTAGCCGGGAATCAGCATCGTCCTGTTAACACCGCGGACAGTTCTGTCAAACTCGACATGCAGCCGAGCAATGCGGCTGAGCCGGAGCAAGCTGCACCTTCAGCCCAGAGCCAGAGCAGCGCTTCCGGCCCCTCGAACGCCAGAGCGCAAGTTCAGCTCTCGCCCAATGGCGCGCAGGTGATTTCTCGAGTAGACCCCAGCTATCCGCTGCTCGCGAAGCAGATGAAAGTTCAAGGAGCGGTCATACTGGAGGCGCTGATCAGCAAGAATGGCAGCATTCAAGACATACAAGTACTGAGCGGACCGGCAATTCTTTCAGAGGCTGCCCGCGAGGCAGTGAAGCAGTGGCACTTCAAACCTTATTACCAAAGCGGCCGGCCGGTGGAAACCGAGGCTCGCATCACCGTGAATTTCACAATATCAACCTACTGATGTCAGTCAAAGATTTGCCAATTGGTCACACTCGCTCGAACTAACAGGAAAGAATTGCGGGCCCAACGGTGCGTACGCTGACCAGGATCGAATTATCTGGAAACAAAAAAACGGGCGTCCGACTCTTGCGAGTCATTGGACGCCCGGGCAGCCCTCCCCCAGAACTGCTCACTTAGGAATCTAAGTCGTTCACCAATTTTTGTGAATGGCCCGTCCGGGCTAGAGTTACCCACTGACGTGCCATCGCACGATATCGGCACCAACGTTAGCTGTTTCCTTCTCTGAAACACGCGGTTATGCACCGGCTGCTCGCGAAGCCGGAGCAGTTTCGACGCGATTGCGGCCGCGGGCCTTGGCGGCATAGAGAGCCTCATCAGCGTTGCGGAGAAAGGCCTCGCAATCGAGCGTTTCCTTTTCGTCTGGTTCCACGGATGCGAGTCCGAGACTAAGAGTAACTGAAATCTGGCCTACACTGGTTTCGATCGGTTGATCCGCAATACAATGGCGCAAACGTTCCGCCCCGACGATCAAATTGGCCGCATTACAACCGGGGAAGACGACTAAGAATTCCTCGCCCCCATAGCGCCCGACGACGTCGTAAGGTCGAACGCCAACCGCCAGCCGCCGCGTCACTTCTTGCAAGACGGCATCGCCGATCAGGTGCCCGTGCGTGTCATTGATTTTCTTGAAGTAGTCGATGTCAGTCATAATGACGCCCAAAGCTTCACCGCTGCGTTGCCGACGCGATACTTCTCGCTTCAACAAATCGATGATCGCCCCGCGATTCCACAGTCCAGTCAGCGGATCGTGAGCCGCGGCAAATTGCAAATCATCTTTGGCACGAATCAAAGCTGCCTGCAGATCGAGAATCCGCTTTCCTGCACGCACCCGGGCGCGAAGTTCGTTTACATCAAACGGCTTGGTCAAGTAATCATCAGCGCCCGCTTCCAGCCCTGCGATCACATCCTGTTTATCATCCTTCGCAGTGAGCAGTAGGACGTAGCGATATACGCCTTGATCGTCGCTGCGGATCCTCCGACAAATCTCGATTCCGTCCATCCCCGGCATCATCCAGTCGAGGATCACCAGCTGTGGAGCATTTTCCTTTTGCAAGACTTCCCACGCACCCACGCCGTTTTCCACAGCCGTGACCCGGTAATCCCACTTCTTAAACCAGCTCTCGAGAATGCGGCGAAAAATCGGATCATCCTCGGCGATCAATACCGCATTGATGGACGAGGTTTCCGTCCCAACGCTTCGCTTTGCATCCTTGACGTCTCGGATCTGCTCCGCTGAAATCTCACTCATGATGCACCCCCGCTAACTCCTTCAGGCTCGCATGCAAGCCTGCTACTTCCCGCTCCAGCACGGCAACGGTATCACCGGCGCCGGAAAGGTCATTGCTGCGTCCCATCTCTTCCAGTTGCCGCGCCGCTTGTGATGTGCCGCCCGCGCCCAGGTAGCTAGACTCGCCCTTAAGGCTGTGGGCCGCACGCATGACTGCGTCAGCGTCTCCAGCGGTTACCGCCTGCCGCAGTTTTTCCAGCAATTTCGGAGACTCTTCCAGAAAAATCTGGCACAGTTCCCGGAGCAATTCCTCATCGCCTCCGATGCGACCGAGAGCTTCAGCCCTGTTCCAGAATGCCGCTTTCTCCGCGGGCTTGGCCTTGGCCACTGTTACAGGCGTGCTCGCCAGGCCTGACAGGGTTTCCTCAATGTCGCTAAAGCGCACCGGTTTGGTAATGTAGCCGTCCATCCCAGCCTCCAGGCAGCGTTCGCGATCTCCCTTCATGGCATGCGCCGTCATCGCGAAGATCGGGAGGTGGGCGCCGCTGGTCTTCTCGTTTTCGCGAATCGCTCCGGTCGCGGCTAAACCATCCATTTCCGGCATCTGAACGTCCATGAAAACAAGGTCGAATTTTTCTGCTGAGGCGAGTGCAAGCGCTTCTTTGCCGTTTTGTGCCAGCACGGTAGTGTGCCCCATCTTTTGCAACACACGAAGGATCACCGCCTGGTTCACTGCATTATCTTCTGCCACCAGAATTCTGAGTTTGCGGGCCGATTCGCGAAGGGTGTGACGAGTGACCAGGGCACAGCTCGCATCTGTCTCCGTCAGTCTTTGGCCGAGCGCGGCGAGAATGGCAGCCAGCAGGTCGGCTTTGAGTACGGGCTTCAGCAGATAGGCCGAGATCCCCACCTGCCGGCAGCGATTGGCCTCGCCGGGTTGTCCTCCGGAGGTCAGCATCAGGACGGTGGCTTCGGCCAAGTCGACGTAGCTCTTGGCCTGCTCCCGGATTTTTTTAGCCAACTCGAACCCGTCCATGACCGGCATTTGCCCGTCGATCAGAATTACTCGGAAGGAATCTCCTTTTTGCCTCGCGGTTTCGAGTGCAGCCAGCGCGATGGCACCGCTCTCTGCGGCGGAAGGCTTCATTCCCCATCCGCGAGACATATCGCAGAGGATCCGCCGATTGGTTTCGTTGTCGTCGACAATCAGCACTGAGAATCCTCGCAACTCCACTACCTGAGCCGGAGGCGCGAGTTGAGCCTTCGACTGGCCAACCGCAAAGTGCGCTGAGAAGTGAAATGTGCTCCCATTACCTTCACTGCTTTCCACCCACATTTCCCCCCCCATTAATTCAACCAGACGCAACGAGATTGCCAGTCCAAGACCGGTGCCGCCATATTTTCGAGTGGTACTGCTGTCAGCCTGCGAAAAGGCTTTGAACAGGAGTCCTTGCTTCTCGGGAGGAATTCCGATGCCAGTGTCCTTCACCTTGAAATGCAGCTCCACGCCTCGTGCGTCCTGCGAGCCGTTTTCAATAGTGACCAGTACCTCTCCGTGCTGAGTGAACTTAATCGCGTTGCCGACCAGGTTTACAAGAATCTGCCGCAGGCGCCCGGGATCGCCGAGCAGTTGCGAGGGAACTTCCGGATCTGCGTCATAGGCGAGTTCCAGGTGCTTCTGGTGCGCTCGCAAAGCCAGGGTTTTCATGGTCTCGCCGACGCAATCGTAGAGATTGAATTCGATCATCTCCAGATCTAACTTCCCCGATTCCACCTTGGAGAAATCCAGAATGTCATTGATCACCGACAACAGCGACTCCCCCGAAGACTTCACCAGCAAGAGGTAGTCCCGTTGTTCTGTGTTCAGTTCTGTATCCAGGGCCAACTCGGTCATGCCCATGATGCCGTTGATCGGAGTGCGGATCTCGTGGCTCATGTTGGCCAGAAATTCGCCTTTCGCGCGGCTGGCCGCTTCTGCCGCCTCCTTGGCCACCGTCAGGTCGATGTTCGTGGTGAGCAATTCACTGGTGCGATGAGCAACCTGCTCCTCCAGGCTTTCCCGGTGTTGCTGGAGTTCCAAGTCTCGCCGCTCGATTTGCTGGAGCATGTCGTTGAACTCGGTTGCCAGAAGGCCGAATTCGTCATGGTTGAGCATTTCGGCTCGGATCGAATAATCGCCCCGGCCCGAAATGGCTTTTGCCGTCTCAACCAGTTCAAGAACAGGCCGCGAAATGGGTTTTTGAAAACGTGAAGCCAGTACGAAGGCCAGGGAAAATGCGACCAGCAAAGTTAGTACGAAGGTGATCGTGTATCCCCGCAATCGCGCATGCAACCTTACCAGGTCAGATTCAACGTACAGGGTGCCGACAGTCTCACCAGCAAGCACGATTTTCCGGAACTGGATCAGGTGCCCATTCTTGAACTGGGTGGACTCCACTTGGGGCATGGGCGGCACAAGGCCTGAATCTTTCTCATCTCGCGAGTATGTGGCAAATTGTTTGCCGTCCGAGGTGTAGATACAGGCCGCCGTCACGTCCGGTTCCGCACGCAGTGCCCGCAAGACATCTCGCGCGGATTCCGCGTCCCGAAACGTCAGAGCGGCCGTGCTGTTGCCGGCCAGGACATCCCCTAAGACCGCCAGATTCTGGGCCACCGCGTGCCGGAACGTGATCACGTCGTAAATGGCCATGGGGCAGGAGACCGCCAGCGCAGTGAAGCCGCTGATCGCCATGAATAAGACGGTGAGTTTGTGGCGGATCGACAAATCCCCAAAATGACGCATTGGAATCACTCCCAAAACAGCGCTCATCCGACTACGAGTTTCGCGACGCTCAGCAGCTTGGAACTGATCTTCAATCCAGCTTTCTCTGCTGCCTTGCGGTTCACCCCGAATTGCACCCGGTCGTTTTCCAGCACAAAATTAATCATCCCGCCTTGCTCGAGAAACCCATTCGTGTCGCTCACGGTCAGAACATTCGCTCCCTGTAGAGCTTCAAGGGTCTCCTTCAGTTGTGCCTTTTCTGAGGAAGCAATGAAGAGGATCTGGCAGGTTCTGGCCTGTCGCAAATCCACTACTTGATCGATCTGGAGTTTGCGCCCACTCACCGTCTTTCCCTTTGTTATGTTGCGCAGTTCCTCACCGAAGGGATCTCGCCCCAAAATGCAGATCCGCAGCGGTGCAGAAGGATCGGGCAAGCTACTCGATGGCCACTCCACAAATTTCGCGAAGTTGAACAAAAATGCCGCCTTCACTTGATATTCGCCAGCGGTCGGCGATTGTGCCCGCGTGCGGCCGAGCAGCAGCATCGCGAAACCCAGCGCCCATAGAATTCGCCTCGGCATGCTCGGAAACTGTGGCGGAATGAGGTTCACGATTTGCATTCAGAACTGCCAGGTGAACTTGATGTATGCTCTGCGCTTGACTTGTGACGGGTTCAGGCTGGTGAGTGAATCGTTGGACTCCAGGTGGTGATCTTGAATGAGATTCTGTCCCACCAGGCTCAATTCCACGCGTTCCCCGAGATGTCGGCTCAACTGCGTATCCAACCGGGTGTAGGAATGAACCTGTTGGGCAGGCAGGGGCCCGACAAAATAACCGCTGACCTCCCAGGCGAAGCCGCCAGGCAAGTCCGTGTGAGACCTGAGTTGTGCCTGGTAGGTCGGGCTGGAACCTTCCGTATCCGGCACCGTGGTTGTGTCCTGACTGCTCGCGTCCGTCTGCAGACGCATTTGCAGAAGGGCGAAGCCCGGACTCAGCCTCCACCGGTCCATTACTTTCCAGTTCGCCGAGATTTCGACGCCATCCGTGGTGCCATACATTTTGTTGGCCCACACTAACGGGAAGACCAGATGAGTGGGAGGTGGGTTGACCACCAGGACTGACGACCCAGGCTCGGTCGTGGCCAGATCGCTGTAGCTATTGAAAAAAAACGCCACATCAATGGAAAGTGGGCCAACCGGCTGGGCTCGATAGCCGAACTCGTAAGCCATCACATGTTCGGATTTCTCGTTGGGATTGCCCAGGAGCGTGAGCTCGGCAGGCGTTCCACTCGGGCCCGGAAATACCGCGACGTTAATGTCGGCGGCGGTGTTACGCAACGTAGGAGTGCGACCCGCCCTCGAAACCGCGGCCCAGAAGGTGTGACGATTTGTCGGTGCCCAAGCCACGCGGACACTGGGTTCAACATCGAAGCCGCTGAAATAGTTATTCTCCAGCTTCGTTCCGAATGTCAGAAAAACACGATCAGGTTTCAGCACGATTTCGTCTTGCGCAAAGAAGCTGAAGAGGTCCAGTGCCTGACCGGCGGGCAACCATGCTTGGTCGATGGTTCCCACGGTGACATCCGAGGTATAACGGTAGTCCGCACCCCAGATGAAGTCGTTGCGAGTTCCCAAGCTCAGATGATGCTGGAAATCGATATCGAAGGTATCGCGGCCCTCTTCTGACTCCGGACCGTCTCGGTCGTACCGGTCGAAATATATCTGTAGCGTTGTATCCGAACGGCTGGAAAAAATGTGATTCCATCGGCCAAGAACGTCTCCGCCCCCAAGGTCGGCGGAGCCATCGACATTCTGGTTGACGGGAGGAGCGATCGATACGATGTGCCCGAATTGCGCTCCTTCGCTTCCGCCATAGATGTCCCCTTGCAGAGTGACGGAATCTCTTTGCGACAAGCTTCCATCCGCACGAAACCCAGTGTGTAACAAGTGCCAACCGTCTGCCGCGTTTTGCCCATTCAGATCGGGGAAATGATTGTGATCGAAGCCCATCGCAAAAATGCGGTAGCTGGCATCCGCTCCCAGATTCCCACCGTACTGAACTGTGCCAAATCCCAACTCCTGCGTACCGCCGCCTCCCGTCACCAAGCCGCCTTTGGTTTCTGTGGTTTTCTTGGTGATGACATTGATGACCCCGTTTACCGCGTTCGCGCCCCACACGGTCGCACCCGGACCACGAATTACCTCAATGCGGTCGATGTCTTCCATTGGTACGTCTTGGGTATCCCAGTAAACCCCTCCAAAGAGCGGCGTATAAACGCTCCTGCCGTCAATCAGGACCAGCAATTTGTCCGAAAACTGATGGTTAAACCCACGCGCCGATATGGCCCAACTATTGGCGTTGATTTGCGCCACGTCGAGCCCCGGCACCATCCGCAATAAGTCGGGAAGGTTGGTTGCCCCCGACCGTCGAATATCTTCCTGTGTGATGACGAAAATGGCCGCCGCCACCTGCGACATCTTTTGTTCCTTCTTGGAGACGGAGGTCACTTTCGTGTTCATCAAATCTTCGAGACTCAACTGAGTTAGATCCTGCTCTTCGCCAAATCCCGTGCCACTCAGCAGCAGCAGGCACAACCCGAGTCCTAGCCGTTTTCGTAGTCTGGCGTTCACCGGAACCCCGTGCGCGTGTCGACATGGTTTGCGTGGGCTCATTTTTCAAAACCTGGCAGTGATTTTGATTCGGAAACTTCTTCCATCCTGTTGAATGGCGTCTTCGGGATCCTCCGGGCGGCCGGGGTCGAAATATTTCTTATCCAGAAGGTTGAAGAGGCTCGCCGCAATGTCCAGATGTTTTCCGACCGTGTGACCCAGCAGCGTGAGGTTGAAGACTTGATAACTGCTCAAGGAATTCTGCAAAAGGGTTAGGCGTCTCCCCAGGAATTGCCCCTCCACTCCCGCAGACAATCGTTGGCCGATGAGCGGCACGATCAAATTCAACTTCGACATGGGGCCGGGCGAGTTGTCCAGCGCCGGGTGCCCGGCACCGTCGTTATACGCATGCACGTAATCGAAGCTGGCCTTGCCCTGCACGCCGTTGCTTGTGTGTCCGCTAAACTCAACATCCATCCCCGTGGCTTGTGCACTACCGGCATTTTGGTACTGGAAGTTCTGGTCAGTCGGAACCAGGACGAGCGTAATCAAATCGTTTATTCGGTTGCGATAAACGCCGCCCGACAGCTGAAAGTGCTGTCCTAGTCCTTGTTCGACCCTGGCCTCCAGACTCTGAATATGCTCGGGCTGAAGCTTGAGATTGTCGTCGTAAAAAATCCCGAAGTCCGGAGATGTTTCATAAACATCGGGAGCGCTAAAGGCATTGCCATAGAGCAGCTTGAAGGTGGTCTTCTGGGCGGCACGGAAGATCAGCGCCGCACGCGGGTTGGTGGTTCCACCGAAGGTGGAATAGTGGTCGTAACGAACTCCCGCGTTTAGGGTGATGCGGCTGGTGATGCCGAATTCGTCCTGGACGTAGAGCGCGGTTATCAGGGAACTGTTTGGATCGGGAGAAAATGTATTCGGAGGGTTCAGCAGATCGCCCTGGTCCTGTCTCAGGTTGTCCCTGACCTCTGACCCCAACGTGAGGTGGTTTCGTTCAAACAGATCGCGGCTTACTTTCGCCTCTCCCGTCCACCAGTTTCCCCGGAAGGAGAACGTGTTCAGAACAACTGGCTCGCCGGCCACCGTGGGCGCCTCTGGCACCGGGCCCTGCAAACGAGCCTGGTCATAACTGGTCTCCGCGTCGAATTGCCATTTTCCGACTGGGTGCTGGTACTCGAGGCTGACGTATTGATGGCTGTCGATGTTGAAATCGCCAGGATCGTTGAATACCCCCCCGAAATAGGCTGTCGGAACTCCCTTATCGCGGGTGGCGAACAATCCTTGCAGAGTGAATCCATGAAAGGTCAGCGTGGCCAGAATGTGCTTGTAAGATTCATAGTCGGTGTCGCTGGTGATGCCGTTGTTGTTAGCTGGAGTGTTGAATTGAGGGAAAAACAGAGTCTGGCCCTGGCTGTTATAGAAAGTGCCCGAAAGAAGCACGCCCAGGCTGTGAAATTGATGGCCATACGCGGCTCTGCCTTCATTGGTGCCGAAGCTTCCTGTTTGAAAAGAAAGTTCCCAATCCTTGACGTCTTTCACCGTCCGGGTAATGACATTGATGACCGCGAAGAAAGCATTCGCTCCATAGAGGGAGGAACTGGGCCCCCGGACAATCTCCACCCGTTCGATCATGTCCACATCCACCAGAAACTCATTCCCTAACATGGCCTGGCCGAGGACGTTATTGTTGATGCGATGGCCGTCGACCAATACCAGAATCCGGCTGTTCCAGTCTCCCAGCCGCCCAAAGCCGCGTACGCCCACGAAGGTGTAATCGCGGTCGTAAGTGACATAGAAGCCGGGCACGCTTCGTAGAATGTCGGCCAGGTTGCGATAACCGTACTTTTGGATCTCGTCCGCAGTGACGACCGTAACCGATGCCGGCGCTTCGCTGGTGCTCTGCATATGCTTCGAGGCGCTGTAAACCTGAATGTTGGTTAATTCTTCGAGGCTGGCTTCGCTCAAGTCTTTCGCACCTTGCTGGGCAATTGCAGTTGCCGTTAACGCAAGCACCGTCAGCAGGGGGAATGCGGTCCGAGATCGCGTCCGCCATTTTCCCGAAGCCGGGTTTCGTTCTACCGCCGTGTAAGTGCAAGTCCTCAAGCAACACATCACGCTTCTCCAGCCCCCCGAGACGATTTAGCCCAAGTCGTGCATAGGCACACAGGCGCTTATGCAAACTTCTTCGGCCAAATATGAGGTTTTCTTTACTTTCTGGGGTCACTTGTGGGCGTCAGCATCGCGATTTGCGAGGTATAGTGCCCGAGGGACACGGCCATTCGGGCAATCGGACGTGCTGCGGCGAATCTCGCCGCCCTCAATCCATAAACAGAGCAGGCTGAAGTACCGTGCTTTCCCTGTCGATGAGAACTCTAGGGGCGTCTTCTAAATTCTCTATGCCTGATCTTCAAGATCCAGAGATCTTCCGCATGGTACTGGACAGTCTGCAGACCGGTGTTTATGTCGCAGATCGGCAGGGGAAAATTCTGTTCTGGAACCAAGGGGCTGAAAGGCTTACCGGGCACAAGCGCCATGAGGTAGTGGGCCACCCCTGTCGCGACAATATTCTGGTGAATTGTAACGATCAGGGGTGCGTGGCTTGCGGCGCAACCTGTCCTTTTACCCAAACCCTGCGTGAGGGCAAGCCTCAGGAAGCCCGGATGCAATTACGGCACAAAGAAGGACATCCGGTTCATGTGCTCATGCGGATTGCTCCCATTCGCGATACCCGCGGTTCCATTATCGGAATTGCGGAGAGCTTTGACGAACAGAAATTCGCATCGGACCGCAATCAGCAAACCCTCGCCGCGTACGGGTGCATGGACGAAACCACGGGCCTACCCAATCAGGAGTACACCCAATTCCACCTGAGCGAGAATCTCGCGACCTTCGCGCGCTACCATCTTCCATTCGGCATCCTCGCCATTCAGGTTGAGCGCCTGGGCGACTTTCGCGCCGCCTACGGCAAGCAGGCGAGCGCTGCCATTCTGCGCGTGGTTGCACAAACTATGAGGAGCGCTCTTCGCCCCAGCGATTTTGTCGGACGTTGGACGGACGATCAATTCGTCGCGATTCTGATCAACTGTCCCGATTCCGGTGTACGGCAGACCTGGGAACGCATTCGGAAGATGGTGACTTGCGCCGGGCTGCAGTGGTGGGGCGATAAGTTGTCGGTCACCACTGCGGTCGCTTACGGAAGCGCGCAAACTGGGGACACGATCGACTCCTTGTTGAATCGGGCGCAAGCTTCGCTACAACAATCTTCCGTGAAAAAGGCTGACGCTGCCGCAGCGGGTTCGCAAGCTACTCCAGGAAGCTCGGAGATCTGATCCCCCATGTTTGCAATTATCGGAATCGTCATTGTCTTCGGCTCGGTGCTAGGGGGCTACCTGATGGAACACGGCAACATCAGGGTTCTGATCCAGCCCGCTGAGCTCGTCGTCATCGGAGGTGCGGCGATCGGAACCGTGTTGATCGCCAATCCGCTTCATATCCTCAAGCAAATCGTGGGCGGCGTAGCAGGTGTATTCGGCGGCTCAAAATTCACCAAACAGCGCTACCTTGACTCCCTCAAAATGATGTATGAACTCCTCAACAAGGCACGCCGCGAAGGCTTGATGTCATTGGAGGGCGACGTCGAGGACCCGGCCAAGAGTCCTCTCCTCTCCAAATATCCTGCCTTCCTCAAAGATCACCACGTCCGGGATTACTTCTGCGACACCATGCGGATGGCGATCAGTGGAGTGGAAGCGTTTGATCTTGACCAACTCCTCGACCTCGACATGGAGGTCCACCATCACGGCGCCAGTCTGCCCATCGCATCCCTAAGCAGCATGGCTGATTCCTTGCCCGGCCTGGGAATTGTCGCCGCCGTACTCGGCGTCGTGATCACCATGGGAGCCCTCGGCGGCCCTCCAGAAGAAATCGGGCACAAGGTTGCCGCAGCTTTGGTCGGCACATTTCTCGGAATCCTGCTCTGCTACGGATTGGTGGGCCCGCTCGCGGCCAGTATGCAGAAGATTGCCGAAGATGAGGGTGCCTACCTGCATGTCCTGCGCGTCGTTATGATTTCGTTCTTGAAGGGGACCGCGCCGATTATGGCCGTAGAGTTCGCGCGCCGCGCAATTCCCGGCCACGTGCGTCCCGGGTTTCTGGAAGTCGAGAAGCATTGCAAAGGAGGCGGTGATGCTGCGCCAGTCGAAGCCGCTGCCCCCGAAGCTCCAGCCGCCGCTTCGGCATCAGCCTGAGAAAGCAATTTTATGGATGCCTCACGTCCCATCATCATTGTCAAAAAGAAAGCCGGACATGGCGGACACCATGGGGGCGCGTGGAAAGTCGCCTACGCTGATTTCGTTACCGCGATGATGGCGCTCTTCATCGTTCTCTGGCTGCTCAACACCAACAAACCCGTGAGGGAAGCTGTTGCTGGTTATTTCAAAGACCCGGCCGGAACCGCCACTAAGATCGGTTCGACGAAAGTGGGCGTGGCCGAGGCTCTTGCCATCACCAAAGACGACATGCCGAAATTGAAAGAGGAATTGGAGAAGGCCATCAGCAAAGTTCCGAACTTTGACAAAATCAAAGATCAGATCGAGATGACCATTACCCCCGAAGGGCTGCGAATCGAACTGCTCGAAACCGAAACTGGAACCTTCTTCCAAGTTGGCAATTCCGCCCCAAGTGACAATGGTAAAGAGTTGCTCTCGCTGCTGGCGCAAGAACTGGGAAAGCTACCAAACCATATCTCTATCGAAGGTCACACCGATTCCAAGCCCTACGCGGGTCGCCGCGAATACGGGAATTGGGAGCTCTCCACCGACCGCGCCAACGCTGCCCGACGGTTGATGCAGCACGACGGATTGCGCAGCGACGAGGTTTCGGAAGTCCGAGGCTATGCCGATCAGATGCTGCGCACGCCCGCTCAACCGCTCGATGCATCCAACCGCCGCATCTCGGTAATCGTGCAGAATCTGGAACCAAAGCCGCAAGAGCCCGAGAAAACAGATGGCCAGCCCGAAACCAGCGCAGCTCCAAATGATCCTCCCAAAAAGGATTAATTGCTCGTGTTAGAAATCTCCGTCACTGCATTGTGAACGCTCATCCGCTACAATAGCCGGTTCGTGCCTTACCTAATTCAAGAGGAAACAACTCCGTGATCATTGGTGTGCCCAAGGAAATTTATCCGGGGGAGCGGCGGGTTGCTTTAGTCCCCTTGGTAGTCCCGAATCTTGTTAAAGCAGGATTTGAGGTAGTAATCGAAAAGGGCGCGGGAGTGGAGGCCGGTTACCCGGACGTGCTCTACGCCGAAAAGGGTGCGAAGCTCCTTCCTGATCGTGCTGCCCTCTTCGCGAATGCAGACATCGTCGTTCAAGTTCTCTGCTACGGATCGAATGACGTCACCGGAAAAGCGGATCTGCCTTTGATGCGTCGAGGCCAGATGCTCATCGGTTTCCTGCGGCCGCTCGGATCGTTGGAAGTGATCCAGCAAATTGCCCAAACCGGCATTACTTCTTTCTCTGTGGAGTTGATGCCGCGCACCACACGCGCGCAAAGCATGGATACGCTCTCCTCGATGGGCACGATCTGTGGCTACAAAGCGGTGCTGATCGCGGCCGACACTCTGCCCAGAATTTTCCCCATGTTGACCACGGCAGCCGGAACCATTACTCCCGCCCGCGTTCTCGTCATTGGCGCCGGAGTTGCCGGACTCCAGTCCATCGCCACTGCGCGCCGGCTGGGTGCAGTCGTTTCTGCGTACGACCTTCGGCCAGCCTCAAAAGAGCAGGTGCAGAGCCTGGGAGGACGTTTCGTCGAACTTCCCATTGAAGCCAAAGATGCGCAGGATGCGCGCGGATATGGCACTGCTCAGGATGAAAGCTTTTATGCGAAACAGCGCGAGTTGCTGACCCGCGTGGTTGCCGAGAGCGACGTTGTGATCACGACCGCAGTCGTCCCCGGCAAGAAAGCTCCGGTTCTCGTGACCGCGGATATGGTGAAAGGAATGGCGCCGGGCTCAGTCATTTTTGATCTCGCCGGTGAGCGAGGAGGGAACTGCGAACTCACGCAATCCGGCAAGACCATAGTCGCGCATGGAGTCACTATTGTTGGGCGCATCAATATCGCAACCGAAGTCCCTTATCACGCCAGCCAGATGTATGCGCGCAACGTCACCGCATTTCTTTTGCATTTAGGGAAAGAGGGAAAGCTGCAGATCAATCTCGAAGACGAAATTACTCGCGAAACCCTGCTGACCCGGGACGGTGAAATCGTGAACCAACGAGTACGGGAATTTTTCAAACTACCAGCGCTGGTCTCGCAAAGCGCATGACAAATGTATGCGCGGGCGTCCCCGCCCGTGCGGAGTCGACAGAAATTTGGGAGGCAAGATGAGTTCTGCCTTAATCAACGGGTTGTTCGTTTTTATGCTCGCTGCTTTCATCGGATTCGAAGTCATCCGCCGAGTCTCACCTCTACTCCACACGCCACTCATGTCGCTCACCAATGCCCTCGACGCCATCGCGGTCGTCGGCGCCATTGTCCTGGTGGGCGAACACAAAAGCACGCTTTCGTTCGTGTTCGGATTCCTGGCAGTGGTCGCCGCCACCAGCAACGTCGTCGGCGGGTTTCTCATCACTGATCGCATGCTCAAAATGTTCAAGTCTAGCC
>Ga0265760_10000284_pt1 | contig 13784 bp, 15 predicted proteins | sample NZIome_2_FD_200831 | JGI IMG/M metagenome (GOLD analysis project Ga0265760, IMG submission 200831) | Metatranscriptome of rhizosphere microbial communities from Maridalen valley, Oslo, Norway - NZI1 (Metagenome Metatranscriptome) | ecosystem: Host-associated > Plants > Roots > Rhizosphere >...
GGGAATGGAAGCCATGAAGTACTACGTCGGAACGTGGTCATGCACCGGCGGCAGAATCGGTAAACAACCATTCCATTTTACGCTGAGGTACGCCATGAACGGCGGCATTCTACAAAGCTGGCTCTCTGCGAATGGATACGTCCAAAGCGGTTCGCTACGTATGATTCGAAGAACGATCGTTACATAAATGCGGCCGTCGCCAACGATGGTACTTGGTTTGTCGCTTACGCGACCATCGGCGGAACGGCGGAAAGTTCTATTGACCATGTTACCAGCGAGGGAAAGTTGGGGCGCCTCATAATCGTGCGCACCAGCAATACGCGCTTCGCTTCTACCGGTTATCCGGCCGTATCGGATGGGAAAGCTTTTTTTAAAGCGAGCTGCCGGAAATCGTAATGCTACGTCCGCTGCAGATTGTTGGCGATGCGCAGCATCTCATCGGCCGCCTGAACGCCTTTTGCATTGGCTTCATACGCGCGCTGTGCGGTGAGAATTTGCATCATCGCATCGATGATCGTGACGTTTGACTCTTCGAGCATCCCGAAGTGAAGTTTGGGACCGTCCGGCGAACCCGCAACGACGTCTTTGCCGTGTCCCGACTCGGACGTCGCTTCGAAAATCGCCCCGTCGACCGCCCGTAGATGCTCGGGGGCCGTAAACTCCGCGAGACGAATGCGGCCGAGCGTGCGAGCGCCTCCGGTAAAAGTTGCGCGAACGCTTCCATCGCCGGCAACCGTTAACGCAAGGGCGTCGCTAGGAATCGTGATCCCCGCAAGCCGGTAATTCCCGGAGTCGCGCAGCGTTCCGTCAGCGCTGCGCGAAAACGCTCCATCACGTGTATACAGGCATCGCCCGTGCCCGTCGAGCACCGTAAGAAATCCAGGGCCGTCGATCGCAAGATCGAACGGGCCGGCGCTTCTGGCCAGCTTGCCCTGAGCGAAGAGCACGCGCGAGCCCAACGCAACCGTTCCAAGTCCTTGTCCGCCGGGTGCGATCAGCTCGGCAAAAGTTTGCGCCGAGCCCTTGAATCCGACGACGCCGGCATTGGCGAGGTTATCGGCGATCGTATCGAGATTACGCTGCTGAGCCGCCATGCCGCTGGCGGCGACAAAGAGTGCGCGATCCACGCCCGGTATCTCCCTATTTCACGCGGGCCGTATCGGCCGACTTCTGGCGCGTGGCATCGATTGCGGCGACGGCCTTTTCCGCGCTTTCAAAAGAGCGCTCCGCCGAGAGCACGTCGATCATTTGGGAGATCGCGTCGACTGCCGGACCCTCCAAGAATCCACTCTGCACGCTGCTGGTCGCAGGCAGGCCCAGCGCGCGCCCATCGACGGCGCCGCCTGATGGAGCGCGCAGCGCGCCGTGGAGCCCCAGTACGACGCGTCCCCGGTAATCGTGCAACGTTCCATCGGCCTCGCGTATGAAGGCGCCGGCTCTCGTCTCGCTCACGCGACCGGCAGCGTCGCGGACGCGGAACGCGCCGCCGCCGAGAATCGCGAGATCGAAATCTCGACCGGTGTGCCGCAACGCGCCGCCTTCGCCCGACGTTCGTCGTGCAATCGTGACCCCCAGAGCGGTCAGGAAACCCCGCGCATCGATGCGGCGAAATCCGTCGGTCGAAACGTTGGCGAGATTCTCGGTCGCGATTTCAAGCCGCGTTCGGGCTGCTACCATGGCGCTGGCCGCCCATGCTATTCCGTCCATGCACGCATGGTAGCGAAGGCGATTGGCCGAATCGTTTCCGGACGATGGCCGGGCTGCGGTTTCTCGCGTGTGCGGTTGCGGCGACGCTCGCTGTGGCGTGCGGCTCGCCCTCGGCCCAGGAACGTACCACCGACGCCGAGCTTGCCGCGGTTGCGCCGCTGCGAGCCCAATATTCCGGCGTGGTGATGGGCTTCGACATCCGCTCGCCGGAGACGCTGATCGTCAGCCTCGACCTGCAGAGCTACTTCGACATGGACGACGATGCCGTCGCCGCGATGCAGCGAAACGTGCTGCGGCGCTGGCGTGCCGCTTGGAGCGCCGCCCATCCACATGCGCACGCGGTGCTGCATGTGCGCTTCATCGATTTCATCGGGCGAAACGTCGCGGAGCTCTCGTCGCGCGCCTGACCCGCAACATTCAGAAGGCCTAGCCCCAGCAAAGGAGGGTTGCCCTTCCGGCTGGAAGCCCACGCGCTGGGGGATGACAACTTTTCTCCGGGCGTATCGAAAACGGGGAACCTATCCTCAACGATGGAACGCAAACGCATCCTGATTGCGGACGACGAGCCGCAGATCGCTGAAGCGCTCGCCAAATACTTCAGACGCGAGGGCATGATCGTCGAGACGTCCGGCACCGTAGCAGACACGCTCCGCGCGCTGGAGAGCTTTGCTCCCGACATTCTCGTACTCGACGTCATGCTTCCCGATGGTTCCGGCTCCGACGTCTTGCGCACCACGGCGAAGCCCGACGGGCGCGCGCCCACGATTTTGCTTACGGCGGGAGTGGACCAAGCCGATCGCATCGTCGGATCACAACTCGGCGCAGACGATTACGTGACCAAACCCTTCTCCCCGAGCGAAGTCGCGGCGCGGGTTCGTTCAATGATGCGCCGGGCCGCAGCGAGCGGCGCGGGCCGCCCGGCAAAGAAGCGTCGCACATCGCGAGTGGGCGGTCTGGAACTCGATCACGATTTCCGCGAGGCGAGCGTTGACGGCACCCGCGTGAAGCTTACTGCAACCGAGTTCGATATACTCGCAGCGCTGGCGGAGCGTCCGGGCGAGGTATTTACTCGTTCCAAGATGCTCGACCGTTTAGGGGACGACGGGGGGGTTTACGAGCGGACTCTCGACCGTCATATCAACAACTTACGCAAGAAGATCGAACGCTACCCGCACGATCCCCAGTATTTACTGACGGTCCACGGCGTCGGTTACAAAATGCGAAAACGTTAGAGGAGTTCTCTGCGCCAGCGCTCGATGGCTTGATCGCGGAACGCAACGTCGGGGGAATCACTCTGCCAGCGCTCTAAGAAGCGCGGACTTCCGCCACTCGGACGGCTTTCGGCCTCTAGCTCGTCGAAACGGACGTGCATCGGGCCTGAGACTCCGTCTCCAAAAATGACTGCCTCGCGATCCGGCAGTCTGCCCAGCGTTCTTTTCAGCGACGTCTCATCGTCGTTGAGGTTCTCCTCGACGAGGAGCCGGTCGGCGCGGTTGCGGAGGCGAAGCGCAAGGACGGTTCCGCATTGCGCGAGGGCCCGACGGGACAGGTCTGACGGGCGGTCCGAGACGAGTGCCAGCGAGAGACCATACTTGCGTCCCTGTGAAATGATCCGGCTAAGATTGCGCGTGCAGGCCGCATAGGTCGTTCCCTCGGTCGCCGGAAGGTACTGATGCGCATCTTCGCAGACGAGTAAGATGGGAACTCGGTGCTCGGGCTCGCACCAGAACGCGAACTGGAAGATCATCTTCGCGAGTACCGCGATGACCACGTCGGCCATGCCAGTTGGAACGGTCGACATATCCACGATCGTAACGGGTTTCCCGTTGACCGGGATGCGGACCAACGCGCCGATATCTTCCGACAACGTATCGATCGCGTAGTCGCCGAACATGAAGGCAAATCGCCGGTCTCCGATCAGCGAGTCGAGGCGAGCCAGCAGCCGGCGATATGGACCGACGTTCTCCACGTTATTGACACCGCCCATCGCCGCATTGACGTTGCGGCGCAAGTTTTGGATGAGATAGGGCAGCGGAGTGTCGACGGTAATCCACGATGTGTCGTCGAGGTGAGAAGCTTCTTTGCGCGCCTTGACGATCGCCTCGTCCAGAATGGCAATCTGAAGATCTTGTTCCGCCGGTGGGCCGCCCTGGACGAGTATTCGCGCCGACGATTCAAGGCTCAAGGCCCAGAACGGCATCCGCGTATTTGTTATGTTGACTACGACCGCCGAATCGCCGAATGCCGAAGCATACTCGTTGTGAGGATCCAGCAGAAGCATGTGAGCATTTGGCGTCTTGGCAAGGATTCTGCGCAGCAGCAACGCTACGGCGCACGATTTCCCCGAACCCGTCGCGCCGAGCACCGCGAAGTGCTTTGATAGTAGTTCTTCGACTCTTATCAAGGCCGGCTGCGAGACATCGCCCGCTAGCGATCCGACGCGGACGCTCGAAACCGGCGCCGCGTCAATCCTGTTGACGACGGCCCGTAGCGACAGGGCGCCTACCCCCTTGATCGTTTCGTTCACTTAACCCGGTCCTCCACGCCACCGCTGGACAACTTCGTCACAAAACGTGGAATCTGTCGAATCTAGCCGCCACGCTTCGGCAAAGGCTGCGCTCTTACTGCGTGGCCGCTGCGCGGGCGCGAGGTTGTTAAAACGCACTCGCATCGTTAGCGGGACCGATTCGCCAAAAACGATTGCTTCTTGAGCGGGCAGGCTCGATAGCGAAGCGAGCATCGCCTGACCGCTCTCCGGAATCGCGCTCGTTACGATCCGTTTATCGAGCTCGTTCCCGAGTCGCAACACGAAGAACGTTCCGCACTGGGCGAGTGCCTGGCTCGATAGCTCCGACGGCCGCTGGGTAATTAATGCAAGCGACAAGCCGTACTTGCGGCCCTCGCGAGCGATTCGCCCGATCGCGCGGGTGCAGCCGACAAACGTCGATCCTCCGTCCGAAGGCAGGTAGCGGTGCGCCTCTTCGCAGACCAGCAGGATCGGCGGGCGCCGCACCGGATCTGCCCAGAGCGCAAACTCGAAAAGAACGCGGGCCAACACTGAGACCACAACGTCGGCAACTTCCATCGGAACGCCCGATATGTCGAGAATCGTTATGGGTTTGCCGTCGACCGGGATGCGGAAGAGGCTACCGAGGTCGCGCGCTAACGTATCGGTTGCATCGTTACCGAACATGAAGGAATAGCGCCGGTCTGCCATGAGCGAAGACAGTTGGGACGCTAAGCGCCGGTACGAAGCCACCTGCTCGAGGTTCTTTGTCATTCCCATCCCCTCGGCAAGATAACGGGCTAGATCACTGACCAGATATGGCACGGGCGTATCGACGGTGATCCATGAAGTATCCGCGGCGGACGAGGCCTCCTTGCGGGCCTTCAAGAGTGCCTCCTCGAGAATGAGCGCCTGAGTCTCTTGTTCCTGCGTGGTTCCGCCTTTGACCAATACCCTGACTGCGGATTCGAGATCGAGTACCCAGAACGGCAGCGGAGTACTTTCCACCTTGATGTGCTGGGCCAAGTCTCCGAAAGCCGCTTCGTATTCGTTATGCGGATCGATGAGGACCATGTGCGCGTCGGGCTCTTCGGCAAGAATCGAATGGAGAATCAACGCGGTAGTGCACGACTTTCCGCTACCCGAAGACCCAACCACCGCAAAATGCTTGGCCAGCAGCTCGTCCACCATGACGAACGCCCCCTGCGATGGGTTACCGCTCAGACCGCCAACTTGAACGCTTGGAACCGAAGGTTGAGCGTACACCGCGGCAACGTCCTCGGCGGTGACCGCTTCGACGATGGAACCGAGGACGGGGAGGCGCGAGACCCCCCGCCTAAACGACGGGCCTCGATCGGAACGATAATCGATCTCACCCAAGAGATCTATAGACAAAGAGGTGCGCAACAGATTGAGGTCGTCAAGCCGAATGGCGCTGACAATCCCGATGATGTCCGCCCCTCCTCGCATCTTGACGAGGGATCCGACGACCGTCTCCGAGCGGATTGCAGACTCCGCTAGCCCCGTCGCGACGATCTTGGAGCCTTCGTTGCTGGTTATGGATCCGACCGCAATGCTGTCGGAACCGACGGATCTAAGTGCGCGCAAAATCAGTCCCTCCGCCACACAGCAGGTGCGCGAAACGTTGGCACGCTGCGGAGGCGCGTTTTGCGCAGGCTGTTAAGAAGCAGCACGAAAGAACCGTTCCTTTAAAGAAGAGCAGTTCGGGTTTTCTCACGAATTGGTTCGGAGCGCGAGATTCCTCGTGCGCCCATCTTACAGCCCGGATGTCCCCAAGTTAAGAAGTTCGCTGCCAAGGAGCGCCAGAAAACATCAACGGGCCTCCCGTCGCACCCGCACCGGCGAGACCTCAGAGTGACAAGCGGTCGAGGACCCCTTGCGTGAAGGCCCGGGTCGATACCGCCCCGCCGGAACGCGCGACCTCAGCCGTGCGTAAACCGTCGGCGTAGGCGCGGTCCACCGCCCGCTCGATGCGCGTCGCTGATGCATCGTCGGCGAGACTGTGGCGCAGCAACATCGCGGCGGAGAGAATCGCCGCCGTTGGATTTGCGACGTCTTTGCCCGCCAAGTCGGGCGCCGTGCCGCCGATCGGCTCGTAGAGCCCAAACTGCCGGCCGGGAGAACCTCGCGAGCCGAGGCTGGCGCTGGGCAGTGTCCCCAGCGAGCCGGTAAGAATCGCGGCTTCGTCGGAAAGGATGTCGCCGAACATATTCTCGGTAACGATCACGTCGAAATCACCCGGCCGCGCAACGAGCTGCATCGCAGCGTTGTCGACCAGCAGATGCTCGAGCCGTACGTCGGGATACTCCGCCGACATCTCGCCGACGACTCGCCGCCACAGCCGCGACGTCTCCAAGATGTTCTGCTTATCGACCGAGGTGAGGTGCTTGCGCCGCTCCCGCGCCAAATCAAAAGCGATGCGCGCGATCCGTTCGATCTCCGGCGCGCGATAGATCATGGTGTCGACCGCCTCGTCGACGCCGTCCACGGTTCGCTGTTCCTTCGGCAGGCCGTAATAGAGGCCGCCGGTCAGCTCGCGAACGACGATCAGGTCGAGTCCGCGTACGATCTCGGGCCGCAGCGACGAGGCATCTTCGAGTCCCGGAAAGACGCGCACCGGCCGCAAGTTCGCATAGAGTTCGTAGTCGCGCCGCAACAAAAACAACGCGTACTCGGGACGCTGCGCCAGGGGAAGTCCATCGTACTGCGGCAGGCCGACGCTGCCAAAGAGAATCGCGTCGCTGCGATCGCAGAGCGCTCGCGTCTCCGGCGGCAGCGCGGGAAGCCCGACGGCCAGCGCCGCCCCGCCGACCGGCGCCTCGGTGCATTCGACATCAGCCCGGACGCGCCGCAAGACCTCGGCGGCACATGCCATGACCTCCGGGCCAATCCCATCGCCCGGCAACAGCGCGACGTGGTTAATAGACGGTGATGCGCTTGGTGTCGTCGTGTTTGGGCGAAGGCTCGACCGGCGCGCTGCTTTCGACTGGAACGGGCGCCTGGACCGTCTCGCCGTTGCTCGCCGAGCCCTCCGCCCGCTCGAGCAACGCTAGATGCGTCATCAGCAGGCTGCGCAGCTCGCTCTTGGCCTTCTCGGTCGCTTCGAGCGCGCGCTGCTGCTCGCGCCGTACGTCGGAGATGGTATTGCTGTAGCCTGCGATCTCGCGCTCGTTGGCCAAGCGCGCCTGCTCTCGGATCAGGTCGGCCTCCTTATGCGCCGATGCCTTGACCTCGTCGGCGGTGCGCTGCGCGAGCACCAGCGTATTCTGCAGCGACTCTTCGATCGCTTTGAAATGGCTCACGCGCTCCTTGAGGTCGGCGATCTCCGCCTCTAACGCGGCCCGCTGCTGCGCTTCGTCCTCCAGCGTCTCGATGATCTCGTCGAGAAACTTATCGACGTCGGCGCGCTCGTAACCCTGAAGAGCCTTCTTGAAGCTCTTGTGTTGTATGTCGACCGGTGTGATCTTTTCCATCGCTTCGTGTCCTATGTTCTATTGGCCATGAAATCGAAGGTACCGTCGGCAATCATCGAATCGCGCAAGCCTGCGGCGTTCACAACGATGCCAGCGGGGACGACCAGGTAAATAGATTCGGCGAGCTTTTGGATCTTACCGTCGATGGTGTAAGCGACCCCCGACGTAAAATCCACCACGCGCTGCAAGAGCGTTCGATCCGCGTTTTGCAGATTCATGATGACGACCTGCCGGTTCCGTAGTGAATCGGCGATTTCGACGACGTCTTGATAGCTGCGCGGGGAGTACACGCTTACCTGCGTGCCGCCGCGCCGCCCGGCCGTCGACAACGGTACGACGCGCCCCGTCGGAGCTTCTTCCTCATAAAACTCTTCTTCGTCGTCTCGAATCGAAAAGAACGAGCCGATCTTGCTGAACACGCTCACGTGTGCCTCCCATCAATGCGCGGGCCAAAGAGCGCCTCTCCGATGCGCAGCATCGTCGAGCCCGCCTGCAGCGCTTCGCGCCAATCTCCCGACATGCCGATGGAAAGCGTACTTCCACCTACGCGTGCCAAGGTCTTCGCGGCAAGCTCGAATGCGCGCAAGATTGCGTCGCGCTCGGCGCCCAGCGGCCCCATCGCCATGACGCCCTCAAGGCGCAAGCCTGCCTGGCCTCGGAGCGTTTCGGCGAGCCGTTCGGCCTGATCGGGACGACACCCAAAGCGATCGGCGGGCGTGACGTTGAGCTGCAGCAGCACCGGCAATGCCGAGCCGCGTTCTTGCGCGGCCCTTCCCAGCGCGATGCCGGCTTCGGCGCGATCGACGCTCTGGACGACGTCGAACGCCGCAGCTATAGCTTTCGCCTTGTTGGTCTGTACGTGGCCGATGAAGTGCTTGCGCACGGCAGGCAGTAGTGGAAACTTGCGGCGCGCCTCTTGCAAGTAGCTCTCGCCGAGATCGGTTAGGCCGGCCTCGATCGCCCGGGCCACGATCTCCGGCGGCTGGCGCTTGCCGACCCCAACCAGCGTTACGCCGCCCGGGTCGCGCCCCTCTTTATGCAGTTCCTCGTCGATTGCGCTGCGCAGCGCGCGATAGCGTGCCTGGACGCCTGGCGTCATCCACGCGCCGGCTTGACCGGCCGGGCTTCCGTGCGAGGCCCAGGCCGGGTCGCACAGTAGGCGATTCCGATTACTCCAACCACGATCATCGGCAGGGCGTACAGCTGGCCGCCGGTTAGGCCCATCCAGCTAAAATCGGTCTGACGCCACATCTCCGCGATCGTTCGCGTGATGCCGTAGCACGTGAACCAGGTCCACGCGACGACGCCGTCTTTCGGTTTGAGACGGTAGACGATCAACAGGATCGGGAGCGTCAGGATGTCGAGAATCGCCTCGTAAATCTGCGAGGGGTGGCGATAGGCCGGAGCGCCCGGAGCGGAAGGAAAGACCAAGCACCAGGGATGGTCGGGACGGCAGATGTCTCCCCACAGCTCGTCGTTGATGAAGTTCACGATCCGCACCAGCGTGATGCCGACGGGCAGCATCATCACGACTTCGTCGCCGACGACGACGTATTTGAGCCCGGGATGCTGCCGAATAAAAATCCAAATCGCCACCAGCACGCCGATCAAGCCGCCATGGAAGGCCATCCCGCCGTTCCAGACGGCGATAAAGTTGATCGGGTTGGAGAGGTAAAACGAGGCGTCGTGCTTGCTGATGATGTCGTTGATGACGAAAAAGGTTCGCCCACCGACGAGCACGCCGATCAGCGAGTAGAAGAGAAAATCCTGAATCTGCGCTTTGGTAAGGCCCAGGCGGCGCAGCCCGGCCGGGCGGCTCATCCACAGATAGACGCAGACGAACGCCACCAAATAGGCGATGCCGTACCAGTGGATGCCGAATCGCGGGCCGAGATGGATCGCGACGGGGTCGATGTTTGTCGGATAGGTGAACCAGTGCTGCATTTATAACAATCTTTGACAGATGACCGCGACGACACATATCACCGCCGGCATCGCCTTCCTTGCGGGCCTCGTTTCCTTCGTTTCGCCGTGCGTCCTCCCAATGGTACCGGCCTACCTCTCGCTACTCACGGGAGAGAGTCTCGAAGACCTCAAGAACGAGGCGACCGCTCGCGCCCGAGTGCAAACGATGGGGCACGCCTTCGCTTTTGTCGTCGGATTCAGCCTCATCTTCGTCGGATTGGGCCTGAGCGCCAGCGCAATCGGCGGCGTGCTGGATGCAAATCGCGTGCTGATCGCACAGATCGGGGGCGCCCTCGTCGTCGTTTTGGGCTTGCACATGATGGGCATGTTGCGCATCCCCTTGCTGATGATGGATGCACGCCTCCACCTCCAACACGACCGGCGTACGCTGTGGACCTCCGGCCTGGTCGGCATCGCGTTCGCTGCCGGGTGGTCGCCGTGCATCGGCCCGATTCTTGCCGGCATTTTGGCCATCGCATCGCAACAGCACAGCGGGCAGGCCGCGGTCTTGCTTTCGTTTTATTGCCTCGGGTTGGCGCTGCCGTTTTTGGCGACCGCAATGGCGATCGGTGTGATCCTCCCGTTGCTCGCTCGCATCAAGTCCTGGTTACCCGCGATCGAGTTTGCGTCGGGCGCATTTCTCGTCGTCGTCGGCTTGGTTCTCGTCAACAATGCGTTTCTCAACGTCGCAGGATGGTTCTATCAATTTGTACCGCAACCAAATCTTTAGCCTAAAGCAGACGCTCGTCATCGCGGCCGCCGCGATCGCCGTGCTTTGGGCCGACCAGTACACCAAGCACCTCATCGTCAAGCTCTGCCTTCCCGACGTCCCGGGGTGCCGTACGATCATCCCAAACCTCCTGAGGTGGACGTACGAACGCAACGTCCACGGCGCCTTCGGCCTCTTCGGCAGCAGCAGCGTCATGCTGATCGGGATGGCGGTCGTCGTGCTGGTACTCTTTTGGTTTAGCTTCCGGGAGGCCGCCGCGCATTCGCAAACGGTTCGGATTGCGTTCGGCATGATCGTCGGCGGCGCGATCGGCAACGTCGTCGATCGCCTGCACTACGGTTACGTCATCGACTTCATCGACTTTTACCGGATCTGGCCGAACATCTTCAACGTTGCCGACTCGTGCATCACCGTCGGCGTCGGCCTTCTGCTTCTCTCGAGTCTTGTTACACGTCGTCACCGCTGAACAAGCCGGGAAACGCACCGACGTCCTCGTCGCTTTTGTTTGCGGGGCCTCGCGCGCGCTCATAACCCAAAGCGCTCGGCGCGGCGAGGTTCTCGTCAACGGCAGCCCCGTTAAACCGAGCCATCCGCTCGAAACCGGCGACGTGCTCGAGTTTGAAATTGCTCAGCCGCCGGTACTCGTGGCTCGGCCGGAGCCGATTCCGCTCGACGTCGTCTACGAAGACGAGGATCTGCTCGTCGTCAACAAGCCTGCCGGGATGGTCACGCATCCCGCGCACACGATCGTCAGCGGCACGCTCGTCAACGCGCTGCTGGCGCACGTGCACGCGGCCCTTCCCGGCGACTTGTTGCGACCGGGCCTCGTCCATCGGCTCGACCGCGACACCTCGGGTTTGCTCGTTGTCGCGAAGCGCGAAGAGAGCCTGCGAGCGCTCGGCCTCGCGATGAAAGGGCGGCGCGTCGAACGCGAGTATCTCGGATTGGTCCGCGGCGTCCCGCAGCATCCTTTGGGTACGATCGAAGGACCGATCGGACGCGATCCACGCAATCGTTTGAAGTTCGCGATCGTCGATGCGGGAAAACCAGCGGTGACGCATTACGAGGTGCGCGAAACCTTTGCGCAGCACGCCGAGCTGGTCTTTCGCCTCGAAACCGGCCGAACGCACCAAATTCGCGTGCACGTGGCCGCGATCGGCCATCCAGTCCTCAACGATCCGCTGTATGGCAAGGTCGAATCGCGCTTCGATCTTCCAGGGCAGGCGCTGCATGCATGGCGACTGGCGTTTCGCCACCCAAGCACCGGCGAAGCGATGACGTTCGAAGCACAACCTCCTGCGGCGTACCTTGACGCCAAAGCGGCCGTGAACGCCGAGCCTGGAGGGAGCGATCTTACCCAACGGTAAGACAGAAAAGCCGCCGAACCCGCGGCAAAAGGAGTTTTTATGGAAGGACGCTTGAAAGTCGTGGCGCCGTTTGTAGCGGCGCTCGCAGTCGCTGCATGCAGTGCGGGCGGCTCGTCGGGCATGCCCCTATCGGGAGGCGCCATCGGCGCGCAGGCCATCCACATTCCCCAGTGGCAAGCGAACGATTCGGCTCGCGCAGCGTGCGGCGGCAGCCGCATCGGAGAGGCGCAATGCGACGTGCTCATCGAGAACGGCGGAGTCCACTCGATGTACGCCGGTTGGGACGCGAAGGACCTCGAAGCGGCATACGATCTACCCTCTTCCACCAAAGGGAAGGGTCAGAATGTTTATATCGTCGATGCCTACGACAATCCGGATGTCGTCAGCGACTTTGCCGCGTACCGCAAAGGCATGGGTTTGGCGGCGGGCACCCTCAACAAGTACAATCAGGACGGCCAAATGAGTGACTACCCGCAGGGTAGCCCGGGCTGGGGAGTCGAGATCGACCTCGACGTCGAGATGGCCTCGGCGAGTTGCCCGAAGTGCACGATTAATCTCGTCGAAGCCAACTCCAACGCGTGGAGCGATATCGAGACGGCCGAGGAAGAGGCCGTAACGCTCGGCGGCACGATCGTCAGCAACAGCTACGGTGGCAGCGGCGCCAGTTGCTCGGATTACGACTCCAAGGGCGTTACCTATCTTGCCAGCGCGGGTGATAGCGGCTACAGCATCTTCGACCCGGCCGATTGCAGTAGCGTCATCGCGGTTGGCGGCACCGTCCTCAACCCCTCCAGCGGCAAGCGCAAGTACAACGAACTCGTTTGGACCGACTCGGGCGGCGGGTGCTCGAGCCAGCCCAAACCTTCGTGGCAGAAGGATCCTGACTGCACCTACCGCACCGCCAACGACGTGGCAGCGGTCGCGGTCAACGCCACCGAGTACGACACGTATAGTGAAGGCGGCTGGATCACGGTTGACGGAACCAGCATCTCTTCGCCGCTCGTCGCCGGCATGGTCGGCCTTGCGGGCAACTCAACAAAGCAAGACGGCGGCAAGAATCTCTGGGACGCGTTCTCTAAACTCAGCTTTAAGAAACAAGAGAAGGACCGGAACATTTACTACATCAGCTCGGGCAACGACGGTTCGTGCGGCGGCGAGTATCTCTGCACCGCCGGAACCAAGCAGTTCGGAATCTACTCCGGCCCGACCGGGTGGGGAACCCCCCATGGAGTAGGCGCCCTTTAGAGCAGCGTCGGCGCGATGAACTCGGCGGCATTCGAACTTGTCTCGAAAGATGGGGGCGCGAGGCGAGCGCGCTTGAAGCTGGCGCACGGCGTTGTAGAAACGCCGTGCTTCATGCCGGTCGGCACGGCGGCAACCGTGAAGGGATTGACGCCAGCCGAACTGCGGAGCGCGCACGCACAGATCGTGCTTGCAAATACCTATCATCTCTGGTTGAGGCCGGGTGGGGAAATCATTGAAGCGGCCGGCGGTTTGCATCGCTTCATGGCATGGGACGGGCCGGTGCTTACCGATTCGGGCGGGTTTCAAGTCTTCAGCTTGGAGAGCCGGCGCGAGGTCGACGACGACGGCGTCACGTTTCGCTCGCACTTTGACGGCAGCCTCCACCGCTTTACGCCGGAGAACGTTGTCGCGTTTCAAGAAGCCATTGGGAGTGACGTGGCAATGGTGCTCGACGTCTGCGTGAAGCTGCCGGCGGAGCCAGACCGGCTCGAAGAGTCGGTGCGCTTGACGACGGCGTGGGCGCGGCGCTCGGTCAACGCGCGTGCTTCGGCGTCGACCGTGCTCTTCGCCATCGTGCAGGGCGGCCTCGATCTCGAGTTGCGCGCGCGCAGCGCGCACGAAATCGTCGAGCTCGGTTTTCCCGGCTATGCAATCGGCGGACTCTCGGTCGGCGAAGCGCGCGAGCAGATGTACGCAACGGCGCGCGCAACGGCGGCGATGCTTCCGCAGGAAAAGCCGCGCTATCTCATGGGCGTGGGGACCGTCCTCGA